>Ga0302319_10023084_pt1 | contig 11128 bp, 8 predicted proteins | sample Bog_T0_2_FD_203319 | JGI IMG/M metagenome (GOLD analysis project Ga0302319, IMG submission 203319) | Peat permafrost microbial communities from Stordalen Mire near Abisko, Sweden - Bog_T0_2 | ecosystem: Environmental > Terrestrial > Soil > Wetlands > Peat | place: Sweden: Abisko, Stordalen Mire...
CCGCCGTTTTGAACGCGCTCTCGGACGCATTAGGCGATGAGATTTTCCAGCGGGCTCCGGTGAATGCCGACACGATTCTGACATCGCTCGAAGCCGGACGGCCGATGCAGCATCCGCTGATGGCGCATATTTGACGCTGGATTTTCGAGCAGCAACTGAAGGAGAGTTATGGCTGTAATACGAGATGGAATGGCCGCTTTCGAATTGTTTCAGCCGACTTCCCTCGTCGACGCCCAGAAACTTCTCGAACGGCACGGACCTGACGCGTGGGTGCTCGCCGGCGGACTCGACAGCTTTGACTGGCTGAAGGATCGCATCAAGAAGCCAAAGGTTGTGGTCGATCTCAGTGGAGTCGAGGAACTGCGCGGAATTCGCACGACGAGTAGCAACGGTGGCGATGGAATTGAAATCGGCGCCATGACCACGCTGACCGAGGTGGTGAATCATCCCGTTATCAAAGAGAAGTATGGCCTGCTTGCTCAGGCTGCGGAATTAGTCGCATCGCCGCAGATCCGCAACCAGGGAACGATCGGGGGCAATGTTTCGCAGGATACGCGCTGCTGGTATTACCGTAGCGGTTGGCCCTGTTACCGGGCTGGCGGCAACATTTGTTACGCCGATGCGCCGGAGGGCCGCAATCGCGAGCATGCGATTCTGCATGCCGATCGTTGCGTGGCAGTCAATCCTTCTGACTCAGCTCCCGCTCTGATCGCCCTCGACGCGAAGTTCGTCATCCACACTCGCAAGGGTGAGCGAGTCGTGGATGCGGAGGATTATTTCGTCGGGCCTGAAATTGATATAACCCGGCTGCACATCTTGCAGCCTGGGGATTTACTTACGGCGATTCGGATTCCTTCGACGTGGGCAGGTGCGCATTTCTACTTTGAAAAAGTGAGAGACCGCAACGTTTGGGATTTCCCGCTCATGAACGTCGCGTCTGCCGTGGTGACGTCGGGCGACACGATCCAGCAGATCCGGATCGGCGTTACCGGCGCGGCGGCGCGTCCATTGAGGCTCAAGGCGGTGGAAGATGCAGTCCGCGGCAAGCCGCGCAACGCGTCCACTGGCGAGATGGGCGGTAGGCTGGCGGTACAGGGAGCGGTGCCGCTGCAGTTCAATGCCTATAAGGTCCCGCTGATGAGAAATCTGGTGAAACGCGCCATCGTCGGAAAGGGAGCTGAAGAGGAGGAAGCGTCATGGACTTCTTAGAGTGGGCGACGAGTCCGTGGGGGCAGAGTGTCCCGATTCATATTGCTTGGTTCTTGATCTGGGTCGCGGTGATCGCAGGGTTTCTCTTCTTTATTGTTCACGCCACCTACCTGCGATATTTCGCCAAGAGAAAAGAGTTTGCGGGTGAGATTACGCCCGCTGAAGCTGCCAGTATACCGGAACGTGTGCCGAGACATTCGCTGACTGCGCGGTTGTTTCACTGGATCATGGCAGCGGCGATGTTCACGCTGCTGTTTACGGCCTTTCTTCCGAAGGTGGGCATTCAGTTTCCTTGGGTGACCTATCACTGGATCGCCGGTGCTGTGTTAACAGCATCGATCATTTTTCACATCATTCACGCGTCTTTTTTTATGGACTTCTGGGCGATCTGGCCGGACCGGATTGATCTGCGGGACGCGTGGCGCAGAACAATGCGTTTTGCAGGGAAGGCTGAGCCACCGCCTGACAGATTTGCAAAATATCCTTTAGAGAACAAGCTCTACCATGGGGCCATCCTCGCCGCTGGCCTCGCCGCGATCATAACGGGTGTCTTCATGATGTCGCGGGTGCGCACCGTATTCTTTCCGCGCAATCCGTATCTATTCAGCGATATGACTTGGGGCATGATGTATGTGCTGCACGGGCTCGCCGGTGTTGGACTGATCGCGTTGATCATGGTGCATGTCTATTTCGGACTACGGCCGGAGAAACGCGCGATCACGAAGTCGATGATCTTCGGTTGGATGAGCCGCGATTTTTATTTGAAGGAACATGATCCCAAGAGATGGGTGGTCGAGGCGCCATCTTCACGACCGACGTCGAACCGGGCCGAGGGCTAACCGATGCTGGCTGAGATATTCACGCGCTGCGAAGCGGTGGAAGAATGCTACGAATTTATGCTGGCGTACGCGGCCCAAGGCCTTCCTACGGACGAAGGCAGTAAGTCGGGCGGACAAATTCGTGAGTTCCTGCAACGGGCGGTGAAAGCCTTGACCGGTCTGAGTGAAGCTTACGCGATGACCATCAAAGAGGAAGGTCTGGAGCCGGCCGACAAATATCTGGCGTTTTTTGCGGTGCTCGACCGTGACGCCCGAGATTCTCTCGCCGCCATCGAACTGGTTCTGGCGCAACCAGCGATCGGTTCCCAGTTGGTCGATAATCTGAACGCTTCGATTCATCTCCGCGCCTTGCTCACCGACTTGTTTCTAGTGGATGAAACCCTGAAGAAGCACGGCAAACCGGCCGAAGCTGTTGTCACGAGCAACCGCGATTGAGGGAGTCGGCCCTTACTGCGGGGCTTAATTAAGTTCAGTGCGCCAGTTCCGCAATTTGCACATGATAGGGTTCGAGGAGAGTTCCGGCGGCGTGGTCTGCGCTGGCTTTGGCCACTTGATAGGTAACCTCCGCCTGGAGTAGATCTGACTGGGCCTGCGCTAGCCTGGTCTGCGCGTCGAGGACGAAGAAAATGGTCTCGGATCCAAGTTCATATTTCCGTTGTTCGGCGGCTAGTGATTTCTGAGCCAGATCCAAAGCGGTCTTACCTGCGGACAATGTCAGCTTGGCCTCTTCGAGTTGATGGATGGCATTCGAGACTTCCTGCGTGATTTGCTCCTGCACTAATTGGGCGGAGTATTGGTCACGATGACGAGAAACTAACGCTCCGCCTAATTCCGCCTGGGCGCCTCGATTCTTGATCTGCAGGTTCAGGGTCACTTGACCGCCATATCCCGGATAACCGAAACCGAAAAGCTGGCTGAACGATGATCCAAGGCCTCCGCGAGAGATCAGTTGCGGCGGGAGAACATTGAGATCGTACTGATCGCCGCCCAAGCCATTGCTTTGATAAAAGCCAGTGACTGAGAGATCGGGCTTGAGATGGTTATGGGCGAGACGAATGCTGGTGTCGTCGTTGGCCAAGGCGTAGCGAGCCACCTCGAATTCCGGACGCTGGGAGAGCGCCTTCTGCAAGACCGCAGCCGAGTCGGTTGCCAGCAATTCTCCTTCGGGCTCGGGTTGCTCGGTAAGATTCAGGTCAAGCGCGCGAAAGAACGGATCCTGGTTCGCTCCTACGATGAGCCGCAGCGCGTCTTCGCTCTGCTTGACCGCGTACTCTGCCTGAATCATCTGGACGCGCCGCGAGGCCACTTCGGATTCAGACCGGTAGATATCAAGCGGCGGCAACGCTCCCAGTTCCAAGGCACGCTTGTCGCGCTGGTAGCTGGCGTCGGCGGCTTCGAGCGATTTGCGCTGCACGTCTAGACTCCCCTGCGCCAAAACAACGGCCCAATAGCTGTTCACGACTTGGAGGACTGCATCACTCACCTGCGCTTCAAAGGTGGCGCGGGATTGCTGCAAGGCGCGGCGCGCGATGATTAGCGGCGCGCGGTTGGCCAGAAATCCGGCATTCCGCAGAAGTGGCTGGGTGAATTGAAAATTTAAGGTGGTGTTGTAATTCGGATTGAAAAAGTAAAACTGACTATTGGTGGAATTCTTCGTAGCGGAGAGACCGGCGACGATGTTAGTACCCGTTTGAAAGGTCTGAGTGTAGTTGACCTGACCGGACTGCGTCAGGGAGTTGAGAGCCGCAGTGGGTGAAACTCCGACGCCCTGCAACTGGCTGTCTCCGGGGAAAGAATAACGGTTGATGTTGAAGATGCCTTGCAGGACGGGGTCAAAAGGATGGTACGCGGCGAGTAGAGAGAATTTCGCCGTTTCCACTTGAGTCTCTTGAATCCGCACGTTGCTGTTGTTCTCCAGGGCAAGCAAGATGGCATCGTGCAGAGTCAGGCGGAGTTTGCCGTCAGCGACGTAGTCGCGCATATGTTGCGGAGTTGGCAGCTTATCGGAGAGCACTTGGGGTGTCATCAGGCCGCGGTAACTCTCGTTGATTCGCGGAGCGTGTGTTTGAGTACTCTGTGTCTGAGCAAATACGGGCGCAATCGTGAGCAGAAATAAGAATAGAGCGAGACAAGACTCTTGCATCTCTTCCTCCGAGGCTTTTGCGGAAACTGGCTACAAACTATTCGTGCCGGATTGCTTCAACGGGGTCCAAGCGTGCCGCTTTCGTCGCGGGATAGATCCCGAAGACCAAGCCAACAGAAATTGAGACGAGGAAGGCGAGCGCGATGGAACTGGCCGTTACGATCGTCGACCACCCCGCCAGCAAGGCAATCAGGCGTGACATCACGAAGCCAAAGGCGATGCCGATGACGCCTCCGCCAAAGGAAATCAGCATGGCCTCGACCACGAACTGGCGGACGATGTCAGACTGACGCGCACCCACGGCACGGCGAACCCCGATTTCCCGCGTACGTTCCAGGATGCTGGCCAACATAATATTCATGATCCCGATGCCGCCCACGAGCAGCGAGATGGAAGCGATCGCAACCATGACGACATTGAACAGCCGCTCGGTGCGTTGCTGTTCGGCCAGCAACTCGGCGGGCACAATTATGCTGAAATCGCCGGCGCCGTGCTGAGACGAATTGAGAATCGCCCGGACGACCTGCGCCACGGCAGGCATATCCGCATTCTCCCGCAGATTGAGGTAGATTCCGTCGATCTCGTCGCGGACGTCGCTGTAACTGTCTTCCAAGCGAAGAATCGCGGCGTTGAGCGGAACGTAGATGATATTGTTCAGGTCTTGCGCGGGTAGTCCAGCAACTTCGGTCCGCGAACTGAGTTGCGGACCTGCCACTCCGATCACGCGAAACCATTGCTCGTTGACCTTGAGGTACTGGTCGACCGGATTCGAGGCTCCAAACAGACTCGACTTGGCGGCGGCTCCTAAGACGCAGACTGAGGCTCCCCGGCTCTCTTCGTTCTGGTCGAAAAACCTGCCCTCCAGCAGATGAAGTCCGGCGATCTCGGTATAGCTCGGGTTGACCCCGTAAACGACCGGCACATCCTCCAGAGATTTCGGAATGGTTTTCGAAGGCGTCATTCGTTTGCGTGGAGTCGAGGCGACGAGGTCGCCCACGTCGTCACGAATCACACGGTAGTCTTGGAACGTCAGGCCGGGTGAGATCTTGCGGATCTTGGAATGCGCTTGCCACTCGGTGGTTTCCTTCGCCTCGACAATGAGATTGTGCACCCCCATCTGAGAGATCAGCGCCATCACTTTCTGCCGGGCGCCTGCGCCGATGGAGAGCATGGACACGACGGCAGCCACGCCGAAAATCATTCCCAACATAGTGAGCAACGAGCGCAGCCGATGGAGAACCAGGTTCTGTAGTCCCAAACGTACATCTGGCGCCCATAATTCGTACTTGTGGAGTACACCTCGGGGACGTGCCGGGGCAGCGGTTGACATTAGGGCGTCCCTCCGCCGATGCCGGTTGGGGAAGAGCCTGCGCCGCTCGTTTTTTGCGACGCTGTGGGGTCCACTAAAGCGACTTCGCTCCCCGCAGTCAGCCCTTCGATGGCAGCGCGGCTCTCGCTTTCATTCTGGACGGTCACTTCGCGTGGTTCGAATCCGTTGCTCTTCTTGACGTAGACAACGCGCTTGCCGTCTTTCAGGAAGAGCGCTTGCCGGGGAATGCAAAGCACATTCTTTTTCCCGTCTCCCCGAATCACGATTTGAGCCGTCAGGCCGGGTCGCAGACGCGGGTCGGTACTCAGAAGTTGAATGGTGACATCGAACTTGCCTCCATGGTCTTCATCCCAGAATTGCCGCATCGACATACCGCCGACATTCTTGACGGTTCCGCGGAAAGCCTGTCCTGGCAAGGCGTCGAACTCAACTTCTGCCTCCCGTCCCGCCTTGATGTTACTGCGGTCGTGTTCGTCGATCTTGGAGTTGATTTCCATCTCGTGGGCGTCGATTACCTCCGCGATGGCGCTGCCGGGCTGCACCTGGTCGCCCTCACGGTAGTCTGGCAGACTCATTCCCTCAAAAAAGAATCCTCCGCTCGCATCGCGGTTCTTTTGGATCGAAACCAGGCCATCCATGGCAGCTGTAACGCGCATCTTGTCGATATTCTGCTGCGCCTGATCCATCGCCAGTCTTGCCTTGTTCTGTTTTTCCCGGGCGAGGTCAATTGTGGCTTGGCCGGATGCAGTGTGCGACTGGCTGTCCTGCTGGACTTCCGCCAGCACCCTTTGCGCCTGTTCGAGGGCAAGCTGGTTTTTCTTGACGTCAATTGCACTGACCAGTTCGTTTTTCTGAATGTCCAGTTCGGCTCGCCTCACGTCGAAACGGGCCTTGAGCAGGGCTACTTTATCTTGTGAGGCCAGGACGGCCGCGTCGTCTCGCGCCTTCGCAATTTCCTGCTCTGCCTGGAGTAACTCAGAGCGGTTTTGTTCGAGCTTGTAGTGTTGTTCGCTGGGATCGAACTCGATGACAACGTCACCTTTCTTTACTGCCACGCCGCCATGGGAGAGAAGAGTAATTTGCAAAGCACCGCCGCCGACTGGAGGAGCGGTGAGCACGATGCTGTGCCTAGCGCGCAACTCGCCCGTCGTTACAACCTTTAAATCCAAGTCTTCGCGCTTCACTTCGCCAAGGGGAATCTCAGAAGCGCCGGGTGCGGAACCCGAGTGACGCGAGGTGGTCAACCCGGCGATGGCGCCACCGAGAATGACTACCACGATTCCCCACACGAGAGCACGGCGCTGTTTCATCGATTCAGTTTCACTCCTTGGCCGTCGGATCTTTCATCGCCACGCGGTCGCCGGGGCGCAATCCGCTTGCGATCAGGATGCGGTCGCGGCTTCTTCGTCCGACCTGGATTACGCGTTCCTGAAATTTCGAACTCTCCCAGACATAGGCGATCGTCTTTCCCGATTTTTGGAAGGAAGCCTCCACGGGAATTGTAAGAGCATTCGGAACGCGGTCCACAATTACCGTTAATTGGGCTGTCATTCCGGGCTTCAATCGCGAGTCCGTCTGGTCAAGAGCAATCTGAAGATTGAAATTGCGGGGAATCGGCCAGCCGGCGGAAAAGTCGATGGTGGCGATGGTGCTGATCTGTTCGATTTTCCCCGTGAATTGGCGGTCGGGAATTGCGTCCAGTTGCGCGTTCACGGTTTCGCCCAGGGCGAGCCGTCCTCGTTCGGTTTCGTCTGCTCTGGTTGAGACTCGCAACGTGGAAACGTCGGGCAATTCCGCGATCGGCGCCCCGGGCCAAGCCCGGTCGCCGGGCTTAAAGGGAGACTCACCGCCAGGACGCCACAGCGGCACGAGGCTGATCAGTCCCGCCGATGGTGCATGCAAGGTCATCTGGGTCAGGGCGTTCTCCGCGCGCTGTACGTCGTAGGCTACTTTCTTGCTGGCTTGAATCTTGCTTTCGATGGTGGCTTTGTTCACAGCTTTATCGGAAGACAACTTTTCTTCCACTTCGTGCAACTTTTGCGCGCTATCGGCGACTTTCAACTTTGCTTCGGCGCCCTCGATTCGAGAGACGATCTCCTGCTTGCCGGCGTCCAGTTGCGCTGTTTCGACGTCGAACCGGGCTTTCATGACGGCGGTTACGTCTTCTTCTTCCGTTAGGCGTGCCTGGGCCCGTGCCTGCTCGATTTCCGCCTGCGCGGATTTCAAAACAGAGCGATCTTGCGCGAGATCCTGTTCGGTTTTTGTATGGTCAAACTCGACCACCACATCACCCTGCTTGACTTGTGTTCCGTCGGCTACGATCTTCACGATCTGAAGGTCGCCAGCCTCAGCGGGGGCAGAGATGGTCACCGACTTCATAGCCTTGATTTCGCCGCGAAATTGAACCGAGTCGACAAACTCGCCGCGCTTCACATCCCAGGTGGGAACCTCGGGCGACCGAGTCGAGAAACGAACGGCGCCGAGCACGACTCCGCTGCCCACGAGTAGAGCAGCCGCGACCACAATCGCCTTGCGCCGAATCCAGAATTGTCGCATTCGGGCAATCATTGCGAACCGCCTGCGGAGTCACCCTTGTCTGCAACATCTACATCAACCGCCGCGGAGAGGTCAGGCATCAGTTTGCTGTCGCTGCCCGAAATCGAGAAGACCACGGTGAAAGTACGGAGTTTGGAAGAGAAGTCTCCATTCCTGCCGATGGGAGCCATCTCTTCCAGTTTGCCGGGAAACACCAGTTGGGGATACGCATCGAGGTGTACGGTTGCTGTCTGGCCGATCCGCAAATTCAAAAAGTCTTCCTGATTGACCGCGGCCCGGACCTCCATTTTCGAAGGGTTGACAACTTGCATGAAAGGAACGCCGGGCCGGACCTGGTCGCCGTTCTGGACCTCGCCCATCTTGCCTTGCTTCCAGATCGTATTCAGAACGACGATGCCATCGATCGGAGATCGGACCTGCATTAGGTCGGAATTGGCTTGGGCGTGGAGCATCACGTCGCGCGTGCGATCGCGTTGAATTTCCAGAATGCGAATCGCAGCCTGGGCCGCCTTACGCTTTAAGTCGAAGGTTTCGCGGAGTTGTTGCAGCGTGGCCTTCGCCTCGTCAAGATTCTCCTGCGACTTTTCGGCATCGATCCGCGAGACGATCTCGACCTTCTGCATCTCCAGTTCGGCTTTGCTCAGGGCGTCTTCCGCCTGCTTGATCTCGGTTTCGTCTTTCGCTCGAGCTGCATCCTCTTTTGCACGCTCCTCCAGAACCTGGTCGACCAATTTGCCATGCTCGGCCTGCTTGTCGATGTAATCACGGATCTGCGTCTGGCGGTCGAACTCCACCAGTAAGTCTCCTCGGTTTACATGTTGCCCAACCTCTGCCAACCGCGTGATCGTTAGCGTGCCTACTTGTTGACCCGCCAGCAGTGGCGCCAGAATCGCGCGAGCTTGCACGGCCTCGGTTGCCCCGTTGAGGCGCAAACTCCGGCCGGCTTCAGAGCGCGAACGGGAAGATTGCGAGGGAGTTCCGCGCGCCCCGCTGGTCTTTTTCATTCCGATCGACAAGAAGATCCCAACCAGCACGGCCACAACAAGAAGGATGACTACGGCACGCAACCTCGGCTTCAACCGAGAGTTGGCAACTACGGGATCTTCCGGCACACCCTCGCCTGATTCTGGCGGAGGAGCAGGCTCAGTAATCGCGTCGGCAGGGGAGGGACACATGCTCGATTACTCGTGCAAAAAGATTCTACGGCTAGGCCCGAGATACCTGAGATTTTGAGAGTCCTATTATCCACGGAAACGCGGGATGATGCGACAATTCCTCGAAGCCTCGTGGATAAGAACGGGATTGCCGAACGTACTTGCGTGCTACAGTTCGTTTTTCCCGGAACCGAGCCGTTTTCCGGAGGTATGTGGTCTCTCGAGTTCAGCCACGCGCAGTCGCGGCTTTGCGCGCAACCAGGTTGTAGCCTTTCGCTTTGGCGTCGGCCTCAATCGCGGTCAGGTGCGCTCGTCCCTCGGCGGTTTGCCCTGCTTTCATTTCGAGTTTGGCTAGCGCGAGACGAGCATCGAGCTCCACGAGGAGATAGCCACGCTCGCGCGACTTGGCAATGACGGCAGCCAACTCTTTGCGTGCCGCGTTGCCGGAGGAGGAGCGCATACCTTTCTCGTCGCTCTCGACGGCGGCTGCTGCGATTGCGGTGCGCCAGCGAACCTCTGGATTCTGGCTCTCGGAGGCGAGGGGCAATGCGTGTCGCATGGCTTCGCGGGCGTCGGCCGTTTTGCCCTCTACGAGCAGCACGCGCGAGAGGGCGCACCAAGCCCGCGTTTCGTTGTCACGGGTTTTTTGTTGCTGAAAAATCGTGAGGATTTGGCGGATTGGCGCTTCTTGTGCGGCAGGAAAATGTGCCTCCTCCAGCGACAGGTCGGCAAGGTCCAGCTGCGCCTCGGAAATCGCGACTTGGCCACCTGCCGAAGTCCGTAGCGCCAATGCCTGCTCATACAATTTCCGGGCACCCGAGAAATCGGACTGATCCAGCAGCACCCTTCCCAAGCTCAGCATCGCCCCAGCGGCATAATGCTGATCGCCAACGTTTTGAAGGGTCGCGAGGGATCGTTCGAGTTCCTGTTTTGCGTCTGTGAGGTTCCCTTCCAAATGGTGAATGACGCCGAGGTTGCCAACGAGAGAGGCTTCCAAATCTGTGTCCGCGACCTCCCGATCCAACCGCATGCCATCCTCATCGAGTTGGGTCGCACCCTTCAGATCTCCTTGATCCCTGCGGTCCTCGGTTAGGCTGTCGAGAGTCGAAGCTAAATCCCGCTTGTCATCGAGGAGTCGGTAAATGGGAACGGCTTGGCGCTGCATTTTCTCGGCGCTGGCGGGGTCCCCGAGCGATTCGTATAAGTTTCCAAGATTGTTCAGCACATCGGCTACGCCACGATCGGAGCCGTTGTGGCGAAAAATACCTTCGGCCTGCTGGTACAAGCGGATGGACTGGGGTGGATCGGTTTGTGCGATCGTGTCCGCCCAGGTTCGCAGAACATTGGCTTCGTCCTGCCGGTCCCCAGCGGCAGAAAAGATGTCAGCGGCCTCGCGACAGGCGGCTACTGCAACCTGAGGCTGCCCGAAGTGGTAGTAGAGCCAACATTGATTTTGCCGAGCTAGCGCCAGAAGAAAACGGGAGCCCTGCGCTCTCGCCTTCTCCACCGCCGATGCCGCAGGTTGTTCTTGTTGCTTAAAGTCGTTTAAGTAGTCCCATGCCCACGCCGCCGCCAATTCGATGCGGGGATCCTCCGAGGCCGGAGGCGGAAGTTTGCGCAACAACTCCACCGTCGCCAGAGCGTCATGCTCTTTGCCACGGCGGGTCTGCGCCCATGCCAACCGGAGCCCATAGTCGCGGTTATCGGGGAACAAAGTAAAGAGCGTGCGATAGACCTCGATCGCCTTCTCGTATTCGTGACCGAGGTAGTGATAGCGGCCTTCCACCAGCAACTTCTCTTCCCGCGAAAGACTGGAGGAGAGATCGTAGGCCTTCCGCGCTTCCTGTTGAGCTTTCTTGCTGTCCCCCATCAGCCCCCAAGCTTCGGCCAAAGCGGA
>Ga0302319_10023085_pt1 | contig 11128 bp, 12 predicted proteins | sample Bog_T0_2_FD_203319 | JGI IMG/M metagenome (GOLD analysis project Ga0302319, IMG submission 203319) | Peat permafrost microbial communities from Stordalen Mire near Abisko, Sweden - Bog_T0_2 | ecosystem: Environmental > Terrestrial > Soil > Wetlands > Peat | place: Sweden: Abisko, Stordalen Mire...
TCCGCTCACGACCCGGCCCATTTGTTGCGCGCGTTTCACAAGCCGGACACGTCGCGATCACCTGACTTGACTGGCTCGGGAGTGGAGTCCGTTCGGAGTCCAAACGGCCCGGTTTCGGCGTTTTGGCGTCCAAGTGGCGTCCAAATCGCCTCGGCGTAACCCTTTTGTTTTCAGTAACGATGGTCTGTAAGTGATTGATATTTGTTGCTTGGGGTGCAAGAGGTCGTGGGTTCGAATCCCGCCAGCCCGACCAAATTCCTCAAAGACTTACAGGCACGGGGTCAGCCCGACCCCGGTCTGTGGAGTCCAACAGCGCCGTTCCGTTGGCAGCCGGCGGGCGAAGTCCTCAATACTTCCTGACCCCAGGCCAGTTGGCTTTTCGCCGACTTCGCGTTTCCAATATGGTGGATGCCAACGCAGCAAAGCCAACAAACATCTGCAGATTTCAATACGGCCTCAGGCACCCGATTCGTCGATAAGCACTTGATAACAGACCTACCGCGATATTTTCCCCAGTGAGTTTGGGGTGCAGGATGTCATGGGTTCGAATCCCGCCGGCCCGGTCAAAGTCCTCGAATCAGATGCGTGAGATTATTCCGGCTCCCGTAAACCCGCCCGCAGATGATTTGAAATGGCGCCGGAACTGCGGTACCATGCTGCCTTGACGGACGCTCCCCTGAAACTGCTTGTGTTGATGCCGGTCTATGAAGACTGGGCTTCCGCAGCGGAAGTGTGCCGGCGCATGGACGCCTGTATCGGTGAGGTCGACGCCGCGGTAGAGGTCGTGTGGATTAACGACGGCTCGCAAACAGATCCGCGCCCCGCAGTCAGGGAACTGCGGCTGCGGCACATCGGGCGCATCAGCGTGCTGCAACTGCGGCGCAATCTCGGCCATCAGCGCGCCATTGCGATCGGACTCGCCTACGCCGCGACGAACCTTTCCGCCGCCGCGCTGGTAATTATGGACGCCGATGGCGAAGACCCCCCGGAGCAGATCCCAACTCTGGTGCGAGAAGCGGTAAGGCTGCAGTTATCGTCCATCGTCTTCGCAGCGGGGCAGACGCGTGGAAGGCTGGAGATTCCGGGCGTTCTATTTCGTCTATCGCATGGTGCATCGCCTGTTCACTGGGCGCGGTATCGAAATCGGAAATTTCAGCGTAATGCCGTGGAGTCTGCTTGCGGCAATCGTTGTTCATCCGGAAATCTGGAATCACTACGCCGCAGCAGTCCTGCAGTCGCGACTGCCGCGCGCTATGATTCGCCTTGACCGGGGCCATCGCATCCAGGGACACTCAAGGATGCGATTCACGGATCTGGTGATGCACGGCCTGGCGGCTTTGTTCGCGTACCACGACGTGGTGAGTACCCGGCTGTTGCTGGGAACGGTTCTGTTGTTATTGATAACGTCCGGAGCGTTGGCGGCGCTGATCGCGACCGGAGCCCATCTGGGAATGGGTACAATAGCGCTGGTGGTGACGGTAGGCCAGTTCTCCACACTCGCGCTGCTGGCCGCTTTTCTGACTGTCATGAATCGCAGCGCGCAGCCTTTTCTTCCCGCCCGCGACTATGTGCACTTTGTCTCCGGACTGACGGAGCTTAGCCGCAGAGATTAACGGCGGAGATTAACCACAGAGACTAACCGCGCAGATGCGTCACCGTCTCGCGAAGCACGTTGAGGAAAATCAGACTGCCCAGGCATACGAATCCAACCGACCATGCGGCAATTCGCATGGCACGAGGAGATGGTTTCAGCACGCGAAGCTGATCCGCGAGTACCAGGACCAGAAGCAGTCCAATGGGTAGCGTGTAGCGCGTGAATGCCACGAAAGGCGTGCTCACTCTGTCGGTCCTGGCTCCGCCCGCGCCAGTGAGGTAAAACTCAGCCACTGCAGTCAGCAGCAGCGCGCGGCGCGTCCAGACGCGCTCTCTGTCGGTATCTTTCGCCCCGATGCGACATTCCATCAGAGCCATGATCGGGAGCACGACCGCGCTTGCCAAAACCGGCAGGCGAAACGGCAGCGACGTACGATACGAAGCGGACCGCAGGAAGAACCAATAATCGGCAACGTGTCCCCAGCCGAGGTGCTGCGTCTGAAGATATAAATCCCATACGCCGAATCGCATGTGGCAGTAGAGAAAGAATGCACCGACGCCCAAACACAGTCCGGCGGCCATCATGATCCAGCCAAAGCGTTGCGAGGCTCTCGGGCGAACGCCGCGCAGCGCAGGGTAGAGAAGAAAAGGAAAGCCGAGAAGGCGCGTTGCGGTAAGGATGGCTCCGGGAATCGCGCCCCAGGCCGGCGCGGTTTCGCCACACCACAGCAGCCCGGCGATCCCGGCCATGTAGAGCGATTCACTGTGTCCCGCCACCATGAACAGGGATGATGGATGGCTCAGAATGGCAAATACCACGAACGCAGCGACTTTCGGCGGAACGGCCCAGCGATCAAGGAATAGAAGCAACACCAGCCAGAACACGGCCGTGGCGATTTGCGAACCAAGCAACGATGCCGCGGGCCATGACGATACCGGAAGAATTGAGTGCGTGGCCCGAACCAGAAGGGGGAACGCCGGAAAGAACGCGACGTTCGACTCGCCTTCCTGAATGTGCACGGGCGGAATGGAACTGTGATAACCCTGGCGCGCGATGTTGGCGAACCAGAGGCAGTCGGCGACGCAGATCCGCTCGTAAGCGTTGGGCGGAGGGAACCCTCGCTCCGCAAATTTCCCCGCGACCGGAACTCGAAACTCCTGCGCGACCCAGAAAGTAAGCGCCACCTGAAACACGGTCAGCAGCAGGGCCGCGAGCGCGCGATGCCGGATGGAAAGGTCGGCGGACGGCGGCAACACGCGCATAGGTTAACATTATAGGCGCTACAGTCCCGGGTTAACGGCAATGAAAGTCTCGATTCTTATTCCCGTCTACAACGAGTTCCCCACGTTGCCGATAGTCGTTCAGCGAGTGCTTGCGGCCGAGTTACCAGTCGGATGCGAGAAAGAAGTGATTATTGTCGACGATGGCTCAACGGACGGGACTGCAGAGCTGTTGAAAGCATATGAAGGCTCGCTGCCGGTGGTGGTGCATCGATCGTCGGTGAATTTCGGCAAGGGCGCCGCGCTGCGCAACGGAATCGAGCGCGCCACCGGCGAAATTCTTCTGGTGCAGGACGGCGATCTCGAATATGATCCCGCCGATTACCGGGCAGTCCTGGAGCCGATTGTCAGCGGGTCGGCCAGAGTGGTCTACGGATCGCGTTTTCAGCGAAAACCAACGGGCATGAAAGCGGCGAATCGCATTGCCAACTGCATTCTGACCCGCACTGCCAATCTGCTCTTCGGCTGCGCCATCACCGATGAAGCGACAGCTTACAAAGCCTTTCATCGCGAAGTGCTCGATGGCATCCGTCTGCGGGCGGTGCGTTTCGAATTCTGTCCCGAGGTGACGGCGAAACTGCGGCGTCTCGGCTACACCATTTTCGAAGTGCCGATTTCCTACAATCCGCGGAATATTCGGGAAGGCAAAAAAATTCGCTGGTGGGACGGCGTTCAGGCCATGTGGACGCTGCTGTATTACCGCTTCGCCCCGCTAAAGCAGTTCTCGGTCACTCCGGAACATAGAACAGCAAAAACGTCTTACCCACGCGTTCCTGGGGAGTCCAAAAGTCGGGCCACGTAGGCACACCAGGCTTCGACTGATAAAGACCCATGCGATAGAGTTTCCACGCGCTGACGGAAACTGCATTCCAGCCCGGCTCCGGGCGGTCGTAAGTGCCGGGCGTCGTCGGCGGAAATCCCATAGCAGCGGGCTCGGAGCGATAGGCGGCGCGGTAGGCCACGTGGGTGGCATGCAGCTCACGCAGGCGTTCGGCCAGCCGCTTCACGTCCTGTCCCCAGTCGAGTTCGGAATCGACCACAAGGCGTTCGGGATTCCTGCCGACGAATTCGTTGAAGTAGGAAATATAGTCCGGATGAGCGGCGAGCGAACTGATGCAGAGATAGCCGATAGTCGCGGCGGCCGCCCAGCGCGGCCAGGCGACGTCGCGGCGCATCTTCAGCAGCGCCATCAGCCCGGCGGCAGCGATGATGGCGAGAAACGGGAACATCGGCATCACGTGGCGGATGCCGAGATTGATCCGCGTGGGAATAGCAACGGCCAAAATGGAAGCGGAGATGGCTCCGGCGATCCACAGCGGCCAGCGGTTGTTCGCTTGCGTGTCACTGGTTTGTGCGTAACTGATTGGTGAAATACCGGGGCGGCCTGGCTTCCGTTTGAGCGAGAAGAAAATTGAAACCAGACCGGCCGCCACCAGCAGATGCAGGCCAATCGGCAGCTTGACCAACAGCAGAAACGGGAAAAAGTACCACCAGCCAGTGGTCCGCACTTCGCCCAGCAGATAGCTGAGATGGCCCTCCGCATTGTGATCGGCAACGGCTTTCACCCCCGCATACAACTCGGGAAAGGGCAGGCTAAACGGTACTCCAGGTACTTTGCCGATGGAGAAAAAGTAGCCTGCCCAGATGACGAAGAACGCCACGGCGATTGCGGTCCCGAGAGAACGGAGGCGCTGTCGGATCGCGAGGCCCGGACCGCTCAGTCCGGGTAATCGCAGCAGGAGCCCTGACGTCAGTACCAACCCCAGCGCCGCAGGATAAAAGACCAGTGCGGATAACTTCGACAGAATTGCAAGCGCCAGCGAAAAGCCCATCCACGCGCCGGTGCGGGCATTTGGTTCTTCGATCCAGCGCAACGCCGCGTAAAGTGCGGCGGCGAAGCAGGCGGTGATGCCCATATCCGTGGTGGCCAGTCCCGCGTGCGCAAGCAGGGTGGGAATCATCGTGAAGATGAGAACGGCCGCGGCCGCGCCTGCCCGGCCCAATAGGCGGCAGCCCCATTGAAAAGTTACCCAGCAGCCGAACCAGAAGAACGGAAGGATCCCCGCGCGCGCCAGGAAAGTGTACAGGATGTAGTGGCCGGTGTAGTAGTAAATCACCGTGCCCTCGTCGTAGCGATCCCGAAGGCCATAGCTCTCAGCCCCCGCGAGCAGCGGACCTGCCGCGATGAAAATGCGTGTCAGAGGCGGATGCTGCGGTTCATATTTGTAGCCGTGACCCGTCAGGAGCTGCATGCCGCAGGCAAGGTGATCGGGCTCGTCGGCGGTGGGGTTGAAGACCGTGTAGGTAGCCACAATCCGTATCGTGGCCACAATGACAAAAGCGTATGCCATGAGTGCCGCGTGCCGGTGGAAGTACCGAAAAATACGGGCTGTGGCCGACAGTGGCATCAAAACAGTCGCCATTATAGCCTGCGGCCGACAAGTAACGCAAAATGCTGGAATAACCTGAGCCGAAAGAATCCGGTGATGAATAAACCTTAATGGCGCATTCCGGCTCGACCTTCCCAGTGTCATGTTTAGCGGGGGATATGACTGGTCAGCTTGCGGGGACGATGAAGGCGGCGGGAAGCCGGGTCGGACCGCCATTGCTTCGCAGCAAACAGAGGGCCGAGAACAGGGCTTTCACCTGCGTGATGATCAGCCAGCCCGAGATGCGTTAACCCGCAGAAATATGCCGCCCGTAATGCCACAGCACGGAACAGCCAGGGCGCCGCGCAAGAGGGTTCTGATTGCCCACCCTTATGTCCATCCCGTGGGCGGCGGAAATGCGGTGGCTGCCTGGGCAATTGAAGCTCTCGTTCGCGACTACGACGTAACGCTCGCCCTCCTCGGGCCCATTGATGTAGCCGGGCTCAATCGATCCTTCGGCACATCTCTCTCGGCATCCGATTTCACTGTCCGGATCGCGCCGGGAAAATACCAGCGCATCCTTCGCTACATGCCTACGCAGGGTGCTCTGCTCGAATCGAACATTACGGCATGCTGGGCGCGTGAACTGGATCGCAAAGAGCAATTCTCCGCACTGTTCAGCACGCAAAACGAAAGCGATTTCGGTCGCGTCGGCGCGCAGTACGTTCACTACCCGGCCTGGTATATGCCCCGGCCCGATGTGGAGATGAAGTGGTTCCATCGCATTCCCGGTGTGCTGGCGCTTTATCGCGCAGTCTGCTTCCGCTGCTCCGGCACCACGCAGGCGGGCGTACGCCGCAACATTTCGCTGGCAAATTCCGAGTTCGTAGCCGACCGCATCCGTGACGTTCACGGCATCGAATCGCGCGTGCTTCCTCCCCCGGTGCCGGGTGAATTCCCGCACAGGCGCGGAGAGGACCGCTGCGCCGCCTTCATCGGCGTGGGCCGGTTCGCCGCATATAAGAGGTGGGGAATGGCGCTTCAGATCGTCGAAGGTGTTCGCGCCAAAGGGTTCGACCTCGGCTTCACGCTGATTGGACAAATCGGCCACCCCGCCGACGTCGCGGAGGAGCGCCGCCTGCGCGATCTGGCCAGCACGCGGCCGTGGTTCCGTGTGCTGACTAATCTCACGCGCCGGCAGCTGATTGAAGAAGTGGTGATCCACCGTTACGGTATCCACACCATGGAGAACGAGCATTTCGGCATCGCGGTCGCCGAGTTGCAGCGCGCCGGATGCATTACCTTCGTTCCCGATTCCGGCGGGCCAAGGGAGATTGTCGGCAACGATCCACGCCTGATCTTTCACGACGTTAACGATGCCGTCACGAAGATCGCCACCGCCCTGGGGGACGCTGCCAACGAAGAGAATCTGCGGGAACTCGTTCGAAGCCGCCGCGACTGCTACTCGACCGAGCGCTTTTGCAACAGCATCCGGGCGATAGCGACTGAACTGACCGAGGCAAAGGCCAATTAAAGATGCGCGTCGTCGGCTTCAGTATTGCCAATCGCGCGGTGGAATTGGGTTACCCCATCGCCGCGAGCCTGCGCTCAATGCTGCCACTGGTCGATGAACTCGTGCTGAATATCGGCGAGTCCGACGATCGGACGTGGAATCTGGTGGAATCGCTGCGCGAGCCCAAAATCAAGCCGTTCCGGTCGTATTGGGATCCGAATATGCGCTTCGGCGGTGAAGTTCTGGCAAAGCAAACCAACCTGGCGCTCGCGCGCTGCCAGGGCGACTGGGGGCTTTATCTTCAGGCCGACGAAGTTTTGCACGAGAAGGATTATCCGGTAATCCGCGCAGCGATGGAGAAACAAATCAACGGTCCCGCCGAGGCGCTGCGCTTTCGCTATCACCACTTTTACGGCTCGTTCAACACCGTGCAGGATTATCCGCGGCGCTGGTACACGCGCGCCGCTCGCGCGGTGCGGCTGAGAACCGGCGTAACGTCGTGGGGTGACGCCATGGATTTCTGTCTGGAGCGGGATGGGCGCCGATGGTTCCTCCGCCACGCCGATATCGACGCATATATCCATCACTACGGCTGGGCGCGGCCACCCCACGTGATGCGCGCGAAGCGGACCAGCTTTGAGCGCCTTTATCATGAGGATGACGATCTGCCTGTGATCCCTGAAGACATCTATTACGAGCGCGGCAACCTCCGCTATTTCCGCGGCACGCATCCCGCCGCGATGCGGGAAACCATTGCCAGCCAGCACTGGGACTTCGATCACGGAATTGAACGTCAGCCGCCGGATTGGCTCCGCCACGCACTGGTGTGGAGCAATCTTTATCTGCACCGCGCCGGGCCGTTTGCCGCCAAATGGGCTCAGCGAATCAAGCGGCGAATTCTGCACTAGCCGGTCTGAACAGGCGATGGCGAGATCTCAGGCCTGAACCTTCGTTGTCCTCGCGGGGTCATCGCCGCGGCTTTCAGGCTTCGGCCATCCGTCGCCACCGCTGATCGATTCCGTCTGCGCGTGGATACCCGCCGTTCAGGTGCTGCCGCGAAAGCGTTTACTCGGCGCAATCATGGAAAGCAAGCTGCCAGCCCGGAGACCATGCGGCACATGGATCGCGCGATAGCCTCCAGCCCGGATTCGCGGCGCCATAACTTGCGTCCATAATCCAGTTCACGCAGACTTCGGCATCGGTACAAAACGAATCTCAACGCGTCGGTCCAGTGCCGCCCCGATCCGGCGGAGCATAGCCACCGAATGCCCTTCATAGTCCGCATCCTCGAGTCGGCAGATTACTGAGGCCGTCGTGCCCACGAGCTTCGCCAGCTGAGCCTGGGTCAAGCCCGCCTTCGTGCGCAGCGTCCGGATACTCCGCGCGATTTCGTCGTTAGCCCGGCCCTCAGCCAGCGACTTCAGCTTTACGGCATCGCCCTCATACAACCTGCGGTGCAAAATTTCGACTGCGTCATTCGTAGCCTTCCGGTTCAGCGGCATTTCATCTCTCCTCAGGGGTATGTTTTCGATGGGTCGGTCTCAAACCGGGTCTTACGGCGTGTCGCCGGATTGATCTCGCGATCGGGAACGGCGCTCTCCTTAACCACTCCGTGCGCTGGCACGCAGCTCATAGATGCAGTCGCACAGCAAATCCGCCTCTGGCCTGCGCAGCTCGTGCCCCGGTTCGCGAAGCCGCTCGATCCTGATGAGAACGTTATCCCGCGCATAGGCAGGCAACTCCCCGAACCATTCGACGAAGGGCGCCGAGCCGTCCTCCTCGCAATAAATGACGACGCGCGACCTCGGCACCTGCGATCATTGTATCCGCAAAATTGCGAATCGGCGAGAATCCGGCCGACGCTGTCGAGGCTGCCGGACGAGATTTCAGAGACCAGGTTCAGTAACCGGAGTGTGGGACGCTACAGGCAATCGCCATCTAAACTGCTCAAGGCGAATAAAAGACAGAGTCGCGCCGACTAGTTGGGGGATACTGAAAGATAATGACCTGTCTCGATTGCGGTAAGGAAATGGTCGGCTACGTGGTGCATACCAGCCGGGCCGAAGCAGCCTACGACGTGTGTGAAGCCTGCGGCGGTCTCTGGCTCGATAAGGGCGAGTTGGATAAAGTGGCCTTCCAGGTGGCCGGCGACATCGAATACTGTTCCGCCGACGAAGCTGACCTTCCCGAGTCGACGAAATCTTGTCCGCGCTGCTCGGGCGAGCGCCTGCACCGGGTGAAATTCCTCGGTGACGATGCCGTCATTCTCGAACGCTGCGGCAACTGCGCCGGCTTCTGGCTGGATGCCGGGCAGATCGATCGGATCGACAAGCAGCTGGCCGGCATCATGCCGGTAACGGGCAACGGCTTTTCGGAGTTCATCTCCAACACCCATCTGCCGCACTATAACTACACGAAGCGCGACAGCGTCGAAACCGACTTCGCGGTTCCCGTGCTCCCCGTTCCCGGCGCGAGACGGGTGGGGACGTCAAAGCATAAGTGCCCGGACCACGAGCTCTTCCTCGAAACCTGGGGAGTCTACGGAGTCGAGTTTCAAACCTGCCCCAAATGCGCCGGCCTCTGGCTGCATGAAAAAGAACTCCGGGAACTCAAGAATAAGACGGACGACGGCAACCTGCGCTGGATGAACGACGAAATCGATGCTATCGACAAGACCAGTGCCCTTGCCTCCAAAAGAACCTGCCCCGAATGTCGCAAGTGCACCCTGGTCTCCACGCACTTTGGAAACTCCGGCATCACCATCGAGCGCTGCGACACCTGTCACGGCATCTGGCTCGATCGCGACGAGTTCAATGAGATCGTGAGCTATCTCGAAGACGAACTGGACCACGAGACTTCCGCCGATATGAAGAAGAAGGTTGCCGCAGAAGTCGCCCGAATTGGCGCCGACCATTCCGAAAGCACGCTCTCGGAGATCCTCGACGCGAAATCGGCGATCTCGGCGCTGATTAATGTTTCTATCTTCGAACATCCGAAGCTGGCCGAATTCCTGTTAAACGCCAATAAGGCCGAAAGAGTGATAGGCGGCAATTAGCCGACAATTAGCCGCCGCAAGCTCAGTTTGAGATACACACGAATCGTGTGCATAGGATCGATAGCAACCCGATGTCCGTAAGAATTAACATTAACGTAGTTCTGCCAGACGAAACCATGGTCGTGCTGAATCGGCTCGCCCCCCGGGGCAGTCGCAGCCGTGTGATTTCCGATGCCGTTATGCACTACGTTTCCAGCCGTGGCCGGGGGAATCTGGCCGAACGGCTGAAAGCGGGAGCACTTGCCAATGCCCAAAGGGATCTGGCCATAGCCGGGGAATGGCGGTTACATTGAACCACAGCTTACCCGCCGGTTTGCTCGCTGCCGAGAGTTCTTGTTTGGTCCCCGACGTGCACCTGTAGTCGGGACGAGCGCGTTATTAAGACCGCGCACGTTCGGGGAAGAAAATGACAAACAGCACACGGCAGCAGATTGCAGGCGACCTTCGGGACGCAAAAGGAACGGCTAAAGAGGCTGAGGGCAAACTGAATCACGATCCCGATCTTGAGGCCGAAGGCCGAACCGAAAAGGTGGCTGGCATCGTGCAAAAAAAGCTTGGCCAACTCGAGAAACTGATCGGCAAGTGAACGTCGGTTTACCCGAATAGCAACCCTGCCGGGCAGGCGACTCGTGCACAGCGCTCCGCGTGGCGATGTCGCCTGCCTGCCATTGTTCCCGCACACATTTCGCAGCAGGGCAGGCTGGAGCGCATCATCTCCGAATCCCCCAACCCGACACCTGCGCTGGACTCGTCAGCCGCCCTGGCCGGGATTCCGCGAAAATTGCTTTCGAAAACTGGCGATCTCTTCGTGGGAGGGAGGCCAATCGGTATCGCACGTGTTGCAGTGGAACACCAGCACACCGGATTTCAACGCCGCTTCAAATCCTTCAGCGCTGAACGTAACGGTCTGATCGTGCCCGTTCGGGCATTCTATTTCGAAGTCCATCCGGTCGCTCATAACCTTACCTTGTCCAGCCTATTTCGACTTAGCGCTTGCCAGCGCTTTTTTTTCCCGGCGGGGAAGGCGGGCTTTGTTCTTTGCCGGTATTCGCCCAACGCCTTTCCTTACCCGCGTTGTCACGGACGAGGCAGGGCCAGCCGCGTTTACGGGAGCGCCGCCGACAGATGCCGTAGTTTCCTTCTGGGGCGCTTGATCGGTAGCGGAGGTTGCAGGTTTCTTCATACCCAGGGAATCGCAATTTGATGGCCAAAGGGACTGTGGCCCGCCCGGATTGTGGAATTTTGGGGGATTGTCAGGGTTATCTCGCCAATCCCAAATCCTCTTCCCTGCGGAACTCGCGCCCGTATATGGAAAGC
>Ga0302319_10023086_pt1 | contig 11128 bp, 10 predicted proteins | sample Bog_T0_2_FD_203319 | JGI IMG/M metagenome (GOLD analysis project Ga0302319, IMG submission 203319) | Peat permafrost microbial communities from Stordalen Mire near Abisko, Sweden - Bog_T0_2 | ecosystem: Environmental > Terrestrial > Soil > Wetlands > Peat | place: Sweden: Abisko, Stordalen Mire...
CTTTCCCCGTTCCAACTGCGCCTGTGTGGCTGCATCGGGGGAAGAGGGATCGAAAAGAATCTTGGGTGCCACTCCGCCCTGTGCCAGGACGTGCGCCCCCAAAACCAGAGAGAACAAAACCACACAACTCGCCCGCTTCCAATCAAGACCAATTCCCCCGTGGTTCATCCTGTTTAAACCCTCATATTCGACAATCGGCTCGCGAAAAAAATCATCAACCTTGGCGAATGCCCGTGATTATTCGGCGCGTATGTCCGCGAGAGATACGATCCCAACCTCCACGCCCTCCATTGAGCCCGGCCCGACAACTTTGCCCGAGAAGGTGCGCGGGGTGTTGCCATCGGAAGTCACCATTTCGAACTGTTCCGGTTTTAGCGGGCTCGGATTGGGCGAAGGATCGAACTTCCAACCGGCCCATTCACCATGAGGAATTTCCGCGCGACAAACGACGGAGTTTGCCTCTGTGGCGACGTTGTACGCCTTCCCATTCTGCGGGAAATTAACCAGCGTATTGTTGAGCACCGACAGGCTCGCCACATGGAATTTATTCGGTGCCGTCGGGTTGGCCTGAACAACAACGGGAGGCTTTATCAGCGGAAGCGGGGCCGTGAATGTGTTATTTTGAACCGTGATGTTTCCCACCGCCGAGTCGCCGGGCCAATAGGTGGCGACGGCAAATCCCGTCGGCACGCTGGGGCCCTGAAACTTGTACGGAGCCTGCGTCATGCCGACGGTGTTATTCTCGACATCGATATTCCCAAAAGTCCCGTTGGGATGCATGAGGATAAGCGCGATGGGCCCGGAATCGGTCGTCGTGTTGTCCTTCACCTGCACCGTCACGCCGGTAAAGGTGGAAATCGGCCCCGGTCCACTGCTGCCCGGCTCAACAAACCACAGGCTGTCGACACCCGTGGCAGTATTGTTCGTGGCAACCGGGCATGAGCAGCATTGCGCATAGCCAAGATCGGAATATTCGGGGTATTTGAGATTGAGAAATTTATTATTGGAAACGACGTTCGTGGTGTCAGTCGTGATCCCCGGCAGCGAATCCGCCATCTGAATGCAGGTCAACCCGCCGTCCTTATTACCGGAGGCAATCGGCTGCGTGAAAATGCAGGAATCAACCAGGTTATGGTTGATGTTGCCGTTGGCCGAACCGCCAATGTCAAAAAAGACCGGGAACGATTCCATCCCTCTTGCGCCGATGTTGATAAACTTCACTCGCTGGATGGTGCAATGATCGGCCGTCGAGAACGCAAAAGCCATGCTCATTCCCTTTCCCTTCGCCCACCAGGCCGTATGGGTGGAATTGAAATCGATCGTGGCATCCGTGAACTTGAAATTGGAAATCGTGCCCTTGCCTGCCAGCCACATCGGCGCGAACGAACCGGCGGCGCTCCCGTCGGCGACCTTGATGATCGTTGCATCAATCCCCGCCCCTTGATGGGTCACGCCGTCGTACATCGTAAAGGCGGGGCTCACCTCATAGGTTCCCGGTCCATAGGTGATCACCGTTCCCGGAGACTTCTGGGACTCATTGATCGTGCGAAATTTATCCTGGGTCGACGCGTCAGCGGCATTGGCCGCGCTCGATCCCGAGCCATCGCCTGACGGCCCCGAGGCACTAATGTAAAAATTGGCCGCCGACGCACAGACCGTCGATACTGCGACAAGAACAAGGACGAGGGATGGGAGTAGATAGGTTTTCATCGCAACAATATTTCTGACCGTCCTTCAGGTTAGTCGCCCGAGTGTTTCCATTCCGTCCCTTCGCACTTGAGCGTAATTCTCCTCGGCTTTCCATCCGCCGCCACAACTATTTTGCGCGAAGGATCAACCCAGGCGCACTCCCCCATCAGGAAAGCGGCCATCTCGCCGACGCCGTACAGCCATTGGGAACTCCCAGGTTGGCCGCCGTAGAGACTCGAGCCCGGCGCGGCTGGCAGGCGGGCGCTTTTCGAGTAGGCGGGATCGAGTATATACGCGCTCGAAATCTGATGGGGGTCTTTCATGCTCGATGCCAGTTTCAAGCTTCGCCGTCGGCCTCGACGAAGCTCTCGCCGCCTTTTCCAGGTCGTGGCCGCGATTTACGGTGTCGCCTCCGACACCGGCTCGATCGTCAGCGTGTGTTGCACGGGTGTGACCAAGGCCTGTGCTGCCTGAAAGAGTGTGGCCTCCTTTTCAAAGCCGGCCGCCGTCACGCGATCAATCGCCGCCGCCTCGTTCGGGGCCATTTGTTTGGTTTGTTGGAGATTCATAAGATAGACCTTGGTGAAGAAGGTTTCGAAGGCCTGCTGCGCTTGCACCGCGGCATTGATCTTGAAGAATTGATCGACGAACGGATTATCGAGAAACTCCGCGGCCAGGTTGATTCCCTTCTCCAAATCGGCGGCGGAAAATTCCTTGCTCGTTTTGCCCCAGGTCACCTTGGCCGTCTTGGCTTTCAGTCCCTTCACCACGAGAACATACCGATTGAGATCCTCATTAAACGGCACGAATTTCAGAATACCCGCCGTATTCTGGTCCTTGCCGGTGAGATCGCCTTGGAAACAAAAGGGGTACCGCGTGCTTTCCAGGTTTACCGTGCCCTTTTGAAAAGAAATGACCTTCTGCCCCGGCGAACCCTCTGCCTGGCCCGAAGCGAGGTCCACCGTGATCGTCCCGATGGCCCCGTCACAACCGAGCGCCTTCAGAAAGGCGTACGCCATGACCAGATGTCCGTTGAGTCCGGGATGAACGCCATCATTGCCCGCGAACACATAGTCGTTCCCGAACGCGGCTTTCGATTTCTCCATCGCCGATGTCGTCGCTCCGAATACATCCGCGTAAACAACCCCTTCTTTTGTGGCGATTTCCTGGTCGATCTGGCTCAGGGACCCCAAAGTCTTATTGTAGACTTCAGCAGCGGCCGGATCGTGATGGTAGGCGGACGAATCGACGCATTTGGGCGAGCCCAAAACGATGGAGCGCACCCCCGCTTTCTTCATCGCCTCAATGATCGCCGTCTGACTCGTGCGATAAGTGTTCGCGGTAGCGTCATCCAAAGCTTTGTAACCACCATCGTTCATGCCATAGCAAGTCGTCGCGACAGTTGGCTTAAACGGAAAGACATCGGTATCGAGACGGGCCAGCAACCCCGGCGCGCGCTCACCGCCCCAACCGAACTGTGCCACCTTAAGTCCCTGCGTCGGCTGGCACGTCAGGAGATAGTCCTCCATAAAAACCGAATACATTTTCTGTTCCGTGATCGAATCGCCACAAATAGCCAGCATGTCGTTCGGTTGGATCAAGGCATCGGCATGGGCCAGGCTAATCCCCGCCGTGGCGGAAGATGTAAAAATCAACAAAGCGCAAAAGAAAGAGTTGTTCAGTTTCATGGGTAGGCTTGATTAGTTATGACGCTGCAGCCGCGATGGCAAGACTTAAGAGCCGACCAAAGCGATTGCGATATTCCAGAACGGCTGGGCCTTTATCATGTACCTGGTCGGCGCGATGACTTAAATCGAACACCACTTTCGCTGCGGAAAAGTGCTGTTATGTTACCAGCTATGGGGTCCACATGAACACAATCGATGACGACGAGCAATTTTACCGCGAAACGGAAAGCATCGCTTTCCCCAAGCTCGATGATCGACAGCTCGCGATGCTGGAACCGATCGGACAGCGCCGGACACTTCAGCAAGGTGAATTCGTCTTCAAGGCCGGGCAGCGTGATTTCGGAATGACGGTCGTTTTGAGCGGCGAGTTGGAGGTCTTTGAAAATCGTGACGGACAGGAAATAATTCTCGCCACACCGGGACCCCGGGATTTTGTCGGCGACGTGGCCATGCTGACGGGCACCTCCGCTCTCGCCAGCGCCCGGGGAAAGGCGAGCGCCTCCGAGATTCTGGTTGTCGGGGCGACCGAGCTGCGAAAAGCCCTGGCCGATCTCCACGGTCTCGGTGAACCGCTCGTGCGCGCATTCATGATGCGCCGCGAGCGACTCCGCAGGTACCACGAATTCGCCGGCTTCCGCATTGTTGCTTTGGCCGGCTCGCGCGACGGACATCAACTCGATGATTTTCTCGACAAAAACCACATCCCCCATCGCTTGGTTGACTTTGATAGCGACATGGGCCGGGCGCTTTGCAAACGCCTGAATCTTCAGCGTCGGGATCTTCCCGTCCTGATCGATGGCAATGGGCAACCGCTGCGCCATCCCTCTCTCCGGGAAGTGGCGCAAGTCGCCGGTCTGTTGCGTCCACTGGCCAAACAAGGGGAAACGGAGATCTTTTGCGATCTGGCCATCGTGGGAGCCGGCCCGGCGGGACTTTCTGCCGCCCTCAACGCCGCTTCCGAGGGCTTGAAGACGGTGGTGCTGGAAAGTTACGCGCCAGGCGGTCAGGCCGGATCCTCCTCGTTGATCGAAAACTTCTTTGGCTTTCCCACCGGCATCAGCGGGGGCGACCTGACCAACCACGCTCAACTGCAGGCTTACCGTTTCGGCGCAAAATTCTCCACGCCGTCCCAGGCGCTTTCCCTCTCCTTCAGGGAGGGCGAGTACGGAGCTGAATTACACAGCGAAGGATGCGGCGCCGCCCTGCGGGCGAAGTGTGTGCTGATCTCCACCGGGGCCGAATATCGCCGCATTGAGGCGGAGGGTCGCGAGGACTTCGAAGGCGTCGGGGTCTATTATGCAGCCACGGCGATGGAAGCGCGATTGTGCCAGAGAGCGACGGTAGTCGTCGCCGGGGGCGGAAATTCCGCAGGCCAGGCCGCGATGTTCTTGTCCGACAGCGCCGAGAAAGTCCTGCTCGTGATTCGCGGAGAGACGCTTTCCAAGAGCATGTCGAGTTACCTCTCCCGGCGCGTCGAAACGACGAAGAATATCGAGATTCTCTACCACACCGAAATCCGCCGGATGACGGGCAAAGGCTTATTGCAGGCCGTGGAGTTTGAAAATGCGAAGACGGGCGAGCGGCGCACTGTTTCCGTGTGCGCAGTTTTTTCGATGATTGGCGCCCAGCCCTGCACCAACTGGCTGCCACCCGAGATCGAGCTCGACGAAAAAGGATTTATCAAGACAGGACCGGCCGTGGCCGATTCTCCGGCCTGGAAAGGTTCCCCCCGCACCCCAGCCGCCATGGAAACCAGCTGGCCTGGAATTTTCGCCGCAGGCGATGTCCGATCCGGTTCGGTCAAGCGGTGCACGGCGGCCGTCGGTGAAGGCGGCATGGCTGTCGAGGGCATTCACAAGGCTCTCGGCACTTACGCCTGATCGCGCCCGGGATCGAGCCTTCCGCTATGGTGAACCCGCAGACCTCCGCGATGTCTCCGCTCCGGTTCCTTTGACCCGCGTCTGACCGGAAATCACCCGACAAATATTGTTTGACATCGTACCATTTCGCGTAATGATAACCCGCATGGAACGCAAACTCGAGCCCCACGACCTCCTCGTCGCCCTCCTCCAGGTGCAAAGCCTGCTAGAGCGCCGCAGCGAAGCCTTTTTCCAGCCCTTCGGCCTCACGGGGGCGCAATTCAATATCCTCAATTTGCTCGCTCATCACGAGGGGCGCATGGAGCAGGCGGCGCTGGTAGATTTGCTGCTGGTGGGCAAATCGAGCATTTCTATCGTCCTCAACCGCATGGTCCGGGACGGGCTCGTCAAGCGGGAGGAACATCCCAAAGACCGGCGCCAGACCATTCTTATCCTCACCGCAAAAGGCCGCGCCCTTTGGCGGAAAATATCTCCGTCCTACGAGGCGGGCGTGAAAGAGATTTTCGGGGCCCTCAGCCTGAAAAATCGCGCCGCCCTCTTGGAAAATCTGGAAACACTCTACAGTGCATTGCGTCAAAGCGACGTCGTCGCAACCGATAACTACCCTCCATCCCTCAAGGCCATGCTGGCCCACCTCGCACCCGCTTGATTCGGGATACGCCGTCCTTTCCTACTTTTCGCTGTAGTAGTCGCCGTACTCGACAATCAGCGTGCTCTTGCCGTCATCGCGGAGGAAGGCTTTCTCATAGGCGGGAAAAATATCGGCCGGTTCGTCCAGGCGGATGATCTCGATGCGTTTGCAGAGGATGCGGAAGGCTTCGGTAAAATCGCCGACATGCTGGTATTGCGGATGAAGCGGGCGCTCCGAACCGATTCCGGTGCGGATGATGACCTTGGGCCGGTAAGCGCCGTTGGACATGTCCTCGAATTTATCGAGATGGTTGACAATCTGGTTCACGGCCAGGAGCAGGAAGTTCCAGCGCGGAAAAATCGATACCGGCACGAATCCGGCCAGCGCGAGGCCGTTCACCATGCCCATCTGCATTTCCTCGTCGACGGGCAGTTCGATAAGCTGGTGCGGCGCGACATCCTTCAGCGTATTGGACATCGCCGTGCCGGGACAGGCGACGGCCTGGCCGAGAAAAAGCACGCGCGGGTCCCTGGCCAGAAATTCCATGGAGCGTTTGAGTTCGTCGAAGTATTTCATGGGATGTGGCTGGATTAAAATTGGACGCGGACACCCGCGCCGGCATGCGGATACTTCGATTCGTACTGATAATAGGTCACGTGCGGCGACGTCGCCTTTTCGTAGGTCAGCACAGGCTGGTTCCAGGTCTGGCGCGTGTCGGTGCAGACCGATTTGCTGTTGTCCTCGACGATGAAGTGGACGGGCAGATTGTGATTCGTGACGTACTTGATGCACTCGTGTGCGCAACCGGTCTCCGAAGTCATCTCGCCCATGAAGCAAAACACGCGCTCGGCTCCCTGCCGGCGCTTGATGGCCATGCCGATGCCGACGGAAATAGGCAGCACGCCCGTGACAATCGCGGAAGAAAGGATGCGATAATCCGGGAAACAAAGTGAAATCGATCGCCCCGCCTCGATCTCCGCCTTGAGCACCTCGCGCGGCACGCCCTTGAGGAGACATTGGTAGTGGCTGCGCCAGGAACAGAGCACCCAGTCGTCGGGCCGGATATCCTGGAAAATGCGGAGCATCGCCTCCTCGTTCCCGCTGTAGAGATGAACGGGCGCGCGGATTTTCCCGGTGTTGAACAGCCCGGCGATCTCGGTTTCGAAATCAATGAGGTCTTGCGCGGTCAGGTTGGTGATCATAGGCAAGCGGGCATCTTTGATAAATTTCCGCGATTGTCGATGCTTAATCGAGTGCGCCAACCGGTCCGTCCGGTCACGTCTTGCCCGGCAGGATCGCCTCTGAAAAAGGACGCAGTATCTGGGCCTCGCGATCGTGTTCCTTGTTCGAATAATCGATCTGGCGATCGAAGAAAATGACCTGGCTTCCGGAGCGCTCGAAGCGGAACGGAATTTCCAGCAGATTATTCAGCTTCACCTTGAGCACGGCATGGTTCTCCGGCGGCGCGAAGATGAGCAGGAAGCCCCCTCCCCCGGCGCCGAGGAGCTTGCCGCCAACCGCGCCGGCGCTCAGCGCCGTGGCGTAAATATCGTCGATCTCGCCGTTAGAAACACCCCGCGCGAGCGTGCGTTTGAGCGTCCAGGCCTCGTTGAGCAACCGCCCGAAATCGAGCAGCGACCGGTCCGACGCCAGAATCTTGAGCGCCTCGCAGACCATCTCGTTATAGAGATGAAGCTGGCGTTCCTTGCTCTCCAGGTTGGTCACGTAACTGGCGGCAATTTCAGACGAGGTGCGGGCCAGCCCCGTGTAGAAAAGAAGAAGATGATCGTTGAGCTGATGCAGGCGTTGTGGCGGCAGCGTCACCGGTTGGACGACGATGTCGCTCGTGGTCTGGAACTGCACCAGGTTGAACCCGCCATGCGCCGCGAGGACCTGGTCCTGCGACCCGACGATGTCCTTGAGCACTTCCTGCTCAATGCGGATCGCCTCACTGGTGAGGTCCGGCTTTGAAATGAGCTGGCCGCGCAAGGCATGTAGTGCATGAAGCAGACCGACCACAAAGGACGACGATGAGCCCATGCCGCTGCGCGCGGGAAGATCGCCGTCGTGATGGATTTCCAGCCCGCGCTCGAACTTCATCTCGGCCAGGATGGCGCGCACGGCGGGATGCTGGATCTCCTCGATGTTGCGGCAAGTTTCGTTCTTGGAATAGACGACGCGGTAACGGTGCTCGAAAAAGGGCGGGAGATAGCGCGTCGTGAGATAGCAATACTTGTCGATGCTGGTGGCGAGCACTGATCCGCCGTTTTTGAGATACCAAACCGGATAATCGGTGCCGCCGCCGAAAAAGGAGACGCGATAGGGAGTGCGAGTAATGACCATGGTCTGCAACCTTTTTTAACAGGAAAACATGAAATCATGAAGACATGAGGAAGGCAGGGTAAGTTTTAGACAGGAGTTGCAGGAGGCACATGAGATCGAAGCATTCCCTTCCCCTCCTGTCCTTCCTGTCTCTCCTGTCTATATGCCTTCAGTCTTTTTCATGATTTCATGTTTTCCTGTTAAAATATTTCCGCATTGGAAACTGGGTTTGTCTTAATCAAAACAAGGTTTGGCGTTTCACACCATGAGAAATTTTTTGCGCACAGCGCATTCATGCGCGGCCTTCGAGATAACTCTCCACCTGCGCGTAGGACTCGGGCGTGCCGATGTCGATGAAGGCGGCGGACGTCTCCCATGCCATCAGGCCATGGGAAAGCCACGCCGGGAACATTTCCTTTTCCAGCGAGACGGCCCGGTCACCCGGGATGCTTTCAGCCAGCGCGCGCTCAAAAATATAAAGGCCTGCGTTGATCGGCCCCGCGCCGCTGGAGGCATTCTTCTCCTTGAAAGCCGACACGCGGCCATCGGTGGCCAGCTCAAGGCGGCCGTAACGCGACGCATCGGGCACGCGCACCGAGACGATTGAGGCCGGCTTTCCGTGCGCGCGATGGAAGTCGGCGAACTCCGCCAGCGGCGCGGCGCAAAACGAGTCGGCGTTGAGGACGAGAAAACGAGGCGCATTCACCAGGGGTAACGCCAGGCGAATGGCGCCACCCGTGCCGAGCGGCTCCGTCTCCACGGAATAATCCAGCATCATCGCGCCGTGACGATCGCCGAGCGCCTGCATGATTTGCTCCGACTTGTAGTGGAGGCACAGAATGGCCCGCGTCCAGCCCGCTTCCTCCAATTGATCGAGCAGGTAGGAGATAAACGGGCGCCCGCGCACGGGCGCGAGCGGCTTGGGCAAGTCGGGCACCGCACTGCGCAGCCGAGTGCCAAATCCACCGGCCAGCAGCATCGCGGGAAAATCGATCTTCGGTTTTGAGTTCATCGCGCCTTTTCGAAATCTATTTTGGACAGGAGTTACATGAGTGACATGAAATCAAAGGCCTTGCCTCTCCCCTCCTGTTCTTCCTGTTCCTCCTGTCTATGAGTCTTCTGTCTTTCCCCTTAAAAAATTCCGTTAATTCCGTAATTCCGTCAAAATTTCCCCTCACATCCCGAGCCGCGCGAGCAATTCGTCGGCGATGGCAAGCGACGCGGTGGCGGCAGGGCTGGGCGCATTGAGCAGATGCAGCGCGAAGCGGTCCTGCCGGATGTCGAAATCCTGCTCGAGCGTCCCCTCCATCGTCATCGCCTGGGCGCGGACGCCGCAGCCGCCGGGAGCAAGGTCATCCTCGCGGATTTCCGGGACGAGCCGCTGCAGCGATCGGCAAAACAGTTTTTTGCTAAAAGACCGCGCCGTTTCCTCCACGCACATGCGCGCATGGCGGACGGCGAATTTCCAGAGTCCGGGAAAAGCGAGGGCGTCGGTCGCATCACGCCAGTCAAAGGAGGTGCGCGCATAACCGTCGCGCTTGAGGGCGAGGACGGCATTGGGCCCGGCCTCCGCTCCGCCGTGGATCAGGCGGGTGAAGTGGACGCCGAGAAAGGGAAAAACAGGATCGGGCACGGGATAGATCAAGTGACGGACCAAGCGTTTGGCATCCGGACGAAGCGTATAGTATTCACCTCGAAACGGGACAATGCGTGTCGTGCGCGGCACGCCAGCCAGCTCCCCAACCCGGTCGCAATGGAGACCGGCGCAGTTGATCAGAAAATCCGCTTCAACCGCATCAGCATGCGATTCGATCCGCCATTTTCCCGCCACGCTCCGAATACTCACCACCGGGAAAAGCAGCCGAACATCACCTCCTGCCTGAATGATCTCCTCCAACAGCGCCTCACACACCGCAGCGTAATCGACGATGCCCTCCTCCGGTACCAGCACGGCGGCTTTGCCCGCGGCGTGCGGTTCGCGTTCGTGCAATTGCTCCGGCGTCAGCCAGGCGAGGCCCTGCAGGCCGTTGCGCGTCCCACGTTCCAGCAGCGTCCGCAGACGTGGAATCTCTTCGTCGGTAACGGCCACGACCACCTTGCCGCAAACTTCGTGCGGAATCCCACGCTCATGGCAAAACGCCTTCATCTGCCGGATGCCGGAAACAGCAAGCCGAGCCTTCACCGAGCCGGGCTTATAATAGAGTCCGGCGTGAAGCACCCCGCTGTTGTGGGTCGATTGGTGCCGGCCCACGCCTTCTTCTTTTTCCAGCAGCGTCACGCGCAGGCCGGGCTGCGCGCGCAGTAGCTTGGCCGCAACGGCGAGTCCGACGATGCCCCCGCCGATGACCGCGCAGGAGTTCATTCGCTTGTCGCCATCTCGAAAACCAGCTCAGACATTCGCGTAAACCGAGTTGCGCAGGATGGTGTAGCCCTTGATCAGCTCGCGGATGCCCCGCGCCAAATTCCACTCCGGCTGGAAACCTGTCTTCAGAATGCGCTGGTTCGAGACGATGTAGTCGCGCTTGTCGGGGTCCTCGCCGACCGGCGCCTCCAGGAAGGTGAACTTGGGCAGGTGCTTTTTGATCACGGCGCACAGTTCGAGCTTCGACAGGTTCGCCTCCTCCAGGCCGACATTGTAGGGCCGGCCTTTCATCCGCTCGAAGTTCTCTAGGGCGAAGGCAAAGACGCGGGCCACATCCTGAATGTGGATGTAATTGCGCTTGAAGTGCCCCTCAAAGATCACGACGGCCCGGTCCGTGACCGCGCGGTGGACGAAATCATTGACCAGCAGGTCGACCCGCATGCGCGGCGACAGGCCGAAGACCGTGGCGAGCCGGAAGGTCAGGCCGTTCGGCCGGCCGAGCACCGCCTGCTCCGCCGCCACCTTGGTCGAGCCATAGAGCGAAATCGGGCGCAGC
>Ga0302319_10023088_pt1 | contig 11127 bp, 8 predicted proteins | sample Bog_T0_2_FD_203319 | JGI IMG/M metagenome (GOLD analysis project Ga0302319, IMG submission 203319) | Peat permafrost microbial communities from Stordalen Mire near Abisko, Sweden - Bog_T0_2 | ecosystem: Environmental > Terrestrial > Soil > Wetlands > Peat | place: Sweden: Abisko, Stordalen Mire...
ATCGCCCAGGCCGAGAAATTCTTCGCGGAGTCTGGATCTCTGGGCTTCCAGAGAATCGAGAGTGTCAGGCATACAGGTTATCCTTTCTGAACGTTATTATACGTTCAGAAATATGGCGCAAAAAAAAAGAAAATGGCTGATACGCCATTCCTATGTCGCGCACCCTCTTCCTTCAGTCCAGGCTCATTCTTCGATGAGAATATGCTATCATGGGTCGACAATCCTGGACACGGAAAGGCATTTCGCAGCCAACAGTTCATTCTCCGTGGTTCACCTGGGCAGGGACGACAGAGAAGGTGTGCCGCATAATAAGAACGTGCTGAAGGAGATCCGCACGCTGCTTCAGGAGCACAAGCTGATTGTCACTATTCGAAGCTCAGAAGAGAGCAACCTCGAACTGCCCAGCGAGGCCAGCGACATCAACTGCCATCATTACGATTCAGTACAGGAGCTGGCTCGCTGGTTTTACAAGGTTCTGACAAAGAACGGGCATCATGCGACAGGCGGTAATCCTGATCGTTGACGACGACCGGGAGATTCTTCGTACAGTTGGGGAACTGGTGCGCGAAGCAGGTTACAGGACCGTGATGGAGGTTTCGACGCGGGCGGCGCGCGAGGCGATAAAAGCTGATTTCGTCGACCTGTTGGTTCTGGACGAGCGGATTGGTGTGGAATCTGGTATTCGCTTCCTTGAGGAAGAGCGCCAGCGGACGCCGGGAATGTCTAGTCTGATGATGACCGGGCATGCCGATCTAAAATACTCCATCGCCGCGATGCGCGCCGGCGCGCTGGATCTGTTGGTGAAGCCTTTCGACAACGCACGTCTGATCGAGGCGATTAAGCGAGGGCTAACCGCGTTGCAGGTCACCCGCGAGGCTCGCTTTCAGCGGTGGAAGGCGGCGCACAGCGCGGGATTCGCCAACATCGCCGCAGAGAGCGCTCCGATGCGGAGGGCAATGGAGGATGCGAAGAAGGCAGCCGCGTCGCGCGCCTCCGTACTGCTGCTGGGCGAATCCGGCACCGGCAAGGATGTATTTGCCAAAGCCATTCACGAAGAGAGCCTTCGAAAGAACGGCCCGTGTGTGATCGTTAATGCGGGCACGATATCGCCGTCGCTGGTTGAGTCTACTCTTTTCGGTCACACCAAGGGAGCGTTCACCGGTGCCGACCGGGATCGGCCGGGTCTGTTCGAGCGAGCCGACGGAGGTACTTTGTTTCTCGACGAAATCGGCGAAATGCCCATCGATCTGCAGGTCAAGCTTCTGCGTGTGATTGAGGATGGGCTGGTGACCCGGCTGGCCTCGGCACGGCCGCTTAAGGTGGACGTGCGCCTGATAACTGCAACAAACCGCGACCTGAAGGCCGAGGCGGCGGCAGGCAAATTCCGCCAGGATCTCTACTACCGTCTCGCGGGTTTTCCGATCCATCTGCCGCCGCTGCGGGAGCGCGGCCGGGACATCGTCGCTCTGGCCAACCGATTCCTGGCGAAGCACGCGGAAGAGAACCATTTGCCCGTGACCGGGTTCTCGGACGAAGCTGTGGCGACCATGCTGAACTTTCCGTGGCCGGGCAATGTCAGGGAGTTGGACTTCGTAGTTCGGCGAGCGGCTCTGCGAACCGCCTCCGCAATATTGGGGCCGGACGATTTGGATCTCGAGCCTGCTCGCAGGTCGGTTTCCGACGCAGGCGATGGGCCTGTACCTCCCTACAGGAAGGCGCTGGAAGAATTCGAGCGCGCCTATTTCTCGATCTTGCTTTCCCAATCCGGGCAGAACAAAGCGGAAGCAGCGCGACTTGCCGGACTGGACAGGACCTCGTTGTATTCGCACCTGCGAAAACTGCCCGGATTCACACGAAATTGAGCGACTGGGTAGCTGAGCCGGCTTCTTAACAATCGCAGCTGGGCACCGGGCTGAAACGATCGATCACTGGCTACAACAGCCCTTCGCACCATCTAATTATTAATTAGTTTCCGGCGCAAAATTTGCTTTCGAGTATAGAGCGCCGCTCCCTTACGGTCACGGCTCGGAATGAAAACCCTTGTTATCAACAGCCTTTCCGAGCCGCGCGCGTAAGCAAGCGGTTGCAAGTGCCGACTTTCCGAATTTTGCGCCGGAAAGTAATTAGTCTCCCACTCCACTGCCGATCGGCAGCGGCTGCGCGGCCGGAGGCCGCGAGGGCAGGCGGATCCGCCTACCCCACAGGCTGACCGAGGATCTTCCGGTGGTCAGTTAGCTTACTGCAATATCGGTAGCGCCAGATAATTGGGAGCCACAAACAAACTCCCCTGGGTAGTGCCTCCGGGCGCCATCGGACGCAATTCCCGCTGTAGTCCCGTTGCATTCAACTCACCGCGAAGCGCGGCGGCGAAAGCCTCAGTTACACCACGAACTTCATCCGCCGATTCATGCGCGAATTCCAGACGATAATGCCGAATCCCGGCCTCGCGCCAGCGCTCAAGGTGCGTGCTCGCCTCTTGCGCCTCGGCTCCGAAAACGGTGTTGCGGCAGCCCACATCCGCCATAACCGGATGCGAGCGCCCCGTGTGATCCCTGAGTTCTACGCGATGCTTTTCGCAGGGCCGGCCGCAGTCTTTGTAGCTGGTCCCTGTCGATAGAAATCGGCAGAACACGCAGTGCTCGGTGTGGAACACCGGCAGATGCTGATACGCAATCGCCTCGATCGAATCGCCTCCGATGCGCTCCGCCAGATCCGCGATCTGAGCGGCATTCAAATCGTGAGTCGGAGTCAGCCGGGTCAGCCCCATACTCAAGAAGCGTCGCGCTGTAATCGAATTCGCCGCATTCAGACTGAAGTCACCGGTCAGCGATCGCGCCGGTTTATCGCGTAACGAATGCAGGATTCCGGTCGACCGCACCAGAATCTCGCAATTCAAATTGACCAGGAAATCGACGATGCGAGATTCGCCCGGTTTCAGCACGCGCGGACTGGCCACACGCACGGCAATCCCGCTTGCCTTAACGCGCTCCACCGAAGGACGCAGACCGTAGAGATCCAGATAGTCGAGGGTAATGCTCGCAGGGCGAAGCTCCAGCGCCGCATCGAGTTGTGCCGGAGTCCGCAGGAGCAGATGCAAGTCCGCCCGGCTCCGTTTGGCAGCGACGGGAGCTTCAGGCATCAACGCCGCCAGACATGCTGCCGGATCGCGAACCTCAACCTCACGCCCCGCTGTTTGCAGCGCCTGTAATTTCTCCACCGCCGCTCGCCGCATCTCATTTAACAGAGACACAGGAGCGAATGTCTCGCCCTCGCACTCCAGCGTTAACTCGCGCAGCGCATACGGCGTATTGCCGAGGCGCGCGAACTGATCTCGCAGCATCTCAATCGACAGCGAACGATTACGCGCCTCAAGCAATGGAGACGGCGCAATCGTCTCTACTCGAAGGCCGTTAGCGAGGACCCACTCCGATACCAGGGGATAACCGCTTTTCGCAATCACACGCACATCCACTTGCTGCCGATGCACAGGCGCAGCGGGATCGATGAACGGCTTTACCCAGGCGGCCAGCGCGGGATCGTGCGTTCGCCAGATCAAATCGCCGGCGCGAATGCGATCGAAACGCACCGCTCCGTTGCCGAAGGTCAGTTCGACAAGCCCATCGCGCGCGACCACTTCATATACACGGCCGCCTTCTTCCTTCTCTTCGGGACTGCGCCAGTCCGCCGCATCGAACACCACGCCATCGCCAGGCTTGAACGCGGCGCCTGTCTGTTCCACCAGAACTCGGTCTTCTTCGACACGAATGACGCGAGCCATCAAAACCCCGCGATGCCGCGGCGCTCGCCCATTAACCACGGCCTGATGATCGGTGCCTTTGATGAAATGCGCACCCAGCCCGCGCGAATAAACCTGTTCGAGCCGCTGTTCTTCGTCGGCGGTCACCACTGGCGCGTCGCCCGCCCAGGCCGAATCAACAGCCTTGCGATAAGCGCTGGTAGTGAGCGCCACATAATCCGATTCCTTGTATCTTCCTTCGATTTTCAGAGCGCCCACGCCCGAATCGACAATGGCCTGAACCTCGCGGAGGGTATACAGATCGCCCGGCGAAAGCAGATACCGCGCGTCCGCGAGTGGCTTATGCTCGCCATCCACCATCAGGTCGTACGGCAGCCGGCACGCCTGCGCGCACTGTCCGCGATTGGCGCTGCGTCCGCCCCACGCTTCGGATGAAAAGCACTGCCCGGAATACGCCACACACAATGCGCCATGCACGAACATCTCAAGCTCGCAGCCGGTGCGGTCGTAGATAGAACGAACCTCCTCGAGCGACAATTCGCGAGCCAACGTCACTCGATCCACTCCGAGACTACGCGCGAACTCCACGCCTGCCGCGTCGGTAATGCTCATTTGCGTGCTGGCGTGCAACTCGACCCCGGGGGCAATCCGCCGCGCCAGTTCGAGAATCCCCGCGTCCTGCACGATCAGCGCGTCTACGCCCGCGCGCGCTAACGCTGCTATCGTGCGAGCCGCTTCGGGCAACTCATGCTCGAAGACCAGGGTATTGAAAGTCAGGTATCCACGAACCCCGCGCGCATGCAGCGTGCGCATCACCTCGGGAATTTCTTCCAGATCGAAGCCTGCCTTGGCGCGTGCCGTGAAGTGCTTTAGCCCGAAGTAAACGGCGTCCGCGCCGGCTTCAATCGCGGCGCGCAATTGCGGCCAGTAGCCGGCCGGACTCATGATTTCGGGCTTTTTCTTTTTATTCACTCGCTTGCTCTCAGCGTACCGCGAGAGCGAGCAGTTATACGCGGTAATCGTCCGCGCGCCAGTTCTTCACCGACCGTTTAATCTCTTTCTGCGCCATTCCGGATTCCGCGGCCTTTTGCGCCAGCGCCGGAAATTCTTCATCGGACGCGAACCGCAAACCTACAATTTGAGGCACCGTCAGTCGCCGATCCAGCAGCTTTCCCGTCAGCACATAGTGCCGCAGATTCTCTTCCGCCCGAATCGCTCGGTCCTGCGCCTTAAGGGCGAACAGCCGCGCGAACAGAGGTGTCATCAAAATGATCAATGAAATAACGAAAATCAGCGAGGCGCTGTAAAGCCGCTCATGATCGCCGAAAGACAGGAAGAGGTTGACCGCCGAGCCGATAAACGTGAGCAACGCCAGCGGCAGAAGGAAGAAATGAAACGGGGGAACGAGCTTCGTGTGCTTTTCAAACGATTGTGTCGGTTCGGGCATAAGTAGTGCCGATTATATGCTGAACGGCCGCTCATTTGCTCACATAGGGATTCCCCGCAATCGAAAACCGCAGCAATAGATCCGCGCACTTAGTAATCCCGATCCGCTTAGACGCCACAATCTCAACCGCGCCCGCGCCGTCGCGCACCACCAGTTCCCCGCGCGTCATGTCCGTTCCATAATGCGCCCGGGTAATTCCCAGCGCGCGAGTCAGTTTCCCGGGTCCCGAGGTCAGATCCCTATCCTTCACTCCGGGGCGCCGGGCGCGCATGATCTCGATCCCCTCCACTGGCTCGAGCGCGCGAATTAAAACGCATCCCGCGGTGCCCTCGCGTTCGGCCACAATATTCAGGCACTCATGCATCCCGTAGGAAAGATAAACATACGCGTGACCCGGCGGCCCGAAGATTACGCGAGTGCGATCCGTAATGCCCGCCGCTGAATGCGATGCCAGATCGTCGCCGCCCGGATAAGCCTCTGTCTCAACAATGATGCCCGCGGCGTCGCCATGCACCACGATCTTTCCGAGCAAATCCCGCGCTACTTCAACCGCGGGCCTGTTATAAAACTTTCGAGGGAGAATCACGTTTTTTTGCGCGCGAACAGGATGCCGCTCCACTGCCCGTTTACCGAACAGATCTTGTAATCCACCAGCCCATTCTCAATGCCCAGCTCCCGAATCGACCCTTCGCGAAATCGGTTCGTTTGGCCCTTAGGCCACACGATCCACAGCTTCGTGTTTGCGGCAATTGCACGCATCTGCCGCAGCGCGCCCAGCATTGCTTCCGCATCGCGAATGAACCAAAGGGTGACGTTCTTCACTTCGGGAGGATCTTCAAAAAACTCCACGCCATCCGGCATCGGCCCGAGCAGCAACGCGTAATCGCGAGGAGCATCCATAACCGCGACAGTGGAGGCGGCACAGATCCCGAGCTTCTGCGCGGCGGTCTTGCCCGCGAAGCGCTCCATTGCGGAAGGAGGCACCACGGGATTGGCCGCCCGGCCCGCGCAAGCTTTCTTCAACAATTGTCCGATAGTGGTCTCGGTTGCGTACGCCGCATCGGGAATCACACTCTTAATCCGCTCTACTTTTTCGGACTCCCCGCCGAAGAAAACAATCGGAATCTCTCGCGTAGTCTTCTGGTTTCGTAACCATACCGCCATTTCACGTCCCTGGCTGGGCAAGCGCGAGAGATCGATCAGGACCGCATCGGGAAGACTGCCTTTAATAGCGCGCGCTACTATCGCTCCGTTGGTATCCGGTTCAAACTCCGCTACAAACCCCGCATCCCGAACTATTTCGATCAGGGGCGCCGCCTCAGGGGCTTTCCAGTGAATCACCCGCACCCTTTTGGCAGCGGTAAACGTTTGTAAGCGGGCCGAAGGCATATCCGAAAACTATAGTATGATCACACCACCATGAGAACTACGCTTCTGGCCATTATGGCCCTCTTCGCATTCACTTTTATGGCGGCCGCTGCCGATCTTAACGGCAAATACACGGGCGAAATGACCACCCAGCGCGGACCGCAAACCGTAACCTACACCTTCGCAACCTCCGGTGGCACGGTGACCGGCTCCACCACGGGCCGCAACGGCGAAACCCCGATTGCCGATGGCAAGATCGATGGCAGCACGCTCACCTTCAGCATCACTCGTCCCGGCCGCAACGGCGGTGACCCGATGAAGATTGTCTACACCGGCAAGATCAGCGCTGACGGCAGCTCGGTCGACCTCTCGTACGATATGGGCCGCGGACCTCAGACCGTCACTCTCAAAAAGCAGTAAGCGGTAAAACTTCGTAAAGCGGCCGGGTTCGCCCGGCCGCAACGGTAACATCCTCCCTCTCCGAATCATCATTCCCTGCATGAAAACTACACTTAGGGCTTTTCCCCGCCTGGTGTGCGTGTCGCTGTCGCTGGGTATCTTGTACGTAAAGCCTGGTAAAGGACCGGAACCTTTGCCGACGACAATCTAAAATTAAATATGTGGCAGCGCGCCGCCGGTGTGAGGCAGGAACGCGTGATGTCAGGAATTGAAGTGACAACACCGCCCGGGGCGCGTGTTGTACGAATTGGAATCCAAAAAGGAATTCGTGCATGCTGCGCTTAACGACTCTGTGTTTTCTCTTCGCCGCCGTTGCCCTTGCCGATGTACAAAACGGCGTTGTGCGGTCGGGTGGCCAGCCTATCCCTGGTGCGACAGTTATCGCGTTGTGCGGCGAGGATAAAATCACCACCGTTACCGATGGTGACGGTCGCTTCGAAATGGGCGGTCTTCCCGCCACTCCCTGTAAATTCTCGGTTGCGATGTTCGGCTTTGAAGCGACTCAGCAGGAAGTCAAAGCTTCCTCTGCCGTGATGAGCTTCGATCTCAAGCTCCAGGCAAAAGCCACGCTTCCCCCTTCAGACGAGCCTGTGAAAGTCGCCGCCGCACCTGCACCTTCTGTTGCCCCGGCTGAAACAAAGACCGCAACCGCGGCAGCGCCGACAAAGCCAGCCGCTCCCGCGACGCCTGACGCTCCCAAGCCCAGTCTGGCAGCAGCTCAGGCGGCCGAAAAAGCCGCACAGAAAGCTCCCCAGCGTGGCAGGGGCAGTCGAGGGGGCCAAAATACAGCCAGCACTACGGGGACAAACGGACAAGCGGCGTCAGGCTTCCAAAATTTAAGTCTCCTGGGTAATTCCTCGAATGCTTCGGAGGGCGATGTCGCTCCCGGCGGCGGTTTCGATACGGGCGCAGGCGCAGGCGCCGGCGATGCCCTGCAGATCAACGGTTCTATCAGTTCCGATGTGATGGGAAGGCCCGGCGACGGCATGGGAATGGGCGGCCCCGGCGGATTCGGTGGTCCCGGTGGCCTCAACCCGAATGGCTTTGGCGGCCCCGGCGGCGGTATAGGTGGCGACCAGCAGGCTCCTGGCATGGGAGCGCCTGATGCTTTAGGCGGAGGTGGTGGTGGCCGCGGCGGGCGAGGTGGTGGCGGGGGTCCCGGTGGGCCTGGCGGACCCGGCGGTTTCGGTGGCGGTGGACGTGGCGGAGGTGGACGCGGCGGCGGTCGTGGCGGCGGTCCTCCTTCCGCTAATGGCCGCGGACAATTCGGCAATCGGGTCAATCGCGGACGCGGACAGCAGTGGCAACTGGGCGGTTTCTACAGCCTGGGGAACTCCGCTCTGAACGCCCGGCCTTACTCTTTTACCTCTCCCTCCTACGCCAACGGAACTGAACTTCCGAAAGCCGCTTATGCGAACAACCGCTTTGGCTTCTCGGTAGGCGGACCTCTCGAGATCCCGCACCTGTTCCGTACCGATAAGACCTTCTGGTTCGTCAACTATACGGGTGTCCGATCGAAGAATGGTTTCGACCAGGCATCCACGGTTCCCTCGGCCGCTGAGCGAAGCGGGGACTTCTCCGGTATCTCGCAAACGATTTACAATCCCGCGACGAACTCTCCGTTCGCGGGGAATATGATCCCGTCGAGCCTGATCAGTCCCATTGCGAATTCATTGCTACAGTACATTCCGCTTCCCAATGCGACAGGCACCCGTAATAACTATCAGTTGATCGGCGCCAACCCGTCGAATAACGATAATCTTCAGGCCGTGGTGCAGCAAACCATCGATTCGAAGGACCGGCTGAATGCTAACGTTAGCTTCCAGGACCGCAACTCAGCCAGCACCAACGCGTTCGGCTTCAGAGACCCGACTACGGGTTCCGGGCTGAATTCGTCTCTGGTTTATTCGCGTACCATCAGCCGGAATCTCATCAACAGCCTGACGTTTTCACTGAGCCGAAACCTCACGCATCAGAATTCCTTCTTCTCCAATGGAACCGATATTGAAGGCGAGCTCGGCATCAATGGGGTGTTCGATACACCGCTTACTTACGGTCCGCCGACGCTTTCCTTCAGTAACTTCAGCGGGCTTTCCGATACATCGCCTTCGATAACCCGTGCCCAAACAACCGGAATTACCGATGCATTGATTCAGGTCCACGGCAAGAGCACCATTACCTACGGCGGATTGTTCCAGCGCCGACAGAACAACCTGATCACCACCTCCGGGGCGCGTGGTTCATTTACCTTTACGGGCGTTGAAACGGAAGAGGTGGTGAACGGCCTGCCTGTTTCCGGCACTGGCTATGACTTCGCCGATTACCTGCTCAGTCTTCCTTACAACACTTCGGTCAATCGCTATCTTAACGGAGACAACAGCTATTACTACCGCGAATCCGTGGGCACTCTGTACGTGTCCGACGATTATCGCTGGAAAACGAACTTCTCGATTATCACCGGTCTGCGCTGGGAATATTATGGCCCTTATACCGAGAAGAATAACCGCATGGCCAATCTCGATATCGCGCCCGGGTATACCGGAGTCGCGGTCGTAACTCCCGGCCAGACTGGTCCTCTTACGAACATTCAGTATCCGGCCGGGCTGATCAAACCCGATTACAAACTCTTCTCGCCGCGTGAAGGCATCGCGTGGAAACCGTTCAAGAAGGGCAAGCCGGTCCTGACAAATATCGTTGTGCGCGCCGGCTACGGTATCTATTACACCGGCGGTGTGTACAGCGCTTTCACGAACCGGCTTGGCATTGAACAGCCCTTCGTATACGCCATTAACGAAACCAACACGTCGTCGAATCCTCTCACGCTGTCCAATGGCTTCGGCGCCCCAGCGGGCCAGACGATTCAGAATACTTTCTCGGTGGACCCGAATTATAAGCCGGCCTACGCGCAGTCCTGGAATTACACAATGCAGGACACCATTTTTAAGAATTACGTGATCCAGCTCGGCTACCAGGGCACTAAGGGTACGCACCTCGATGTTGTCGAAAGTCCCAACCGCGCGCCCCTCGGATCGGCCAAAAACACTCAGACAGATCTGGCAATCCCATACGCCGGAACCTTTGAAGAAGACCTCTCTGTGGGCAATTCAAATTACAACGCCCTTCAGGTCTCATTCCTGCGGCGTCAGGCCCGCAACCGCTCCTTCAACATCACCTATGTCTTCGCGAAGGCGATTGACGATACTTCTACCCTCGGTGGAGGCGTCGTTCAGATCGTGAACGACATCAAAGCCGAACGCGGCCTTTCCAGCTACGACGTTCGCCATCGCGTGACAGCCAACTATCAGATCCAGTCGCCGGTAGGCAACGACCGCACTTCGTGGCGATGGGATATCCTTCGCGGCTGGCAGCTTAACGGCAATATGACGGCGACCTCCGGCAGCACCTTCACCGCGACTGTCTCGGGCGATCCCTCCGGCACCGGCATCCCTGGCCAGGCGCGCGCCGAAGCTACCGGTTTGCCGGTTACAAACGGCATGGGTTACTTCAACCCGGCAGCCTTCGCCGTTCCCGCAACGGGAACTTATGGCGACGCCGGCCGCAACACCATACCCGGCATTCCGAATTTCACGATGAACGCGTCGCTTACGCGTACCTTCCGCTTCCAGGAACGGCACCGGGTGACGTTCTCGATTTCTTCCAGTAATCCGCTGAATCACGTCAACGTAACCGGCATCGGCACCGTGATCGGTTCTCTTACCGAAGGATTGCCGCAAAACGCAGGTTCCATGCGCACTCTGACTATTCAAACGAGGTTTCAATTCTGATGAAGCGCCTTCTTGCAACTCCCTGCCTTTTCCTCCTGCTGGCCCAGGTGAACGGCCAGGACAACGTAACCTTCACCAGCGATGTTCACCTCGTGGTCATCGACGTCAGCGTTAAAGACAAATCCGGCAAAGTAATTCCGGATCTGAAAAAGACCGACTTCACACTGATGGAAGACGGCAAGCCGCAGCAGATCGGCGTGTTCGAGTTTCAAAAGCTCGATTCGGAACAGCCGCTGCCGCCGGTTCCCGCGACCAAAGACGTGAAGGTCGCCGCGGCCATAGTTCCTGCCGCCCCCGCCCCTGTCGCTCCT
>Ga0302319_10023089_pt1 | contig 11127 bp, 8 predicted proteins | sample Bog_T0_2_FD_203319 | JGI IMG/M metagenome (GOLD analysis project Ga0302319, IMG submission 203319) | Peat permafrost microbial communities from Stordalen Mire near Abisko, Sweden - Bog_T0_2 | ecosystem: Environmental > Terrestrial > Soil > Wetlands > Peat | place: Sweden: Abisko, Stordalen Mire...
CCATTTTGGGTGCGTTGGAAAGGACATGACGGAAGGCATCACGGCCCTGCTCATATTGATCGGCATCGTAATAGATGGTTCCGGTAAACCACCAGCCTTCGGACCAAGTAGGCTTCAAGTCGAGAGCTTGCCGGTAAAGGCGTAAAGCTTCATCGGGGTTGCCCGCCTCGCGCGCCGCCTGCGCTTTGTTTGCCAAGGCGGTGAAAGCGGGCGAATCGGGTCTAGACTTTACCGCCGGCTTAGGTGTTTGAGCGGAGAGCAGCAAGGCGCAGACCGCGGTTGCTGCGAGGATATGGCTCACGGGGTAGCCGCTTTCTGCCCTGGCTCGGCGGCTTGCTCGGCAGTGCGCAGGCGCTCGGCAATCGCGCGTTCCCGGTCACCGTCCGCCTTGCGTTTCAAGCGATAGTAAAGGGTTGCCAAAGTGACGTGCGCTTCGGTGAAGTTAGGAGCTTGGCGCAGTATGGCTACCAGATCCGCTTCGGCTTTTTGGTTTTGCCCGAGGGCCAATTCAACCGAGGCAATCTGAAAACGCGCGCCAAAATCACCGGGGCGTACATCGAGAGCTCGCGTCAGGTAAGTCAAGGCGGAGGAGTAATCCTGGTCGCTGCGGAGGAGAAAGCCGAGGCGCAGATTGGCTTCAAAATTGTTCGGGTTAATTTCGAGCTCCTGCTGAAAGGCCGTGCGGGCGGTTTGCTGATCACCGGTTCCGAGCAGCGCGATTCCGTAATAGGCATGCGCATCGGGAAGAGCGGGATTCAATTCCACCGCGCGCTTTAGATCGACCAGCGCGCCCGAAAAATCGTTCACGCTCAATTTCGTCGTTCCGATAAGCAGGCGGGCCTCAGCCGAATCGCCCTGTTTGAGGATTTGATCGATGACCACTTGGCCCTCGGCCGACTGGCCATCTCGCACGAGTGCGGTGCCGAGCAAATAGGCAATGGCGGGATTATCTGGGTCGGCGCGGCGCAACGGCTTAACGAGTTCGATTACTTTCTTGTTTTCGCCGATCCGCAGATAGCAGTCGGCGAGAAGCTGCACGAGTTGGACGTCGCCGGGCAAAGCGTTTCTGACACTTTCCAACTGTTCGATGGCGGCTGGAAATTGCGAAGCCTTGTAATAGGCACGGCCCAAATTCAAACCGACTTGCGGATTAGGCGCGATGCTGAGGGAACGCTTATATTCGAGGATCGCTTCCTGATACTGGCCTTCGGCCGCGAGAGCGGCGCCTAAGTTAGAACGGACTTGCGCGACGTTGGGATAGAGATTGAGAAAAGCGCGATAGAGGCGAACGGCGTCATCCAATTTGCCGGCTTGATGCTCAGCAATGGCCTGTTTCAGCAACTCTTGCGGCGTTTGGCTGGCTTGCGCATAGATCACGACAGCGCTGATTACGAGTGCTGCAAAGCGGAACATTGCTTGTTTTGATGATAATACGGTACCGAAAAAAGTAGTGGGGGCCGAAGCCCCCACCCGTTGGCAGCGCATGACGCTGCTTTGGCTAGAAGTAAAACTTCAGAGCTAATTGGACGATGCGGTTACCCAGTTTGACCGGGGTATAGCCGAATGCGGCGTTTGTATTGGTTCCACCGGGACCAAAATCCAGATAGGTACTATTTGAACCGACGCCCGACCCCGAGAAGCTCCAAATCGGGTGATTCAGGAAGTTGTAAGCCGAGAAGCGGAATTGCAGTTTCCTCGACTCGCTGAGCTGCCAGTTCTTAAAGAGCGACAAATCACTGTTAAAGAACCAGGGTCCGAAATACTCCGGCAAAACGATGGGACCGTTCACGCCCGGCGTGGTTGAAATCTTGAAACAGCTACCGTTTACAAACTGGTGCGGCCCAAGGTTCGCCGTCGGATTACAGGTGATAATCGGCGTCAGCGGGACTTGGTCAGTTCCGTTGATAGAGTAAGCGCTTACGGAGGATTTGTAGGCGTTGTTGACGGTCCGCGCACTATTGATGTTGCCAGTAGCGTTAAAGTCTGCGTTGGTTGAGTTGCCGGTCAAGTTCACCCCGCTTTGCAACTGAGTGATACCGGACAGTTGCCAGCCGTTGGCAACTCCGGCGAGAATCCGGTTGCTCTTACCTTGCACGGGATTAGGCAACTCGATGGAATAAGCGGCATTGAAGATTTGCCGGCGATCATAGGGCATGGGACCGTAGTCTTGCGACAGGTTGAGCTGATCGCCACCGACGATGCCCATTGCTTTGCCGTATGTGTAGTTCATCGTGATATCGTACTTGCCCTTTTGCCGGACCCAACTCAATTGCAGCGAATTGTAATTCGAATAGAGGTTGTGGTTGGCAATATTCAGGGCTTGATAGGTTGGGTAAGGGCCATAGGCGTATTCCCCGCTAGCAACCGTTGAGGGATCTTTCCCAATATTAAAGAGGGTCCCATAAGGAATGACGTTAATATTTGTTCCCACGCCGCCGGTATTCAACAGATACTTGCTTTGGTTGCCAACGTAGGATGCTTCAAACATGGAAGAGAACGGCATCCGCTGAGAAATGGTAAAGCTATAGCTGGTAGTCAACGGACTTTCGGTATCGGAGGAACTGACGCCGGCGGTCGCAAATGGTTGGGTACCTGGGTTGGTTGCCTCAAGCTGCGCGAAGCTAATCGGGCCGCTAACTGTGGCCGTTTGGATTCCCTGCCCAGGCTGGAGACCTTGTGTGAACTGAGCGTTGTGGTAGCGGTATTGGCCCCATCCACCTCTGACAATGGTCTTGCCTGTGCCAAAGACATCGTAAGCCAGACCAAAGCGCGGTGCCCAGAAGAGGGCGCGGCTTGGGAAGCCCGAAAGCGGCACATTTTTGTCTTGTGCGTGCCATTCAAAACCGGGCTGGGTGCCGTTCGCCGCGGTGGACGTGTACGCGGCAGGATTGAAAATCGCAAAGCCGAGATTTTGACGATCCGTCCAGGGGCTCAGATGCGATACGCGCAATCCGTAATCGACAGTAAGCCGCTTGCTCACTTTCCAGCTATCCTGGGCAAAAAACTCCATGGCGTAATAGCCTTCATTGTTCAGCGCATCATGGTTTGTCTGCTCATAGGAACTCGTGTTGCCCGTTAATAGATCGGCCCATGGATTGCCGGTTGCCGAATTCCAATTCGCTTGTGCTAAAAGGCCGTTTGCGTAATTGCTGGAGGGCTGGTTGTTGATGTCGTACTCGTAGTAAGCGCCGAACTTGGCTGTGTGAGTTCCCCAAACCTTCGATAGACTATCGCTCACGGAGGGGAGATCCTTCTTGGCGAACAAGCCTTGGCTCGGTCCGCCGATTTGGAACCCAGATGGATTCAATATTGTAGCGAGCTCGCCTCCCCAACTGGTCATTGAAGGGATCTGATCGACGCCGTTGTTATAGAGTCCGGTGAAGGTGTTGCCGATGGCCTTGCTGCTAACCTTGGCCGGATTCTGGAACACGTTCGGAAAGTCGATATAGGTGTAAGCAAAGACGAACTCGTTCGACATCGTCGGGTTGAAGACGTGGGTTAAGCTCGTTGAGATCGATTGGGACTGATTCTTGCCCAGGATAGGCGTGGGGTACGGTACGGAAGTGCCGTTTCGCCACCATAGAGTAACCGGGAACTGCTGCGTTTCCCATTGCAGGTTGTAGCGCACGAAAAGCTTGGTGTTCTCGCTGATGTTGTAATCGACGCGCGATAACCACTGAAACGAATTCTGCTGGAAGATGGCATCTTCGGCATAGTTGTCGCCAAAGGTGGTAGCCGGATTCGCGTTGGGGGCCGGATACTCTTTCATTAAGGCGAGGCCGCTCGGGTTGATGGCGCTAGCCGGGATGATTCCGCCGGGGTAGAGCGTGGCGTTGACCTGGGAAGGCGCCGAGCCGCTGGCCGTAACGGCGCCGAGATTGGCGAGATTGGCAGCGGAGAAGTTGCCGTTTTGCATGCCGGTGTTCGCCACAGTGGCGCCCAAAAGACCAGTGTCGAGGGTTTGCACATAGGCTTCAAAACCGGAAAAGAAAAAGAGCTTATCGCGCTTCTTATTGAAATTGGTGCCGGGAATGAGCACCGGGCCGCCAATGTTGCCGCCAGGAAAGAAATATTTGCTTTCCGGCCGCGATACGCCCACGTCATTGTTGAGCCAGGTATTCGAATTCATGACATAGTCGCGAGCATAGAAATAACCCTCGCCGTGGAAGTCTTTGCCGCCCGCCTTAGCAACTGTGCTGATGACAATGGGACCCTTGGCATTTTCGGCACTGAAGTTCGATGTCAGTACTTTGAACTCCTGAATCATGTCGGTATTCGGATTGACGGGAGTAGCACAATTGCAGCCGGGGTCGGAAACGTGCGCACCATCGGCAGTGATATCGATACTGCCGGCGGGAGTTCCATTAGCGGAAAAAGCGCTATTGAGCGGACTTTGGCTGCCGCCGTCGCCGTTGCCGTTAATGCCGATCACCTCGCCGGTAAAGTTAGTGCCGGATTTTAGCCCGTCCGCGCTATTGGTCATAGCCATGCCCGGCAGAATCTTGATAAACTCGCCGGCATTGCGCCCGACCGCGCTATAGTCCTGAAGCTGCTTCGCGGTGAGGACGATCGACTTCTCACCCGAGTCCACCGGGATGATCTGGTCGGCTTGGCTGACCACTTCCACTTCAGTCTTCGACGTGCCAATTTCCACCTTGATTGGAAAGTTCAAGCTGGCCGCGCCAATCAAATCGATACCGGTGATTTCGTACTTCTTGAAGCCCGGAGCAACAGTCAGAAGGTCATATTGCCCAGCAGGCACTGAGGAAAACGAAAAATAGCCATCGTTATTCGAGACCGAGCGGCGGACATCGCCGGATGTCTTATTGGTTAGCGTGATCACGCCGTGTGGAATAACCGCGCCGGTGGCGTCAGAAACGGTGCCGGTGATTGTTCCGAAAATGGATTGCGCTGGAAGGAACGATGCGCAAGTCAGAAGAAGCACTACAACAAACGCGGAAAACCTAAAGAAATGTAAGGTACGGTACATAGACCCTCTGTATCAACTTGGACTGCTTTGGAACTAGTTGAGTATAACTAGATCGAAAGTTGTAGAGGAAGGGGCACAGGGTTAATTGCCAGCTAACGACGTACGTTAACGCTACAAGTCCTGCCTTATCAAGCGTGTTAACGAACACTATGCAAGCGGGCAACGAGCGATTTGATATGATCAGCGCACAGTGGTTCCAGAGGTTATGTCCAGCGTAAGTACACAAGCCAGCCAAGAGAGAGCTGAATTAGAAGCGGTTTTGCAATCGGGAATTTTCGCCAGAGCGCCGAACTTGGCGAGTTTCCTGAAATATATCTGCGAAAGATATTTCGAGGGCGAGGTAGAGAACGTAAAGGAGTATTGCATTGCAGTAGAAGCGCTGAACCGGCAAGCGGATTTTGATCCGAAGCAAGACTCGATTGTGAGAGTGGAAGCGCACCGCTTGCGCAAGCGGCTCGCCGAATACTACGGCGGGGTGGGAGCTACCCACGCCATCCACATTGAGATTCCCAATGGGCAATACTCGCCGAGATTCCGCCAGAAAGCCGAACAGGCGGCGAAGCCGGCACCGGCACCGTTAGCCGTGTTCATTGAGCCGTCCGAACAGGCGATTGAGGTAGTGGCTACGGACGTGATCCTGCAGCCGGGCCGGCGGCGGCGCGGGGCGTATGCCTTTTGGGCAACTTGTGGCGTGCTGGCGCTGGTTGTGTTGGTCGCGGTTGAAATGCGATGGCATCGGACGGCGGCGGCCGCAGCGGCGGTTGAGACATGGAAGGGATCGTACGTCGATCCGGTACCGGGCGAATTCCGGTTTTTGGCGGGCTATCATGGGCTGCCTTATACCGACCGGCAAGGGCGGATTTGGCAACCCGACACTTATTTTGATGGCGGCGTATCCGTGGCGATACCGGAGGAAGAGCAAGTCTATGGCCTGCCCGACCCAAAATTCGCCAAAAGCCGCCGCGAAGGAACGTTTCGCTACGCGATCCCAGCGCGCCAGGGCGCCTACGAAGTCCATCTTCATTTCATTGGAACGAGCCACGGCGACCCATCGGACCCTGCGTCGCTAGCGTCATTTCGCGTTTCGGTGAATAATCACGCGGTGCTGGACGAGTTCGATCCGATTTCGGAAGCGGGCGGGTGCGACCGGCTGCATTCGCGCGTGATTCGCGACGTGTCCCCCGCGAAGGACGGGAAGATTCATCTGGCGTTTGAGCAAATATCGACGAAAGCGTTTGTGAATGCAGTAGAGGTGTTATCGTCGGAGCCCGGGCGGGTACGGCCGGTGCGCATTGTGGCCGCTAAATCGTCGGTGGTTGATCCCGATGGTTCGGTTTGGGAGGCGGATGAACATGCCGTGGGCGGCGTTCTGGTCCAGCGCAACGATAGCATTCAAGATGCCCGCTTGAAAATGTTGTTCGCGGGCGAGCACTACGGCAATTTTTCGTACCATATTCCGGTGCCGCCCGGGCGCTATCGGGTGAGGCTTTATTTCGCCGAAACCTTCTTCGGCAGCAAGCTGCCTTACGCAGCCGGGGCGGCCGGCGCGCGCCTGTTTAATGTGTTCGGCAACGGGGTGGCGCTGCTGCGCGATTTTGACGTAGCCAAGGACGCGGGCGGCCCAAACCGCGCCACCGTGAAGACGTTTGAAAACATTGAGCCGAATGCGCAGGGCAATATTGTGCTGGAGTTCGTGCCGCTGCGCAACTATGCCGAAGTGAATGCCATTGAAGTCGCGCAGATGAACTGAGCGCACGCATGCATCCTGTTTGCCGCCAAATCCGGGCGTTTGTGTTGTGGGCGTTACTGGCTGGCGCCGCTGCCCCGCTTTTGTTCGCGGCCGATGACACTGCAGCAGCCATTCGCAAGCTGCTGGGGGACGCGGCCAGCATTGGTCCCGCTGCGGGAGCGATTGCGCCCGTGTTCCAGCTTAAGGACCAGCGCGGCCGCGAGCAAACTCTGCAAACCTTGGCTGGACCTAAGGGACTGGTGCTCGTCTTTTTCCGCTCGGCCGACTGGTGAATGTATTGCCGGGGGCAACTGGTCGAGTTGCAGCAGGATCAGGCGGTGTTAGAGCGCGCGGGGTTCGGGCTGGCGGCGATCAGTTACGACAGTGAAGCGGTACTGCGCGAGTTCGCGGCCAGAAAAAGCATTACGTTTCCGCTGCTGGCGGACCACGAATCGAATGTAATTCACGCGTTCGACGTGGCCAACCGGCGCTACGGGAAGGGGACGCTTCTCGATGTGCAGTCGGAGCAGATTACCGACATGCTGGGAGACGTTCCCGTTTACGGAGTGGCCTATCCCGCCGTGTTCGTGATGGACCGCAATGGAAAAATCCTCTGGCGATTCGTCTCGGAAGCGGACGAATTGAGGTTGACGGGGACCGCGATTCTGGAGCGAGCCGTTAGGGTCCCAGCCCACGAGAGCCGGACCTCTTTAACAACGGGGCGGTTTCCGGTAGCGGTTACGGCGAGCAATAGCGATGTGCGTCTGGGAAACCGGCTGCGGATTAGCGTGGAATGGAAAATGCCGCCCGGTTTCCACATGTACGGACCGGAAGTGGGGCGAGGCTTTCACGGGGTGGAGTGGACGATGGATGACTCGTCTTGCTGGTATGAGAGCGATCCGGAATATCCCAGCCCGCAGCTCCGGCATTTCGCTTTTGAGGAGGGGGAATTGCCGGTCTACACCGGCGCGGTGCGGGTGACACGAGAGTTGGTCTTGAAGCCGGTGCTGAGCGCGGCGGAACCGTCGTTGTTCCGCTTGTTTCAAAAAGTCTGTCTGGACGCGAAGGGGCAGGTGAAGGCGTCGGGCGTGGTGCGGTTTCAGGTTTGCGATGAACGGGAGTGTTATCCGCCGCAAAGTGTGAGGGTGGAATGGAAGTTTCATTTTGTCGGGCCGGATTTAGAACGGGCTTCGCCTGCGCTGCGGCGGGAGTTTGAACGGTAGTGGAGGCTGGATGGGCGAAGAAAAAGCGTTTTTTGCGAAACGAAGATTGGGGTTCGGGGCGTTTTTTACGCAACGAAGCCAATTTCCGTGGATCGGGCGAGCTTGAAAAAACGAAGCCACTGCACGGACCAACGGCACGGGCCGTTGGGGGGAGAGGATGAAAATACGAACCCAACGGCTGGGTTGGCACGCCCCGGGAGAGGACGTCGCCGAATATTCGTTTGTCAAGGATCTAGCCGGGTTGCCTGACCCGGGTGCGGCGGAAGGGCGCGATCCGCGAGAACGGAAGACACCGAAAGATACGACCGCCAAATATGGTTGGAGAATAGCTGGGGTGAGGTTGGGCTCATCCGGCTGAGGACTGGGAGCAGATGGCTAAACAGGTTATGTTTCAGTTGGATGGGGGCGGAAAATAAAGTTGGAGGGCTGGTGACCGGGATAGTTCGGGGGATCGGGTCGGGTGAGAAGCGGAGACTTTGCTAGAAGAGCAACTGGCGGAACTCGTGTCTCCGTGCGGGGGATAGGTGTGAATTGCGGTTGTCGTCGTTGGGGACGCAGGTCTTGGTCTGTTGCTTGGATTCTCTGTGCATGAATAGACGCTTGCCGACGAGCGCGCAGCCAGTGACGGGGAGTTGGGCGGGTATCGCGTTGGGGGCGAGGGTTCAGTAGGATTGATGCACGGTCGCGAGGGCAGCGCCCCTGGAGCTTACCAGACTTTGGGAAACGGGGTTGCCTGGTCGTTGAATCTGGCGATGGCGGTTTTAATAAAGAGGTCAATCGAGGGAGGAATCGGCTTATCCGAGGGCTTGCTGGTAGGCGCCTGGGGAGATGGAGCCTCTGGAACGATGGGCTTCGAGGATTTCGGTAAGCTTTCGTTTGATGTGCTCATAATCTCCTTCCGACTCCAGCAGCGGGAGTGCCTCCCAGCCGCGCGACCGAACTACCTTCAGTGTATCGCGCTTATCGACAACGCTGAAACCGATTCTCTTGCTAAAGCGAGCGTAGATCTGCTTTAGGCCGAAGTTCTTTCAAGCCTTAGAACTTCGGTTTAGGCCACTTGGCAAGAAACCCTGAATCCGCGCGAGTGCTTCGATGGTCGCGCCGCGGCCTTCGCGTTCGAAGCGAAGAATGGTGTTGGCTAGCGCCTGATCGGATGACACGTGAATTGCAAGGATTTCCACATCCAAACCGTTGCCGATCGCTGCTTCGAACTTCGGAAGAGCGTTCACTGGGTCGGACAGTTGCCCTTCGTAGACGATGCGCGCATCTTGCGGGAATTGATCTCTATTGGCGAGGACAGCGGTGGTTTTGCCGGCACCGGGCACACCGGTCAAGAACAGGGCATTTGTGCGCGCGAGAACAGAATCGCCGGCAACAGCGGCTCGGAATTGGGCGGCCGCTAAGACGGCGGCGGCATTGTGAACGGGCAAATTGTAGCGACTGCGATGATCCTTCGAAGCGTTGTATTCGGGGAACATTTCCTTCATCAAATCGGAATTCACGTAGCGGCCTTGGAACGAGCGCGAATCAAGACGGTAGGCGGCGAGGAAGCTTTCGGGATCGGCTTCGACGGAGAGGCAAACCTTCTCTTGGACGGCGGCCCGATCAGACTGCGAGAACTTTCTTCGGGTGATTGGTTCGATGTAGACCATGCAGATTTATGCGGCGACTGGCGCAAGGCGCATTCGCTGAATTTTGACTCTTAACTAGTTGTCTCAAATCATCGGACAAGTCCAGACTGACTATTCGCGGGCGAAAATCCGAAAGCCAAAGGCGTCGATGGCTACGAACGGCAGTGCCACCGGCCCCTGCTGGGCCAAGGGAAGGGATACTTCTTTCCAGCGCTGGCCGTCGGACTCCACGGTTCCGCGAAACGGCGTATTGGAAAGATTGACGACCACGAGGAACTGTTCGGCGCCGGCGGTGCGCATATAACTCACTATATGCTGCTCATCGGAATTGTGCAGCCAAAGGGTCTGGCCTTGTTGCAGAGAGGGATGCCGGCGGCGCAGGGCGTCGATTGCGGTGTAGAACTTTGGATCATCCGGATGCCACTGGGCGGCAGGCCAAAAAATCTTTTGCGGTTCGAAGAGCGCGGGGTCGCGCGATTGGGTGGCGTCGCCGACTTCCATTCCGTTATAAATGAGCGGCACGCCATCTAGCGTAAAGAGCAGAGCGGAGGCGGCGATGGCGCCGGGAAAGCCATAGCGGGTGGTGGCGCGCAGTTCATCATGGTCGTCACTCACGCGCATATGCAGGGCGCCTTTGGGAAAGAGCCCGCGTTGCTGCTCAATGATTTCATGGACGGCCGTCGCGGCTTGGCCGTTCATCACCACTTCGTTCAAGGTATTCATCAGAGGCCAAGAGTAATCGATATCGAACGCTTTGCGCAGCAGTTCGGGTTTGGATGCCTCTGCGAGCAGCATGATGTCGGGCTTCACACGGTCGAGTTCGGCGCGCGCCTGTTCCCAAAAGTCAGTGGGCACTTCGCCGGCCGCATCGCAGCGATAGCCGTCGAGGTCGAATTCCTTGATCCAGTAGACGAGCATGTCGGACATGTAGCGGCGGAGTTTGGGGTTCGCGTAGTCGAGGGCGGCCACGTCAGTCCAGTCATAGGGATAGGTAATATGGCCCTCTTTGTCTTTCTTGTAGAAGTCCGGGTGGGCCATCATGACGCTGTCCCAGGCCGTGTGATTGGCCACTATATCGATGATGACCTTCATTTGACGGCTGTGGGCTTGTTGGACGAGTTTGCGTAAATCCTCTTTGGTGCCAAGGGATGGATCAATGGCGTAGTAATCGCGAACGGCATACATGCTGCCCAAGGTGCCCTTCTTTTTCAGTTGGCCGAGCGGGTGAATCGGCATGAGCCAAAGAATGTTCGCGCCCAACGTATGCAGTTCGTCCAGGCGGCTGGTTATGCCCGAGAGAGTGCCCTCGGCGGAGAAAGAGCGCGGGAAAATTTGATAGATGGTGCCGGATTTGAGCCAATCAGGCGAGGTGCGGGCAGCTTCCGGCGGAGCGTTTTGGCCATGGAGAAGGGCAACAAAAGTTAGGGCAAGGGGGAAGAGGCGGGCGGAGAGTTTCATAAAGAGGAAGCATACTATGAGAGCAGAAAGGAGACAGCGGCTGGCCATCGACGGGCGATGGACGCACGGGACGGAAACTCTCGGACGGGTCGGCAT
>Ga0302319_10023093_pt1 | contig 11126 bp, 5 predicted proteins | sample Bog_T0_2_FD_203319 | JGI IMG/M metagenome (GOLD analysis project Ga0302319, IMG submission 203319) | Peat permafrost microbial communities from Stordalen Mire near Abisko, Sweden - Bog_T0_2 | ecosystem: Environmental > Terrestrial > Soil > Wetlands > Peat | place: Sweden: Abisko, Stordalen Mire...
CGATGGCGGGGTCCTGTGTCGGATCCTTGTCCAGCTTTTTGCGGCTGAAAAACTGCACCTTCCCCTTGCGGACGAGGCGGATCTTGTCCCCGGCAAAGTCGCTGGCTCCGCCAGCGGCGTTGATGGTGGTAATGAGCGTCAGATCGGATGTGTACGGGACGCGTCCCGGCTGGCGGACGGCGCCGCCGACATTGATGTAGCGGGCTCCGGCGGGCGGGGTGACGGTGACGGTGGGGTTGGTATAGATCTGCGCGGTGATGAGGGCGTTCTGGATGGCGATCTGCACCTGGCTGGGGGGCAGCCCGCCGGCTTTTATCAGCCCGATGTAGGGCAGATTGATCATTCCGGACTCATCAACCGTGTAGACCCCCGCGAATTGCTGCTGATCCTCGACCGGCACGCCGGCGATATGGATTTCCACGGAGTCGCCGTTGCGGAGCGAGGCCCCCTGGGCGTGGAGGCGCGGGGCGGCGAGCAGCGTCAGCAGGAGGGCCAGGGAGAGATATTTCTTCAGCATGGTGGGAAGAGGGATGCGGCGGGAGGAGCCTCTAGTATTGCTCCTCACGCACTTCCTGCCCGGCGGCGGCGGGCTTGGGCGCGCGGCCATTGGCCTTGGCGGCGACCGGCGCGGCCGGGGCGGGCTGCTGCTCTCCATTTTGAGTGGAGTAGTAGTCGTAGTAATTGCTGTAGTATCCGTACCCGGAGTCGTGCTTCGTATCCACCTTGTTGAGCACGACGCCGAGCAGGTTGCCGCCCACGTTGGTGACGGCCTGCTTCACGCGCTGGAGCATGGAACGGGGGAACCGGCGATGCTCGATGACCATGATTGAGATATCCACCTCGCTGGCGAGGACGGCGCCATCGCTCACGCCCAGGATCGGGGGCGAGTCGAACATCACCAGATCATAGCGGAGCTTGGTGTTGCGGATCAGGTCGGTCATGCGCTGGGAGTTCAGGATGCCGACGGAGTCGAGCGGGAGCTGGCCGCTGGGAATGAAGGAGAGGTTCTCCACGCCGGTCGTGCGGACGACTTCCTCAAAGGACATGTTGCTCGTGAGGTAATTGCTCAGGCCGACGTTGTTATCCACGCCAAAGAGGCGGTGCTGCGAGGGCCGGCGCAAATCTGCGTCCACTACGAGCACGCTGTAGCCGCCCTTGGCGCAGGTGTAGGCCAGGTTGAGGAGCGTGGTGGACTTGCCCTCGCCCGGTCCGCCGGAGATGAGGGTGAGCGTGTTCGCGTCGGGGTTCTTGCGGTTGAACTCGATGTTCGTGCGCAGGATCCGGTAGGCCTCCGCATCCGGGGAGTCGCCCTTTTGGTGCATGAGGATGCCCACATTCTTTGCGATGACGGCGAGCACCGGGACGCCGAGGAAGCGTTCCACGTCCTCGAGCGATTTCACGCTGGTATCGAGGTACTCCAGGAAGAAGGCGAGGCCGGTGCCGAGCGCCAGTCCCAGGGAGGCGGCGAGGAGGAGGTCCCAGCCGGATTTCGGCTTGCCGGGCGAGAGGGCGGGCTCCGCGGGCTCCCAGATCTTTGCGACCTGCGTGCCCATGCTCTGCTGCACCTCCTGCGTCTCGTAGCGCTGCTGGGCGGCCTCGAGAAGGCGCTTGGCCTCGATGTACTTGTACTTGGCGTCTGTGTAGTCGCCGCTGGCGTTTTTGATTTTGGTAAATTCGTCGCGCGCATCCTTGAGCCGCTCTTCCAGGGCCGCCTGGGTGCTCTTGGCGACCTGCAGGCGCGTGGCCAGGGATGCCTTGATAGCGGAGATCTGCTCGTTTAATTGCGTCGTGTAAACCGCCTTGGTGGCGCGCAACTCCTTGATCCGGGGGTGATTGGGCCCCAGGCCGGAACTCAGCAGCGAGGCCTCCTCGGAGACAGTTTCCTGAAACTGCGGGAGAATCTTGTCCACCGTGGGGTCATCGATGTTCAACAGATGCAGGGCGACCATCAACTGGCTCGGTTGCAGGGTATTGATTTCGTCCAATTGGGTCTGAAGCTCGGAGGTCTTCAACTTCGCGTCATCCACGTTGGCCTCAATCGCCCGTACCGGCGCGATATCGAGGTCGGAGCTGCTGTCCGACATGGATTCTGGAGAGGGGTCCACGATTCCCATTTCCGTCCGAATTTTCGCGGCGGTGAGCCCGAGTTGGGTCACCTGAGCGCGCTGGTCGTTGACCTCGTCCTTCAGGCGGGTCAGGCCGGTATTGATCAGCTTGTCTTGATCTGTTTTGCGGCGGTCCTGGTAAACCACGGCAATGCAGTTGGCAATATCCGCCGCCTCCTGAGGATCCTTCGACCAGACGCCGACCTCGATGAGATCGGTCTGGCGGATGGGATTGAGCACCAGCATGCCGCTGAGGATGCCGAAGGCCTGCTTGAGCTGGAGCGGCGGGCCGCCGTTGGCCCACTTGGTGGTCAGGTTGAGCTGGTTGATGACGGGGTAGAGAATGCTCGTCTCCGTCAGGATCTTGAGCTGGGTCGGGGCGAGCCGGGGATCGCTGGCGGCGTTGTAATTGTTTCCCTCAAAGACATGGAAGGCGGTGTCATCGGGCTTCACCTCCAAGGTGATTTTGGAAAAGTACTCCTTCGGCAGGAAGTAGACCGTGACGCCCGCCGTGATCATGGTGAGCAGGAAGGTCAGGATAATGATCCCCAGCCGCGCCTTGATGACGCGCCAATAGTCCAAGAAATGGAGTTTAACTTCGGTGGAATCGGACATACGGGAGTTCTTATGGGGGCACGACGCTTCCCTGGCGCCAGTGGCACCGGGAAATTAGCTTGCGGCCAGACTGGTCGCAAGCAGGGAAGCGGAAAAAGTTTTTATTAAGGGCTTTGGACATCTGTGCTGGCCGGGCGTTCACTTGAAGGTGTAGGTGCCTCCCAAATAGATCTGCTGCCGCTGGTAGCTGGAGTTCAGTTGATTGGTGAGGAGATCGATCAGGTTGTAGGTCAGGCTCAGAGAGAGCCGGGGGGTGACATTGAAACTGAGCCCGAGGGAGCTCTGGAATTGATCCTGGGTGTAGTTTCCCGCCGCCTGGGTGGCATCCTTCTCCAGCAAATGGTTGTAGGCAATGGAGATGGTGGCGACCAGCTTGGTGGAGAGCGGCTGGGTCAGACTGAGTCCTGTCCGGTAGCTGGTGGAGGTCTGGGCCGCATTGCCCGTCGCCTGGGAGCCGAACTCGTTGGTCCAACTGAAGGCGCCCCCGCGGGGCAGGGCGAGCGTGGTGGCCGTCTCCAGGTAGGGGATCTGCTGGCTGCCGCCGCCGGAATAGCTGTCCACCTCCAAACCGGCGCTCAGGGTATTGCTCAGCCGCGAGGAGATGATCGTGTCCAGCCCCAGGAGATAGTAGAGGCTGGAGCCGTTCGCGCTGGAATTGGTCGGGTAGACGGATTGTTGCTGGCGCAACTCCAGATCCACTGAGTTGCGGGCGGACACGGCGTAACGGAATTTCGTGCCGTATGTGATTTGGTAAAGATTGTTGGAGGCGTTGGTCTCGAGGAGGTTGAAATTGATCGCGGCGGATGTGACCGTGGAGAGCCGGGAGCCCCAGTTGTAAGTGAGATCTCCCTTGACCGAGCCGTTGAGGTAATTGCCGCCGTTTCCGTTATTGGTGGGGGCGTTGATGAGGGCAAAGTTTGGGGTGTCCTGATAGACCGCGGTCGATTGCAGGGTGAGCGTCGCGCGCGGGGAGATGCGGTGGACCATGGCGAGGTCGAAGGAGCCATTGTAATCCGTGGGGTTGCCGGGCCGGTTAAAGTAATCATCCTCTCCCACGGAGAGGTCCATGGTGAAGACCGTGCGCGGCGTGCCCTTCTGGATCTGGATGCCCACGTTGGCCGTGACCACGGGGCTTGCGATCACCCCGAGTTGCTGGACCTTCGCCACCTTCGGCACGATCTCCTTGGGACGGAAGAATTGATAGATGGGGGTCGGCGGCGTGGGGGGACTGATGCGAAAGCCGATGAGTCTTGCCTCCAGCGGAGGAGTGGGGCCGGGCGTGGGGGTGGGCGTCGCCTTCGGATTCGCATCCGCGCTGAAGATATTGTTGTCGTACCCGGTGGAAACCGTGGCGGTGAAGGTGATGGGCGGCTTGGCCAGGCGGCCCTCGCCGAGCGTGAAGGAGAGGCCGGAGGAATTTCCGTAACCTCCGGGGAGCGAGAAGGTGATGGGCGCGGCCGGGAGTTGGGTGGCGCCGCCTGAGTTGGGGCTGGGATTGAATCCACTGGTGCCCTGGGTGAGGGGGGCGGCATTGGCTCCGGGGATGGGCGTGATGGCCCCGGGGACCAGCGTGGAGGGAGGCGAGGGGAGAATGGAGCTGCCTCCGCCCTCCGGGCCGCCTCCGCCGTTGGGGATCTCGCCGGCGCCGGGCGCGGCGGGGGCGATGCCAGTGTCCCCCTGGTCGCCGGTGCCGCCGGCGGGGGTCGTCTCGATGCTCCCGTTGCCACTGTTCGCGCCGCCGCCGCTGGAGTTTCCAGAGTTGCCGGCGCCCTGGTCGCCGGAGGTTGAGGAGCCTGAGTTGTCCTGGCTGGAGGCGCCGGACCCCGTCATCCCGCCAGAGCTATCTCCCCCGCCGGAGGTATCCGCCGCGCCAGAGGTGTCCGAGCCTCCTCCCCCCGAGGCATCGCCTCCGCCACCCCCGCCGCCGGCATCCTGGGCCATGAGGCGCACGGCCAGGAGGGCGGCGGCAAAGATGGCCATCGCTTGCAGGCGCCGTTTCATGGGAGCAGACCGGGGGGCATGGTGCAGCCTGTTGGACCGCGCCATCCGCCCGCCGTTCGTTCTGAGGCGCGGATTTCCGTGAATGCGCGCAATTTGACCATGTCATCGGACGGGATTGCGGATGGCATGAGACGATTTTGGGTTCCCCAGTGGACACGGCATGGGAGAAAAAGGGAACGGAGAGTTAGCGGATGCCCCTTCCGCACGCAAGCGGTTCCTCGCCGGGAGGAGGGAGAGCGGGCAGCGGGAATCGAACCCGCATGGCCAGCTTGGAAGGCTGGAACTTTACCATTAAGCTATGCCCGCGTGAGAGAACGCTCATCTTACGGAACCGCCATCGTTACGCAAGCCCGGAGGCGCCTTGGATTCGGTTGAAATACTGCGGCATACCCCAATCCTTCAACAGACGCCTATGCCGGCGGTACTTCATTGACCACCAAATTGCCGGACACCGTCACCAGGTGATCATTGTTCGGGCCGGGATCGAGCGAGATGTACGTGGCATTGGGCGGCGTGCCGAGCGCGACGGACTTCACATCCTGCGCGACGAATCCGAAGCTGTCTCCCGTCGTCGAGTCCCCGGTGACGGAGCCCTCGAGGATGATCTTGCCGATCGTGGAGTAGAGCCCGCTCGTGCCGCCGGAGGTTATGGCGGCATCTCCTGCGGTGCCGAAGTGCCCGCCCGGCAGATAGCCGGTCCCGGAGACGCCCGTCACGCCAGCCACGACGTTGCTGGCGCTGAGATTCCCGTGGAAAGTGACCGTCCCGATCTGGGCCGTGGCATCGCTGGCGATGCCGAGCGCGGCGCCCACGCTGGTGGCGCCGAAAATGGTGACGACCGGCGTGGTGTACCCGGCGAGGACGTCGAGGCCCGATACCGCGCCGAGGAAGCTGAGGTTGCTGATTGCCAGGTCCGTGGTGGGCTTGCCCTTGGTGGCGGGACCCTGGAGCGCGGAGATGATGACCGGATTTGCCGCCGTCGCGGTAATCGCCCCCTCCACGGTCAGCGAGGTGATATTGGTCGTGGCGCGGATCGCGCCACTGTTTACGATGCCGCCGGTATCGGAGCCCGGGACGATGGTGCCCTTGATGTCCAGCGCGCCAATGCTCCCCGCCTGGAGGTATCCGGTGTTATACACGGCCGCGGTGGTGGTCGTGCTGTTGCCGGTGATGTTCCCCGTGATGAGGGCCTTGGTCAGGGCGCCGTTGGTGAAAATCTCGCCGCTGTTATCCGCCGCGCCGCCGATGACATTGCCGCTCAGGCGCAGATTCGCGATGGAAGTCCCACTCCCGCCGCCTTGCAGATAAACAGCGCCGCTCACGGCGCCGGTCCCGCCCTTGATATCCCCGCTGATGAAGACGTTGCCATAATGACTGCTCCCGCTTGAACTCTGGGTGGTAACGATCCCACTACTCGGCCCGGTGCCGCCCTGGATGCCGCCGAGGATGGTGAGGTTCTGGACGGAGTTGACGAGGATGGCCCCGCTGGTGTTGGCGGTTTCGTTGGAGGCGTTGGAGTCCGTGCCTGCGTTGCCGCCGATGAGCGAGCCCCCGATCGTGATGCTCGGCGCGGAGAGGGCGCTGATGACACCGGATTCCCCCGCTTGCGCGGCGGTGGAACCTGCGGCCGCGACGCCCGCCTCCCCGCCCTGCACATTGCCGCCGATGGTGACTTTGCCGATGCCTACCGGGAAGGGGTTTTGTCCGGAAATCGCCAACTGGCTGAAGAGCGAACCGCTTCCCAGGCCGGAATTTCCAATCAGGCTCCCGGCGATATCCACGGCGCCCAGCGGCCCGCTGATCTGCCCGGAGGCCTGGCCGGCGCCCCCGTGGATATCACCGCCCACGTAGATATGGCTGATTCCGTATTCCGCAGTTACGTCGCCACTCCCATTTCCACTGCCGCCGGTGATCGAATTGAGCACCGTGAGTGAGCCGATGGTCGTCCCGGTGGAGCTTACACCCTCCAGGTAGCCGGTATAATTGCCAGCGGTCCCCGTGATGCTGCCGATCACGGCGGAGCCGATATGCCCGTAAAACTGGATGACGCCGCTTCCATTGTCCGCGCTGGCATCGCCCGTAAGCGAGCCGCCGATGTAGAGTTTCCCGATCGAGCCGAACTGGTAGCCGATGACGGCAAGATTGGCGGAGAAATTATCCTGGACCGTCAGTGAGCCGATCGGACCCAGCACATAGCTCTGATCCCCCTCATTCATGGACTTTACCGTCAGGGATTTGATCGCGGGGACAAAGTAGTAGTTGCTCGCGCCCGCGTCGATCAGGCCCAGATCACCCTGGATGTCAATGGAGCCGAGGCTGATATTCTGGGTGACCTGGAAGGTGCCGGATTGGAAGTTCGCGGCGAGGATTTCGCCCACATTCACTTGCAGGTCGCCCACGCCGACCTGGGGCAGCACGGTTACGCTGATATTCATGCCTGAGGCGTCCGTGCGCCCGAGCAGGTTGATCTCGCCGAGATTCTCCGCCGTCCCGTTGCCGCTAAAGGATTCCTGGATTGTGTTGCCGCTGGTGTCCGTGAAATTGAGAATTTTCCCCGCCGCGAGGGAGTTCTTGAAGAGAGGTTTTGAAATTTTCACCACAGCGGTGTCGCCGCTGCCATCCTGGTAGGTGACCGTGTACGGGTTGAGGATGATCGCCGGGGCGATCCTGGCCTCAAGCGGCTCGATAAGGGTCAGGTGCTTGATCGGCTTCATACTTCGTAGAGCGTCACGTCGCCGTTCCCCCCTGTCAGCAGCGGCTGGTCCGCATCGTTCGCAAAGGTGTCATTGTCCGGCCCGGCAGTCAGGTGGAGGGGAGTGCCATGGACGCTGGCGCTGACGATCTGCTGGGCCGCGATGCCAAAGGTGTCCGTGGTGCTCACGGTGGGCGCCGTGACCACCCCGCCGATGATGATGCGGGAGATCTTTGAAACAATGGAGGGCAGGTCGGACACGCCCGAGCCGGTCAGCGCCGCGCTGCCCGCATTGCCGAAGAACCCATTCGTGCCCGCGCCGACACCGGCGATGATATTCGTGGCGGTGAGATTTCCGCCGATGGTCACTGTTCCGATCTGGGCGTTGGCGTTGACGCCCGTCCCGAGCAGCGCCGTGCTGTTCTGGGTATCCGCGCTGTAGCCGGCCAGGATGTCGCCGTAGACCGAGTAGCCGGTGATCGTGAGCTTGCCAATCGCCACATCGGAGGCCGCCCCAAAGGTGACATTGGCCGGGCCGACCGCCGAGATGATGGCGGGATTGGTCGCATTGCCCTTGAGATTGCCGATGGTGAGGCTGCCGATGGCGGCCGTGGAGCGAATGGCCCCGGAGGTATCCAGCACGCCGGAGCCGGCCGTGCCGGCAACGAGCGAACCGGCAACCGAAAGATTGGTGATGCCGCCTGCCTCCAGGTAGCCGGTATTGGACAGCAGCGCCGCGCCAGAGTTGCCGCCGGTGATGCTGCCATTGATCTGCCCAGTGCCGAGCGCACCGAAGATGGCTAGCGAGCCGGTGCTGTCCGCCGTCCCGCCGGTGACGCTGCCGCCGATGGTCAGCTTGGAAAGGTTCGAACCCACCTCCACATAACCGGTGTATTCGCCGGAACCGCCGGTGAGGTCGTGAGCCAGCGTCAGTTTACCGAGGGCGCCACTGACGGAGATGTAACCGCCATACTGCCCGGAGCCGCCTACCAGGCCGTGGGCTCCCGCCACAGTGATGGAGCCGGCATTCCCGGCATTCGCGAGGATCTGCCCGGAGCTGATCCCGCTGCCGCCGATGACATCCCCGCCGATATAAACGCTGCCGATGCTGGTGTCGCTGGAGATGACGCCGCTGCCATTGGCGGTCTGGCTGGGGTTGCCAGCCACGAGATTCCCGCCGATTACGCTGCCCATGACCGTCACACTGTCGAGCACATGCCCGCGGATGGAACCTGAGAACCCGGATGTCGTTGAGGTTCCGCCAGCGCCGCCGTACACGCTTCCCATCACCACCACCTTCTGAATCGTCCCCGTGGAGAGGATCTCCCCGGAGTTCACGCCGGACCCGCCGTAAATACCCTCCCCGATCGTCACCGTCCCGACGCTGCCGCCGAAGACCACTCCCGCGGAGTTGGCCCCGGAGGGCGCGTCCTGCGCTAAATTGCCGCCCGCGAGCGAACCCGCGATATTGACGGAGTGCAGGGAAAGGGCGCCCTCCACAAAGCCGGAAGCCGCGCCGGTATTGCCGGTTACATCGCCCGCGATATTGACCGTTCCCACGGTATCGGCGATGATGCCGCCGCTCAGGTTGCCCGTGCCGCCGAAGATGGAGGTGCCCGGGACGCCGGGCTCCGGGTTCGGGTTGGGATCATCCGGCACAGCGCCCTTGACGGTGATGGAGCCGATCTTGGAAAATGTTCCCAGGCCGCCCGTGTTGCTCGCGTACCCGCCGATGGTGCCAGAATAGTTTTCCGGGCCGCCCTCGATGCCGCCGCCGATGACCGCTGTACCGAGGCTGCCGGTAAAGAACACCTGGCCGGCGGTGTAGAAATACGTGGAGCCGCCGGGCGCCAGGTGCTCGACATTGCCGTCGATGGAGCCGCCTACATTCAATTGTCCGATATTCCCCGTGCCCGGCACATTCAGGTAATCCTGGGCAAAGAGGGTGCCGTCCAGGTTGCCGGCCACATTCACCTGCCCAATGGTGCCGGTGATATTGCTGGCGGTATCGTAAATGGCGCCGGAGGGCAGCGTGAGGCCCCCCTGGGTGGAGGAGAGCGCACCCAGCGATTTAATCGTCAGCTTGCCCAAAGCCGTTGCCCCTGGGCCACCCCCGATATCGATCCGCCCCAGGTCCCCCGGGATCGTCACGGCGGCGAGATTGATGCCAATCGCGTCAAGGTAGCCGACGTTTACGACGTCGCTTCCGCCATTCGGGCCGTTCACCGGGAAAACCGTGAAGGTCAGGTTCGCTCCGTTGAAACTGGGCGTATTGGCCAGGGAGAGCTCCGTCAACTGGCCGGGCGTACTGGGATCGAACGTGAATTGCGCGGTGGTAAAGGCGCCCTTGGTGGTGGTCACCACCACCCTGTCGCCGTTCGCGTCAGAGTAGGTCGCGGTCCTGCCATTCGACGCAATGCTCACCACGGAGGCGGGAGCGATCCTGTCTTCCAGGGGTTCAATCAGCGAAACGGCACGCATTGGGGAAAAGGAGGGGCGGCGTTTCATCGCACACGCATGTATGCCAGTCAAGCCGACTACCGCCGGATTCGTCCCAAATATTCCCTTAGGGAACCGCTGATTAAATGGGCGGGGTTTTTTTTTATCCGCAGATTTTCGCAGATTTTCGCAGATTTTTTTTGGGGGGAGAGCGGGGCGGATTTTTCTTTAGACGCTCAAGCACTCATAGCCGGATAGCCGGTTGCGCTGCTCTTTGACTGCGTGGCAAGAACCACTCGGCGTGGAACCGCTATGGGGAAATCGGCGGCTATTGCTCCCAAAAAAATCTGCGTAAATCTGCGTTAATCTGCGGATAAAAAAACCCCCTTCGATTTAATCAGCGGTTCCTAATCCCGGGATTGCAACGAGGGGGATATTCAGATAAGGCTCGAATTCGCTGGGTTCAAAATTTTATGGGCATCTCCCTCCGGTTGCTCCTTCTCGCGGCCTTCGCGTGGGTCGGGTTTGTCATCTATTCCGAGGCCCGGGAGCAGGCAAAACTGGATGAGCCCAACGAATCGAAGGTGGTTCTGCTCTTTGGCGGGGCGATTCTGGACGGACTCGTGGTGGCGTCGATGGTTGCGTTTCTGATCGTGCCCGTCATCGGCGACAGCGTGGGAAATTTCTTTTTCAATCCTGGCGGCGAGTTGCAGAAGGACCCGCATTCGGAGGCGATCGCCCGCCTCGCCCAGGGAGATCCGGAGGGGGCGATTGAGAGTTACGAGCATCTGCTGGCAGCCGATCCCACTGACACCCTGGCGATCAGCGAGATCGCGCGGATCTGCTGCCGGGACCTGGGGGATACGGCGCGCGGGGCGGCGGTGATCGAGGAGGCGCTGAAGGGGGAGTGGACGGCGGAGCAGAGCTCCTTCCTGGCCAATCGCCTGGTGGATATCTACCTTTTGCAGCACGACACGATGAGGGCCCGGCAGGTGGTGCTGGAGATCGCGACGAGCCTGGAGGGAACAAAATTCTCGGCAAATGCCCGGCATCGGCTGCACGAGATAGACCAGTTGATCAATTCCGGCGGGTTGGCGCAGGCGCCGGAGGAGGGGTAGGGGTGGATTGGGGAGATGATGCGGCTGCGGGGGGGGTGTGGGGCGGAGGGTTCAGGTTCAAGTTAAAGAGTACGTTCAGGTACACGCTGGCGCGTGGGTCACGCGCTGGGGCGATCAATTTACAAATATCCAGCGGCGTGCAGCCTGCGGGTGAGG
>Ga0302319_10023095_pt1 | contig 11125 bp, 12 predicted proteins | sample Bog_T0_2_FD_203319 | JGI IMG/M metagenome (GOLD analysis project Ga0302319, IMG submission 203319) | Peat permafrost microbial communities from Stordalen Mire near Abisko, Sweden - Bog_T0_2 | ecosystem: Environmental > Terrestrial > Soil > Wetlands > Peat | place: Sweden: Abisko, Stordalen Mire...
CAGGCCACCAGCCTGTCGTAGGTGACGCTGACGGCGGGCGGTCCGGCGATTCCGATCAATCCGTCGCTTTCCGTGGGCGATGAGCTTTTGACCGTGACGCCTAATGCGCCGCTTACCCCGAACACGTCCTACAGCGTGACGATTACGGGCGTCCAAAGCGTTGCGGGCGTCGCCATGACGAGCCCTTACATCTTTAACTTCACCACCGGCGCCGGCGCGCAACTGAACGGCACGGCCGCTCTTTCGGCTGTCCCCGCCAGCGGCGCCACCGGCATCTCGGCCGGGGTAACGCCCACGGTTACCTTCAGGAATCCGATCGACCCCATCTCGGCGAACGGCAACGTTAATCTGCTGGTGAACGCAACCGGCGTGCCCGTCCCGTCGACCCTGAGCTTCTCAGCCGATTTCACAACGGTAACTATTACGCCCAACGCGCCGCTCGCATCGGGAATGCAGTATCAGATCTCGACTAACGGCAACGTGATGGACCAGACCGGCGCCAGGCTGACGGCCAACGTGAATTACACCTTCACGGTCGGCCCGTAATGTTCTGAAATAAGTCCTGAGGGGTCGCGAGCGGAGGGGACTCGCTCGCCCGTGCGCGAAGCCCGGTCCGGCTCCGTCGTCGAAGGCGACGTCGGGCCGCAGTCCAAAGGGACAGTACAGCTACCGGTAGTTCTTATCGAGTCAGGCCGCGCGGCCGAGCGAATTACTTTTTCTTTGCTGGGACGTCGACCGCCGGACCGGCCGCCGTCACCGCCTCGGAAGTGGACGCGGCGTCGTTCTGCATCTGCTCATGCGCGAAGGTCAGCGGAATGTCCACGTAGATGTCGTTAGCATCGGTCTCGTCGGTCAGTTTCAGCTTGTAGTGGCCTGCCGGCGCATCGAAAACCACTGCCCCCTGCTCGGTCTGGTTCGGCTGAACCCTCCGCGTAACACCCAGCCAGTGCGGTACCGAGGCGCCGTCCGTCAGTTCCTCGTAGTTCTTGCCTGAGTCGTCAATCAGCGTCGTGCCGGGGATTGCAATCTCGTCATTTCCCGAGTTGAACACCGAAAGATTCACCAGGTAAAAGCGATTCTTAGGCAGGCGAGGACTGGCATCCGGTCCGAGTCGGGGCAGAATCTGCGTATCGACCACGTTGTAGACCAGCCGGTCCACCGTGGCCTTGTCGCCGGCCGCAAAGGTGACCGACTTCCTTTCATTCGAGCCGGACGACGTGCACCCGGTCAGGATCGGCATAACTAGGGCGCAAACAAGCAGTGAGCCCCTTAGGAAGGTAATTGACGAAACGGTTCGCGTAATCATTGCAGTTGTACCGCCCTGTCCAGCTTGAATTGCAGGATGGTTCCGTAAGGCACATGCACCGAGGAATGGCTGGCGCCCTTGCCCGCATCGTCCGTAAACACCAGGCTGGCCGCGTCCGTACTGCCACTCGTCAGGCTGAACTCATGAGTTCCGATGTGAATGGCGTAGAGCCCCATCTCTACTCTGGATATCGGCCCTTTCTGGCTCAGGAGGCGCAGATAGATGGTGACCGCGCTGCCCGCCGGTATGGCCAGTCCGCCATCGCTGCCCTTCACATCGGTCTCGACCGTACCGCCAACGAATCCCGGCCGCGTAAAAGACGAGTCAATAAAAGACCGGAGCCGGACTTCTATGACAGTTCCGGCGGCAATGCCGTGAGACAGAGGACCGGACGGGGGAGCGGGTGCCGCCGACGCACTCTCGGCAAGCGCCGGGGCGTGCGGACCGGCCCCGTCAGCCGCGGGTGAGCCCGGCTCCTTCGGCGGCTGATTCTTTCCGCAACCAGCCAAACCCAAAAGAAAAAGTGAGGAAACGATAAGGACGAGACGAAGTAAAGAATACAAACAGTTTCGTTTATAACACAAAGGGGATTTTAGGAGCCGCGTACCGTGTCGGGACGGCGCGCGCCGTGTACGTATCCGGTACCTACTGCTTCTGGTGGTCGGCGATCATCCTCTTATACTTCTGTTTCTGCTCCTCGTTGAGGATCTGGATGATTCTGGTGTTCCCGTCGGCCAGCAGGTTGTCGTAATAGCGGGAAAAGTCGTCGAGAACGGAGGTAAGCTGCCGGGTCTGATCGTCGGACAGGTTCAGTTCCTGCTTCCACTCCCGAATCGACATGGACATGCCGTCCTTGGGACGCGAGCCGTGCAGGCCGTCGTGCCCCCAGTAGCTCATGACCAGCGCGCCCATTACGGCGCCGCACAGGAAAACAAGGAGCATTGACAACAACGCGACTCGGCCGGCCGGGCGAGGTAAGGAAGTGGCGGGCAGGGCGGCGGTGCTCATCGGATGACTCTCTTAGCTTTATTCCCTGCCGTAGGATGCGAGCGTAACCAGAATGCGGTCGCGATCGGCGCCGTCGTCGGCATGAACCGCCGCCGGATCGTGCTGGGCCATGATAGCGGCCGCATCGACGCCGCCTTCACCCGATTCCCGAGTCACCAGGAAACTGCCCAGGCTGGCCAGCACCAGCAGGGAGGCGAAAGCCACCCGCCGAAAAAACGCCGCACCCGGAGAAAACAGCCCCCATGCCTGCTTCTTCTGACTGTCCACGATATCGCCAACCACGCGATTATAGAATCCCGGTCGCGGCTCGGGCGCCTGCTCCGAAGAAACCTTCATGACGTGAAACACCGCGGAAAGCTCGTCCATGGCCGCGACTTCCGCGCGGCACCCGGCGCAGGCCTCCAGATGGCTGTAGAACGCCAGCGAAGCCTTGCCGCTGAGATGTTCCTCGAGTTCGTTCCGAACGATATCGTGCATATTCACAGCTCTTTCGAGCAGACCTTCAATTCCAACAAATCCACCTTCAGGCCGCCGCGGGCGGAACCGGCGCTTTATCCAGCCTCTGGGCAGCTTTGACCAGCTTCTGGCGGGCGCGAAACAATTTTACCTTAATGGTATTTTCGTTCATCTTCAGCATCCCGGACAATTCCTCGACCGAGTAGCCTTCCACTTCCTTGAGCATCAGGAGATTCTTCTCTTCGTCCGACACGCGGTCCATCAGCTTCACGATGTAATCCCGCCGCGCCAGCGTCGAATCGGTTCGCGTCGAGCGGTCGAGCAACGGCTCGGTGTTTTCCACGCGCCGGACCTCGTCTTCGCTCATGTCGCTTTCATAAACCAGTTTCCGAACCTTCTTCTTGCGAAGATAGTCGAAACATTCGTTAACCGTGATCTTGTAGATCCAGGTAATCAGGGAGCTGCGGAAATCGAAGTTCCGGATCGAGAAATAAACCTTGGCGAAAACCTGCTGCGCGATATCCTCCACGTCGTTGCGCTGCCGCACAATGCCGTGGATGATCGAAAATACCTTGGACTGGTATTTCTCGACAATCTCACGGAAGGCCGTATCGTCACCGGCCTGAGCTCGGCGGACCAGCGTGCCTTCGGGGGTATTTTCGTAGTCCACTCGCGTTCTGACCAGGATCTTTTTGCCGAATGCCGGAAGTGGAAGCGCGCCGCTCAGTGTTACCATACACGGCCTACTACGCAAAACGCCGCCGAACGGTTACAGCGAAGCTATTCAGGGCCCGCGTCCCCTTTACATCAATATCAGACGGCATCTCGTCATGGGCAGCGGGGACACGCCGTGAAAGCCGCGTATTTCCGGACCTGAAGATGTCCCGCGAAGCTGAATCCGGTGCGCGCAAACCGCAATCTATACTAAAGTGGACAGGGGAGACATTTCAAAATGGTAAAGATGACCGATAACGCAGTGACCAAAGTCAAAGAGATCCTGGATACCCAGGAACCCAAACCCACCGGCCTGCGCATTTCCGTGGTCGGGGGCGGTTGCTCGGGTTTCAGCTACTCGATGGCTTTCGAGAACACTCCCAACATGCTCGACAAAACGTACAACTACGACGGGCTGAAGATTTTTGTCGATCAGGCCAGTCTGTTGTACCTTGACGGCGCCGAAGTCGATTATGTGGAAACGCTGGAAGGCTCGGGATTTAAGTTCAACAATCCCCAGGTGAAGTCGACCTGCGGCTGCGGCAGTTCCTTTAGCGTCTAAGAAGCCGGCGTCTAAAACGTTCCCGTTCTGGTACTGAGCGCGCGGTGCGGCAGCCCACGCGCTCGTTATAATAACGGCAGTGAGTCAATCCCCCGCTGAGCCGCTCGCTGAGCTGCCGCCCCACCCCGCCGAAGCTCTCGACGAGACAGCCGAAGTTCCCCGCCGCCGGTTTTTCAGAATCCCCCGCCCGGATCTGCTGATTTCGCTTTCTTTGATCCTGCTGATCGTGGTGGCCTATTGGCGCGTCTACGGCTTCAATTTCGTGGGTCTGGACGATTCCTTCTACGTATTCAAAAACAAACATTTGGCCGAAGGGTTTACCCTTTCGAATCTGGATTGGATCCTGTACTCCTTCGATCCCGATAACTGGTTTCCGCTGACCCGCCTTTCGCACCTGATCGATTATCAATTGTGGGGCCCGAAACCGAGCTGGATGCATGTGGAGAACGTCGCCATCCACGCGCTTTCCACGCTTCTGCTGTTCGGATTCCTGCGCCGCGCCACGGGCGTTCGATGGCCGTGCGCTTTTGTCGCTGCACTGTTTGCGATTCACCCCCTGCACGTCGAGTCGGTAGCCTGGGTCGCGGAGCGTAAAGACGTACTGTGCGCCTTCTTCTGGTTTGCGACCCTGTGGGCGTGGCTGCGCTACGTCGAGCGCCCCGCGCCGCGCCGCTATTTCGATACCCTGGTGCTGTTCAGTCTGGGTCTGATGGCGAAACCGATGATCGTCACTCTGCCCTGTCTTCTCATTCTGCTCGACCTGTGGCCGTTCAGAAGGAGCGAGCGGTACCCCGTTTCGCTGCGCAGGCTGATTCTCGAAAAAATCCCTTTCTTCGCGCTCTCCGGCGCTACCATTCTGTTCACGATGATGGCGCAGCGCGCGGCGGTGCAGCCGCTCGACAACCTGTCGCTCGCTTTACGCTTCGAAAATGCACTGGTCACGATCTTTTCTTATATCGGCGAGATGTTCTGGCCGGTTCACCTCTGGATTCCCTATGCTTACCCGACATCTGTACCGGCGGGGACAGTAGCGGCGGTGGCGGTAGGATTCCTGCTGATTTCAGCGGCCGTCCTGCTGCAGCGGCGCGCCCGGCCCTTCCTCGCGGTGGGATGGTTTTGGTACGTAGGCACTCTGATTCCCGTGATTGGCCTGGTTCAGGTCGGCCCACAGTCCCACGCAGACCGTTACATGTACGTTCCGATGGTTGGGCTTTCGATCATGCTGGCATGGGGTATTTCTGAGCTCGCCTCGCGGTTGCCTCGCCTCAGGGTTGTCCTGGCGGGAGCGGCTGCAGCCTTCTGCCTGTGTCTTACCGGGCTCACCTGGTCTCAGACCCAATACTGGGACAACACCGACGTACTTTTCCGGCATGCCATAGAGATGGATCCCCGAAATTATCTTGCCTGGCTTTATCTGGCGATGAGCCAGCCGGATGACCCCGCGTATTACGACGATGCCGTCAGGTACGCGCAAAATGCTGTCCGCCTGAATCCCCTGTCGGCGGACGGGCATAATAATCTCGCGATCTATCTGACTCATGCGGGCAAGGTTGATGAAGGCCTTGCCGAGTACCGCAAGTCGGTTCAGATCAGGCCGAGGTCTGCGCTGGGCCATTATAATCTGGGCGTCGCGTTCGTCCATGCCAACCGCAGCCCGGAAGCGATGGACGAGTTCCGGCTGTCGGCGCGGCTCGATCCCACTTTCGCCAGTCCGCATAACGATCTGGGGGTTGAGTTGTTCAAAATACCTGCCCGCCGAGCCGAGTCCATCCACGAGTTGGAAACGGCGATCCGCCTCGATAACGATCTTGGGCGTGCCCATATGAATCTGGGCATGGCTCTGATCGACACGCCGGGGCGGCTCGTGGACGCGATTCCTCAGTTCAAGGAAGCCCTGCGGGTCGACCCCCGCGATATCAAAGCCCATCTTGGTATGGCGACCGTGTGCATGAAGACCGGGCTTTGGCCTGAAGCGATCGCCCACCTCGACGCGGCGCAGCGCATCGCTCCCACTCCGGAACGTCAGGCCCTGCTCAACCGTATGATCGACGACCATCCGAACCTCGTGATTCCTCCGGATGCGGCGAGCGACCCCACCCACGATGTCACAATCAACACAATTCATTAGGGTTACATCGATCTGCAGACTGCGACCGGGTCGTTACCGCTGCCCCATCGTTTAGCTCTATCTTGCTGAAAAATCAGGAGCTTGACGAATTTCGGAGCCACGCGGGCCCCGTTTCATTAGTACCGGTACTAATGAATGCCCTAAACGGCCAAAAAAATCAGCGAAAACTCTTGTATCTCCCTCCTCAGGCTGCTATTCTCCTACTGAGAAACAGGAGGCGGGTGGATAGTCCATTGAAGCCCGACAAATCTAAAATATGAAATTGACGTCAATTCTTATACCAACAGCTTTACTGATGTTTGCCGGCATCGCCAATGCAGACACTCTGATCACTTACTCAGTTGCCATCGGCCCAGCAACTCAAGACTTAACCGGGACATCATCGACCGGCATTACCGGATTTCACCCAGGAGGAACCGTGCCCACGTTTGACACTACTCCTTCAGTAACCTACCCAGGCTCCTTGGCCGGTGTCACTATGAGCAGCGTGCCCACTAACGCCGTTCTCCAGTCGTACGATATCGATTTCCAGGCGACAGTCACTGGAACCTTTACCGTGACCAATAACACCATGGGCACATTCGGCAATACAGCATTTGTCTCGGTTACCGATGAAGCTGCCCTCGGACTTAGCTCTGGCCCGCTATTCAGGACCAATGATGTGTTTACGATGGACCCTGCCCCGAGTAAGACGATCCATCTGACCGGTTTGGCATCGGGTGCGAGCACTTCTGTTACCTACAGTTCTTCGGCGACTGCCGATACTGGGGCGATTACAACGGGTTTGGCTTCGGTCAAATCTCCGAACGATCCGCTGGCGCTGTACCTCCAGTCGCTCACCAGTTCCTCACAGGCTGGTTTGGCTAGCTCCCATGACTTTACCTACGCCAACACCTTCAGCGGCATCGCCTATATCACCTACGATTACACGATTCCCTCGGGCGTTCCGGAACCCACCACCATGGTCCTCTTCGGCTCGGCTCTCGTCGGTCTCGGTCTTCTCCGCAAGCGCGTTCGCGGCTAAGCCTTAAACTCACTTCCTGTTTATCTTCCTGCGGCGACCGGGTAAAACCGGTCGTCTCTTTGTTTTTTTGCGGCACCTTTATTTACTTCGCGTCCCGCCAGTTCTTCCCCGTTCCCACGTCCACCACCAGCGGCACCGCCAGTTCGCAAACCTCTTCCATCTCCCGCTTCACCGCCTCGCTCAGCCGCGCTGACTCTTCCGGCGGAGCTTCCAGCACCAGTTCGTCATGCACCTGGAGCAGCATCCTCGCCTGTCCGCCGTCCAGCATCCGGTCGATCCGCACCATCGCGAGCTTGATCAGATCCGCCGCCGTCCCCTGGATCGGGGAATTCACCGCCGTCCGCTCGGCAAAGCCTCTTGCATTCGAGTTACGGCTGTTCATGTCGGGAATGGGCCGCTCCCTGCCGAACAGAGTTCGCGCCACGCCGGTCTCGCGCGTCTTCGCAATCGTCTCATCGATGAACCGCTTCACGCCCGCATAGCGCTCGAAGTAGCTCTTGATATACAGATCCGCTTCTTTGCGCGAGATCCCGAGGTTCGCAGCGAGGCCGAACGAACTGATTCCGTAGACGATCCCGAAGTTCACCGCCTTGGCGTTATTGCGCGCCTCTTTCGTCACCAGCATGGGAGGCACCCCCATCACTTCGGCGGCGGTGCGCGTATGGATGTCTTCGCCGTTGCGGAAGGCATCGATCAGCACCGGGTCCTGCGACATGTGCGCCAGCAGCCGCAGCTCGATCTGTGAGTAATCCGCGACAATCAGATCCCAACCCTCGCGCGGCACGAAAGCGGCGCGGATCTCGCGTCCCAGCTCGGTTTTGATCGGGATGTTCTGCAGGTTCGGATTCGACGACGAAAGCCGGCCAGTCGCCGCGCCGGTCTGGTTGAAGCTGGTGTGCAGCCGGCCCGTCGCCGGCTCGATCAGCGCGGGCAGGGCGTCCACATAGGTGCCCTTCAGCTTGGTCAGCTGCCGGTATTCCAGCACTTTGCCCACAATCGGATATTCGGGCGCCAGCGCCTCGAGCACGTCCGCGGCGGTGGAAATCGTCTTGCCTTTGCCGTATTTGAACGGCGCGGGCAGGCCCATCTCTTCGAACAGAACCTTCCCCAGCTGCTGCGGCGAGGAAATGTTGAATTCACGCCCGGCGGCCTGGTGGATCTCACCCGTGAGCCGCGCGATGTCGGTTTCCATCAGGGTGGAAAGCCGGGAAAGCTCGCCCGGGTCCACCCGGATCCCGGTATTTTCCATCCGCGCCAGCACGCCCGCCAAAGGCAGTTCGATCTCGTCCCGCAGCTTGCCCAGACCGCGCCGGTCGACTTCGGGGCGCAGCAGTTCATCCAGCTCGTGAATGAACAAAGCCCGCTCGTCGGCACGGGGTCCGGCGCGCAAATCGAGCCGCCGCTCGACCATGGTCTCCAGCGCGCATCCGCCAGGGTCGGCATCGAGCAGGAAGGACGAAAGGGAGACGTCCTCGACAAAGCCCGCTACCTCGACGCCGTGGTGCAGCAGGCGTTCGCTCAATGTCTTCAGGTCGGCGGCGGCTTTGGGGATTGCCGGATCTTTCAGCATCGGCATCAGCTCGCCCATGCGCGTGGCGGGCACGGTGCGGGCTTCGCTGCTTCGGCAGCTGAGACCCGCTTCCATGGGTTCGCGCGTGAACGTCACCGCGAGGCGTGCGCCGGCCGGGATGCCGGCCAGATACTCCGCCAGATCCCCCAGTTCGGCGCAATCCCGGGCCCGCTCGTCCTCCGAAGGCCCCAGCTCTTTCAGGTGCGAGAAGAATTCCAGCTCTTTATAGATCGGCTTCAGGCGTTCCGCATCCGGCTCCAGCGTCCGGAGCGCTTCCAGATCGAAATCCACCGGGACGTTGCAGTCGATCGTCGCCAGACTCAGACTCATCATGATGCGCTCGCGGTTATTCTGCAGGCTCTCGCGATACATTTTGCGAGTCACCTCATCCGCCCGGTCGAGCGCCGCCGCAACCGAGCCGAACTGGTCGATCAGATCTTTCGCGCCCTTGTCGCCGATTCCGGGCGCGCCTGGGATGTTGTCGATCGCGTCGCCTTTGAGCGCCAGCAGATCGGCCACCTGGCGGGGCTCGACACCCATGAACTCCTTCACTTTCGCAGGGTCGTACCACGTATCGTCCTTAGCCGGGTTAAGCATCGATACGTGCTCGGTTACCAGCTGCAGCATGTCCTTGTCGCTCGAAACGATGACCACTTCGCAACCGGCTTCAGCGGCCTTCCGGGCGATAGTGCCGATCACATCGTCGGCCTCAAAACCGGGGTATTCGAGAATAGGAATCCGCAGGCCCTCGATCAGCTTCCGCACCCAGGGCAGCTGTTCGGCCAGGTCCGGAGGCATTTCCGTTCGATTGGCTTTGTATTCGGCGTACTCTTCCTCGCGCTTGGTCTTGCCCGCGCTTTCGAACACTGCGGCCATGTATTTCGGCTCGAACGTACGGGAGAGCTTGCGGAGCATGTTGCTGAAAATGAAGACCGCTTCGGTGGATAACCCGGCAGTGGTGCGCATGGGAGGCGCGCCGGTCCGTGCGCGCGCATGATAGGCCCGGAAAATGAAACCGAAGCTGTCAATCAGAAATACACGAGGCCGAACAGAGTTGGATGCCACTGTGGCCCATCTTATCGTATTGCGAAAGCCGCATTGTGTGGCATTTAGGGCACACCCGGGAAACTCTTAACCTTTTTGTATCAAACATTTACGAACGTGAATCCAACGATGGAGATAGAATCGGACTTGCGCTTGGAAACCACGCTTCAGAAACCTGTCGAAACCTCCGGCATCGGCCTGCATTCCGGCGTCCCGGTCCGGATGCGCCTGACGCCCGCGCCCGCCGGCACCGGCATCGTCTTCCGCCGGTCGGATCTCGATTACTTCGCGATTCCCGCCAGCTGGAAACACGTCGCGCGCGTCAGCTACGCCACCAGCCTGATGCGCCAGGGCGTGCTCATCTCAACCACGGAGCATCTGCTCAGCACGCTCTACAGCTTTGGCATCGACAACGCTTATATCGAGATCGACAACCTCGAAGTACCCATCCTTGACGGCAGCTCGCAGCCGTTCATTGCGATGCTGCGCCAGGCGGGCACGCGCAGCCTGCGCCGCAAGCGCCGGTATCTCCGGATCCGCCGAACTGTCACAGTAGTCGATGGCCTGAAGCGAATCTCCATCCTTCCCGCCGACGTTTTCCGTCTGACCTGCGAAATCGATTTCCCAAAGCCTATCGGCAGGCAATCGGTAGAAATGGAAGTGACGCCCGAGCGCTACGCCGCCGAGATTGCCCCGGCGCGGACTTTCGCGTTCGAGCGCGAACTGGCCCAGCTTCGCGAGATGGGGCTCATCCGGGGCGCCTCGCTCGATTGCGCCGTCTGCTTCACGGACACCGGCGTCCTCAATCCCGAAGGTCTGAGATTCGAGGACGAGAGCTGCCGCCACAAAGCGCTCGATCTCATCGGAGACCTGGCCTTATTGGGTCGTCCGCTGCTGGGGCACGTGATTGCCGAACGAGCGGGCCACGCCATGCATGCCGCGCTGGTGGCGAAGATCATGTCGGACCCGACGCTGTACGAAGTTGTAACCTTCGACCAACTCGCCGGCCGCGTGGTGGATTCCCTCGTTAGCGCGTAATGGCCAAACGAAAGAAAAAGCTCTTCAGCGCCGCCAAAGAAGTCCGAGCCATCGCCAGAGAACGAGTCGGCAGGGTGAAAGCAGCGGTCGCCATCGTCCCCAAATCCGAACGCCCTCCGAAACACAAAACAGACCCGCTCAAACTTCCGCCCGAAGAGTAAAATCCGGCCCATCTCACCCCCGGCGATATACTGAATCTTCCCCATTTTATGCGAAACAAAATCACCGTCATCGGCGCCGGTAACGTCGGCGCGAACTGCGCTGTCTGGGCCGCC
>Ga0302319_10023098_pt1 | contig 11125 bp, 9 predicted proteins | sample Bog_T0_2_FD_203319 | JGI IMG/M metagenome (GOLD analysis project Ga0302319, IMG submission 203319) | Peat permafrost microbial communities from Stordalen Mire near Abisko, Sweden - Bog_T0_2 | ecosystem: Environmental > Terrestrial > Soil > Wetlands > Peat | place: Sweden: Abisko, Stordalen Mire...
CGGTTTTTGTTTCCATGTTTCGATTTTGGTTTTGAGTTGTTTACATTTTGGTTTCACTGCATTCCCCATACTGGCTGGACGTGAAAAACTTCATGGCCGGGAATTGTTGCACGCCACCTGGGCCCGCAGTTGTGCCATTGCGAGACCGCAACTTGAACCGGGGCAGTGTAATGCTGTCTATCCACCGCAGTGTTCAATCAGTTCGGCAACCGTCCACGCGCCGTGTTCCACCCCGGCCGTTACCTTGAGGACCTGCGGATCACGGCAGGCGTTTTCACCAGGCTGTAATACGCGAAATTGAGCCCGACCGCAGCTCGAAAGTTTTCAGGTTTCCTGCTGAATGCGTTCGCGAGACGGGTCAGACGGCGGCAGTGCCGCAAATCGCCTCCGTTTCGCGGCGTAAGACCAGTCGGCCAGGAGAGATCAGCCTTGCGCCGGAACCTTGAATGTTCGTCAATCTTTCCAGGGTGAAATCGCCCATTAGCTCATGCGCCAAAGCTGAATGGTGAACCGTAAATTCCTGCTCTCGTCGCATCCGGGAAATGCGAAGGGATCAGGGAAAGATTTGTGGCCGTGCGGGAAACACCGCCAGTGGATTCACCGCAGACTGCTGGTAAACTTAAGGCCATACCAAACCCGGTTCTGAATTGACTTTGGCGCCTATAGTTGGTGTCTTTGTCCTTCCGGGACTGAGCCGCATCGAGCTTTATGTTGGATGACCAGCAATCAAAATTGTCGCCCCGCCTATGTTCAGCAGCGTTTTTCCTTTTAATGCTACTGGTGGCGGCCGGTGGCGCGGGCCCCTTGCGAGCGCAGGACATCTCCGACAAGTTCCCCGATCCAGTCCGCGTTACCGCGGATTACCCGGACGAAGCCCAACGCTACGCGGCATTCGAGACTCTGGACACCGTCCTTACCAGCGTCGCTCCAAAACCATTGTCGCCGGCGGCTTACAAAAAAATCTTCGCCTACGAAGCCAATTACAACAACATTGAAGCGACGCACCTGCAGTCGGGCTCGCAATCGCTAGCCTACAAGGACTGGGTGCTGAGCCGGGACAGCGCCATTGGCGACTTCGCCCTGGCCCATGCGGTGCTCGCCCAATATCAACTCTCCGGTTTGAGAGCCGCACCACGCCCGGCTCCCACATCGCCGCCGGTTGCCAGCGTTAATCCGCCCGCGCCCAATCCGAACCCAGGCCAGAGCTACGATCCGCAACTTTTCACCGCCCCACGCCGGCAATTTGTTTCGGAACACACGGCGTTTCTCCTGCTTTTGCCGGTGGCCTTTTTGAGTTGGGGGCTCATGTACTTCCTGGCTTCGTTTCTACTGGGACAGGCCGGTGAAAAGCGTCTGGCCGCCAGCCCGCCGCCACCGGAACTCAGCTCCGACTGGCCACCCTTGCCCGATGCCCTGCGGACGGCGAAGCTGCCGGGCGTGAAATATTATTTAAAAGCTTATACGGGCCTGGTGCTGGATAAATCCACCCGCGTCACCACCACCTCCTTCACCAGTTCCACGCCTGACCATGTCAGCGTCATCGGCAACACGGTGCAGGTCACACCCGGCCAGACCACAACGACGCGAACCAGCCATCAAGCGGACACGCTACGAATACGCACTCCTGAATTGCGGGAAGCCACCTGGACCTTCACGGGCCGCAGCGGCGACCAGGTGTTTCCCGGACAGATTCTCACGGCTTTGGCACGGCCGACCCGGGACGGTTTCTTCGAGTTCGTGCTGGCGTATAATCATTCCACGGGAGAGTTGATCCGCGTGGAACAGGGATTGGCGAGTGCGCACGCATCGAAGGGGTTTTTGGGCTGGCTTGCCCAGCCGGCGGCCACGCTGGTTGGCACCATCGGTTTTTCCATCGTGATTGGTTATTTACTCACCAGCCCACCGCCCATCATCAGCTTTGCCTTCGACATGAGCGGAGTCATCCTGTTGCTCGCAGGGGGATTTTGTTCACTGACCGCGGCCTTTTTCATGACCGCCCTGCTCCGCTCCCGCGTCTGTGATCGCCGCAGCAAGAAGCTCATCACCCAGTACGGTGAACCATTCCGCCAATACTGTGAACAGATCAGGCCAGCCGTGCAAAAGCGACTTTTGGGCTAGAGATTTGTATTGGCTACTCGACATAAACCAGTTTGACCCGCGTATACCCTTCTAAACTCTTTGGGTGTCCGTTTGGGTATGATGATTTTCCTAAATACTTGCAAAACAAGGCCGAATCAGGAATAAGCTTTTGTTGTCAAACCAAATATCAACGATGAAATTTATTATCCACGAAGACTTTGACCAATAAAAGGGTCAGTCCTGAATGGCCCTTAGTTAAGGTTTCGATATTTGCGAGGTCTGCCTTTCCAATATCTGCTGCGGTGGGAGATTTCGACGAACTGGTGGCGTGGGCGGTTGAGTAAGGGATAGGGTTTAGGGCGGCGTTTGACGGCGCGGGGTTCCTGGCGGTTGGGGCGCAGCGGTACTAAGTCGCGCACGAGGTTAAGTAACAGGTCATCCCAGAGTTGGCGGCGCATTTTCCGGTTGCGTGCTTGGGCGATGGCGGCGCTGTACTGGCGCAGAGCATCCACCGTGCCCTTGAAACTGATCCGATCCAAATCGACAGAGTATTGGGCGACCGCTTCGGCCATCACGCAGCGGATGAGATTGTGGGCGACGAGATAGGCCAGCAGTTCCTTCTCGGCCATGTCCGGACTTTTACAGCGCAACTGATCCATGCCCAGAGTGGTCTTGAGATCGCGCAGGCAGAGTTCCAGCCGCCAGCGCCGGGCGTATAAGGCGGCCAGTTCGTGGGCCGGATAGGCCAACGGGTCCAACAAGGTGGTCACCAGCGTGACGCGGCGGCCGCGGAAGCCGCGAAGGGTGGCGGTGAACCGGATGAGGCGCACGGTGATTTGCGCCGGTAACTGCGCCCATTCGGCGGCGGTGAGAATGGCGGATTGCTGGTAGCCCTTGGTCCAGACAAACAGGCCGTCGTTTTTGGCCAGACGGCGGGCCTTGCGGAAATCCACCTTGCGCTGTTGGTGGAGGCGCGCCACCACGTCCACCCCGCGTGCGGGCAAGGCGGCCAGGGTGGTGTACTCGCCATAGGCGCGGTCGCCCAGCAGGATGTCGCCGACTTTGAGTTGGTCCCAGAGTTGGCGGAAGAGGCGCAGGTCGTGGGAATGCAGGCTGCACCAGAGGACGTTGAGCACCGCTCCACTGTGCAGGCAAAAGAGCACGGCCAGTTTGAGGACCGGAAAGCCGCAACCGGGCTTTTGCGTGGAAGGCTGGGGATAGCGCTGTTGGTTTTCGGCGGTGTCGGCCAACTGAGTCGTCGATCCGTCCACGACTTTGACGGGCCGGCCTTGGAGAGCGCTGGCAGGACCGACCCGGACGCGAGCCGCTTGGGCGGTGGCGGCCAAAGCTTTTTCGAGCCGTTCCCGCGGCAGCCGTTGACGGGCTTGTACATAGGCCGAATCGCCCGCCTCGACCAGCCCTTTGCCGTGCAGGCGGAAGAGGGCTTGGACTTGGCGCACCACCTCCCGGCAGGAAGTCCGGGGCCGGAGCATTTGCCAGAGGAAGCATTCGAAGGTCAGGCGCAAACTGAAGACCCGCTCCCGGCTGTTGGGGCCCTCGTCCTCGGCGGACAACAAGGGGGCCGGCAGGAAGTCGCGCAGGTGCTGCTGGAGTTGGGCCAGCGTGGTCTGGCGGAGGGTGCGGGCGGTGTGGCGGCCGAGGGCGGCCAGGCGGGAGCGGAAGGCGGGAAAATAAGGTGTGGTCATTGTAAGTATATATACTTACTAGATTGACAGACGCCGCCCTTTTCGGTTCAATCAGGGCGTGAAAACGAGTCCACCTCCGCCGGTGCAGTATCGCCAACTCCAACGTCAGCTGGCCCGGCTGGGCTATCTCAGCCAAGGCAGTGTGTTCGAGCGCGCCCCCGATCAACAGGGCAGCCGCTACGTCTGGACGCGCAAAGTCCAGGCCAAGACGGTCACCGTCGCCTTGTCTCAAGAGCAGTATTACTGGCTCAAGCAAGCCATAGCCAACCAGCGGGAAATGCAGCGTATCGTCGAAGAGATGCAGACACTTTCCCGACAAATCCTCTTTGAAACAGTGCCTGGAGTTACCCGGCGCAAACGATTGGGAAAGAAAGTTTTAGGCCTTAACTAAGGGCCATTCGGGTCAGTCCTAGAAAATTTGCACTCTGGCTCAGGAGCTGAATCGAACCCTCGTCACTGGCTCTGTTCTAATCCTGCAACAATTCCCGCTGCCAGCTCATAAGCTCGGCGGAGTGCTTTTCCCAGTCCCGCGCGAGGTCGCCCAGCGTGGCTTTGCTGGCTATCAGGGTGGGATCAAGACCCAATTGCTGGGCGTGCCGGTCGCGACACTGCTCCAGCTCGCGGAAGCGCCGGAATTCAGATTCGGTGGGGCGCTTCGAGTGGTGCCGGATGACGACGGGATACTTTTCCGGCGGCACGGCCTGCCCGGCGCGCATGGCAGTAAGGAGCGTTTCCTTACGCCGCGGATGCATGCGCGGCGGAATCAAGTTTTCCACGGGCTGCTGCGCGGCGGCGGCATTGGCCAGCGCAATCATGGTGTCATGGGACAACACGAAAAAGGGCGGACGATTGGCGGCAATCGCCTCCTGCTCACGCCAATGCCAGAGGTCCCGCAACACCGCCAGCGACGCACGATCCAGGAAGGTGCTGCCCTTGATCCGCCAGACCGTGTCGGGGTCAATTTGGAAGGGTTGCGAACAGTCCGCAATCAGTCGGGCGCAACTTTCCTGATGCCAGGCCAGCCGGCCCCGGGCGCGGAGCTCGGCCTTCAGCCGGTCGGCCAACGGCTTGAGATGGTGGGTATCGTTCCGCGCATAGTCCTCCATCTTTTCGGTCAGCGGCCGGCGGGCCCAATCGGCTTTCTGAGAACCTTTGTCGAGGGTGATGCCGAGGAATTTTTCAGCGAGATGACTGAGACCGAATTGGCGTTCGCCCAGCAAACGGGCGGCCAGCATGGTGTCGAAAATGGCCGAGGGGGTGAATTCGTGATGTTTGCGCAAAAGGCGCAAGTCATAGTCGGCGGCATGAAAAATCAGCTCATGGGCGTTCAAAGCCGCCAGCAAGGGCTCCAGGCTGATTTCGGCCAGCGGGTCGATCAATTCGTCGCAATCCGGGGTGCTGATCTGGATCAAGCAGACTTTTTCCGGGTAGGCATGGAGGCTGTCGGCCTCGGTATCGATGGCCAGCCAGGGAGCGGAACGAACCACCGGGAGAAAGGCGGCCAGTTTTTCGTTGTTGTCAATCACCGGGGAGATTGTGCCCAAAACCATCCCGTTTGAAAAGATTTGATGCAAAATTGAACGGCTGGCCGCTTGTCAAATCAAAGAGGGTGGATTATTTTGCTCGAATGTCGTTGAAGAAACATCTCGCCATCGCCGCGCTACTGGTTTGCGGGGCATCTGGTTTATTCGCCGACACCATCCAACTCAAGGATCAGGACGCGGTCACGGGCAAAATCCTGGCGCAAAAGCCTGACTCCATTGTGGTGGACGTGGGCTACACGGTATTGATCATCCCGCGCAGCGTGATTACGGGCATCACCCAGAAGAGCGACGGCCCCGTAAAACTGATGGTTCCGCTAGTGGACAATGGCCAGTTTTACGACGGCACCCCCCGCCCTTTTGTAGCGCGGGATGTGAGCTCCCTCGTAAAGCAAATCGGTGAATCGGTGGTTCAGGTGCGTACACCGGAAGGGCTGGGCTCGGGATTTTTCATCAACGCCGACGGCTACCTGATCACCAATTTCCATGTCATCGAGGGAGAAACGGAAATTTCCGTGGAAGTTTACCGCCAGGAAGACGGCAACCTGGACCGCGAGATCTACAAACAGGTTAAGATTATCGCCATCAACAAATTCCACGATCTGGCACTATTGCAAATCCAGGACCATAATGCGCCGAAATTCAAGCCTGTTACCCTGGGGAGCGCGGATGACTTGAGCGTGGGCGACGCGGTGTTTGCGATTGGCAGTCCGCTGGGTCTGGAACGCACCGTGACCCAGGGCATATTGAGCACGAAAACCCGCGAACTGGAGGGTGAACTTTACCTGCAAACGACCACCCAGATCAACCCCGGGAACAGCGGCGGCCCTCTCTTCAACCTAGCCGGTGAGGTGGTGGGGGTGACCAATATGAAAATTACTTTTGGCGAAGGTCTGGGCTTTGCGATTCCGGTTGAACTGGTGAAAAGCTTTCTGGATCACCGGGATGCCTTTGCTTATTCGACCGACAACCCGAATAATCCCTACCGTTACCTTGAACCACCCAGCCGCACCAAAACCAAACCGGTGGAAACCAAATAGGCGGGCGGAAGAAATGGCAGCGCGTCGGTTATTTTTACGGTCCGACCGGTCGGTTTACCCAGCATACCAATTTTAAAATGATCCCAAAACTCCTGCGTGCTCTTTTATTATCCCTGCTCCTGACCTCCGCCGCCCAGGGCAACGCAGCAATTCCGCCGGCGGAAAACTTACTGCCGTCAGACACCTTCGTCTTTTTTACCATCCCCGACTTCGACGCCTTGCGCGCCGCCGGCAAAGTTTCGCCGCAGCTCCGGTTCTGGAATGACCCGGCCATGAAGCCCTTCCGGGACAAATTCATGGGCAAGCTGACGGATCAATACCTGGCGCCGCTCGAAAAAAATCTGGGTGTGTCGCTGGCTGATTTCGCCGGTTTGCCGCATGGACAATTGACGCTGGGGGTCACGGTCAACGGGTCCAACGGCCATGATGACGTGCCCCCCGGCATGGTTTTTTTGCTGGATGCCAAAGACCAGGGCGACTCGCTCCGGACCAACCTGGCCGCCCTGACGCGGAAATGGTCCGCCGACGGACGGGATTTGCGGACCGAAAAAATCCGGGGTGCGGACTTCACCGTCGTCACGCTGACCACGAATGATCTGGCCAGCATGTTGCCCCAGCGCGCGCCGGTATCTGAAATCGGGGTGCAGCCCAAACCCGCCAAGCCGGTGGATATTTATTTTACCCAGTTCAAATCACTCCTGGTGGCGGGCAATTCCGAAGGGGCGCTGGCAGCGGTGATGGCCCACTTGACCGGCGCCGAGCTGCCCGCGCTCGCGGACGATCCAATCTTCGCCGCGGACAAGCTGGAACAATTCCGGGGTTCGCCCACGTATTACGCCTGGTTCAATTCCCACAAATTCCTGGATCTGATCTCGCAGAATTCGGGCGGCGGGGAAGATGGCAGTTCCCCGGCTTTTGCACCCGCCTTCTCCGTCACCAAAATTCTCGCGGCGATCGGCTTGAGCGGTTTGAAGTCGGCCAGCGTTTCCCTGCGGGAATCCCGGGACGGTTCGTTGATGACGGTGCACCTGGATGCTCCGGCCAGCGACCGCACGGGGTTATTAAGCATCCTGGCCCTCCCGCCGAAGGACGCCAACCCGCCCGACTTCGTGCCGAATGACGCCGTGAAATTTTCCCGCATCCGCCTCGACGGCAAACAGACCTGGGTGGAGTTGCAAAAAATCGTCGCCTCTTTTTCACCGAATGGTCTGGCCTACGTGAATTCAGTCATCGACCTGGCCAACACGGCCGCCCAACAGAAAAATCCCGGGTTTGACCTGCGAAATTATTTGTTCGGCAACCTGGGAGACGACGTGGTGAGCTACCAGAAAGCGCCCGCCGGCGATTCGCCGGCCGACTTCTCCAATCCACCGGATTTGACCCTGGTGGCGGTGAACAATCCGGATCAGGTGATTCAATCCATCACCGTGATCGCCTCCATGGTGGCTTCCCAGGAGAACGCAACGCCGCCGCGGGATTTTTTGGGCCACAAAATTTACTCCATCGCCATGCGGGCTCAACGTCTGCCCGATGGCACCGCCGTGAGCGGGCCGCCGCTGCTGGTAAGCGCGAGTGGCGGATACGTGGCTTTCAGCTCTGACGCGGGCATCCTGGAGGAATACCTGCGGAGTGCCGAGGGCCAAAGCAGGCCCTTAAGCCAATCGCCGGGCTTGGCGGATGCCGAGGCGCAAATCGGCGGTGCGAACGGCGGGCTGTTTGGCTTCCAGAATCAGCGGGAAACCATGCGTACCTCCTTCAAACTGCTGAAGACACAGGCCGGTTCCGGCTTGGAAACCAGAATGCTGCCGCCCGCCTGGCGCGACTGGATGGATTTCAGCCTGCTGCCGGATTTCGACCAGGTGGCGAAATACTTTTATATCTCCGTCTATAACGAAATGACCTCCGGGGATGGCATCAACTTGAAGATCTTCACCCCGCGCCCGCCGCAGTTGAATTAGCGATTTAAGAAAATCTGTAGCCATTCCATGGGCGGGCGTTGCGGCCGCAACGCCACCCTTTCAGGATAAAGCAGGATCGGCCACAGTATTGATTGAAACGCCGATAATATCACCTGATCTCCTCCAGGCGCTTGCCGGCGGTTTCCTTGCCTTTGAACCAGAGGATGATGGCCGCAATCACCAAGGGCACGGCGACCAAAAGCGAAGGCACGGCCAACCCCGGAAAGAGGGTCAAGATGAAGGCAACCACCGGCGGCCCGACAACGCCACCGACTTTGCTGCTGCTCGCGACCACGCCCCCGCCGGTCGCGCGAAGTTTGGTGGGATAGAGCTCGACTCCGTAAGGCGATAGCATGGAGATCATGCCACTTAAACCAAACAACAACATGACGGTCAAAAGGCTGAACCAGGTCTGACCATCACCCGCTCGGAATCTCGAAAATCCCACGAGCACGGCCGCCGTACCCAAGGCAAAAAGAATCATGGTTTTTTTGCTGCTCCACCGCCCGTAAAGCCAGGCCACCAGCAGGCAGCCGGGAACGGCGATCAAGGCTGATTTCGCGAGCAGCCGGTTGGCCAGCCGCCCGTCCAGATGAAGATAGTCCCGCAAAATCGTCGGCAGCCAGGTCAAAAACCCCCAATTCACCAACCCCCACGCTATGCCATAAATACACACCGTCATGGTGATCACTACGTAGGGTTTTCGGAATATTTGTCTGAATTCAGTCGCATGGCTGACGGGGTCTGGCCGGGCATTTTCCGCCATGGGAATTAACGCGATCTTAAACTTCGCGAGGGTATTCCTGGCTTCCTCCACCCGGCCTTCATGCAGCAGAAAACGGGGTGATTCGGGGATGAAATGCCTTAATAAAATCACCAGCAAACCAGTGGGGACATTGAGCAGCCACAGGATGCGCCAGCCGAACGTGGGTTCCAATGCGGCCGCCGCTCCGCTGGCGGCAAGGTAACCGCCCACGCTGCCCAATCCGCCAATCAGCACGGAAATCGTTCCGCGATTTCGCGACGGAATCATTTCAGCCAGCAGCGCGAAAACAATGGGCAACATCCCGCCGGCCGACAGCCCCATGAAAAAACACATGCATAGATTCCATTTGAACGCCGGCATCGTGCCGCAAATTCCGGTGCTGACGAATATCAACGAAGCCAGCAAGATGGAACCCCGGCGGCCAAGCCGGTCGGCCAGAATTCCCCAAAGCACGGAACCCACGGTCGTACCGATCATGGCAAACAGGGCCAGCAGCGAAGCTTCGGAGTTGCTAATGCCATACTCCCGGCGCAATCCGGGCATCACGAACCCCAGCGTGGCCGGTTTCATCACGTCGACCACCAGGGCGATGCCCAGGACCGCGATTAGTTGCCAATGGGCCCAGCTCATTCGGGCATTGTCCATGGACTGGAGCTCATAATCCGCACTCGCGTCAGGGATTTTCTTATGCCCCGCCGGGAACAAGCCATAAACGGTCGCGGCAATCCCGGTGGCGATCAGTACCATGCCGAAACACATTAGTTTCGACATACCGCAACCCGCTGACCGGCAGATTCCGGACATTTGATAATGCATCGGTCGCGCCGCGATAAAATCGGGCAGATGGCAGCCCACGCCACCCAAAATTGCGAGGGTGCCCAGCCAAAACGCGAGCGAATGCTGGAAGGTAAAACGGCTGGTGAGTCTCATCGGGAAACAAAGCTTAGAAAGGCGGCGAGACGAAGGCAAATTCTTTGCCGACAAGTCCGGCTTTAGTCTTCGCTGGCATTGATCTGCTCGAGCATCCGGCCGAGTTCGGGTCCGAGCTGTTGGAGTTGTTTCCGATGCATGGTGGAAAGTTTTTTGAGCATCTTTTCACCACGGTGGGTGACTTGAATAAAAATCTGCCGCCGGTCCGCATCAAACGGCGCCCGCGACACGAGCTTGTCGAAGACCAGCCGATCGACCAACCCCGCCGCGCTATGGTAGCGAAGCTGCAATCGTTCCGCCAATTCGCCCACCCTGAGCCAGGGACCTTCGCGCGCCGCGGCGCCAACTCCGCTCGCAGCAATAAAAAACGGGCGATTCGCCCCGAATCGCCCGTCAAATGATGGTTATGCTAATTTATTTGCCCGGCTCGGTCTTCAGGCCGGCGCCCTTCCAGCCGTCAATCCCTGCGGACATGTGCTTGATGTTCGTATAACCCAGCTTTTGAGCGGCCTTGGCGGCACGCAGATAAGCGCCACAACCCGGATTGCCACAGTAGGCCACAATCAAGCTATTTTTATCTGCCGGCAGAAAGGCGGCAAGATTCCCCTTGATGGCACTAAAATCGAGTGCGGTAGGAACATGACCGGCCTGGTAGGAACCCGGTCCGTTGGCGTCAATTATGACCGCCGACTTGGTTTCGGCCAGTTTACTGACGTCAGTGACACTAATGTCGGCAAATTCAACAGGGTGGGCGTGGGCGCAGGCAGCGATGAAGGCCGCGACCAAGAAGGCAAGGATTTTTTTCATGTGACCACCATCATTAATCTAATTTGACCAGCAGTTCCAGTTTTATTTGGTTAACCATGTCCCCGCCACGCTGATTGACGCAGCGGGCCGGGTATTTTTCCTTGCGTCTGGCTTGGCCCGGTGGTTTGCTGAATTTGGAACATCAAGCAGAGAAAAGAGATTGGATCACCCATGACCAAAATAAAATTGATCGGTGTCATGATGTTACTCGCGACTTGTGCGGCTCATAGCCAGCCAGCCACCTTGGCACCGGCCAATTCAACCTCCGGGAAAGCCGGGTTGGCGGATTTCGCACCGG
>Ga0302319_10023099_pt1 | contig 11125 bp, 9 predicted proteins | sample Bog_T0_2_FD_203319 | JGI IMG/M metagenome (GOLD analysis project Ga0302319, IMG submission 203319) | Peat permafrost microbial communities from Stordalen Mire near Abisko, Sweden - Bog_T0_2 | ecosystem: Environmental > Terrestrial > Soil > Wetlands > Peat | place: Sweden: Abisko, Stordalen Mire...
TTTTCTTTTGGATCCGGCCGGAATGGTACCGTAGTGCTGACGGTATTGCATGCTCAGAAGAACTCGTAGAACACTTTGGATCGTTATAGCCGTGATTGTGGTTATGGCGGCGATCTATCTGCGTTTCAAGGCGCCGCCTGAGGCGGCGCGACTTTTGCCTGAATCGGACGGCATTGTTTACGTCAATCTGCGCCCCTTGCGGGCGCTGGTTCACAAAAACCTGAAACCCGTGACGCGCGCGCCAGATTACCAGGCTTTCATTGATGCGACAGGTATCGACTGGGAGCGCGACCTGGAAGAAGCCGCGGTCGCGCTGCATCGGATGCCCGACCCCAATGGACCGAACGGGCCCGTTGCATATTCGATGGTTCTTGTCGGCAAACTGGACGGGAAGGCCCTGGCGCGGTATCTGGAGGCTCACGCCACCGGCAAAGAAGTCTACGACGGACACACCATTTTCAGCCTGCCAAGCGAGGGTCGCACGGTGCGTATATCGCAGATTGGCTACGATATGGTCGCGATCTCGAATATGCCAAGCACAGAGCAGATTCACTCCATGCTGGACCGGCACCGGTCGGCTGCCCTGCCGTTTTCAGGGTCGACGCTGCTCGCAGAGCACTATTCCGAGATGCCGATTCTCTCGGTAGCCTGGGGCATGGGCGCGATTGGACTGCCGTTCAGCGAAAGCGGAAGCATTCACGTTCTGGGGTTTGCGCTGCCCCTGGAGCCGGATACCACTTTTCTCGCTTCGGTGCACTGGGCGGGGGGCCTGAAACTTCGGGTGGTCGAGATTGCCGCGACCGACGCTGTCGCGGCACATCAGGCGCAGAGCCTCAATCTTCTGCTGACTCTTGCACGCGGAGCAACCGGCGGTCTTGGATCCAACGCCGCGAACGACAGCCTGAAAGAAGTTCTCAAGACGGCTCAGATCTCCCAGAACCGCAACCGGGTCGTAGCAGTTGCTACGCTTCCCCAGAACCTGCCGGTGCAATTGCTGAACGGAGCGGACGGCGGCGGAGAAACCAAGGGTGATTCAAAATAAATCGCTGTACTTCAGTGCTTCTTAAACACCCCACTTCTCGATTTCGGGCTCTGTTGCATACAATTGTTGCGTCCCGCGGGAAACCAGAACCGTCCGATAGCAAGGGACAGTCTTCGTTCCGTTCCCAAACCACCCTCAAACCCAAGGAGTCATATGCCTGTTTCATTTTCCCGTATCCGTCGTCTCAGATTTGCGATCCTCTGCCTTGCTCCGATGACTGCTCTTGTTCCTGTGTGCTGCGCCGCAACGCCTGCAACTGCAGCCGATAATGCCCCTCAGAAGCCTACTCTGACGGGCAAGTCTGCTTTCACCGACTATCTACATGAGTCTCCAGGAATTCGACGTAAAGTGACTGCAGCCGACCTTCCCGCGCCTGATCCGAGCGAATCCGTGGACAACGGCGCAAACATGGTTCCTCGCCCCGAAGGCGTCTGGCCTGTCGCGCCGAAGGGCTTCAAAGTGGAGCTGTACGCCACCGGGCTCGACAATCCCCGGCTGATTCGCACCGCTCCGAATGGCGACATCTTCCTAGCCGAAAGCCAGACCAGCAAGATCAAAGTCTTTCGCGGCGTGAAACCGGATGGAACGGCGCAACAGGTGTCAGAATTTGCCACTGGATTGAATCTGCCCTTTGGTATCAACTTCTACCCCGCTGGGCCGAATCCTGAATGGGTTTACGTCGGTAATACCGATGGCGTTATCCGCTTTCCCTACAAAAACGGCGACCTCGTCGCGCGCGGCCCGGCGGAGCATCTTTTCGAAGTGCCGGGAGGCGGTCATCTGCGCGGCGGCGGCCACTGGACCCGCGATCTGGCCTTCTCGAAGGACGGAACCAAGCTTTTTGTTTCGGTCGGTTCGCTTTCGAATGTCGATGACGTTGACACGCATCCGCTGGAGTTCCACCGCGCCAACGTGCTCGAGTACACGCCGGACGGCAAATTTATCAAGGTGTTCGCGTCCGGGATCCGCAACTGCGTCGGCGAGGCTATCAACCCGATCACGGGGGAACTCTGGTGCTCAACCAACGAACGCGATGGCCTGGGCAACAACCTGGTTCCCGATTACGTCACCCACGTCCAGGAAGATGGCTTCTACGGCTGGCCCTGGTATTACATGGGCGGACCTTCGGGCGGACACCAGGATCCGCGGCATGAAGGCAAGCACCCGGAACTACAGGCCAAGGTCATTACCCCGGACATTCTGGTCAATCCGCACTTTGCGTCACTTGAAATGCTGTTTTATCAGGGTAAGCAATTTCCCATGGGTTTTCGCGGCGACGGTTTTGCGGCCGAGCATGGTTCCTGGAATCGCAAGGTGCGCAGCGGTTATGAAGTGATCCGGCTACCGATGCGCAATGGGCACGCGACGGGTGAATATGAGGACTTTCTCACTGGATTTGTGTTGCCCAGTGGTGATGTCTGGGGTCGTCCCGTCGGAGTGGCAGAAGCAACCGACGGTTCCCTATTCGTCTCAGATGACGGGTCGCGATCCATCTGGCATGTGACCTATACCGGCAAATAGCACAATTTAAAACAAAACAAGAGGGACGGGCTTGAGGCCTGTCCCTCTTGTTTTGCATCGGAAATGAAAAGCCGGAGCGCTCTATCTTCCTGCTTTCGAGGCCGGAGAAGGTGAGGCCGGCGGCAGGTTATTGGCTTCCATCTCTGCGTAAGTCGAGCGGAGATACTTGTGCGGATTGACCGGTACGTTATTGATGCGTACCTCGTAATGCAGATTGGGCCCGGTAGAACGTCCGGTGCGGCCAACATAGCCTATTACCTGGCCGCGCACGACGCGCTGACCCTCGATTGCCGCCATCCCGGAAAGGTGGGCGTAAGAAGTTCGCACTCCGTGTCCGTGGTCAATCTCAATCTGCCACCCGTACCCATTTTTCATGCCAGCGGAATCCACTACGCCGTCGCCAGCCGCGCGAACGACTGTGCCGGACGGAGCTGAAATATCGACGCCTGCGTGGAACGTACCTTCTCCATTGAAGGGATCTTCGCGTTCTCCAAAACTGGAAGTGACGCGGCCTTCAACCGGCCAGAGCGAGGGCGCATCCGCTACCTGCGTCCAATCCGTAAGACCAGAGCTCATTCCCGAGGTAAGTCCGCCTTCCAGCGCGCGGGAAACCCGACCGGAAAGTGCCTGGTTACGCAAAGTGTAGAACTGGTCCAGGGAAAGCTTTACTTCCTGCTGGTTGACATCGTCGGTAAGGGCCAGGCTGGCTGGCGTTGCGGCAGTAGCTGCGACAGCAGCGCCGTGTCGGCCGCCTGCGTTGAATTTGTTCTGCTTGAGGCCGTAAATCGCGGTCACTTCGCTGGCCAGCGCGCCGAGAGATGCTACCTGAATGTCGCGTTCGTGAGCGACCTGGGCCATCTGCTGATAGTTTTTGCGGAGCGTTTCACGCTCCTGGCGAATCTGATTGAAGCTCTCTGTTTTCAGCAACATGCGGGTATAGGAACCGGCCAGGCCTACGATCGTGAAGGCGCCCACCAGGGCAGCGGCAACAAACCCATAGACATACTGAACAGGCAGCGAAATCTTGCGAACTCGACCATCTTCATCACGGGCAACAAAAAGAATGTAATAACGTTTACGTAGCATAAACCTCCATCAAAATCACCTCCGCCAGCGGAGTCGTCTCCACAGGAAAGAATCCCTGAGAAACAAGAAAGTGCCCCAAGCCCCCGCTCAGAACCCTTTCCAACTGAACAGACGTAACCTGAACTGGTAACGTTTATTGTAGAGCACCGGGTGAGTGTATTCTTCGGCTCCCAACGCATTCTATTAGGAAATCTTTAGAGGAATCGCAGGAAATCCAGCCTTATTCTCGTTGTTTTGCAAGATATGCTTCATCTATGGTGCAAATGTCGCGGTCGAGTGCAAAATACGCATCTCAGAAGGAACGCCCCGCCGGTGAGCTTGCCCTGATCCGCACGATTCGTGAACGGGCTGTTGGGTTAGCGCCTAAAACTTCCGGCAAATCGAGGGTCCGTCTGGGGATTGGCGACGACTGCGCGCTGCTGCGGCCTCGTGTCGGGGAAGAACTGGCGGTAACCACAGACCTCTCGATCGAAGGCAGGCATTTTCGGCTGGACTGGCATCCGCCGGAGTCGATCGGCCATCGCACCCTGGCTCGCGGCCTGAGCGATCTGGCTGCCATGGGTGCAAAGCCAGTCGCAGTTTTCCTGTCTTTGGGACTACCCGGACACCTGACTATCGCAACAAGAAACAAGCGCTCGTGGGTGGATCGCTTTCTGGATGGTCTGCTGGAATTGGCCAAAGAGCACCAGGTTCCCCTTGCGGGCGGAGATCTGGCGGAGTCGCCGGTTGCCATCGCGGATATCGTGCTGACGGGATCAATCCCTCAGGGAAAAGCGATGCTTAGATCGGGAGCGCAACCCGGCGACCGCATTTACGTGACCGGCTCGCTGGGCGGAGCTGCGGCCGAGTTCGAGTCCCTTCAGCGGTCACCGAAAACTTTTGTTAAGGCCGTCACAGCCACGAAAACCGCACCTCACCTCTACCCGCAGCCTCGGGTCGCGCAGGGAATCTGGCTGCGCAAACGCGGGTTAGCTTCCGCCGCGATGGACCTCAGCGACGGCATCTCGACGGATCTTGCTCATCTTTGCGATGAATCCGGAGTTGGCGCCGAGATTTCTTCAACGGCACTGCCCCTGGGCCGAGGCGCGACGCTTGCGATGGCACTGCATGGAGGCGAAGACTACGAACTACTCTTCACCACCCCGGCTTCCGCAAAATTGCCGCGTCGCATCAAGGACGTTTCTGTTACCGAGATTGGCCGGATTGTTCCTGCGAAAGCAGGCCATCCCCGCATCACCCTGCTGACGCCAAACGGATGCGAGCCATTGGAACCGCACGGCTGGGAGCATTTTTCGGGCAGTGAATGACACATGCTGCAGCAGACTATTTCGGTTTCAGAGTCCGGGCGTATTCGTAGCTGATGTCTAAGTATTTCTTGAGCTCTTTGGTGTTCTTCAGGAGCGAGTCCGGAACCGTTACATAATCCTTCTTCACCACACCATAAGACACGAAGAGGGTCGTCTTGTATTTTTTCAGGAACGCCTCCACTTCTTCTTTTGGTAAACGCAAACCGAGCGTTCCTGTCTGATCCAGGTAACTGAACATGTTGCCGTTCAATGATGTATATGGATGGACGTCGCCCTTGCGTTCAATCTCCGGTCGGGTCGCGATCAGTTTTTCGTAGAGCGCGAGCTTCTCCGGCGGAATCGCGCTTTCCTTGGTCTTTGCCACGTTTCACCTCGCGCCAGAATCAGCACGGAAAAAGTACCTCATGCCAGCGCGAGATGCAACCGAAAGAAGGGATTCTAATTCGCTCAGTCGATCCCGAAGTCATCGTCGGAACCAATCGGCTGACCCGGCGGCGTGGGCAAAACGGGCGGAATGGAAAACTTCTCCGGATCCTTCCAGAATCGCTCGATGTCGTCCAGCGACGCGGACCAGTGAGCCTCCAGTTCGGAGGGAAGATCCCCTTCCAGTTGGTCCGATAGCCAGCTTTCGAGATCGGAGACCTTCGATAGAGCAACCGCACGCGCCTGCGGTGAAGCGTCATTCGAAACGCACAGGTGCATCAGGTGCTTGAGAACAACCGTGTCGACAGAGAACTGCGTCTGCTCGAGTACCCCACCCTGCCGTGGAGCCTCCCATGTCGTTTGAATCGTCTGATCGATGACCTCGTCCAGACCTGGAGACTTTGGATCGCGTGCGTGGTACTCCACCAGGCGGCTGGCGCGGGTGGGTTCAAAGAGCAGAGATGCTGTGAGGTTCGCAGCGGCTTCAACTGCGCCCTGGGGATCGAAAGTCAGGCCGGTATAGCCCTTGAACGACTCGCCGGTGCGCGGATAGCCCGGAGGATTGGGCGGCAGGATCGAAAGAAAATCCGGGGAAAGAGTCAGAGCCCCCGGGTCGAGTGTTTGCAGAACGGCGCTCAATGCCTTCCGTTGCTCCTCGGGAGCAATCATTTCCGTGACCATGGAGCCATCGCCGCGAACGGCATAGCGGTAATTCAGCCCCCCGATCAGCTTCGCGGCGGCTTCGGTCTGGTAGCGATGCAGCAGATAGAGCGGGACGAGTGTCTCTTCCAGCTCGGACATTGGCTCGCCAACGCGAATTGCATTCTCGCCGAACCGCGCCAGCGCAGCCTTGCGCACGTTCAAAATACGTTCCAGCTCCGCAGGTGCATCCGGCCCGTTGTCCCACAAGTGCGCATAGGGGTGGGCGCTCCCAAGCGGGCGGGAGTCTTCGTCGGTGATGTAGCGGAGGCCATCCTTCTCATTCTGCTGCAGAAGGCCATTCAACGCTGCTGCTTCGTCGGTTCCGGGAGTGAACTGCGAGTAACCGTAGCGGATGGCCGCCTTGTCCCATGCGCCGATGCCGAAGGTGTACGCCTTGTCCAACGTGGGTTTGCCTTCAGCGTCGAGAGTGATCCAGGGATGGGGATAATCCATCACTGAAGTGCCCGGCGCAACCGATGAGGCGGCGAAGTTGTGCTGCAGTCCGAGGGTATGACCCACTTCGTGCGCGGCAAGCTGTCGTGTGCGGGCAAGAACCATCTGCTCCATATCCGGCGGAATCGGTTTTCCCTCCATATAGGGTGCGAGCAGGGCTTCTGCGATCTTGTAATCCTGCCGGGCGCGAAGGCTGCCCAGCGTGACCTGGCCTTTGATGATTTCGCCGGTGCGAGGGTCGGTGACCGCTTCGCCGTAGCTCCATCCACGCGTAGAGCGGTGCACCCACTGGATCATGTTGTAGCGAATGTCCATCGGGTCGGCGCCTGCGGGAAGCACCTCGACGCGAAAGGCGTTCTTGAATCCTGCGGCCTCAAAGGCCTGACTCCACCAGTTCGCGCCCTCCACCAGCGCGGAACGAATCGGCTCCGGCGCGGCGCGGTCAACGTAGTAGATGATCGGCTTGACCGGCTCACTGACGGCTGCATTTGGATCGCGCTTCTGCAATCGATGACGGATGATGAAGCGCTGGTCCATGCGCTCGCTGATAGGGACCGAGTAATCGCGGTATCGGAAAGGATAGAAACCGGATCGTGGATCGAATTTGCGAGGAACATAGCCGGGCTCCGGCAATTCGATCAACGATGTGTGTTCGCGAACGGTGATCGAATGCGGATCGGGGGTGACGGAGGCGACATATTCTCCGCGCGGCCGTCCATCGGAGGCAAAGGTGAGGATCGCCTCGACCTCGGTGTTCCTGGGGAAGTTTTTGGTGTTGTCGAGGGTGATTGCGCTCCGGTTCGGATCGAGCTTGTAGGTGCCCTGCTGGGCGGCTTGTAACCTTTCCCCGACTCCATGCGCATCGCGCAGGAAGAAATCCGTGGCATCTACGAGGATTCGGCCCTTTTCTTCCGCCTCTACTTTGAACCCCCATAAAACCGACTCGGCAAAGGACTCCTTGACCGCGTTGCGCTCGTCGGCCTCTGCGGCACTGGAGCGATAGCTGAGGTTTGGGGCGATCAGCAGAATCTTGTTTCCCACGCGCGAAAAATGCACAACGCGTCCCTGGCCCAGTTGGCCGCGGTCCAAGCCGATGTCATTCGATCCAAGACCGTATGGGAGCTGATCGAGGAGCAGAAAATCCTTCTCGGTCTCCGGAATTTCCAGGTACAGCTTGCCGTCCTTTGCGTCCCAATCCAGGGGAAACAGGCCGTCCTTGCGTTCAAATCCGGCGACTTTCTGCGACAAGCTCTGGGGAGATTCGGATGCGGGTGACGCACCCCCGAGTGGGCAATTTGAAAATACACACAGCACAATAGATAACGAAATGGAAGCGCGCAGCAGCATGGATGTAACCTCCCCAGGACCAAGGTCTGGATCAAGACTATGGAGCAAGATTAACGCAATCTTTTCCCGCTTCGGCCGATTCAAGACCCAATGCCGGGAGTCGCGTGTATTTCCGCAACGTCCAATTGATGCAGTTGCGCGCGCCAATGTTCCGCCCCAGAGCTTATTCTTTTGAAGGGGCGGTGACTATGGCGACACAGGCAGAAATTGACGAGCTCTTCCGGCAGACGCTGGAAGGCGATTACGACGATGAGGACGACGAGGGCGGACCCTGGGAAGCGGTAAGCAAGCTGCAGGCCATCGCAAGCGACGAGGACGAAGGGCGCGCCGTCTTTGACAAAGCAGTGCAGTGGGCCAGAAACAACAAGCCCGCCAAGCGGCGGCGTGGCGTGGACATCCTCGCGCAACTGGGCAAGACAGAGGAGCATCCCGACGTAGTATTCGCCGACGAGTCTTACAAAGTGGTGACCGGCGTTCTTGAAGACGAACTGGATCCGCAGGTGATCGACTCCTGCCTCGTCGCGCTGGGGCACCTTGGCAATCCGGCGGCAGTGCCGCTGATTCTGGAGCACCGGAAGAACACCGATCCCGACATTCGCTTTGCTGTGGCCTTTGCGCTGAGCTGCTTTGCCGACGAACCGCTTGCGATTCGGGTGCTGCTTGAGCTGATGGAGGATTCCGATCCTGATATTCGCGATTGGGCGACTTTTGGGCTGGGGGTACAGGGCAATGCGGATACGCCGGAGATTCGCGAGGCGCTGCTTGAACGGCTCGACGACGGAAATCCCGACACGCGCGAAGAAGCGGTCGCCGGACTGGGCAAGCGCAAGGACCTTCGCGTGCTTCCCGACCTCATCGAATTGCTGCAGCAGGAAGAGGTTTCCTACGGAGTGGTCGAGGCCGCTTGCCATCTGCTTGATCTACCCGGGATCAACGAGGAATGGAGTGCGGACGACTACATCGAAGCGCTCAGCACGCGCTACGCAACTGAACTCGAGCGATATAGCTGAGGCATCGTTCCGGAACGGGACAGCGAAGGGGCAACGGCTGATGAAGCCTTGCCCCTTCGCTTTTGCCATTTCGCTCCATTGCAAGCAACGGTGAATCAGTAATACACACCTGCGTCGCTCACCGGGACGCTCAGGCTTGGAATGCTGTCGATCGCGGAAGTCAGGGTGAATCCCGGTCCCGTGCTGGGCGTCAGGAATGGCGTCAAGGCGACGACTGCGGAAGCCGATCCGTTGTAGATCGAGGCGAGACCGTCTGTGCCCTCATAGGTCACGTTGTTCGCTGGATTTTCATTTCCGATCACGCGACCGAGAACACGATGCTCGGATTCGACACCCATGATTGAAGCTGCCTGCTTGGCCAGCAACACATACTCGGACGCCGTATATTTGGCGTCGCCGCCCGTCAATGATCCGGTCGTGGCCAGCGAAGCCTTGAAGGAGAGTTCCTGAATGACCGTCAGGTATGCCCCGATAAACGCATTCTCAAGCGCATTCAGGATGCCGAGGAAGTTCGCGAGAGTGTCAAAGGTTCCTGCCGGGAAATAGAAGGTCTGGTAGGGATCTGCACCCGGGTTGGTCTGCGAACCTGTGAGCAGATTGCGGAAATAGTTGGCGTGGATGTACTCCTGAGTCAGGGCGGCGCGCAGGTACTGTACATTGCCATAGTTACCGGCTGAGGTTACAAGCTTTGCCGTGCCGCCGGGGCCGGAGAGATTCGGGTCTTCAATGACGCCCCCGACGAGCCCGTTGTAGTAAAAGGTGGTCGCGAGATCTTCCGCGATGAGAAAGGCGGTGAATATCTCCGCCGCCGTATCTGCCGTTTGCGCTGCGCTCTCAGAGGCTTTCGCGGCAGTTCCGGTGAGTGCGAAGCCTGTGGCTGCGGCTCCGAGGCCAAAGTATCCGGCTTTGCGGAAGAAATTCCGCCGGTCGAGACGAGTCTGGGCGATGGTGCTGATCGGGGAATCAAGGTCCGAGATTTTCATGATCCATCCTCTTCAAAAGGTTGAAATGGGTTTTTGGGATACAACCCGTCTCGTGCCGGGGAAGTGCGGGGCGGGCTAAAAGCAGAGTTTGGCCAAACTCACTGCTGATGTACGCCCCGAATGTGGGATTGGATTGGGTCGGTCGAAAAACTATTATTCAAAGCCGATTTGTTTGAATCGAACTCCAAAAGGGATCAACGGAGTGGCTGAAGAGGATTTCGAGAGACGAGTTCGCCACCCTATCCGCGCCATATCATCAGTTAGGCGGTACGTTGATTTTTCCCCGGAGGCAGCAGCGTGACAGCACCAACCTTCGACGGCACTTTTCCGCATCACTGGACGGCCGAGATCCTTCCGAATCGGCCGATGATTTTGCCGAATCGCCACTATGTCTATCCGGAGATTGTGGAAGAAGTAGAGCGCGGCGCTCTTGAGGTGCTGGTGCAACCTCAGACGGGTCAACAGTTTCTGGCTACCTGCGCTCTTGGGTTTCGCGACCCGGCCGCTCCGACCGGGATCTGGTCGATGCCGAGCCCGGATTGGATGTGCGCCGTTTCCGGGGGCTACGCTTACCTGATTGACACCGCAAATCCGGAAAACTTCACGATGTTGCGCTATCGTCCGGTGCTGGACGTGGTGCATTATTCGACAGAATTCGAAGGAGGTGTTCCATTGATCTTGTTCGTCGGACATCATTCGATTCTTGCCTGGGGCCGCGACGGGGAAGCCTGGGAATCCGACAAGCTCTCCTGGGAGGGGATCACCAACCTCAGCATCGAAGGCCGAATTCTTCGCGGCGAAGGCTGGGACCTGATGACCGACAGGAATCTTCCGTTTGCACTCGACCTTGAAACCGGGAAACGCGTTTAGAACCATTCACCGAAAACTCATGCAACTTGGATAGAAGCCGCACATCCAACGCGAAGGAGTTTTCCAACATGCCAAGTGTTACAGGTCGAGCATTTCAAGTTACTGCGCCGGGCGGTCCCTTTGAATTGGTGCAGCGCGAGTTTCCAGAACCGGGTCCGGGCCATGTGCGCATTCGTGTGCAGGCCTGCGGCGTCTGTCATAGCGACAGCATTACCAAATACGGAGCGTTTCCCGGGATCACCTATCCGCGAGTTCCGGGGCATGAGGTTGCGGGCGTCCTTGATGCGGTGGGGCCGGATGTACCGGTTTTCAAGGTCGGTCAGCGGGTAGGGCTGGGATGGCATGGCGGGCACTGCGGTTATTGCAGACAGTGCCGCAAAG
>Ga0302319_10023100_pt1 | contig 11124 bp, 13 predicted proteins | sample Bog_T0_2_FD_203319 | JGI IMG/M metagenome (GOLD analysis project Ga0302319, IMG submission 203319) | Peat permafrost microbial communities from Stordalen Mire near Abisko, Sweden - Bog_T0_2 | ecosystem: Environmental > Terrestrial > Soil > Wetlands > Peat | place: Sweden: Abisko, Stordalen Mire...
CCCCGACTATTCTCTTCTATGCGCCAAAGTAAACGACAATTGAATAACTAACGTTTGATCGCGAAACTTTTTAGAGGATCCCAATGTTAGAAAACCTAGATAAAATTGATTGGGGAAGCCTCCGGCATTGCAACGGACCAGCCAACAATATTCCGAACCTCCTACAAGATTTACTTTCAAAAGATAAGAAAACTCAAAGCTCGGCAATACTCCAGCTCTTCGATAACATCTGGCATCACGGAACGGTTTATGAGGCTTCGGCCCAGGCAGTGCCTTTTCTTTATGAAATTTTAGAAAGCCCTTCCTGTTTCGAACGGTTTTCGGTTGTTTGGCTTTTAGGCGCTATTGCTAATGGAACTTCAGAACCCCCGGTAAATCATTCAGAAAAAAATGAAGAAATGATTTGGGCGAAAAACGCTCATGGCGCGGTCCGGCTGGGAGTGAAAACAATACTCGGCCTTTTGGATGAAAAGGATATGGATTTGCGTCTTCCTGTCGTTCTGTTGTTGGCCTCACTGTCAGAAGAAGCCGCTCAAATTACACCTGTATTGTCATCAATGCTTTTGACAGAAAAAAACGCCGAGGCGCGCGCCGGTTTTGGCTTAGCTTTGGCATTGTTGGGTGTTTTTCGCGTTGAGGCTTTTCGTTCCGAATCCACACTGTTGCCTTTCTTGCTAATAGAAACTCTTGCGAAAGCCTGTATGCAAGACGAAACCATGAAGGCTTCCGTTTATCTAACCATCGAGGAGTGCTTTTTGGCGACGATGGAGAAGAAAGATAAAGATTGGCTTTTTGACGAAAAAGCTCTTTTGGAATCACCACCCCATCTAAACATCAATTAATTCAGCTAACGGCTCATTCCACTGTTAATTTCTTCGAAATAGGGATGTTTACCTGTATTTTAACAACTGCAAAGAGTACCATCATTTTGATAGGGTGTCTTACTAACCCCCTGATCTCCGGCCCCGGCGAATGTCTTTATGGAATCCGTTCCAAGCTTTTTATCACTTCTTGGTTCACAAAACTCGGCCCTTCAAATCACCTTCATTTAATCCACTGGTAGTTTCTCGTCCCACAGGGAGCCGTTTATGCGTGTGGAATATCTTAATTTAAAAAAGTTTTTGGAATTATTCACTGGTGAAGAAAACGACACCTTGCGGGAAATTATTACCACGCTGAAAAGCAGGGAAAAAGAATTTCGTGAAAACATAAGCAAGCTAAAGGTCATACTCAAAATGGCACAGGACTCGACAGAACTCATGCCGCAAAGCCCCGAGATGCTTAAATTAATGGAACTGGCCAAGACCATCGCTGGCACCGACTCCACAGTGTTGATTAGGGGTGAGATTGGAACAGGTAAGGAACGCATGGCGCGTTTTGTTCATGATCGATCCACGCGTGCGGACGGTCCCTTTATCACCGTGAATTGCGGAGCAATCTCCGAGACACTCTTGGAAAGCGAACTTTTTGGCCATGCCCACGGGGCATTTACTGGCGCGACGTCGGACCGTCCGGGACTATTCGAGGCGGCCAACGGCGGGACGCTCTTCCTGGATGAAGTCGGCGAGATCACCCTTCCCATGCAGGTCAAACTTCTTCGGGCGCTTCAGGAACGGGAAATACGCCGTGTGGGCGAAAACAAAATCCGTCCCATCAATGTACGTATCGTCAGCGCCTCAAACAAAAACCTAAAAATCGAAGTGACGGAAAAACGGTTCCACGAGGACTTTTATTACTGTCTCAAGGTCGTCGAGCTGGCCATTCCGCCCCTACGCCAGCGCAAGGAAGACATCCTTCCTCTCGCGCGGCTTTTTCTCGCGGAAGCAGCAGTTCAAATGAGAAAATTCGTGGATGGATTAACTGCCTCGGCTGAGGAACACCTGCTTGGCTATTCCTGGCCCGGCAATGTACGCGAGTTAGCGGATACCTTGGAGCGGTCGGTCGCGTTGGCCAAGACGAACCGTGTCGATGTCGGGGACTTTCCCCCAGCGGTGCGTCTGACCCCTTAGCTTCATTAAGCTGTCCACAAAGGAGACCCGGAGTTGACAAAGGTTTTCGGAAGGGGCAAGCGGTTTAAAGGCCCCGGAACAAATGATTTGAAGTGCAGGCAAGCCCTTTACAGATTTTATGAATGGTTTTAAGCGTGGGGTTGATTTCCCCCCGTTCAATAAAACCAATTTGACGAAAGTCTAAACCGCATCTTCCGGCCAATTCTTCCTGTGTCAGGTCTAATTTGAGACGGGCGTCGCGAACATTACCGCCAAAAGTCCTTAAAATGGTCGTGGGGTTTCTCATAGATAATAAATTATCATATAAAACTTGACCCCTTCAGGAATTTCTTAAGTCTCTTTTGAAGCCTTTCCCCGCTGAAAAGATGGTGTCAAAGCCATTGGATGTGTCTTGAAACGTTGATAAAGCCCAAAATAGGGGAAATTCAAAGCGGATACTCGAATGGTTCGAGTTCAACGGGGAGGGTTATTATGAGCAACAAATTAACTGGCGATGTTGCAGGAAGACGTCATCTGAGAAATCCCGGAAAAAGGATAAATTTGAAAATTAATATAAAAGAAATCCTTAAATTCTTCGATGAAGCTCCTGAATCAAGCAATCGACACGCATCGGCTATCGTTGGGATCATGGGCGAGGATTTGGGTATCGCTCTAATTCAAAAGTATTTTCTGGAGAAAAAGGGGATCAAAACCCAGGTTTTAAGAAATGCGAATCAATCTCCTATAATCCCTAGCCTTAAAACCCAAAAGGGCCACCGTTTGGACCGTTGGTTATTAGAGATAGGACATAAGAATAACAAACCCACCCTTTTCCAAGTAGAGATCAAAAACTGGTCCGCGCATGCTATAGGAGGGGAATCTCTTCTCATCAAAGCTGACCCAATTTCATTAAAAAACCATAGGCGTCGTAGTTGGTTGAGGAAGTGGGATGAGAAAAGTAAACGGTTCAAAAGTGAAAATATGGAAAAAGTTCTCATAAAAATGGTCGTCCCTGATGAACAAAAAGGGAAAGTGAAAATTGCCCCACTCATATGTTTTTGGGATGCCGTCCATCCAAAGGGAAAGGCAGAGCCATTGTTTGAATATAAGAATTATTCCTATGCAAAAAAGACTTTCAGCAGTTTTTGGGTTTTCTCATTGTCGAATTATTTAAGGACTATTCGTAAAAAAGTGATCGATTTGGAAATGCCAGACACTGTATCAAGAATTAATTGGCTTCATATATTGGTCAAATCAAAGTAAGGATTCCCATGACCAAACCCTTCCTCAAAACCGACTTCACCCCCGCTGTCTTGGAATTACCACTTTGGCTAAATTTCCCTGAAATTTTGTCTTTTTCCCAATTCTGACCCCCTAAATTCTTGCGCTAACAGCTTATTTGGCTGTTAGCACATCCAAGGCTTCGTCATCGTTTTGAGAACGATTGACGAGGTGCCCCTTCCTACGTTATATCTAGGTATACCGTTGTATACCTTTTTCTATTTGGAGAACCCTTCTCATGTCCCAAAACTCTTTATTTGAAACTTTTCTTATGAAATTTGGGACTATGCCACTTTCATTAAATAATTTTAATAGGGAGAAGTAGCATGCACGCCCTTTACCTTGGCCCCGCCGCCGACAATCTCGATAAGCTTATCGTTTTCCTGGTTGAACCCCCTGTTCCAGCTGGTGCGCCCGGCCCCCCGGAAAGCTACCGTGAAGTCCGAATTGATATTGGTAACCTGCTTTTAAAGCACCCCGCCGCGACCTTCCTTTGGAGGGCACGAGGCGATTCGATGATCGGAGCCGGTATCCACTCCGGAGACTATCTTGTAGTGGACCGTGCCGTGCCGGCCACGTCGGGCAAAGTGGTAGTGGCCACCGTCAACGGTGAAAACACGGTTAAGCGCATTTCACCCGATAAAACCAAACCCGAACTCTTACCAGAAAATCCTAACTACAAACCTATTGCTATCGATGATGAGGTAGGCATTGAGGTTTTTGGTGTTGTCACCTGGGTACTCCACCCGCTTTGAGATATTTTAAAAAATGTTGTTATGATTCCGGCGGATTTCGAGAGTTGGGGATTATTTTAAGTTGGGAGAATTACCCTAGAAGATTTTGTGAAGTTCTGATGTTAATTTCGATAAGGTGGTTTCAGGAAGATGGCCCAACTTCTTGCGGATTAACCGTTTGTCCAAGGTGACGATTTTGCCTAAACGGACGATGGATGGCTTCGGAAGACCCGCTTGGCGTTGGTCTTCCGGTGACAATAAAAAATCCGTAACAGGAATTTTTTTAGGGATTTGGGAGGTTATACCGGCTAAAACGACATCCAATCCTGATTGTTGGAAAGAATCCAAGGAGATAACCAATGCGGGGCGCACTTTAGAGGTGGTAAGGTCGGTAAACGGGAAAGCTACCAGCACTACATCACCCTTTTTAAAGGTGGTCATACACGGAGTCTTCGGGGTTGTTCCAGAAGGAGAAGGATTTTTCGGCGGCCTTCAGCCGGGCCAAATCTTCCTTGGAAAGACGGATAAGGGCCGGTAGATCGCGCAGGAACTTACGCTGTTCTTCCGGTTTTAGCATTTGTATGGCTTTTTCAAGGGTTTTAAGAGTCATGACGTAAAGTATAGTGCCATTGGTCAAAGGGAACAAGTGGACCTTTTCATTGGAGCGGCCAAGCTTGCGATGACTGTGATTGCGGGGCGATACCATTCTCATCTAACTCTTTATAAGGACAAATGGTATGGATAAAACCGATGCCTTGTTTGCCGATTCCCCTATGGAATCGGCACAACCAAACCGTGGCCCACGACCCGAAATCGTGGGCCTGGTGGACTGCAACAACTTCTACGTCTCTTGTGAGAGACTCTTCAATCCCCGCCTAGCCCGGCTGCCGGTCGTTGTCTTATCAAACAATGACGGTTGCGTTGTGGCCAGGTCGAACGAAGCCAAGGCTTTGGGGATCCAAATGGGTGTCCCGGCCCATACCATTCGTAATACCTTAACCGATAACCACGTCGCAGTTTTTTCTTCCAACTACGCCCTCTACATGGATATGTCCGCGCGGGTAAAGGAAGTCCTTTCCCAATTCACCCCACAACTGGAAAAATATTCCATCGACGAATGCTTTTTAAATCTTTCCTCCGTACCAGCTGACGAGCTGGACGCCTATGGGCGCCGAATTAAAATAACAGTTGAACGGTGGACCGGAATACCCGTATCCGTTGGTATCGCCTCGACAAAATGCCTGGCCAAACTTGCCAACAAGATCGCCAAGAAATCAGAAAAGGCCCGTGGAGTTTTAAATCTCTATGAATCCCCTTTTTTAGACAAGGCCCTCGAACAAACAGACGTTGGGGATATTTGGTATGTGGGGCCAGCTTACGAAAGGATGCTCAAAGAAAATGGTATCTCTACCGCCCGAGAGTTGCGGGACGCCCCGGAACATTGGGTTAAGTCCAGGATGACCGTCGTGGGCGCGCGGATTCAGTCGGAGCTTAAAGGCATTTCTTGTATTCCCCTTGAACTCATCCCACCGGCAAAAAAGATGGTCGGAACCGCCCAGGGATTCGGTGTGCTCATTGAGTCTCTGGAGGAATTGCTTGAAGCCGCGGCGACCAGGGCATCGGAAGAAGCCTTAAAATTGAGGAAAGAGAAATTAGCCGTCAAAGAATTAACTGTTTGGGTTCAAACAAACCATTTTAATCAAGACCCCCAATACGGAGACGCCATTGAAATTGACCTTCCCGTGGCCACCAACAACACTTCGGTTTTAATAGGCTGTGTCCGCGCGGCCGTCGAAAAACTTTATAAAAATGGATACCGCTATAAGCGTATAGGGATTAACGCCACCAAATTGGAGCCAGAGGACACGGTCCAAGGAAACCTTTTCTTTAAACCAGAGGATGGGCGAAAACCTGTATTGATGCGGGTGATAGACCAATTAAACGAACTAAAAGGGGCCGGAACCATCCGCATGGCCTCGGTGGGAATAAACCAGCGTTGGCTGACCCGCTTTGAGCGAAAGTCCCCGGCATACACCACCCGGATAAGTGACATTCCCGTTGCCAGAGTTGGATAAATGGATTCTCCACAGCCCATATCAAAATAGCTAAAATAAGGGTAATTCAAATATTGGCGGTTAATATGTCCCGATCACTTTATCTTTTTGGGTTTGCTTTTTTACTTCTAACATTTTTGGCAATTTCTCCGATTGCTTGTACCAATCCCAATCCAACGGGGCCATTGGCTACTTATAGCGCCACTCCTGGCGTCGTGGTGATAACTCTGGCGGGGTCGGGGTCTGCGGGTTCCTCCAATGGCGTGGCAACCGCTGCGTCGTTCAAACTTCCCATTGCGGCCGCGGTGGATTCTTCCGGAGATATTTACGTCGCGGATTATGGCAACAACCTGATCCGGGAGATTAGTCCAAGTCTTGTGGTGACGACCTTGGCGGGCGGAGGCACGTCATTCAACGGTACGGGCACCGCCGCGCAATTCGATGGTCCCACGGGTATCGCGGTGGATTCCTCCGGGAACGTTTATGTCGCGGATTGGGATAATCAACTCATCCGAAAAATTACAGGGGGTGTGGTTTCAACATTCGCGGGCCAGCAGGGGGTGACTGGGGCTACCAACGCCACCGGCACCGCCGCGTCGTTTAATTATCCCAACTCGGTCGCGGTGGATTCCTCCGGAAATATTTACATCGCTGACGAATACAACCAGCTTATCCGGGAAATCACCCCCGGCGGGGTAGTCTCGACCCTGGCGGGACAAGCGGGGGTGACTGGGGCTACCAACGCCACTGGCACTGCCGCGACGTTCAATTATCCCCAGGGGATCGCGGTAGATTCCTCCGGGAATGTTTACGTGGGGGATACCAATAACTTCTTGATCCGAAAAATCACTCCCGGCGGGGTGGTTTCCACACTGGCCGGTTCAGGGACGGGAATGGCCGTTAACGGTACGGGAACCGCCGCATCATTCGATGGTCCCACCGGAGTGGCGGTGGATTCTTCCGGGAATGTTTATGTCGCGGATCACAATGCCGACGAAATCCGGAAAATTAGTCCCGGTGGCGTGGTAACAACGTTGGCGGGGCAGGATAGAACGATCGGATCTACCAACGGCCCCGGAAACGTCGCGTTATTCAATAGCCCATATGGAGTTGCGGTGGATACAAGAGGAAACGTTTACGTCGCGGATTTTGCCAACAACCTGATACGAAAAATTTACCAATAACCATTCAGAAGGATTAAAGATTGTCCATTCTGGGGACCCGAATTGGACGTTTAATGTCGAAAATGTGAGATAAGAATTGGTACAAACAACAGGAACAGGTCAATGTTTATGAATATGAACATTTTATTAAAAAAATCATTTTGTTTAGCATTATGGGGATTGTACTTATTACTTTTCTTTGATTTTGGTGCACAATTCTCATGGGCTTTTGAAATTAAAAAAATCAGTCCAAATGGAATCGCGGTTGATTCCTCAGAAAATGTTTACATCTCAGATGTAGCTAACTATCGAATATGGAAAATCTCATCCAAGGGCGTGATGTCTATTTTGGCCGGATCGGGGTTACCAGGATATGCTAATGGGACTGGAACAACTGCGTCGTTCTTGCATCCTTCTGAGCTTGCAGTTGATTCTAAAGGGAATGTTTACGTAATCGATAAGGCCTTGATTCGAAAAATCACCTCAGGGGGAGTAGTGTCAACATTTAAAAGTATTGAATCAGAGGTCGATCCCAATAAGAGGCTTAACAATCCGCTCATGGGAATTGCGGTTGATACCACTGGGAACGTTTATGTTATGGATTGGTATGAGGATGGGCAGATTCGAAAAATTTCCCCAGAGGGTGTGATGAGCACCCTGCCCAATCGAGGTAATGCACCTGCAGGTCATGCAACTATGTTCAATATGCCTTTCCAGTCTCCCATAGGGATCGCGGTTGATACCTCTGGTAATGTTTATGTTGCGGACACATGGAATGATGTGATTCGTAAAGTTACTACTAAGGATGTTGTGGAAACATTAGCTGGGTCCGATAAACTCCAATTTGTTCGTGAGCCTTCTAAGGGATTTGAGACTGCTAAAAATTTTGAATTTACCTGGGGAATTGCGGTTGATTCTTCTGAAAATATTTATCTCTCAGAAATAGGGGAAATTTTAAAGATTACCCAAGAAGGTGTTTTGACCACCATTGCGGGCCAGTTTCGAACTTCTGGCCTGAAAAACGGAAAGGGTTCTGATGCTTTGTTCCATGGGCCTAAAAGTGTAGCGGTCGATTCTTTTGGGAATGTTTATGTTGTTGATGCAGGTAATAACTTAATTAGGAAAATTAACAAGTTGGGTGTAGTAACGACACTGTCGGCATCCGTTACGATGAATTCAACGAACTGATTGTTACAAATAACGGGAACAAGTCATGAAAAAGAAATTAGGAGAAGACGATTGCAGAGGTTGTGGAGTCAACCTAAAGGGTAAACGGATTTACGGGAAAAGACTTTGTATTACTTGTGCCAGGGAGAAAGGGAGACTGAATAACAGAAAGCATTACCACTCCCATCATCCATCCGCGATCTTTTACAAAAGTGGCCAGGTCAGAAAGTCGTCATCAGAGGGAAAATCCAAAACCTTTTAAAGCTGGTATAAGACCCTTTGACTGTGGGACAGAATAAATGTTTTTTTTGCACGATTGGAGCTAATCAAAATGAAAACTTCTTATTTAGAAAAAATAGTGAATTATTTAATGATGGTTCTAATGATGATTTGGGTGTTTTTACCGTATGGTTTTTTTACCAATGGTTCCATAAATAAATCTTCAATAAATTGTATTCTGGTTCAAGAACACGAACAAATTAGATATATAACGCCTCAACAAGAGGAATTATGTTATTGGCTTCAATTTTACATTTTTTGCGGTGTTATTTGTTTGCTGTTAATTTCGATATTCATGAAATTACTTTCTAAACGTAAAAACAAAGTTGGCTCGGCGCAGGGGGAAGATAAAAATCATGTCATTTAAAACATCAACTTCTTTTTCAAAAACAAATCTTCTCAAAAGTTATCAAACCTTAAATAAACTCTGGCATAGGGGTCTTTTGCCTAGCGACCTAGACTTCCATTATTTTCTCCATTGGTTCGCCTTTTACAACGGCAACATTCACCGTGCGGCCAGGGAGCTTCACATTCACCGCAACACCATAGAAGGTCATTTTAGGCAATTCGGTTTCTCCGGCAAAGCCTACAACTTGCGCCATTCTTGGCAACGGCTGGCGGAGAAAAACAAGAAAGCCTCTTTTTCGGCGATTTTTTTCAAGTTTTACCGCCGTTACGGCAAACCAAAATTCACGCTAGAAGAAAACCGGCGCTTGACCGCGCTATGGCAAAGCCGGTTCCCATTCAAGGCCCTCCGGACTCATTACGCTCTTTGGGGTGTAAGGGCGGGTCAGCCAATAGAATGGGTACAGAATAAATTAGGCCATTCGCAACGAAATCACTTACGACTTTTGACCACACTCCGCAATCCCAAGACAGGGAATGGTTTCTGGCTATCGCCTTTAAAACCCCGTTTTGAGGAAACTACTCTGCGCGGGATAAAACACAGAGCTTAAAAACACTTTCAGTCTATCCATTGACTGTCTTTTCTCGCATCGATTCTCCACAGCCCATATCAAAATAGCTAAAATAAGGGCAATTCAAATATTGGCGGTTAATATGTCCCGATCACTTTATCTGTTATCCATCTGTTTTCTTCTGATAGCCGCCGGTTTTCCTGTTCTTGCGGCTGAAGAAACTATTACTCCCCAACCTACTGTCAGCCAAACCCCGACATCCACAACACCTGCGTCTTTTTTAACCCCAACTCCTAAAGATAATTTCCAATCCACTTCCAATCTTTCGCAGTCGGATATTAATACTTTCATGCAGGGAAACCGATTTTTCATTAAAGTCATCGGCGAGATTGGGATGCCTCTGGGCGGCGACCTGGGCAAAGGTGTGGCCGCCGCTGTTAGTGTTTACAACACTGATCCCTATGCTTCCGACCTTACCAATTATTTAGATTGTATTGAAGTTGGATATGCTTTGGATAAATATAATGGCATTAGTGTTAGTAATGAGTTGGGTGTGGTAGCGAGTATTCAAACGCTGAATGGAAATGAGAACAGCACGTATGTAGAGCCGTTTACGATTCAAATCGGGCGATGGGAATTGAATTATTATCGATATCTTCCCGACCATCAGGGACGTTGGTATGCGGTTCTGGGAGCGTTTTACATTACCGCTAACTCAAATTACGTCTACTTTTCCGGACCCAATGACTCAACCGAAACCGGCACAACTTTGGTGGGAAATGGTATCGGTGCTTCCTTGGGGATTGGATGAGAATGGATTCTTTTTAAGGGTATTGGTGTCGATCTTTCGATTAGGGGTTTAACCGGAAATATTCCTACGCTTCAAGGAAGTTATGTATCGACGACCAACGGTAACAATACTTTCGGGAAGGGCGCGTTAGTGGTTTATCCCAACAATACTATCGGGTTTTTGGATGTGAACAACATAGCCGCGAACAATGCCCGCTATATGACCATGGACTTAACGAGTATTAATGTCGCGTTTTCAATTAATTTTTATATTTAAAGGTCATTGTATGTCACTTTCAATGAAAGTTTAACCTTGGTTTATTGTTGAAACTTTTCAATAAGAGCGCGAATAGTGCGAGCACCTTCTTTTAAATGACCATTGCTCACAATGGGATTTGCGCCCCCAGTAGAATCAATGCGGATACTGGACCAAATTATCCCTGTATGAATATTCACTGACGCGACTTTAGGAATCGCGATACTTTCTTCATTAGAGCTGAAAAAGCTTCTTTTTATCCGTGCTACCCTTTCTTTCGTTACTTCAATACTCACCGGAAACAATAAATTACCTGCGGTCCACCTGCTAGCAAAGAAGATTTGTTTATTGTCATTCATCTTATTCACATCTAGACGCAATTTTTTATGGCTCATTTTAAATTATATGTGAGAACTAAACAGGGCCAAGTCAGGAAACGAGTTTCTAAATCTTAACCTGGAAGCTTATGAAAATAACTTCCTAATCCCAAGCCGGT
>Ga0302319_10023101_pt1 | contig 11124 bp, 6 predicted proteins | sample Bog_T0_2_FD_203319 | JGI IMG/M metagenome (GOLD analysis project Ga0302319, IMG submission 203319) | Peat permafrost microbial communities from Stordalen Mire near Abisko, Sweden - Bog_T0_2 | ecosystem: Environmental > Terrestrial > Soil > Wetlands > Peat | place: Sweden: Abisko, Stordalen Mire...
GGTCGAGAGAATCGAACACTCGTCGGAGAGGTACAAGCTCTCTGCACTGCCACTGTGCTAGACCAGCAAACTTTGGAGCTGGCACGCAGCCTCGAACTGCGTTCGGGCGCTTACCATGCCTGCTCCTCCCGTTGAGCTATACCAGCGGAGCTGGTGCGGCGATTCGAACGCCGATCACGGACTTACGGGGCCCGCGCTCTTCCCACTGAGCTACACCAGCACAACGTCTTCATGAAATCTGGAGGCGGTGGGGAGAATTGCACTCCCGATGATCTCCTTTGCAGGGAGACGCCTTGCTGTCTTGGCTACACCGCCTCATAACTTACTCACTAAATCTGGAGCTGAAGGCGGGACTCGAACCCGCGCTCTCGACGTTGGCAACGTCGCGTCTTGGCCACTAGACGACTTCCGCCCTCACAAAATCTATGGAGCGAGCAGCGAGAGTTGAACTCGCGTCATCGGGTTGGAAGCCCGAGGCACCAACCGCTATACCATGCTCGCGTTTGGCGGGAGATGAAGGACTCGAACCCTCGTAACTGGATCTGGAGGCCAGTGTCCTAGCCGCTGGACGAATCTCCCGCAAACTTATGGCGGAGCTAACGGGAATTGAACCCGTCCCTGCTGATAGACGGTCAGCCATCCTGCCGATAGACCATAGCTCCGGCTCCCTCCCGTGGACTTGAACCACGATTTCCGCGTTCAGAGCGCAGCGTCCTGCCATTGGACGAAGAGGGAATTTCAAATTGTCAAAGAATTGGCTGCCAGGGGCAAACTAACAAGCCCGATTCGAACGTTCGTCTGCCGGATTCAAAGTCCAGAGTCCTGCCGCTAGACGAACCGGCATCACACCTTCAGCGGAACTGCTTTCACGCACCGGACACACAAAACCGCTGACTCATCTACGTTGTGGCCAAGCCTACGGCGATCAGCACGCGCACGATCAACCAATTCGCGATGATCGCCGCCACGTTCGCAGTAGAGTTCCGAAGCTAGTTCGATCTCAAAGCCTTCGAGTTCAATCGTTTGTGTGCACATAACATTGGTAGCAGCGAGGAGAATCGAACTCCCATCTCAGCCTTGAAAGGGCCGCATCCTGGCCGTTAGACGACGCCGCCTCCTCTCTGCGCATCGGTGAAATGCGCCATAAAAACCAAAAGCCCCCGATTTGTATCGGAGGCTCATAAAAACTACGCGTTTATGGATGCGCCCCCGTTACATGTACGTACCTTTGCCCGCTCCTTGCCACGTAAACGTGGCTGGTGTCGGGAAGCAATCGGTATGGGGCTTGCGTATCATTACTAGATCTCAGTTATCACTCTGGCATGACTTTGCAAATCCGTCAATACCCAAAAGTCGCGGTACTCCGTGAGCCGCCAGGCAGCGGAACGAATCGCTAAAGCAATTCGAGGCTAGTGACCGAACACTGAGCGGAGGACATATGCACCCATGATGGGACACGCCGGCCAAACTTGTTGCACCATCAACGTATGAACTCGCGCCCGCGTAACACCTACCATTAGGATCCTTCGGCTCCGACGATATGGAGGAGCATCATCACGCCATATGAAGTTAGAGATGAGTGTTTGTCCGTTATGGGTCTCACGGCGCAGGAGCACAACTCCATCGAACTGCTTCGCCTTAGACTTATGAATGGTCATCACTTGTATGCCGTCCGGATCATCCACACCATTCAGAATCAAATCCTGGGTCAGCGCCGAATCCAATGCCTGACGCGCCTCGGAATACGCCCCGTGGATCTCCCAACGTGCGACGAGGTTGGCACTGATGCGCTTCCCCCGGTTAAATGCCACCAGATAATCCAGGTGTTGTGCCACGGCGATTAATACCGGTTCTTTCGATTCTCGGAGCCGTAGCTTTACAAGAGTCCAGTCCCTGCCCGGATCGCCGGAATACGCTGCGGTGGTCAACGTCGAAAGTACTTTTCGCAAAGCCTGAACCATCCCCGCATTGCTGATCTCTCCCTTTTCGCACTTGTCAGCCCACTTTCCCCAGCGCGTAACATCTCCGGTCGCGCCCGAAGATTTCTTGATGTCGCTCAGCAATAACAGGGCTTCGGCGATCTGATGACACTCTTTCGTGTATTGCCGCGGCTCTAAGAGATACGCTGCGAATCTAGCGGCTAGCAGAGCCTCCGCTTCGTCGAACAGAAGCTTATGCTGAACAGGCTTTTTGCCACTATTTAAGCTTACAGAGACTTTCGCTGCCTCTGGTGATGACGGAACAAGAATCGCAATCGTCCTGGCCCACTTTCCCGTCTCTTTTTTTATCTCCCGTTGCAAGCAACCGAGGGCTTTGCGCATTGTGGCCCCGAGATCCGAATTTCTGTTGAAGCTCATGGAACTAACGCCCTTGTAACCTGAAGCTCGTGCTCGTCTCAGTAGAATGTCCCGGCCGAAGTCAGCGATTTCCGATCCTGGACTCCGAAGATTCTCCGAACCCAGATTCACTTCTAGCGGCGACAGCGCTGCTTTGATCGACTCAATGCGTTCTGGCCCGATGCCAGGAAGATGATCGAATATCTGCTGCTCTAAGTCTGCAAGGCAGATGATCTGCGTGCCTCCGGCGAGTAACTCCACGCACCGCCAAGCATCTGGGCCGGTATCTTGTGCTTCGTCGACGATCATGAGGGGGAACTTCTCAGCGACGAGTTTGCGAATCCAGTCGCTTCTTGCTAGCAGTTCGGCTGCCTTGGGAGCAAATAGGTCGAACCCGATCCGACCTTCGATAGAGAACAGCCGATCTCTCTCTTGGCACCAGAGATCCCATTCTGTTGGTTGTTTGTCTTCTTTTACGCCCCCATTAAGAACCCGCTCATCTTGCGGCAAGAGAATACGGAGTTGTCTTGGCGCACCGAGAAGATAGGCGTGGGTCTTGAGGAGACCCCAAAAGAATGAGTGGAATGTCTGCACATCCAGAAGTACCCGATCCTTCCGTGGAAGTTCTAGGCGGGATGCCTGCACGATTCGGGCGACGGCGGCTCTGGAAAAGCTAAGGAAAAGCACTCCCTGGCCTGGCAACATCCCCGCCTCGACCCGAACAAAGGCCTTCTTCAATGCTATGGTCGTCTTGCCGCTACCCGGCCCGCCAAGAACAAGAACGTGTCCTGTGGCATCCAGCACCTTCTGCCGCTCTGCGCAAATCTTCATGGGGTAGCCGGTGGACCACTGGCATTCGTCTGAGCGGGCTGGGCTGGAACTGGATAGTGCGCGTAAACCTTCACCAGGAAATCGCTGGCGGTCGCCGGTAGTTCGCTCGGCTTGCACTGTTCCAAAAGACGTGCCGCCCAACCTGCACCTTTTGATGAGCGCAACACATTCGTAACGAGCTTGCGCACAGCTGTATCATCCGCCGGCAGCGCTGAGGGAATACCGTAGTGCGCCGCGTCGATGCCGGAGGCCAAGAGGTCTTTAAGAAATTTCCGAAGGCGGGCTACAGGAATCTCGGCGGCTAAGAGTTCCTCTAGTCCTTTGTAGGGATGCTCCACATCAACATCAAGCACCGCTGTGAATTTTGCTTTTTCCTGCGCCGAACGCTTTTTGTAGTCGTAGAACGCAAAAGTCTTGAGTCCTAGCGCCTGGAAGAACTTACCGAATTTAGGGATAGCCCCGTCGCTCTCCGCGTCGAAGATCGAGACTTTAGCAAGATCAAGTGGGTAGAGCGCTGGATCTTGCGCTTCCAAACAACGAGCAAGGGCGGGAAATGCGTGAAGCTCGGTGGGGCCCTCGACCAACATGACACCCTTCCCTAACATACATTCGGACAGCCCCCGCCGTGCATATCGCTTGTAGTCATTTTCTTTTAGGCCTGTCGCATCAGCGACGCAGGTCGCATCAAGACCTCCAGCCGAAGGGCGGGTCAGAAGAAAGGTGTTCTCCGGCGAGAACCGCTCAATAACGTACGGCGAATGCGAGCTGACAAACGCCTGTTTCGTTTTCAACAACAGATAGTCGGCAATTCGTCTCTGGGTATGCGGTGGTACGGCGATTTCCGGCTCCTCCATCGCAAAGATCACCGAATCGGGTTTCAACTCCGCGATAAAGGATAGTAGGGCAAGCACCAAGGTGTTGAGCGTTCCCGTCCCGGCCTGCTGGAACGGCACGGCCTCCTGGTCGTTGCGCATTGCCAGAAAGAACGCCATCGTCTTTCGCAGATGTTCTCGCGTTAGTTGCGACACATAAAGCTTCGTGGCACGTCCCGCCTTTTCGACTGGCACGTAGCTGGACAAGCGCTCTTCGATAGAGGTTAGTACAGGTTCCAGTTCGGCTGCATCCTTCTCGATGTCGAGCTCCCTCAGCCTCTTGATTGCCTGTTCCCAAAGCCCAGTTCGTATCTTCTGTAGTCGAAGAAGTACATCAAGCAACGACCCGCGCTCCAAGCTGAGTGCGCGTGATCCCGTGCGCAAAGCACGCAGGTACAGAAATCCAAACAACCGCTTAATAACCGGCCGCACCAGATCCTTTTCGCCATCGGCAGCGGACGGGCTATGTGTATAGAATGTGTCGGCCGTGAACTCATCTTCCTCGGGATCGTATTGACCGACAGTCTCAAGCCGAAGACACGGAATTGCAGTGCCAGGCGTTGCCGTGCTAGCTTCTCCCTGCGAGAGTATTCGCTTCTCAGCGATATGCCAGAATTCGAGATGACTGCTGCAACGCTTCTCCACTTCGGCGCTCAATTCCGTGAGAGTAACTTCCACTCGCAATGGAATCGGTGTTGGTTCCTCGCCCTCTTTGTCTGCAGGTTTTAAGTACTGCCCGTTATAGAAGTCGAATTCCTCGACAGGTGGGTAGCGATTGAGACGATCTGGCCCCAAGACAAGATCCAATGCTTCGCAGATCGTGCTCTTGCCGACTTTATTGGCACCCACTAACAAAGCGTGGCCGTCAAACTTCAAGTCGGCAGACTCGATACCGCGAAAGTTTTCAATCGCTAGGCGAACAACTTTCACAACCTGAACTCCTCTACTTCTAGAACAGAGCCATGATACGGGGCTTTGTCCTCTGCAGGAAGTACTTCCAACTCGACCACGCGAACTCAAAAGCAACAAAGCAACTGGGGGGCGGGCCGGGAGTCAAACCCGGATTTGCAGCTTCGGACGCTGCCGTGTTGTTCGGTTACACTACCCACCCATCTGGAACTCGCGCCGGGAATCCAACCCGGATCTCCTGATCTGATAAACAAGGTTAGGACGGAAGCGTCATCATGCTTTAGACCACGCGAGCCTGACTAATGTGGAGGGGATGCAGAGAATTGAACTCTGATCTCAAGGTTCGTAGCCTTGCGCCCTCATCCGTTGGACCACATCCCCACATTGGAAGCGGCAGAGAGATTTGAACTCTCATCGTCCGAGGTAGAAGCTCGGAGCATTGATCCGTTATGCTATGCCGCCTCTTTGTTGCTACTGGTGCGGGATGTGGGAATCGAACCCACTTCGTCTCGCTTAAAAGGCGAGTGCATATCCCTATCTGCCAATCCCGCAAACTAATCTCCGCAAATTCTGGTGGGTGACGCTGGAATCGAACCAGCCTGGTCTCGCTTAAGAGGCGAGTGCATTAGCCATCTCTGCCAGTCACCCATGTTCAACATCAAAGTGGTGCAGGATGTTGGAATCGAACCAACACCTCGCGGTTATCGACCGCGGGCTCGACCTTCGAGCTAATCCTGCAAATCAAAATGGTGCGCCGTTCGGGAGTTGAACCCGCATCTGTTGGGTGTAGGCCAACTATTCTGGTCCGTTGAACTACCGGCACAAATTGGTAGAGGGTGCAGGAGTCGAACCTGCCTGGCCGCACTAATCTGGCGCCGAAGTGGGTATAAGCCACTGCCCCTCGCCGGAGGCCCCTCCACTGGTGGCTCGCGATGGATTCGAACCATCCACGACGGCTTTATGAGAGCCGCGTTCTTCCTACTGAACTAGCGAGCCTCGTTCCCCTCAAAATTGGCTGGCCGGGCAGGATTCGAACCTGCGCATGGCGTGAGTAACAGTCACGTGCCTTTCCAGCTTGGCTACCGGCCAAAACAACATCCGTAAAAAGCAAAAGGCCCCGACTTTTGTCGGAGCCTCGGAAATCGAATCTGAACTTAGAAATCTAACGAATAATCAGACCAATCCCGAGGGCCGAGCGCGATTGACGCGCCGTCTCATCATGGATTTGGTCTTTATCGTCATTTACGAAACCGAGTATAGCATTGCTTTTGGCGGGAATCCAGCACTAACAAGCTGTTCTGTCACTCAAGTTACTCGATGTCCTCCGTTCCTTTATCTGTCACTAACTTAGCGCCCTCGCCACGAAGTGGCTTGACCCCAATTCTCGAACAGAGCTAGCGTCGGGACGTGCTGACGATTCGTGCCATGACCGGCGGTGAAGGCTACGCACAGCGCCATCTCCAACAGAGTGACTACTACGACCAGAATCGAACTGTCGAAGGCAAGTGGCACGGACGAGGCGCTGAACTGCTTGGTCTCAAAGGAGAGGTTACTTCCGAGGATTTCGAGGCAGTGCGTCAGGGCCTCGATCCACAAACGGGAGAATTCCTCCGGCAACGTCACGGGGCAGATCGCATTGCCAGCAATGGTGAGGAGCAAAGTAAGGCGCGTTCTCTTTATGACATGACATTTTCGGCGCCGAAGTCTGTCTCTGTCATGGCCATTGTTGGCGGAGATGAGAGACTGGTCGCCGCGCACGGAACCGCCGTGCGCGAGGCATTGGAAGAAGCTGAGAAATACTCCGCCACTAGGGTTCGCCTCTCCGGCCTGAACGAAAATCGAGCCACCAGAAACTGGATCGTAGCTTCCTACACTCACGACACGAGTCGTCAGCTAGATCCTCAGCTCCACACTCATGCTGTCGCTGCCAATCTGACTTACGATGGGACTGAAGGACGTTGGAAGGCGCTGCAGGCTTCCGGTCTGTACGAGCGTCGCAGCTACCTGACCGAGGTCTATCGCAATGCCTTGGCTCGCGAAGTACGCGCCCTTGGCTACGAGATTGAAAATTGTCACGATGTTCGTGGTCGTGACAAGGGATTCGAGATCGCAGGATTCTCCCAGGACCTCCTCGACAAGTACAGCCAACGCAGTGCCCAGCGGGATGCGGCCATTCAGGAGTTCACCAATTCACGTGGTCGTGCGCCAACAGACAACGAGGTTGCGGTACTCGTCCGGGAAACGCGGGCTGACAAGCTTCAGGAGATGTCGACCGAGCGAGTCCGTAACCTTCAGCAAGACCGACTGTCAGTGGATGAGAGACAAAGACTTCGTGAGGTTTTGAACGAAGCTCAGACACAATCCTATTCACCTCAAATCAATCGCGGTGTGCATGAGGCTTCGCTTGCATACTCCCAGGAGCACATTTTCGAGCGTCTCTCAGTCGCCAGAGAGCATGAGGTTCTAACCGAGGCTCTTCGTCACGGGCGCGGCAACGTCGAACTCAGCGACCTTCAGGGCTCTCTCTCCCTTGAACGTGCGAAAGGGGCTCTCATTTCCTCCGGCGATGAAATTGCGACACACGCGAGCCTCCAACGTGAGCGTGACATGATCGCGGTCGCTAACCGCGGAGTAGATCGCTACGACCACCTCGGCAAGGGGCGTGACTTTGAGCTTTCGGTCCACCTCCGTCCCGAACAGAAGCGCGCCGTCGAAGCTGTACTCGACTCTCGCGATCTGGCGATCAATGTTCGAGGTGCCGCCGGTACCGGCAAGACTGCTACGCTGCGTGAAATTGACCGTGGTCTCAGAGAAGCCGGACACGAGCTTCTTGCGGTGGCTCCTACCCGGAGTGCCGTGGACGAACTGGAAAAGGTCGGCTTCCGAGATGCGATGACGGTCTCTCGACTTCTTAAGGACCAGGAACAACAGGGCGCGCTGCGCGGGAGGGTCTTGATTGTTGACGAAGCAGGCATGGTCTCTGGCCAGCAAATGCAAAGCTTGCTCCACCTCGCCGAGGATCAGGGAGCCAGAATCGTCTTTTCCGGTGACACCCGACAAATTCCCAGCGTAGAGGCCTCGGATGCTTTGCGTATCTTGGAACGGGAGTCTGGCCTGAAGAGTATTTCCCTTACTGAAGTACAGCGGCAGACGAACTCTGTCTATCGCGAGGCCGTAAAGACCATGAGGCATTCACCGGAGGAAGGGTTCGCACAACTGGAAAAGCTCGGAGCCATTGGCGAAGTATCCATCTTCGACCGAGGCCAGATTGTGGCGGAGCTGCATCGTGAGTTTCGAACCGAAGGGCGCGATACGCTGGTAGTTGCGGGCACTCATGCTGAGATTTCGCAACTCACCGACGCGATTCGCCACGATCGGAAAGATCGCGGCGAATTGGGAGTCAGCCATTCTTTTGATCGGTACGTCTCGCTCCAGTGGACGACAGCGCAGAAACAAGAACTGTCCAACTACCAAGAGGGGCAGGTTCTGCAATTCCACAGAGACACAAAACTAGCAAAACGTCATGAGTCTCTGGAAGTCGTGCGTGTTGGGCCTGAATCTCTGGTTGCGCGAAAAGAAACCGGTGAAGAGGTGAACATCTCGCCGAAACAAACACGGGCATTTTCGGTTTATGAGCGTCAGCCCATTGAGGTTGCCCCTGGCGACAGCCTCATGCTCACAGCAAACCGTCGAGGGCCGGAACTCCGGGCGACCAACGGAGAGCTGGTCAAAGTGAGTTCCCTAGACGGTGGTGCCATTCGCCTCGAAGACGGAAGAACGCTTCCTGCGAACTATCACGAATTCACACACGGTTATGCGGTCACCGCCCATCGAAGTCAGGGCAAGACGGTAGACACCGTCATCATCTCGGCAGACGCTATGAAAAAAGAGCTGTTCTATGTTGCGGCGAGCCGCGGCCGGAGCGAGATCGCTGTTGTCACCAGCGACCGCGAGCAACTTCGTGAATCCGTCGGCGTATCCACGATGCGGCAGTCTGCGATTGAATTGGCTCGAAAACAGCTATCCGCATACGATGGCGAAAAGGGCCACCGTGTTGATGTGATGACTGGGGTGAACAGGCAAGCTGGCCAGCAGATCCGACAGCAGCATTCTTCCGTTCCAACTCACACACCGGAACCGGAAAAGACTCCCCATGTCGGCGTGGAACATGACCTCGGTGGCCCCGGTCTTGGTCTCGGGCTTTGAGGTCTCGCGGAGAGCCACACCTGCACATTCCCCACATGGCGGACGAGTGGGCCGGGCGTAAGGCTTGTGTCAAGGCCGCGTCTTGTGCGCCGCGAAGCGGTCGTGAGCCTTGACACGAGCTGCCCCCCGGCTATGCTGCTCCGATGTGGGAGTCTGATCAGATAAACGTGCGTTCAGAACTTGTATAACGAATTGCAGTTGTTCCTTCGTTTCCCAGTCCAAGACAATTGTGCGCTGCGTTCGGGCTGGGTTCGAAATATTTTCGATATCTTTTTCCTTCCGCAGGTTCCTTTTATATATAGAGGGGAAAATCTCGGGCGAATCAATGGAACCGCCTCGTTAAAGAGGCGGGCGGTTGAGTGCAGCTATTACCCTGTTCCCGTGAATTCCCCAAACGTACCTAAAAGCACTTCTAGGCGCTTTAGGCACTTTAAGCAGTTGTTGAGAAGTTCTTTCGAAGTAAAAAAGAAAAAAGATTCTATGAAGGGAAGCAACAAATGCGTCTTGTACGGTTTCTATACGAATAATGTTCTCGTCCGCCCATGACGCGAAGACTAACGCCAGCCGAGTAGTGAATGGGCTCGAAATCTGTCGGACGAGGTCGGACGCCAAAGCCGACCTTCAGACGACGCGGTGATTTCAGCCCGGTCTCGACTCTCGCTGCAGGAGATTTTATGAGCGAGATGCACGAAGTTACGCCAGTCAGCCAGCCGTTCCCTCATTTCGAGAAGTTAGTCGATTCGCGCGAGGCGGCAGCCTTGCTGCAGATCCACCCGAAAACACTTCAACGACTCGCCCGCAAGTGCGAGATACGCGCCATGCGGATCGGAAAATTGTGGCGCTTCCGCACATCGGATCTCGACGCGTGGGTGCATTTGAGGTTAAAGTTAGCCAGCTATCCGTACCGTCCCTAACCACGGAGGATCGTGATGAGACGGACGAGATTTCAGCAAAGCAGCCTTCAGATCGTGAAGCGTGCCGGTGGCCGGAAGGCTTGGGAGTACCGATGGTATGAACTCCAAGCGGATGGCAGTCGGACGCGACGCAATCTAATGGTTGGATCGCTCGAACAATATCCGAACGAGACCGCGGCTCAGAAAGCCGTCGCCGCACTTCGGGCAGACATCAACGCTGAGAATCCGCGAACCAGCTTGACCCCGATCAGTGTTCAAACGCTTGTCGAGCACTACCGGGAAAAAGAGCTGGGGCCGGACTGCACCAAAACGCGGAAGACGCAGGTGACCTACGTAGGCTATTTCCGAAAGTGGATTTTGCCCAGGTGGGGAAGCCATCACGTAACCGAGGTCAAAGCAGTCGCGGTGGAGCAGTGGCTTCGTTCGCTCAAGTATGCGAACGGAAGCAAAGCCAAAGCTCGAAACATCATGAGCGCGGTTTTCAATCACGCTGTCAGATGGGAATGGCTTGATGTGAATCCCATACGCATGGTGCGTCAAAGTGCCAAGCGGACCAGGATGCCCATTGTGCTTTCCATCGAGCAGATTGCGGCACTGCTTCGCATCCTGAAGGAGCCCACGCGCACGATGGTATTCATCGCCGTGTTCACGGGCCTTCGGGTTGGGGAGTTGTTAGGCCTCAAGTGGAAGGATATCGATTTTCAGAAGATGGAAGTCCATGTCATCCGCTCGATCGTGATGCAACACGTCGGGGACTGCAAGACCGAAGCCTCTCGCAAGCCGGTTCCGCTCGATTTGCGACTGTCTAAGGTTTTGTGGAACTGGCGCCTGCATAGTCCATACCCAACCGATGAGGACTGGGTATTCGCTAGTCCGCACAGCGGAGGAAAGCTGCCCTACTGGCCGGGTTCGCTGTACAAGGCGCACCTGGAGCCAGCGGCGAAAGAAATCGGAATCGTGGGCCATTTCGGTTGGCACACGTTCCGGCACACGTACGCGACGCTCCTCAAGGGGAACGGCGAGGACGTGAAGGTTGTGCAAGAGCTAATGCGGCAC
>Ga0302319_10023103_pt1 | contig 11124 bp, 11 predicted proteins | sample Bog_T0_2_FD_203319 | JGI IMG/M metagenome (GOLD analysis project Ga0302319, IMG submission 203319) | Peat permafrost microbial communities from Stordalen Mire near Abisko, Sweden - Bog_T0_2 | ecosystem: Environmental > Terrestrial > Soil > Wetlands > Peat | place: Sweden: Abisko, Stordalen Mire...
CACTACCCACTAAACACTGCCTCACCCCCCTGTACAGAAGTGGTCAGTGGTCAGTGGGTAGTGGTTAGTAAAGTCAAGACCGTTCACCGCTGAACCGGTTTTACTACCCACTAAACACTACCCACTAACCACTGCTTCCTCATCCCACCAACATCGCCTTCAATCTCGATCCCCAACGATCACTCTGAAATCCCCGCGCCACCCGCGCCCGTTGTCCGTAATTCACCATTCCCAGCAAAGTGGCATATTCCGGCTCCGCCAGAGTCGATGGCATTTTCGCCAGCGGCGTCGGCCAGGACAACCGCACCGGACGCCGCAGCACCGATTCCGCCACATCGAAAATTCCCGGCAACCGCGAACCTCCGCCACTTAGCACAATCCCCGCCAGACAAGCGTCAAACATCCCACTCTGCCGCAGCGCGTCGCGCATCATCTCGAACAACTCGCGCGCCCGCGGCTCCAGAATCTCCGCCACCAGTCGCTGCGGCAGCAGTCGCGAGGGCCGGTCGCCCACCGAGGGAACCTCCACTTCATTTCCTTCCGGAATCAGCGTGACGATGGCATTGCCGTAAACTTTCTTGATTTTTTCCGCCTCCGCCAGCGGCGTGCACATGCCCATCGATAAGTCGCTGGTAAAGTGGTCGCCCCCGATCGGGATCACTCCCGTGTAAGCCACGGCTCCCTGGAGAAAAACCACCAGTTCGGTCGATCCTGCACCGATATCCGCGAGGCACACCCCCAGTTCGCGCTCATCTGCTCGAAGCACCGAGTCCGCTCCTGCCAGCGGCTCAAACACCGTGTCATCCACGTGGACCCCGGCGCGGTTCACCGCGGTAATCACGTTCTGCGCCGCGCTCGCCGCCGCCGTCACCAGATGCACCCGCACCTCCAACCGCGCCGCCATCATGCCCAGAGGATCGTGCACGCCCGCCTGATCGTCGAGAATGAATTCCTGCGGCAGCAGGTGAAGCACCTCACGATCCGCCGGCAGCGGTATCGCCCGTGCCCGCTCCACCGCCTGCTTGATTTCATCCCGCCCAATCTCCCGCGGACGCGTCCCCAGACTGATGCCGCCGTGGCTGTTCACCCCGCGCACGTGGGCTCCGCCGATGCCCACGATGGCGTGCTCGACCGGCGCTCCGGCCACATCCTCGGCCGCCTCCACCGCCTTCTGAATCGCCGCGACTGCCTTTTCCAGTTCGACGATCACGCCCTTGCGCGACCCGCGCGATTCCGCCACGCCATGCCCACGATAACGCAACCCGGAATCGGTCAACTCGGCGATCAGAGCGCAGGTCTTCGCGCTCCCTACATCGATCGCCGTCAATACATTCCCCTGCTGCTTCTTCATGAATGAGTCCCGGATAAAATTCCCACGACCTCTTTACTTATTACGAAATAAAAGCAAGAACTTTGGTAGTGCAGTTTGTCAAAAATGCTCATGTGGGGACAGCCGCCCTCGGCTGTCCCTCGAGCGTAGCTCGAACTCTTCTCCTGATTCACCGCACGCTGCCCCGCTACCCGAACTTGAGTGCTCAATCGCTGGGCTCCTCGCTCGCCGGAGTCTTCGCAATCCCCGGGCTGGGCTTCTGACCCATGCTGGCCGGAGCCTTCACGCCCGCCCCCGGAGCTCTCGCCGGATGCTTTTTTCGATCAGCTCTAAGTCGCGCTGCCGTAACTTGCAGGCCTTTTTTCTTCTGCGATGTGGGAGTCAAAGCCTTTGGAGCAGTTGGCTTCTTCTCGCCCGCGCTTGCACTGGTGAAACTCGAAGCAGGCTTCGCGAGATTAAGTTTCGCGGGCTTTTTATTAGCTGCCTCTTTGCTTCCCACCTTATTTCCTGCCGCCCCTTTATTGGCGTCGAGTTTCTCCGGAGTCAGCTCGAAGGCCGGCTTAGGCACCGCGCGCTCGTTCGGCCCGATGCGCGTGAGCAACGACGCCTGCTTTACCCCCGCCGCAGCAGCGGCTTTCGCCATACCCGGATTCAGCGGTGTCGGCTTAGCGGTCGTCTGCAGGTCAGGATTCACGATGATCTGGTTGTCATAACGCAAATCCACCGACTCCAGCTTCTGGAACTGCTGGCGCCAGGACTGAGCGTGAGTGACAAAAACTTTGTAGCGCTGCAAATAGTCCGACGATCCCAGATGCACCAGCACATCCCCCGCCGGATCATTCACCCGCACCTTGACATCCTCGAGATCGGAGAGATCGACCTCACTCAAATCCTCGGAGTAGCGCGCCCCGCCGGAATCCAGTTCGCGAACCATCTCCGCATAGGCCTTCATACGCGGCGCACGCGTCGAGAGCGGCTCGCCGGGATTCATCCCCAGAATCACCGGGAACGAATACTTATGCTTCGGCGACAACTCCATCAACGTGCCGCCCGCGTCAATCAACGCCATGCGCGGTCCCACGCGGGCGAAAGCAACGGGCGTCCGTTCCGCAATTTCAACCTTCAGTCGGTTGGGAACGAAGCGCATCACGCTGGCCGATTCCACCCACGGAATCTGCTCCAGTAACGCCTTCTGCTGGGCCAGCGGGATGAAAAAAATGTTGCGCCCAATGTCCGCGCCCATCACTTCCATAATCTGCGCCTTGGTCACGTTCTGCATGCCGGTCACTTCGATGTTGTCGCTCGATTCCACCCGGAAGCGCCACGAGTGTTCGCCGTAGTGATACAGCGCCGCGACCGCAAGTCCGGCAAAACAGCACAGTGCGGCGGCTAGCAACGACCACAACAAACGATTCGCAGTTTTCTTAGGGAGAGAACTTCGGCGCGCAGAGACGCGCTTTTGCCCGCGCAGGAAAGGAGATTCCTCATCCGCATCGAGATCGAGGAGACGCGCGTCGTCGATCGGAGAATCGGGAATATCCGAGGCACGATAATCTGAGGAAGCGATCCGAGAGTCAGGCATCCCGGAGTCACGGATTCCCGGGCGCGCGCTGGCAGCGGCGAGTGGGTACAACTCTTCCTGCAAGATGGTGGGGCCGAATTTCCGCGCCATCAGTTCAGGGTCAGTTGTCGTAGAGGAATCGCTGAGCCTTCAAACTATAACTTTATTTCGCCGCGAGTGATAGAGAAAATGTTGGTTCATTTTTTTCGGGACAACGACCGGCGGCGGGGCCAACATAAATGGCGGCACGATCTTCAGGATCACTCCGAGCGGCACGCTAACCACTCTTTACAGCTTTTGCTCCAAATTCGACTGCGCGGACGGGGACCTCCCTCAGGCGGGGTTGGTTCAGGCCACCGACGGGAACCTCTATGGGACAACCGCCGAAGGCGGGGCCAACGAAGACGACGGGGGCACGGTTTTCAAGATCACCTTGAATGGCAAGCTGACGAGGCTTTATAGCTTTTGCTCGCGAGGTGGATCGAGGTGCACCGACGGCCTATCCCCCGACGCCTCGCTAGTGCAGGGCACCAATGGGACCTTCTACGGAACAACTGAAACGGGCGGGGCCAATCACGATGGCACGGTCTTCAGCCTGTCGGCAGGACTGGCCCCGTTTGTGGAAACATTGCCTGCATCCGGCAAGGTTGGAACCGCCGTCAAGATTCTGGGAAGCGACCTAACGGGCACGACCAGCGTCACCTTTAACGGCGTCGCGGCTACGTTCACTGTGGCCTCGGCCTCCGAAATCGAGACTGCCGTGCCCACCGGCGCCACCACCGGCCAAGTCCAGGTAGTAACGCCCGGCGGCAAGCTGAGCAGCAACGTGAACTTCCGGGTGCCGTAGTCCCACTTTACTCCTTCTTCGCAGGAACCGGGGCTCTTGGCTGGAAGGCTGCGCTTCCCATTTGTGCGCGATTATTAACTGAGAATATAATTTCGTTCAGAAGCAGAGGAAAACCCAATGGCCATCCAACCCGGAATGATCGAAGGAACCGCCAAGGAAATCAAAGCGGCACTTGCCGAGATGCCCGACAACGCGGTTGTGCGCCTCATGGTCGGCCGTCCCAGCCTGTCGATTATCGCTCGGAAGTTACAGCGCGAATCCGCGATCCGCGGCATGACAGATCCGCAGCACGATGCGCTCATGGCGTCCCTGAAAAATGAGCGCTGATGCGGGTCGTCGTAGATACCAACATCCTCGTTAGCTTCGCGATCCGGCCCAAGCCGGAGTTTGAAAAACTATTCGATTATCTGGCTGTACACGGCGTTACCCTGGTCTCGGAGGAAACGATTGCTGAACTCTTCGCGGTGTTGAGCCGCGAAGCATTCCGCCCGTATATCACGCAGGAGAGCGCGATCGATTACGTGGAATGGTACGCTGGAATTTCCGAGTCGGTCGCCCTTACTGAACACGTCGCCGTATGCCGCGATCCCAACGACGATAAGTTCCTTGCCCTCGCCGTCGAGGGAAAAGCCAACTGCATTATCTCCGGAGACAGCGATTTATTGGACATCGTCGCTTACGAAGATATCCCGGTTTATCGCGCTGCTGAATTTCTCAAGCTTTTCGCCGAGTAGACGCTAAGGCCTCGGGCTCTGCCGCCTTGCCGGAAAATTGGCCTTGAATCGTGGCCCGGCCGAACGGCCTAACCACACATCACTTTTGCTCCGGGAACCCCATGCGCGCAACCAGATCCCGATAGGCGGGGTCGTCGTGCAGGCTGTTAAACACCGGATCGCTCTCGACCAGGGGGAAAATTTCATCATGCTGATCGAAGTCGGACTTCAGATACGCCAGAGCTTCGCGTTTTTCGTCGAGCAGCGAGAAGGTCTCGGCCAGGTAAAACGCCGAGAATCTTCCCTGCTCGAACATCTTTTTCTGCAGCGGCAACATGGCGCGCAGCATGCCCTCGCGACCGTTCGCGGCGAAGCCCCGCTCGCCGGCATTGGCCAGCGCGAGCGCCGAGTCATCCTGCATCAATTGCGCTTCCTTTTTCAACTCCGCCAAATAGTCTGGATAATCGCCACTCGCCAAATACATCCGCTTCAAGTAGCGATGCGGTGACATAAAATCGGGCTCCGCGGTTTCCATCTGCTTCAGCAGATTCATGGCTTCGTCGCTGCGGCCGGCCTGGAATAGAATCTCGCCCCGATCCGCCAGTATCGACTTCGAAGCCGGATCGATCGCCTGCGCCCGTTCGATCTCGGCAAACGCTTCCGGGTAACGCCGCAGCGTCATCAAGCAGGTGGCGTACCAGTGATGCGCGGCCGCATTCTTTGCATCCAGCTCAATCGCCCGCCGGAATTCACGCTCCGCCGTGCTCGCGTCCCACATTCCGTAAAACGACGCGTAAGCCAGCGAAGCGTGAGCTTCGGAGGAGCTGTCGTCGAGTTCCACCGCTTTCCTTGCCGCAGCCAGGGCGCGAGGATAGGCTTCCGTCCCCGGCATCCCGCTATATTCGCGCAGCAAATCGTAACAGTCCGCCAGTCCGACGTACGCCGGAGCGTAACTCGGATCGTGCACGATCGACTGCGTAAAAAAGTCGACCGCCTTGTTCAGATCCTCGGGGGTCCGCTTGCTCCAGTAGAAACGCCCTTTCAAATAGAAATCTTCGGCCTCGGGATTGGAGGAAGGACGCGGCGAAACCGCCGTCGAAGTTATCTCTGCCCTCCGATTCTTGCTGCTGGCCTTGGCGCGATAGCTCGGTCGGAAACTCCAAGCCACCAATAGCAACGCGAGGGCTGGAAGCACCCAGATCCATCTCCTACGCGGCATGAACGAACGCGGCAGTTGCGTCGTAATCTGCTCCCCCGGCTGGGGCGCGCGCGCATCTTCTATTGGCGGCACATCAATCTGCGGCACAACTTCGGCGACCGGCGCAGCCCGCGGCTCCGCACTGCGCAGCGGGGCGATCCAGCGATATCCCCTGCGTTCCACGGTCTCGATAAAAACTGGATTCTCGGCGGAGTCTTTCAGCGCATCCCGCAGCCGGTTGATGGCGCTGCTGATGCCGTGGTCGAAGTCCACGAAGACGTCGTCCGGCCACAGCGCTCTACGAAATTCTTCGCGGCTCAACACTTCGTTCGGCCTGCCGAGCAGCAGCTTCAGGGCGCGAAACGGCAACTCCTGCAGCTTTACCTTGATCCCATTCTTGCGCAGTTCGCCCGAGCGCAAGTCGGCCTCGAACACGCCGAAGCCAATCACATCGTCCCGTGGAGTGGAGGCGTTCATAGTTTGAGCACCCCGGGGAAGGCCGCAGTTTATCACGGGAGTGCCTCCGCAAAGCCCCCGCTTTCGGGCTAATCCGCTCGCCCACAGCTTCTTTACTCCCGTGAGAAGACTGCGTACTCCATACCAACGAAACCCTTTAGCGCGTGAACTAAGTAGGAGTGCCGGGTGAGCCGCAGAGCATTGACGCCGGCCCCGCTTTTGGAGAAAGTCAGCTCCGCGTCCTGAGTTTCATCGCCGCCGATGCACGGTGCGGTGACCTCGGGGCCGACCCCAGGGAATATCAAGAAATCTTATCCCAGGAGACTTTCCATGAAGAACCTTCGGCAACAAAAAGCAATTCGCATCGTCGCAGCACTCGCGCTCACTCTCGCCCTCGCCAGCTTCGCCATTCCTGCGCAGGCTCAAACCTTTAAATCGCTGCACACCTTCGGAGGGGTCGACGGCACACCCCCCGACGGAAGCTATCCCAACGGGCTGGTTCAGGGCACCAATGGATATTTGTACGGAACCACGTTCTCGGGCAGTTCGCTTGGCAACAACATCAACGGGATTGTGTTCAAAATCAGCACTGGCGGGACGGAAACGGTCCTCGATAACTTTTGGGCCGAGGGGCCCCTAACGGGAAACCAGGCGGCGCTAGTGCTGGCCACTAACGGGGACTTCTACGGGACAACGACGTCGAACGGGGCGCTCTACAGAGTCACCGCCAGCGGTGCCTTCGATGACCTGTATGCTTTTTGTGCAACCGGCTTACCGGACTGCGCGGATGGCGCCAGTCCCGGAGCGACATTGGTGCAGGCCAGCAACGGCGACCTCTATGGAACAACACAGGGAGGGGGCGGAGCGTATGGCCAGGGCACGATTTTCAAAATCACCACGGGAGGCACGCTGACCACGCTGCACTCCTTTTGCGAAACCCAGAACTCGGAGGGTAACTGCCTGGACGGAAACGGGCCATACACGGCGCTGGTACAAGGCACAAACGGAATCCTCTACGGCGCCACGCATGTGGGCGGGGCTAATGGCGAAGGCACGATTTTCCAAATCACCGAGGCGGGTAAGTTTTCGACGCTTTACACCTTTTGCAACGTCTCAGGTTGCCCGGATGGCGCCCATCCCTACGCCACGCTGGTTCAGGGCTCTGACGGGAACCTCTACGGAACAACCGGCTCCGACGGGACCGGCGCCTTTGGCGGAGGAGGCACATTTTTCGCCATGACCCCAGGCGGCAAACTCACCACGCTCTACAGCTTTTGCAGCTTGGAAAATTGCGCTGACGGGAACTACCCTATGGCGCTGATGCTGGCCACCGATGGGAACTTTTACGGGATGACGGCAGCCGGTGGGGCCAACAACCTTGGCACGATCTTCCAAATCACCCCCAGCGGCGTGCTGACCACGGAGCACAGCTTCGACGGCACCGACGGCATCGTCTCAGAAGACTTCCAACCTGGACCGTGGCTCATCCAGGATACCAGTGGGACGTTCTACGGGGTGACTCCAGAGGGCGGGGCCAACTACCAAAGCTGCGCCACCTGCAACGGCACCGTTTTCAGCTTGTCCATGGGCCTCGGCCCATACGTGGAAACCCTGCCGACCTCCGGCAAAGTCGCGTCGGCGGTCAAAATCCTGGGAAACAATCTGACGGGCGCGACCAAGGTTACCTTTAACGGCGTCGCGGCCACCTTCACCGTGGCCTCGAGTACAGAAATCACTGCCACCGTGCCCACCGGCGCCACCACCGGCGAAGTGGAAGTTGTCAATGCAGCGGGTAAGACGCTAAAGAGCAATGTTGCCTTCCAGGTGCCGTAGTCAGGAATCGGTAGGGAACGAAGATCCGGGAGAAGTGGTGTCGCGGGGAACGACACCACGTCTCCCAAATTGATTGCGCAATCAAGACTGCGGAACCTACCGAAACGAGAAGTTGCGGGAAGTTCCGAGTCGATCGCCGTTCTGCCGAATCACACTCCGAGCCGCCGCACGATGGCCTGAAACCGTGGATCGGATCGCACCGGGTCCATTTCCGGTTCAACATTGATGAAGAGCAGCCAGTAATCATGGTTCTGGTAGGACTTCTCCAACCATTCCAGAGCCAGCTCCCGGTCGCCCAATCGCACTGCATCGTAAGCCACGTCATAGGGCCGCCTCAGTCCGCTCGCCACGTCGGCGATATGCTGCTTCATGATGCCGCGCGCTTCTTCGGTTTGACCATTGACGAGGGCTCGCCGAAAAGGATCTTGTGGAAACTTGGCGTCGACTGGGATTCAACAGCAGCGCCTTCTTGTATTCCTGCTCCGCGGCCGGCCAGTCGTAATCGTAGTGGCACGCCACCATCCCCAGAACCGCATGCGCCTTTTACTCTGTGGTTTCCTCTGTGTCCCCTGTGGTAAAGCCTTTGAACTTGTGCCGGGAACCCCGGAAATCCAAGGAAGAGGAAGCTACTCCGTCTCCGCACTCACCCTCTCGAACTGCACTCGTGGCACAGAAACCCGCACCCGCGGCACCCTCACCCGGATGCGCGGGCAAATCTCTGGGCTAAATTCAGCTAAAGTGCGCGCCCCGGCAACCTGCGCCTCCATCCGTGCCCGATCCGCTTCGAGCCGTGCCAATTGCGCTTCTCCCCGCGCCGACGCGGCCTCAAACCGTGCCATTTCACCCTGCGCCCGCGCCCATTTCGTCTGCAACCGCGCCATCGTGGTCCCCAACCGGCACGACGCAGCTTCGTCCCGCTCCGCAATCGCGTTTACCTTCGCCACCAACCCGTCAGCGCGCCCCACCGCTAACGCCAACGCCTCCCCGGACTCGTCGCTAATTCCCGCCGTCACCTGACGCACCACGCGATGCGCCCAGGCCGCCCCACCATCCTGATAGAACCCGTTCAGCCCCAAAGCCAGCACTCCGGCAGTCAGCCACGCCCACGCGTTTGCAGTTTTCATCAAAATCACTCCCTATGCCAGATTGGACGAACCGCAGACCAGACCGTTAGCGGGAAAGCGACGGCGTGCTGGGCCGGGACACCGGGCACAGGTAAACTAAGTCGATTGATGCCGTTATTTGCCCTAACTGCTAAAGCCCTTGTGGGCCAGAGGGTCAAAACGTGGTATCGCCTGTTAACAGCAGCTGACCTAGGGCACAATGGCAATGGGGTATTTGTTCGATGAACGGTACTACGAATCCGGTCATTTCAATCTGGAGGCGGAGAATCAGTGCGACTAGCACTTCGCTGGGTTTCCTCTTGTTCGGGGCCGCCTGCTTCGCGTACCTAAGATATGCATCAGATCCCTCAGACTTGCATGTGCAAGAAAGGCTTCAGCATGCGCGAGCGTTGGGGCTGCTCTGGAATGTAACCTTCTACGGATCGCCACTTTTGTTTGTAGTTTCACTTTCTGGAACAGGTTGGAGTCGCTGGAGCGGATTAGTCTTTAATGGAGGTGCATTCCTCTGCGCTCTGATGACATTAGGGGCAATGTGTGGCCCTTTCGGATGCAGCTAGCTGTGGCAATATCCCCATTTCACGCATTGGCCGTTCGTCAACCACGCGGCACGATTCTTGTAAATTGGAGCCCATCTGCTTCGCAGCTTATTCTGTTTTTGAACCGTGCCTCCTGCCTGGCGGGAACACCACCCGGAAGCCACTGGATGCAAGTGCCGCCAGGGATCGCAGCGCGGCTGGGACAGAGCTCTCGGGGCGGGGAGCCTTGGCGGCTGCCACTGCGCGGTCAGCGTGCGTCTTGATCGATGGGTGGCCAGTAGTCAGGGTGCACCTCTCCTTCGCTTTAGCCCGGCACACGGGGCACCGCACCGACAGTATCTGCTTCAGCGTCAGTTGGTCGGTCTTCACTCCTACAGTATTCAACATTTCCGCATTCAGGTCTGGTCATTTCTGCTCTTCTGCTCTCTGGTTCGAGTTGCACAACGGCACTACTTGTTGCCACGTCACCAGGTGTTTGCAAATGAACACATTCTCAGTTTGGCGACGCCATAGCACTCCCGCAGCTGGTTCGACCACCCGGATTTGGTTATAAACCCAGAGCCTTCACTTGCTCCTCGGTTTCATAGCCGAGCCAGTGCGCGACTTCATGCCACACCACCCGCTTTACTTCAGCCCGCAAATCCCCGGCCGAGCACCGCAGAATGGGACCACGAAAGACAAATATCAAATCGGGCGCATACTTTACCTGGGCGGTTGACTGTTTCGTCCGGACCGTGCCGCTATACAACCCCAGTAATTCAGTCCCCCGGTGCCATTTCTTTTTGTTCGCGATGTCCTCCAACACCTCCGCCGGAGGCTCGCCAAGCACCTGAATGCCGGGGAAATCCGGCAAGTCCCGGATCTTCTGCGGCAGCGTGCCGTACGCCCATTCCACGATCTCCTCAAAGCTTTCGGAGTTTGCCGCGCCGGCCATAAGCCAACTTTACCACCGAGATAAAGCCGGAGACCTTTGCACCGGCAGGCCGGGGAACGTGAGCGATCACTGAGCGCGATAACTGTTGCAAAAATCGCCAACGCGCTCAATGACCATAGTCAAACGTGTAATCGCGATTTCACTCATTGACCAAGGTACCTTCCACTCCCGCCCCCAACCCAAATTACCTTGACTTCAACCCCGAACCAGCCTCTAATTAAAGGACAGACACAACCTGATCTTTGACATTCAAGTGAGAGACCTAAGTCCAGCAAATGCAATATTTTGCGAGACAAACACTGAACCTAAAGCACTTAAGGTCGTAGCTTTCACCAAAGACCTTTTCCCTCAATATTTTACAGGTAAGTCTTTCCTTTTCAATATTTTAGCAGTGCTAAAAAACGTAAGCCATTGATTATAGGGGTCTTACAGATTTGTTTTTTCTCGCCAATCCGGATCAACCGCGCGAAAGTTCAAGTTCCTTCAGCCTCTCCAAAATCATAGGCCCCAACTGAGAAACGTTGCCCGCGCCCATAGTCAGGATCATGTCGCCATCCTGCGCCGCGCCCACCGCCGCACTTGCTGCCTCCGC
>Ga0302319_10023104_pt1 | contig 11124 bp, 9 predicted proteins | sample Bog_T0_2_FD_203319 | JGI IMG/M metagenome (GOLD analysis project Ga0302319, IMG submission 203319) | Peat permafrost microbial communities from Stordalen Mire near Abisko, Sweden - Bog_T0_2 | ecosystem: Environmental > Terrestrial > Soil > Wetlands > Peat | place: Sweden: Abisko, Stordalen Mire...
CAACCATCTGGCGCCGAAATACATGACCACGACCGAGCAGGTCGGCCGCGCCATGATCAGGGTGGCGCGGGATGGTTTTGCACGGCCGGTGCTGGAGAGCGAGGATATCAATAACCTTTAGCGGTCTTCCGGTGCGCGCGTCAGCGCGAACCCGGAAGTTCGAGATTGTTAGCTCGAGATTCCGGGGGCAGTCTCAACGGGCGGCACAATGCCGCCCGTTGAGACTGAACCCGGAATGACGGGCGATTGACGCAATGACGGCCAAAGGACCGGTCCCATCAAATAGCCGTAAATTTCACGCTTTTGCCACCAGGGCCTCATTGGCCCTATACTTTGTGGGTAAAACAGGGGCTGGTATCGGCATGGATCGCATTCGCATCGTCGGCGGCAACAAGCTCAACGGCACCATTGCGATCTCCGGCGCCAAGAACGCCGCGCTGCCGCTGATGATCGCGGGCCTGTTGAGCGAAGAGACGCTGATCCTCGACAACGTGCCGCGGCTCGCCGACGTCGCCCAGTTGCAGCGTATTCTCGGCAATCACGGCGTCGATATCACCTCGGTCGGCAAGCGGCCGGGCGATCGTGAATATCAGGGCCAGACCCTGCACATTTCCGCCGCCGACATCATCGACACCACCGCGCCTTACGAACTGGTGTCGCGGATGCGCGCCTCGTTCTGGGTGATCGCGCCGCTGCTGGCGCGGATGCATGAGGCCAAGGTGTCGCTGCCGGGCGGCTGCGCCATCGGCACCCGGCCGGTCGATCTCCTGATCATGGCGCTGGAGAAACTCGGCGCCGAACTCACCATCGACGGCGGCTATGTGATCGCGAAGGCGCCCGGCGGCCTCCGGGGCGCCGATATCGACTTTCCCAAGGTGACGGTGAGCGGCACCCATGTCGCTGTGATGGCGGCGACGTTGGCGCGCGGCACCACCGTGATCAGCAACGCCGCCTGCGAGCCGGAAATCCAGGACGTCGCCGACTGCCTGAACAAGATGGGTGCGCGCATCTCCGGCGCCGGCACGCCCCGCATTGTCATCGAGGGCGTGGCCAAATTGCACGGCGCCCGCCACACCGTGCTGCCGGACCGGATCGAGACCGGCACCTATGCGATGGCGGTGGCGATGACCGGCGGCGACGTGCTGCTCTCCGGCGCGCGTCCCGAACTGCTGCAATCGGCGCTCGACGTGCTGACAGAGGCTGGCGCCGTCATCGCCGTCAACAACCAGGGCATTCGCGTCACCCGCAACGGCGCCGGCATCAGTCCGGTGACGGTTTCGACAGCGCCGTTTCCGGGTTTTCCCACCGATCTGCAGGCGCAGCTGATGGCGCTGATGGCTTGCGCGGCGGGCTCCTCGCACATCACCGAGACGATTTTCGAAAACCGCTTCATGCATGTGCAGGAACTGGCGCGGTTCGGCGCGCGGATTCACCTCGACGGCGAAACCGCCACCATCGACGGCATTGCGAAATTGCGCGGCGCGCCGGTCATGGCGACCGATCTGCGCGCCTCGGTGTCGCTGGTGATCGCGGGGCTCGCGGCCGAAGGCGAAACCATGGTCAACCGCGTCTATCATCTCGACCGCGGTTTCGAGCGGCTGGAGGAAAAACTGTCGGCCTGCGGCGCGTCGATCGAGCGGATCAGCGATTAGTGGCGCCGCAGCTCAAATTGATCGCACTCGATGCCGACGATCTCGCCGTCATATCCGCCCATGTCCAGGATGCCCGCGTGCAGGCATCGGACATCATCTGGCGGCAGGATGAAAAGCGGCTGGTGATCGGCATGAACCGGCTGGACTGGGAGCAGACGCTGTCAGGCGAAACCGCCCCGCGCCGCCTGATCGCGGCGCTGCGCTTCGACCGGGTGTTGTCGTGCAAGTCGCGCAACATCGACGCGGCGGGCGAAACCGCCCTCGAGCTGGTCGGGATCGAGTTTCACCCCTCCGACGCCCCGAGCGGCAGCGCGGTCCTGATGTTCACCCACGGCCGGGCGCTGCGGCTCGACCTCGAATGTCTGGAATGCGAACTGACGGATCTGGGCGCCGACGATCTCGGAGCGATCGATATCGACGCCGAGCCGTCTGGGCTGGACGCGTGAAGCCAAAACGTCATTCCGGGGCATCGCGGAGCGATGAACCCGGAATCTCGAGATTCCGGGTTCGATGCTTCGCATCGCCCCGGAACGACGGGGAACGCAGAGTTCAAGGGTTGACGGCAGTTTGTCGCCGCGCCATTGAGCAGTGGGCCTTCAGCCAGTCCCCGCCCGGAAAGCCACCATGCCCGTTCGTCTCGACACCAGCAGCGCCGATTTCGCCGCAGAATTCACGGCCTTCCTCGCCGCGAAGCGCGAGGCGTCGGTCGATATCGAGGCGGCGGCCCGTGCCATCGTCGACGATGTGGCCGCGCGCGGCGACGTCGCGCTGATCGAGGCGACGCGTAAATTCGACCGCCTCGATCTCGACGCCGCCGGGTTGCGTGTTACCGCCGGCGAAATCGACGCCGCGGTAACGGCCTGCGACGCCAAAACGCTGGATGCGCTGACATTCGCCCGCGACCGCATCGAGAGTTTCCATCGCCAGCAATTGCCCAAGGACGCCCGCTTCACCGATGCGCTCGGGGTCGAACTCGGCTGGCGCTGGAGCGCGATCGAATCGGTCGGGCTCTATGTTCCCGGCGGCACCGCCGCCTATCCGTCCTCGGTGCTGATGAACGCAGTGCCGGCGCAGGTCGCCGGCGTCGCGCGCGTGGTGATGGTGGTGCCCGCGCCTGACGGCAGGCTCAATCCGCTGGTGCTGGCGGCGGCCCGTCTCGGCGGCGTGTCCGAGATCTACCGCGTCGGCGGCGCGCAGGCGGTGGCAGCGCTGGCCTGGGGCACCGCGACCATCGCGCCGGTGGCCAAGATCGTCGGTCCCGGCAACGCCTATGTCGCCGCCGCCAAGCGGCTGGTGTTCGGCAAGGTCGGCATCGACATGATCGCCGGCCCCTCGGAAGTGCTCGTGATCGCCGATCGCACCGGGAATGCATCCTGGATCGCCGCCGATCTCTTGGCACAGGCCGAGCACGACGCCAACGCGCAGTCGATCCTGATCACCGACGATCGTGCGCTGGCCGACGAGGTCGAACGCGCGGTCACGTCGCAGCTTGCGACCTTGCCCCGCGCCGAGATTGCGCGCGCCTCGTGGAACGGGTTCGGCGCCATCATCATCGTGCAAAACCTCGGGCAGGCCGCCGAGCTCGCCAATGCGATCGCGGCCGAGCATCTGGAAATCATGACCGCGGATCCGGAAGCGCTTTCGCTGCAGATCCGCAATGCCGGCGCGATCTTTCTCGGACCGCACACCCCGGAGGCGATCGGCGACTATGTCGGCGGTTCCAACCACGTGCTGCCGACGGCGCGTTCGGCGCGCTTCTCCTCGGGGCTTTCGGTGCTCGATTTCATGAAGCGAACCTCGATTCTCAAATGCGGGCCGGACCAGTTGCGGGCGCTGGGCGGCGCGGCGATGACGCTGGGCCAGGCCGAAGGCCTCGAGGCGCATGCGCGTTCGGTCGGGCTGCGCCTCAATTTGCCATGACCAGACCGCCACGAGACGAGGATTCGCAAAATCGCATCGTCGCGGTGACGCTGGATGAGGAATCGATCGGGCGTTCCGGGCCCGACATCGAGCACGAGCGCGCCATCGCGATCTACGACCTGGTCGAGAAGAACCTGTTCGCGCCGGATGGCGCCGACGGCGGACCGTTCACGCTGCATATCGGCATCACCGGCAACCGCCTGATGTTCGACATCCGCCGCGAGGACGGCACGCCCGTGGTGGCGCATCTGTTGTCGCTGACGCCGTTCCGGCGCATCGTGAAGGACTACTTCATGATCTGCGACAGCTACTACCAGGCCATCCGCACCGCGACTCCGGACAAGATCGAGGCCATCGACATGGGCCGCCGCGGCATCCATGACGAAGGCTCGCGCACGCTGCAGGAGCGGCTGAAGGGCAAGGTGCGGGTCGATTTCGAGACCGCTCGTCGATTGTTTACGCTGATCTGCGTGCTGCACTGGAAGGGCGAAGGCGCATGATCCCGAAAGCCAGGCGGATCGTGCGCCAGACAAAAGAAGCCTGAGCGTGGCGTCGCGCACTCCGCAAGCCGTGCTGTTCGCATGCGGCCTCAACAGCGTGCGTTCGCCGATGGCGGCAAGCCTGCTGCAGCAGATGTTTCCGCACGCGCTCTACGTCAAATCCGCGGGCGTGCGAAAGGGCGAGCTCGATCCGTTCGCGGTCGCCGTGATGGCCGAACTCGGCCAGGATATTTCGCAGCACAAACCGACCACGTTCGAGGAACTGGAGGACTGGGAAGGGCTGAATTTCGATCTCATCATCACGCTGTCGCCGGAAGCCCACCACAAGGCGCTGGAACTGACGCGCACCCATGCCGCCGAGGTCGAATACTGGCCGACCCACGATCCCACCGGCGCCGAGGGCAACCGCGAACAAAAACTGGCAGCCTATCGCGAGGTCTGCGACACCCTGTCGATGCGCATCCGCCGCCGCTTTTCCAGGGTCGGCGCGGCGAGCGGGTAGGCAGGTTGTGGCGACGTTCCCCGGATGCTGCGCAGCGCGCCGCCTGTTCGGCGGCGTGGTGCGCTGCTGATCCGGGGCCCATTTGTTTGGCGAGCGGTGGGTCCCGGCTCTGCGGCGCAGCGCTAAAGCGGCGCTGCACCGCGTCCGGGACACGAGGCGGCGGAGGCCGACAACGGTGGTTGTCTCCACCAACACCTTCCGATAGGTTCCGCGCGCATTCGCACCCCTGATTCACTTGGGTTCCCTCCCGACAAAAGCCCGCATGCTCGGCCGTCCCAAATTCGTACTTGCCTCCGGTTCGCCGCGACGGCTCAGCCTGCTCAACCAGGCCGGCATCGAGCCCGATGCGCTGCGCCCCGCCGACGTCGACGAGACCCCGAAGCGGGGCGAATTGCCGCGCGCCTGCGCCAACCGGCTGGCGCGGGCCAAGGCCGACGCCGCGCTGAAATCGGTGCAGCTCGACGACGAATTGCGCGGCGCCTTCATTCTCGCTGCCGATACCGTGGTGGCGGTTGGCCGCCGCATCCTGCCCAAGGCCAATCTGGTCGACGAAGCCTCGCAATGCCTGCGGCTATTGTCGGGACGCAACCACCGCGTCTACACCGCGATCTGCCTGGTGACGCCGAAGGAAACCTTCCGCCAGCGCCTGGTCGAGACCCGCGTCCGCTTCAAGCGGCTGAGCGAGGACGATATCCAAGCCTATATCGGCTCCGGCGAATGGCGCGGCAAGGCCGGCGGCTACGCCGTGCAGGGCATCGCCGGATCCTTCGTGGTCAAGATGGTCGGCTCCTACTCCAACGTGGTGGGCCTGCCGCTGTACGAATCGACCGCGCTGATGGGCGGCGAGGGATTCCCGATTCGCTTCGGCTGGTTGAATGCCAGCTGATCCGCCGAAACCCGCCGGATCGGCCAAGGCCAAGCCGTGCCCGATCTGCGGCAAGCCCGCGACCGAGGCCTCGCGCCCGTTTTGTTCCGAGCGTTGCCGCGACGTCGACCTGAACCGCTGGCTGTCGAACTCCTACGCCATCCCCGCCAGGGATGACGACGAAGACGCCGAATAGGCGCGATTTCGCGGTTTTTGGGGGCTATTCAGGCCATCCGTTCTCCCGCGGGGGCATGCCCCGCCGCGCCATGCGAAGCCGTCCGGCGCAGCCCTTCGGGCTGTGCCGGACACTTGGGGCGAAGCATGGACACAGCCCCCCGGCCTGACTATAAACCGGCGCTCCCAGGCCGCCCGCGGCGAGGGAAGTGCCCAGGTAGCTCAGTTGGTAGAGCATGCGACTGAAAATCGCAGTGTCGGTGGTTCGATCCCGCCCCTGGGCACCATTCCTGAACAGATTTACGAACCACGGGCGTGGGTTGTCCCTTCGGGCCGAACGTTGACCGAATATTGTCGTTCGAGCCGATGATTCGGATTTTGTCCTCCGAAACGATCACCGCATCGACAATGCTGGCGAGATAGGCTTTGCGGGCTGCGACGTCGCCCGAAATAAGCTGTTCGCGCATTAGGCGGGTAAACCGATCGATAGCGATGGGGTCGATCTGGAGGGGTAGTGTGCTGGATTTCCTGGCGTAATCGGAGGCCTCCACGGCCCGGTCTCGGGCGTTTTTCAGAGCGGCAACGCGTTCTTTGAGGCTCGGATCGGTTCCGTCGATAGATCCCGCCTCTATGGCCGCGTAAAGGCGCCCGAGACGCTCTTCTGCGTCGGAGGCTTGGCGTGCAAGATCGACGACCCGGCGGTCGGCAGAGGCTTGCCTTTCATCCCGGCGCGCTTTGAGGGCCAGCAGGATCGATGTTACGCGCTCCGGCTGGAGCAATTGGTCGAGCAGCGCGTCTACGACCAGCTTTTCGATGACAGGTCGCGGAATCTTTCGATTGACGCAGGTTGCCCCGTTGCCCTCCTTGTGGCGCCCCTGCTTGATGGCCTGAACGCATTTATAGTAGGCGTAGATCACACCGGTGCGTGACGTCCCCGTGGCGGTAGTCAACGAGCAGGATTTCTCGCAATCGCACCGGACCAGTCCGCCGAGCAACGACGGAGCTGCGCTGAGACGCGGTCCTTTAGATCTTGGATGACGGGAAACCAGCAGGGTTTGAACCGCTTCGAAGGACGCTTGATCGATGATCGCGGGAATCTCGTATTCGACGATTTCGGACTGGGCCTTGCGTTCGCCGTCACTCTTGCGCGCAAATTCGTTGAAGTTACGAATGCCAGTGTAAGCGCGACGCGTGAGGATCTCATGGATGGTGCCAGTCCCGAACAGTGAGCCGGTTCGCGAGCGATAGCCGCGGGCATTGAGCCATTCCGCGATCTTCTTCGTTCCCAGCGGACCGGTGGTGCCATCCCCGTTCTTGGCAAGGTCGAAGGCCCGTATGACAGTCTCGGCTTCAACCGGCTCAACGGCGAGTTTCTTCTTCTGCTTGTTGCCGATCACCTCGGCATCCACGGATTTGTAGCCATAGGGAATGATGCCGCCGTTCGAGTAGCCAAGTTTTGCGTTGGCCTTCATCGTCCGCATTGTAGAGCGGGACGTTTCCTTGGACTGGTATTCATTTACAATTCCGATGAATTTTCTGAACATGTCGCCGGTGTCATCATTTGCCAGCGGCTCCGCATGCGAAATCAATTCAACCTTGTGTTTGCGTAGTGTCTGAACCGTGAGTTCCTGCTCGACTTGGTTTCGGAAAGCCCGGGAAAACGAGTAGACCATGATGGCGTCGATGGTACGCGTACCGTCCGTCGCGCGACCGATCATCTGTTCGAAGGCCGGGCGCCTCATATTCGTGGCGGTCTCACCTTCTTCGCGGAAGATGCCGGCGATGTTGTCGCCATCGCGTTTGCAGCGTGCGATCAGGTGCTCTTCCTGCGAATCGAGACTGAGTTGGTTGTTCGATTGCTTTTCGGTTGATACCCGAATGTATATCAGGATGTTGCGAGACGCCCTGATGACGTCGTTCGAGCTTGTCTCCAATGTCTGAAGATGTCTTCGTGCCATTCGAATGCGCCCCTTTTTAAGCCTTTGATTGAGTCTAGCGAGGCTGCGCGAGCTTGTGAAGCAGTTCAATTGTACCGGTTGCGGCGGGGCGGCGCGCTCTATTGACGTCCAACATCTTCCCGCAACGGCGCATCCATTCGGTGCGGAACGCTTCATTTAGCATCTCGTTGTGGGTCAGGAGCAAGCGCTGAAAGGTCGCCTGCGCGCCATTTTCCGGCAATTTCAAGAATCCTGCGACAAAGATCCGGTGTCGCAGCTTCTCGTTGATCCGGCACAGTTCAGTCAGCGCGGTCTCCAGATGTCGAGGCCTGTAAATGCGACTCGGGTCAGGCACGAAATTATGGTCCGTCGGACAACCCTGCGCCAACAGTTCACCAACCAACCAGAGTCCGCCGTCGATCGCGATGTCCGCATATTTCTCCAGGCTCATTTTCAAGACGTGGGGTTCGTAGAACGGACGGATGGTCATCGCCTGTCTCCTTTTTGATGTGCCGTGGTAGCCGCAGGTGGTGCGCGGGGGTTGGGTTTGAGGACGGTGTCGAGCAATTCGCCGAAGTATTGCTCGATCGCATCCAGCTCCGCCTTTGAGACGGAAAGCGGATCTGGCAATTCGTTCTGGACGGTCCAAAATTCCGGATCAATCGGTCGGAGTTTCGAATGGCACCTGGAGCTCGTTCCTGAGCTCTTTCCCGGCATGCCGCTTTGCACTAAATTCTCTGCAGCAGAGCGCTTCACGAGCTCAGCGGGTTCGGCAGCTTCGAGCCTAGTGGTCTTGTGTTGCGATCTGGAGAGTTGTGCGGGAAACGTCGCGCGCCTGTCCCCGGCGGTCACCTCGTTCAGCCGACGCTGTTTCGTTGTAGGCGGCTTACTCAAGGGACATCTCCCTTGAATGGCTCCGTTTGTTGGAGGCTTTTGCTGTTTTGCGTTCTGGCGTCCGCTCCGCTTCGTGGCGCTGCTGCTCGGCGTCACGCGCCTGTGCGGCTAACAGAATGTCGAGGGACGAGCGCTTGAAACCCGAGCGCGCAAGCTGACCGGCCAAATAAGTCCGCCGCGAGATCGCATCGATTTCGTTCGCGTAGCCCCGTTCGGAAAGAGGCCGCTCTGCGATAATTCGGGCATCGAGCGATTTGCGATCGCAAAACAGGTCGGTTGTATTGCGTGCCCGGCTCGCCGCGACCAGAATCGAATGGCGATCCATCTCTGGCGAGAGCCACACGAATGCCCGCTCGGTGGTGCAACCCTGCGCGCCATAAATCGTCGTCGCGTAAGCGTGGGTGATTTTGACACGGCCTTCGTCGTCGGCAATCTCATCGGTGGAGAATTCGAATCGGCCTGCGTCGGTCCGCACCGCAATATCGAAGCGTTCATCGCCGACAGCGTGAATTGCTTCGACCGTCCCAACGGTGCCGTTGATCACCTCGATCCCACCGACTTTGATACGGGTCAGGAATCGAATGCGGTCGCCGTCGGCCAGGGACAGCGGCACGGTCAAATTTGACGACGTGACGGCTTTGAGCGACACATCCTCGCCACGGATTTTGCCCTGTCGGCGCAGGCGGGCCCGAACCTCTGCAGAGATCGCCCGCACCATGGTATTGGTCTTGGCTATGAGAAGCGATTGTCCGGCCGCGGTCTTCTCATGCGCTTCCCAGGCATCGACCATCGCGCGGACGGTGGCCTTGGGGCCGACGGTCTCACGGAGCAACCCTCGGCTATCAAATGCTTCCAGCGCTTCGCCGGCATCGCCTCTGCCGAAGGCCGTGATAGCGTCTCGCGCCCATTGTTCGCGCTGCCGAACGATCCTGGCGACCGATTGTACCGACGAGAAATTTGCTGCGAGCGCCAATCCCGGGCCGGCACCCACGCTTTGCAGCTGGTTGCGATCACCCACGAGGATGAGATGGGGATCGAGACCGCCTGCATCGGCAGACTCTACCGCCGACAATATGGCATGCATCTGGCGACTTGAAAGAAGGCCAGCTTCGTCGACGATCAGTACGGTGTTTTTATCGAGAAATGAAACGCCGTGTTCGGCGCCGACGAGCCACGAATCTGTTGCGCGCGCATTGATTGCCAATTCATCGCGGAGTGCGTGCGAAATCTTCCAGGCGGTGGAGGCGCCGATCACACGGTGGCCGACATCGACGTGAGCCCAGGATCCAGTGATGGCCGACAACGCCGTCGTCTTACCCGCGCCCGGGGCGCCCTCAAGAATCGTGATCTTCGCTCCGCTGGTTGCCGCGCGCACGGCATCGGCCTGCTCTTTGTTGAGGCCGTGCTTGCGGATCAGGTCGTTGACGATCGACGGGGGCGGCGCGCTCGACGATTTTCTAGAAAGCCGAGCTGCCATCTCACCGATTTCGGATTCGATGCGCAGGATTTCCGGGGTGGTGAAAACCTGATGTCCCCACGCATCGTGATCGAGCGTGACAACCGCCTTTGTCGCGATGAAGTTATCGACCTCCGTCTCGATGCGTTCCGTACCTTCGCCGGTTCCGACGAACGCGGTGGCTACGGCAGCGTAGAGGTGCCGGCGTTCAAAAGTGCTTTCATGCTGGGTGAGTTGATCAGGAATGCTTGCGAGGCGTGCCTGGATCAGGCATTCACGATCGACTTTCTCAAGGGAGGTCTGTTGCTCACGGCCTGCTGCAAAGCAGGATTCAATGACCGCGTCGCGATCGAAACCGATATCGCGGGAGCATTGCTGCCAGAACGCGAAGCGGTCCTGTCGCTGTTCTTGCTTGGCCTTGCGGGTCGCTTTGGTGATGGCGGCGGCCAGCGCCGGAGCGCGGGCACTATCGGTTCCCGCCAGTTCGAGTTGGTCCTCGATCTCACTGCGGCGGGCCGAGAAATAGGATTTCAGCCGGGGGTCAATTCCAACGACTTCCCAAATTCCATTTTTACCGATATCGCCGACCGCAAAGCCAAGATCCTGAAAATTTTTGGCAAGTTGTGCGTGGTAGGCTGCTCCTGCCGCCATTTTCCAAGCGAAGATGGCTTTGCCGTCCAGAGCTCCATAGCGCTTGCGTCCGGCCCGGCTCGTTTCATCGTCGGTGCCTTCACCAGCGTTTTCGCCGAGTTTGCGAGCGATGTTGACGGTAACCGCGTGACTATGGAGCGCACAGTCGGAAAATACCTGACCATCGGAATGCAGTGCGGGGCGTGCGTCGCCGTGCTGAAAGACAGCAACCGTTAGTTGTATTTTCTCACGATTGATACCATTCTTGCCCGAACGGCAGAACGCGGCATTGGCCTCCACCGCTTTGATCGCTGCTTCGACCGCGCCGGCCTGAGCCGTCTCGAATTTGGCACGCAGTCCGTCATCGGCGAGCGCCCAGAGAACCGAACATGACTTCGGCGCCGAAAACGTGATGTCATATCCGCCGACGTGCTTTTTCCCGCTTTTGCCAGAAAGCAAAAAGCGGCCTACGGAGTCGATGGCCGCATGGAGCCGTTCGAACGGTTCGCGTTCGACTACCGACCCCACGCGGACGCCGATGTCGGCGCCCGCGGCTATCCAACGGCCCGCGGGTTCGCTGCCGCCGATATAGTA
>Ga0302319_10023106_pt1 | contig 11123 bp, 14 predicted proteins | sample Bog_T0_2_FD_203319 | JGI IMG/M metagenome (GOLD analysis project Ga0302319, IMG submission 203319) | Peat permafrost microbial communities from Stordalen Mire near Abisko, Sweden - Bog_T0_2 | ecosystem: Environmental > Terrestrial > Soil > Wetlands > Peat | place: Sweden: Abisko, Stordalen Mire...
GTTACACCTTGGCTTCGGACACTTTCAGCAGCGGTTCCAACAGCGGGAATGGGATTTAGCTTGCGAGTGCATTGTTTGGCAGTTCCTCTTCACTCTCAAACTAGGCGAACCGCCGGAGTTTCTTCGCCGGATTACCAAAGCTTGGCGACCCGGAATTGCCGGCGCGGAACCGAAGAAGGTTTGTTCCGGCATTTCTGCGACAACGGCATTCCTGCAAATCTTCCGTCTTATAGTCTGACAGGAACACCGTTCACGGATATGGTCGAGCCAACAGAACACCGGGCTTCGCTGTTATATGCGGGAAGGAAACGACAGAATTGGGAAGATACTTTCGGACGCGGGTTGGCTCAAGCGGTTACGCAAGCAGTCGAGTTTGCCGGTGGCACTAAACGAAAGTCCGATGGAAGCCGTGTAGCATTAACACCGGCTGAACGCGCTCGAAGATGGTTCGTCAGCAGCTATCCTTTGCTGGGCGCACTGGCAGCGGCATTTGAAATCATCGAAGACGTCGCCCTTTGTGGTCGCATGCAGATTTCGGTCGCTGCCGTGAGCGACTACGGCAAGGAAATATACATCAATCCCGGAGCGGGTCTCAGCGAAGCTGAATGCCGCTTCGTCATAGCCCATGAGTTGCTCCACGTGTCACTTCGCCACTCAACTCGATGCAGTGGGCGCGATCCATACCTGTGGAACGTCGCCTGTGACTATGTGATCAACGAATGGTTGACCGAAATGCGAGTGGGTTCCATTCCACGGATGGGGTTGCTGCTCGACGATGAATTGAAAGGATTGTCCGCCGAAGCCATTTATGATCGGATCGTCAACGACCTTCGCCGCTTCCGCCGCCTTGGTACATTTCGCGGCATCGGATTGGGAGACATTCTGGATGCTCCCTCGGCGGGCTGGTGGAACTCGCCGGAAGGAACAGATCTCGATTCTTTCTATCGAAGTTGCCTTGCACAGGGCCTTGCGTACCATCACGAAAAAGGACGCGGTTTGCTGCCAGCTGGTTTGATCGAAGAGATCAGGGCGCTGAATCAGCCAGCCATTCCGTGGGACGTGGAACTGGCCCGCTGGTTGGATGACCACTTTTCTCCCATTGAGCAAGTGCGAACCTACGCACGCCCAAGCAGGCGGCAGAGCAGCACGCCCGATCTCCCAAGGCCCAAGTACGTTCCGCAACTGATCGATCAAGAGGCCCGAACGTTCGGCGTTGTCCTCGATACGTCAGGCTCGATGAGCCGAATTTTGTTGGGTGAGAGTTTGGGCGCAATCGCCAGCTACTGCGAGTCGCGAGATGTGCTTCTAGCCAGAGTCGTATTCTGTGATGCCGTCGCCTACGACGCGGGTTATATGCGGCCCGATGAGATCGCCGGAAGAGTGAAGATCCTTGGGAGAGGTGGGACAATTCTTCAACCTGGAATTGATCTGCTGGAACGAGCGGAGAATTTTCCGAAAGATGGGCCGATCCTAATCATTACGGACGGTGCCTGCGATCACTTCCGAACCGCGCGGGACCATGCGATTTTACTGCCTGAAGGGCGGTCGCTGCCATTTCCGGCACGCGGGAGGGTGTTTCGGTTAAGTCGGTGAACGGGAAGATTTTCACCTATGAAAGTTGAAATCTATTGGATCACGGGCGCACCAGATACGCCGTTAGGCATCATGGCCCCGGCCACGCGGCGGCGACTGGTTGGAGGATGAGATCCGCTCTCTTAGGAGCCAGATGTCCGAACTCGCTTTGGTCAACGAAGCGGCAGGTGCGAGTCACGCGGAATCCAGTTCCTCTCATTCCCAATAGATGATCGATCTGTCCCGGCCAATACAACAGCAGCGCTGGAGTTTATGTATTCACTCCGCCAAATGCGACTGGAAGGAAGAATAGTCGTTATCAACTGTCGCGCCGGGATTGGGCGTGCTTCCATGATTGCGGCGGCGACTCTCGTGTTGGAGGGCGGAACTCCGACCGCAGCTTGGGAGATGATCTCCAGCGCTCGCGGCTGTTCCGTGCCCGACACGGCGGAGCAGATTGCTTGGGTGGAGCAGCTTCATGAGATTGAGACCCGCTGATCAGCGCATGCCACGTGCGACGACAAATGCCCTGCCTGTTTCTAGGGCGAACTTTTTCCTCGATCTTCCTGGATCATTTCCAGCCAAAGCTTCAACGTCAGATCTTCTCTTTCAGGCACACCCAATTGCCACCGCAATTCTGTTTTATATCGCTGCTTAAGAATGTCGAGATCCAGCGGCACGCTCCTGGCAAGGAATCGAACATCGTCGCGATCCTTTTGGCCATTTCTCTCCAGTTTGCTAAGAGCCAAATCGTATGGATCAACGGCCATGAGCCGAAGATGTTGGTAGGCGTCGGGGAACATCTCCACCAACCTGTCTTCGTAATCCTCTGGAATGGCAGCGATACCAACTCGATCAAGATAAATGCCGTAGCGCTTTGAGAGCGGACTACCGCGAAGGCCGATAGCCATGATGGTTTCGGCGGCATTGCGCGGGGCAATCTCAATTACATCCACGTCGGCAGTTGGACGACCCAGGCCGTAAAAGTTAGCCACCACGAACCCTCCTATACAATCCATGCGCGTAGTTTCGCCAACCGCCGCGTCAAGCTCCTTCAGGAAGGAATCCCAAGGCTCGGGCGGTCGTTTACTAGAAGGCATGAGTCAGCCGTTCGAAGGAGAGGTCGGTCAATAGATTCCAATGCTTGGCGGTGGCCGACCGATGCGTCCTTAGCCATTTACGTTCAGCGTCGGTCAGTCCTTGGTTGCACAGCGTGTCTTCTGCGGCTAGCCGGGATCTCCCCAGCGTCTCTACCATCCCCAAGAGGATCTTCTCGACGGCGGTATCGCTCTTGTCCCCGGCAACTTGTGCCGCGAGAGCTGTCACGAAAGCGAGTCTGTTCTGCCGGTCCCGCGATTTAGCGTTGGAGATGAGGCAAGTCCAATCCATGTTTGGATAAGCAAACGGAAGCCATGGCAGAGCTTCGATCACTCGCGAGTCTAGTTTTTCAGAGTCGATTGCTTCCATTAGCAGTTTGGCAGGATTGATCTTCGCTGATCGGCGCAGATAGGCGAATCCTGGATAGCCAAGCGCACCGAGCGCCTTTTGAAAATAGAACTCATCGGAGCTGCGACGGTGGTGTAGGCCCATTGGGAGCGCCGTCGCCGGAACTTTGAGAACGCCGATTGCCCTAGCGGCAAGTTCATCCGAAACAGCACGGGTTCCGCGTTCAACCATCGACAGATAGGCTTGCGTTATCCCGAGCTTCTCCGCCGCGTCGTTTTGAGTCCATGCCGACGCCAGCCGAGCGGCTTTTAGTTCTTGACCGGTCATTACCGTCATTATAACCGCTGTTGTTATATTCTGGCATTCCGGCTGGGTGAAGACTCCTACGGGCGGCGGTGCGGTCGCTTATGGTGATTCCACTTCGCGGGAAAATGGCCTCAGGAAGACCAAGGATGGGCCGCCAATTCCGGGTCGTACCGTCGATCAGCATGATAAGATCGCCGCCACGCTTCTCAGGCACATGGCGGGATAGCTAGAGTGGCTCGGTGTCGCTTAACGCTTTCCACCCCAAACGGTCATGAAGACAAATCCTATTTCCGGTTCGCAGTTGCCGGTCAATGGCAACTTGCTCAAACATAGTCTCGGGCACTTTTATCTTCAGATCCTGGAGAATGGAACGGTAGTAATTCACGTCTTGTTGCTCAGTCCCGGCCTTTAGATCTCCAAGGTTGGAATAAAGAATTCCTTCTCTGGAGCCTGACACGGTACAGAATACGTAATCCAGGTTACGGTCGTAGCCGAGGCTGACCGTGATGCCGTTTTCGGTAAAAGAATGCTGGCTCATTTGCACTCCTTCTCCAAAAGCAGATCGTGAGCTTGGGGTGGAAGCGGGCGGACATGCATCGTGATTCCTTTAATTTGGGTAATAACTTACTTGACAATAGACCAGCCACGCTGATGCTTATTTCTCCAAAATAGGCCACTTAGGGTAGTTCATGCCCCAGATCGAAAACACTCTTTTAGCGCTGAGGTTTCCTGGAACGCCCACGAAAATACAAGGCTGGATGCGGTAAGCATTACCTCCTTCCTTCGCTATACCCTGGTCGGCATCGGGAGCATCTGGAACATCTCTCGCCGTCCTCAACTTCAACACGTCGTTCTCAATCGCCGCCGCCGTGGTAGGGTGTTGTATACCGTACCCTCTGGAGATTCGAGCGTGGTTACACCCTGACGAGAAATAACCATGGCGGTCTGCAAGTATTGGCCGGCAAGAGCCTTAGCTACCGCAATGAACTTCTCACCAGATAGGTTGGGGTCTCCATTGGTGAAGAACCAGGAACGCTCAAGCTCCTCTTCACCACCTTCCTCCTGCCAATGACCGACCAACTCAAACGCACCAATCTTATACGTGCCGACGAGGCTACGATACTCGGCTGGAAACTTGTGGAACGCATTGGAATTCTCCTGTTCCGGGACTCTGTCGCGGTAGCAGGTTAGGATTACGAAGTCTACTTTGTTTTGGAAGTGCTGAAGCAGCCGTGACAGGCTGGCCTTGGCGAGACGCGGAATCCCGGCGACACGGAAATCCAGAAGGTCACCGCTACGCTCAACGGCTTCAAACCTCTCTGGGGGTTTAATTGGCTGCCTCATTTCCCTGTCTAGCTTTACCTTCCATTATTTGTTGTTCGGTGGCGGCGCACACGTCCTCAACTCTCCTGAAGAAGAGTGCTTCAATGTCTTCTCGCTTTGGTAGTAGCAGTTCGCTCGATGGCTTACCGATCTGACGCGCAATCTCATTCAAGGCGAAGTTCCAGATGGGATCTACCGGCACCAGATCTATACCGGCCCTGATCGCCGCCGCCAGATCCAGCTTGGCCCTCCGCCTCCAGATGTTGATCCAATCGACAAGCCGGCCCTCCAGATGAGTATCGACACGATCCTCGAACCAAATCACGTGGGTCAAATAACCGTTGATGGTGGCAATCTCGTTTTGGAAGCTATAGGCGAGCGCGGCACACACATGATCCCAAACAACGAATACATACTCCGGGGACGCTGGCAGTCTTCTTGCTTTTGCACCTTGCAGGGCGGTGGCACAGTTCGCCCGCACCCACGAGAAGAACGCCGGCTCAAGCTCTTTCCGGTCCGGCAGGTGAGGCGCGGAACTGTTGGAAGCCGATCCTTTGGCATTGCGGCTTATGACGGTGGCCCACACCTTGGCGGCTCCGTTTTCGATTTGGCTGATCGCGCTTTCCAAGGCTTTCGCGCGGCTGAATCTGCCGTTGGTTGGAGCGCTTGCGATCCAGCTAGGAAGCTGTAAATCAATTAGCCGTTTTGCTTCGTTGTCCCACAAGGGGTCGGCATTAGGGACGCCATCAGCCTCGGCAAACCGGGCGTGATAGAAGTTCCTGAGCGCCGCTATTATAGGTGGCCGAATGCTATCAACATAGCCGTCCTGGTTAAACGCAAAGCCACGCAAACGGCGTCGTCTGGGGCGGGCGAAAGCACTGGCTGAAAATCCCAAGCATTTCGCACATTGGTAGAAGTTATCGGGCAGGATCAGAATCTCCGATGGCAGGTTCAGATCCTTGCGGATCTTCTCTATCATTGGGTCGTCTTTCAGAATGCAAGCGTCGGCATATAGATGAAACTTCTGGGTGATTTTGTAGAAATCCACCCGGCCACGTGGGGGATCGTCGTACTTCGTGTCACGGGGAACGCCTTTCGCACGCTGGCAAAGACTCCACTCCTTTTCGTCAGTCGTCGGATAATGCGCGAATCGGCCTGTTGTTGTAGCCTCTTCGATCCAGGCACCGACAATGATCAAACGGCCATCTACAATCCAGAAAAGGCCAACCTCTGGCGTACCCGCTAGCCGCTCCCTCTGCTGTCCAGAAAGCTCATTACGCCGGTGGACCTCGTCGAGGTATTCCCGTAGGCGTTGCGCGTTGTCATCGCCTGAATTCTGTTATGATTTCTTGCTCATATATTCTTGGAACCTCTTTTGAAAAGCTGCCATCCGGCGTTGAAACGCCCAACCGTAAGAATGGTGGCCGGATCTGTCATCTGGGCTTGACACCGGGGATCTCGCAATTAATGGCCGGAGCGCTGATGTCCTTATAGCGACTGTCTGTTTTGCATGAATTCACTATCGCGTCAATCGTCTGCCCAGCCGGACCTTTCCGGCCATGGAGATGGTGAACATACCTGAGGCAACACTTGAGCTTGATGTCGTCGCACTTAGCCGCTTTATTGGCTTCAACCAGTGCATTCAGATAGTCTTCGTCTGGACCAATCCTTTTGAGTGGAGAGGGTAGGTCCAACTCGTGGACTGGAAGTTGGTGTTGTGACAGGCAGTACGAAGAAGCGGCTGCAAATCCGCAATTCCATCTCCGAGCAGAAGCCGATCAACTTGTTGTCCACGGTTGTCGAACAAGCAGCCATTGCCCTCGGTAGCATCCCCGGCGTACTCACACCTCCGTGTACCCAGTAAGATGCCATTATGGACCGACTGGACCAGATTGAAGTTGTCTTTTTGGTTTTGAATTAACAATTCCGATGAGCGGCCACCTGGGTGGAAACCGAGCACACGCCAATCACAAGATTGATCACGCTTTACCCAATTCCGGTCAGGTTCGCCGGTGCAAACAAGAACGTAAAGCAAGCCGTCCGGTCCCGGACTGAAGGACGCTACGTGGCCTCCGGCGAGCGATATTGTTCCAATGCGGCGAACTGAAATGTCCATTTGTCCTTGTTTCTCTTCCATTGAATTCATTCCTGTTCAAAAAACTGTGCTAAATCTTCGTCACGAATATCACGGACTGGATCGGAAACTGTAACGGCCAGAACGAGGCTCCTACCATTGACCCCGCTACCGTTGCCATTGGCCTGATGTTCTGCAGGTGGCACACAGCGTCTTCCACCAGCCGGACGCGTCCTCTTCACGGCTGCCAGGATTGCCGCATGCTTCGCAAGTCATGACGCTCAGTTCGCCTGCCAAGTTAATCGCCGCTTCGATCTCATCGGTTGACCCGTCCGCATAGAACCTGAGCCCGCCAAACTTCTCCTTGACTTGGACAACTTGAAAGCTTGACGCCATTTCGCCTAAAGCCGCTACCATCGGCTCAAGCCGCTCACACAGTTGATAAATGATGTCGTACCAGCCGTCGCCGCAACAAAAGCCAAGGCTCATTCCCGATAGGCGTTCGTCGTCCTTATCGCGAAACCAGGCAGGCCATCGTTGTAAGATCGCTTGTTCCTTGTCCGGTGACATCCCCTACTGTTCACCCTCTTGGGAGTCATTCTCGTCCGATTCCCGCCGCTCAAAATTCGGACACCCAAACTCCTGGTGTGTGAGCATCCCTGAACGCGGGCTCTGTTGGCTCAGGCACACGCCCCAGTCAATGCCAGCGCCACCTGCGAGTCGTCCAAAGAATCGGCAATTATCGGAGCAATCAGGCTGAATGACTCCATCGCTGATAGGCATTCGCTCGCCGAACGGCACGAAGTCAGACGGCATCTTCGTTACGATCTCAAACAAATGCTCATGATTTCTTAGTGGCATATTGTTCCTTTTGGTGCCGGTGTTAGGACGCGACCGAGAGTTCGGTAGGCTGAGCCTCAATAACGCCGGCCACGTCGCTATCAATTTCCGTGAGCGCGGCGGCGAGTCGCGTGGTTAAGCTTCCCCGTTTCTTCCAGACTGTTTCGTGAGACCGCTTTTCCTGAGAATCGACGTTAACGACGTCATTTGTGAGCTTCTCCAACTCGCGGAATCGCAACCTATATTTGTCGGATGTGATTAGCGAATACAAATCGCTCATTTTGCTGGCGCGTTCGCATAGACTGACGCCTCGCAGATGGAGTGCAACTATGCTCCGGCGGAGAACAGAAACGATGTGTGTAACGCGCCCAGGGGTGACTATGATGACATCGGAGTCAACGCAGAGATCTTTTTCCCCACGCGGAAACACGGTGGAGACTAGCACCGCATGCGTAGCGCCAACTTCCAATTGATCTTGCGGAAGCTTGCTGACAAAGGTGTTTTGCCATGCCTTAACGTTCTTCGATTCGAAAATGATCTGGCCACATTGTTGTCCTTTGTGGTCAACATCAAGCTGAATGTCAGCGCCGCATTGGCCCTTTGGGACGCGGGTGACAAGATCAGTTGGGAACGCTTCGTTTAAAGCCTTGAAGAGGTCGATTTCGGCAACGTCTCCAAGGTCTGGGGAAGTCTTCTTCACAAGCGCTCGCTCCATATCCTTGATCTTTGATTGCAAACTCTCCTTCTCGCGACTGAAGTCGGATTGAACTTTGAGAACAATTCGTCGCGGTCCTTCTGGATTGCAGCGACTTGATCTGAGTACAGTTTCTGGCGCTCAGCATCCATTTCTTTCAGTTTGGATTGGACGGCCTTCTCCAATTGCTGCTCACCGAGTTGCCGCTGCCGAGTGAGTTCTGCTGCGTGCTCCGCTTCGAGTTGCGTCCGCAGTTGTTTCCCGGATTCGCTTAGCTTGACCTGTTCCTGTTGGCGAATCTTGGTTTCAATTTCCGCGAATTGGCGTGGGAGATGGCGTTGCCGCACCCAAGGACAATTTTCAGTGACAGGCGTGGGCTGTGCATTCGTCGTGAGCAGTGGGATGTTGTTCATGGGTTTTGTTGTTTGTCGTGTCAAAGGGACGGTATTCATGAGATTGTGTTCGTTTCTATTCACGGTTGCCTCGCTTATTGCTACCTGGGAGTGTGAACCCAGCGGAGGTTTTCATCGTTCCGAAAAGCAAGCTTCCGCGCAACGACCAAATGCTGGATAACAAATCATTAACAGTGATTTCGCGATCATTCGCAAAATCAGCTTGCGCCGCCATGATAAAGGCTTCGCGCAATAAGGCGAAAGAGAAGCCAGCAGACTCTTCAACGGCTTCGTCGAGATTTAAATCGGCGAAGGGTGGATGCATTTGAACGAAGTACTGGCGGCGAAGGTGGGGCGTTGGATCACTGAAAAGTACAACGCGGTCGAACCTCCCTGGCCTTTTGAGGATGGCGGGATCTAATAAGCTGGGAGCATTCGCCGTCGCGATTGTGATGATGCCTTCGCCACTGGCCACTCCATCGAGTGAGTTTAAGAGCTGTTGGAGACTAACTTTAGTCGCACTCCCTCCGGCGCGGGGAAAGCAACGATCTATATCCTCCAGAAGTACTACCGCGGGCGCTTCCTCTGCTGCTCTTTCAAACAGGTGTTCCAGGTCTCCGTCATCAACCTTCTCACCAAAGAAACGGATCGTGAACGCGCTGAGACCGCGACTTGTGAGCATCGCCCTGATCGCTGTGCTTTTCCCATTGCCGGGTGGGCCATGGAGAAGATAACCGCGCCGGAACGGCAACCGCATCTTTCGGAACCAAGCCTCTCGCTCGAAGAAAGAATCGAAGTCATTCTTCAACAGGGCAACCACAGTGGGATCGAGGACGAGCTGGTCCCAGTCGCATTTATCAACCGGTTTAGGATGGTCATTCCCAACTTGCAATCGTGACTTGCTATCCGTCGCCGTTAGACTCTTTAGCAATTCTATGAATTCAGGAATACCCTCGCGTGCGATGACGACCAACTCTTGCTGAGCCTCGTGTGAGCTGCTAGGTCCTTCTTGATAGCAGGCAGAAAGGGCAACTATCGGTACGGGAAACTCTCCCAAGCGAATTCCCACGGGGCCATCAGCCCATTCCATCGAAAAGGTGGTTAGCTCTCTGTGGTCCACCTTGAAGAGTCTGAGTCGCAAGCCACGCGCTCGCTCCTTTTCCAGCGCAATCATATGAACATGCGATGGTGGAACCTGCGCGGATTGAATTCGCTCTCTCAGCCGACGAATTGCGGTCACCACTGGAGTGGACGGATCGGAGTATCCGATCAATGAGGGAATTGCCGCATCACAAAATGAGATGTCGGTCGCGACAATGATGGCATCAGCCAGACTGACGCCAAGCTGCCCCTCAATCCACTCTTTGTGGGGATCGATGGCGCGGCGTAGTTCCATGTTCCGTGTTGAGTAGGTGTGATTCAGTTGATGCATAATGATGGGCTCTGTGAGAACGCGGAGGGTGGCAGGCTCTATCGCGGCCATCTCCTCTACATCCCCATGCACTGATCTACAAAGCCGAAGGCCCGAAAGTGGATTCGAATCCAATATTTGTTCGATTTATTTTGGCCGGGGGGGGTGAAGTTTGACGTGTTCGACCCAACCCGTTCCCGTCTATTCATGAGAGGTTAGGGTGTGGGCGCTTTTTCGCAACGGGCGGTGGAATATGCCGCGACGGTGATAGGCCCGCTGGTCGCGGCCTACATCAAGATTCAACGCGACCGGCTGACGCAGTTGGCGACGCCGCTACCCGAGGCAACAAAGCTGAGGCTCCGGCAATACTTTACCGATTTCGATCTCGATCGCGTCCGGGTTGTACAGGCAGATCCGTTACCGATACCAGACCCGCCCTTGTAGGCGATTCTCAGGTGGCTACGGCTGGATATTCCTGGGCCGTCAAGTGTCGCGGCTATTACATTCGACTACTTGATAGCCGCCCGCGAAGAGATGGGCCTGCCGTTGCTTTTTCACGAACTGGTTCATGTGGTTCAATATACCGGCTATTGGGCGTGAAGGCGTTCTCGCGACTTTATGTTCTAGGATTTCTTACGGGCGGCGGCTACCATGGCATTCCGTTGGAGCGGTGCGCGTTTGAAATGGAACAACGATTCGTTCTGGACAAAGAGCCGTTCGATGTTGAAAGGGAAGTTCCCAACTGGATTTCAAAGGGCCTGTTTTGACGCGGTAGATCTTATTCGCAACCAATGGTCCCTGGGCAGGCTCAATCCGCGTTCAGCAATTCTGGCGCTTGACTCGCCTCATTGAGTTAACTAGCCTGATAAGAGCCATGAAGATACTCATCGCGCTTCTTCTGTTGTTGTGCGCTCTTTCGTTCGCACAGGACGACGCCAAGCCAGTCCCGCCCGTTTTGATTACTAAAGTTGAGCCCACCTACTCCCCAGAGGCTCTCGCGGATCACCTTTCTGGCAGCGTGCTCGTATCCTTAACGGTCGGCATTGACGGCGTCCCAACGGACAT
>Ga0302319_10023107_pt1 | contig 11123 bp, 8 predicted proteins | sample Bog_T0_2_FD_203319 | JGI IMG/M metagenome (GOLD analysis project Ga0302319, IMG submission 203319) | Peat permafrost microbial communities from Stordalen Mire near Abisko, Sweden - Bog_T0_2 | ecosystem: Environmental > Terrestrial > Soil > Wetlands > Peat | place: Sweden: Abisko, Stordalen Mire...
TTCGGCGTCCACCGGCCTTCATTTGCGCGTACAAATCCCGGGTCGTGGAAAATACCTTCACCGTCTGCGCCTGGCGTTCCCCCCCCCAGGTGGCCAATTCGCCGATGAGCAGCGTGACCTGGTGCCCGTGGGCGGTGAGAAAGCCAGCCAGCTCCGTGCCCAGCCGGCCGGTGGAAAAATTCGTCAGCCGGCGCACGTCGTCCAGCGGTTCATACGTCGGTCCGGCCGTGACAATGCAGTTCATGGGGCGGGATTTAACTGTAAATCAAGCACCGCAGGCAAAGTTTATTTTGCGGATCCTTCACCCGGGGATGACTGCCCTGGCGTGAGCCGCTAATCCTCCAGAGCTAATGGCAATTAATCTTGCCAGAAAAGGACGCGCATTTTAGGTTCACAGCCGAGCTCAGGAGCACCCATGGGTTTAATCCACATGACCGGTGAGGTTTCGCGAGCGCTTCAACCGCGCTCGCGCCGACGCGATCGACCCCGGCGCATCGAATGCCCGGCAAAATCTCTTTCGCCGGTTCTAATGCGTGGTGTTGATCCGACCCAATTGATCAAAAAAATCCTGGAGACAACTCATGCAGATTGATGAAGCATTCGTGGATTCCCAGGCTCCGAACTCCGCTGCGATCAGGAATGCGCGCGGAGTCGTGCTGAAAAGGAAACTGGTCGGACTGTTCCATTCAGCCGATGGCACGCTCCTATTCGGCGATTGCAAAGGGAGCGGCGCGGAAAACTACCGGCCATCCGCCGATTTCGGCGATCCCACCAAACCGGTTTATCGCTGTACTTGTCCGAGCCACCAGTTTCCGTGCAAACACTCGCTCGCTTTGCTCTATGCGCACGCCCAAGGTGCGAAGTTTGTGGAGCAGGAGGTGCCGGCAGACATCACGGAAAAGCGAGCCAAGGTTCAACAGCGTGTCGAAAAGAAAAAAGAGGAAGCCGAGAAGCCGCCCAAGGTCAATCCCAGTGCGCTCAGAAAAAAAATTCAGACGCAGTTGAAAGGCATCAACCTGCTTGAATCGCTGGTGAACGATCTCATGCGCGCTGGCCTGGGGACGCTAAATGCCAAGTCCGCGCGTCAAGTCGAGGAGCAGGCCAGACAACTCGGCGACGCTTATCTCCCCGGGGCGCGGAACGCACTCCATGCCTTGACGGGTTTGTTCTATCGCTCGCAGATCAGCTCGGAAGATGAGTTGAAAGCGTCGGAGCGTGAGCGCATTTACAGTGCCGCCCTGGATCAGTTGAACCGGCTGCAATCGCTATGTAAACAAGGACGCAAGTATTTGAACAGCCGGTTGGAGGATTCCGAGCTAAAGCCCGAGACGGAAACTGACATCGCCGCATGGCTCGGCCATGCCTGGCAGTTGCGGGAACTGAAGGACGCCGGGTTGTTGCAGCCGGGCGTCGAACTGTTGCAACTGGCGTTCAATTCTCACGATGACTGGACCCGCCGGGAATTTGTTGAAACCGGGGTGTGGCTCAATCTGCAGTCTGGCGTGGTGCAACTGACCCGCAACTATCGTCCTTATCACGCGGCCAAACACATTCGCGAGGACGATTCGTGTTTTCATATTATTGCCTGTCCGGAGCTTTGCGTTTATCCGGGCAACCTGAATCCGCGCGTGCGCTGGGAATCCAGCGAGCCGCGACCGGTGACCAAGGCGGATCAAGTGCGGGCCCGGGAGCACGCGAAGGCGGATTTACGCGCCGTCATCAAGGACGTGAAGCTGCAGTTGAAATCGCCCCTCGGCGACCGGCATCCGTTCGCGCTCGTGAAATATCGCGCCTTGGGCCGTGCCGGTGAAGACATCATCATTGAAGACCAAACGGGTGAACGGCTGGTGCTCGCGGATGACAATCACGCTGGCGAGCCAGCGACCCTGCCGTTGCTGGCCATGTTGCCGAAGGCAGTGCAGCACGATCAGGTCATGCTCGTGCGCTTCCATCACGATCTCGATTCCCAAAAACTTCGTGCCAAACCCTTGAGCATCGTGACGGAGAGCGATGTCATCCGGCTCACCTACTGAGCATTCAACCGATGAGCCTTGCCTTGATTCAGGAAGCTGCGAAAGAAGCCCGTCGTCTCGCCGTTGCCGGTAGCCCGCTGGCGGTCGGCGATTTCCGGTTGAAGAAGCTCATCGCCCCAATGGAGCAGGCGGGGGCAAAAGTTCCTGTGTTCGCCCAGGTGGCCAAAGCCATTGGCGAGGTCGTCCATGGCAAGGAAGCCGATTCCGCGACGAATCTGCTCAACCTGAGCACGTTGCTCAACGCCATTCTTTACACGCAGGGCCAATCGGGCGCGGAGGGTGCGTTTCGCGAGCTCGAAGCTTTGGCCACCGGTTGCTTCAGCACGCGGACACCCGCGCGCGTACTCAAGCCACTCGTGCAAGCGCTGACCACGACGGGCGGCGGACGTTTTGAGCTCATCAAGTCGGCCTGCGAACGGGGCGCGTTCAATGACCTGCGCCTGATTGATCCCTGCATTCTGGCGCTGGGGGATACGCATCCGGAGCTGGCCGATCTCGTGGCAAATAAAATTCTTCCGGCCTACGGACCGGGCATCGTTCCGCGACTCAAGGGCACGCTGGAGCTCAAAGGCAAGCGATCCGATGCGCGGAAGTTGGGCCTGATGCATCGGCTGGATCCGGTGGGCACCCTGGAGCTCTGTAAAACCGCGCTCGAGGATGGCTCCCTGGAAATCAAGGCCGCCGCCATCGCCTGCCTCGGGAGGCATGAGGAATGCCTGCCGCTGGTTTTGGAACAGGCCAAGGCCAAGAACAAACTGCTGCGGGCGGCCGCGCTCGAAGCCCTGGCCGGGCATGACCGTCCGGAGATCACCCAGCTATTCGCCGAACTGGTCCAAGGCAAAGCGTTGGATATGCTCGCGGGCCCGTTCCGCGTTCTGCGCAATCGGCAGGTTTTAAATGCCCTGCTCGCCGAAGGCAACCGGGTATTTGCCCTGATCCTCGAAGGTGACGCGGAGCAGATGCCGCGCTTCGGTGAAGTGCTTGATTGTCTGGCGGCGAGAAAAGACCCGGAAGTCGAGGCATGTCTGCTGGGTTGTTTCGCCAAATCAGATGCGCTCGCAAAAATGACAACCAAGACCACCGTAAGCGCCGGCAAAAGCGCCATGGACACCGGGGCAGACCTATTGGAGCGCCTGACCGTATTGCTCTACCAGATTGGCTCGCCCAATACGATGGCGGCGATATTGGAAAAGCGCGGATCGTTGCCCGCCGCGATGTTCCCGCAGGTCTTGCGCTGCGCTTTGCGCACCTGGCTGGCGGACAAGGTTTATCAGGAGTTTTCACCGCTGCTTGGACCGGCCAAAGGCGATGGCAAGGAGAAAATCACCGAGCTAAATCACCTCATGGCCGCGACCCAACGGGATCCCCGTTGGCAATGCGATCCGGCAATCACTCCTGAGTCTCCGGGCAACCAGCCTGAAGAAGTTGAATGGCGCAAGCAAGTGAAGTGGGATGAGCACTGGCTTGAAGCCGCGATTCAGGCCAAAGAAACGATGATGGTTTATACCCTGGCGCGACCGGATCACACGCCAGCGCTCAACTATTTGTTGCGCCAGAGCGAGACCGAACAGCCGGCGGAACCTCATCTACTGATGCGGGCATTGATTCGTTGCCGGCACCCACAGTCCACGGAGGTTCTGCTAAAACTCATCGCCCAAAAATGCAAGTCGGCAAAATACTTCGACTACGGAATGCAACTGCTATTCGAAAGCGCGCAATACCTTGCCGCGGCGGATCTGCCGAAACTCGACGCCTTCGCCGCGAAGCTGGATGAGAAGTTCATGGACAAATTTCTCGAGGCGCTGGCACCGCTGCGCACCGCCAACCCAACGAACTGAATTATTTTGATCATGCCAAAAGGAAAAAACGACGACCTGCGTCAACCCGGGGAGATTCTGTTCGCCGAGGAACTGGACGCGCTGATCAAGGCGGAAAAGCATCCGGTGCCGGCGGGATGGCGCATGTCACCGCGCTCGGTGCTCACCTACCTTTGCGGCGGCAAATGCGGCAAGCTGGATATCACGCCGAAATACATCGGCCACCAGCGGCTGGTGGAAATTGCCATTTCGACCCTGGTCACCGACCGCGCACTTTTGTTGATCGGCGAGCCGGGCACGGCCAAGTCCTGGTTGTCGGAGCATCTCGCCGCGGCCATCAACGGTGATTCGACCAAAGTGGTTCAAGGCACGGCCGGGACGACAGAGGAACAGATTCGCTACACCTGGAATTACGCCATGCTCATCGCGCGCGGCCCGAGCAATGAGTCGCTGATCAAGAGTCCCATCTACCGCGCGATGGAATCCGGCAGCATTGCCCGCTTTGAGGAAATCACGCGCTGCGCTTCTGAAGTCCAAGACGCGCTTATTTCGCTGCTTTCGGAAAAGCGGCTCTCCATTCCCGAACTCGTCACAGAAATTCCGGCGCAACGAGGCTTCTCGGTCATCGCCACGGCCAACACGCGCGATCGCGGTGTCAACGACATGTCGGCCGCCTTGAAGCGTCGCTTCAACATCGTCGTGTTACCCGCGCCCGCGGATTTGGAAACGGAGGTTGCCATCGTCACCAAACGCGTCAGCGAGCTGGCCACCAATCTTCAATTGAAATCCGAAATCCCGAACGAGGATGCAATCATGAAGGTGGTGACAATCTTCCGCGAACTGCGGGCGGGTCAGACGCTCGACGGCAAGAACAAGGTGAAGACACCTTCGGGCGTGCTCTCGACCGCCGAGGCGATTTCGCTGCTCGCTAACAGCATGGCGCTCGCCGGCAATTTTGGCGACGGCAAGGTCAGCGAAAACGATCTCGCGTCCGGCCTGCAAGGCGCAGTCATCAAGGACGACGAAAAGGATATCATTGTCTGGAAGGATTATCTCAGCAACGTCATGAAGAAACGCGGCGCAGCGTGGCGCGGACTCCATTCCGCCTGCCAATCGCACGTGGGCGAGTGATCAACCTGACGTTGCCATGTCAGCCTCGGCACCCCACATCTTCGGTGTCCGCCACCTTTCTCCGGCGGCGGCCTGGCATTTGCGGCAGCTGTTGGACCGCGTGCGCCCGAGGCTTGTGCTGATCGAAGGTTCGGATGACGCGGATGAATTGATTCCGCATATCGTCAGCCCGAAATCCAAACTGCCGATCGCGATTCTGGCCTACACCGCCGACGCTCCGGTGCGGACGTTTGTTTATCCGCTGGCGACTTACAGCCCGGAATATCAGGCGCTCGTCTGGTGCCGGGAAAACCAAGCCAAGGCGCGCTTCATGGATTTGCCGGCGTCCGTTTTTCTCGGCTTGATGGATCGCGATGATGGCTCGACCGTGCTTGAAAAAGACAAACCGGAAGAGCCTGAAAAGAAGGAAAAGGCAAAACCGACGCTGGCCCAGACTCTGGGTGTGGAAGATGAAGAAGCTGCCGCTCCCGTCGGCGAGGAGAACCCCAAGCGCGATTCGGTTTATGACCAGATTGCCACGCTGGCCGGAGAACCTGACTACGAGACTTATTGGGAACGTCACTTCGAGCAGCTGCGCGCGGATGACACGTATTTGAACGCCGCGCGTTCCTACGGAGCGGAGCTGCGTTCGATGGAAGATTTCTCCTCGCGCCGTGCGGCAGAGAATCTGGTGCGTGAGTCCTACATGCGCCGGAAAATCCAGCAGGCCATCGCCGATGGATTTAATCCGGAGCAGATTGTGGTCGTGACCGGAGCATTTCACGCGACCGCGCTTGGACCAGAACTGCCGCGCATGACCGATGCGGAGCTTGGCAGGCTGCGCAAGCGGGAGTCAAGGATGACGCTGATGCCGTATTCATTTTTCAAGCTGTCGTCGCAATCGGGCTACGGCGCAGGCAATCATGCGCCGGCTTACTTCGAGATGGTATGGCATGGCTTCAACAAAAACCTGGCGGCCTCGTTGCCCACGTTGTTTCTGACGAATGTCGTGCGCGAACTCCGCACCGCAGGAACTTTCCGGTCCACGGCGGAAGTCATCGAAGGCGTCCGCTTGGCCGAAGCCATGGCGGACACGAAGAATTCGCTGCCGACGCTTCGCGAGTTGCAGGATGCCGCTGTGACGTTGCTCGGCCAGGGGGATCCGGCGGTGGTTCGCGAATCACTCCTGCGAGTTGAAGTCGGCACGGCCATCGGTGCGCTGGCCAAAGGCGTCAGCCAGACTTCCATTCAGGATGATTTCTATCGCGAGCTGACCCGCCTCAAACTGGACCAGTTCAAGGCCAGCGTGAAACGCGAACTTGATCTCGACCTGCGTGAGAACCGCCGTGTCAAAACGGCCGGGGCGGCGTTCCTCGATTTGCACCGTTCCAGCTTTTTACATCGGCTCGCCGTGCTGGAAGTGGGTTTCGGCCAGCAGTTGAAGGTGCGTCAGGAGGGAACGACGTGGGCCGAGCGTTGGGCGCTGCAATGGACACCCGAAGCGGAGATCGCCATCGTCGAGGCGGTGTTGCTGGGCGAAACCATCGAGCTCGCGGTCGCGTTCAAATTCAAGCAACGCGTGGAGCAATGCGCAGCAATCGCCGAAGCTGCCGTCATCATCCGGCAGGCCTGCGAATGCGGCATGAGCGCCTCAATTGAACTTGCGCGACAGACTCTCCAGCGGCTCGCCAACGATTCCTCCGATTTCACCGCCCTCGCGAGTGCCACGTATGAACTGGGGTTGGTGATCCGCTATGGCGATGTCCGGCAGTTCGACGCCGAACCGTTGAAACCACTGCTTCAGCAATTGTTCCTCGAAGGCGCGCTCGCGTTGGTGGGCGCGGCCAATTGCGACCGCTCCTCCGCCAAGAAAGTGGTCGGGGGCATGAACGAACTGAACAAGGTTGCGCTGGATTACACTTCGCTCATTGATGAGGCGCTTTGGATCAGCGAGCTCCAGAAGCTCGCGCGCGCCGATCATTTGAATCCGCTGCTGTCCGGCTACGCCTGCGCTCTGCTCGTCGAGCGCAGCCTGATTTCCAACGAGGAACTCGCCCGGGAAGTTTCCCGCCGTTTGTCCCCCGGCATTTCGGCCGATCTTGGCGCGGGCTGGTTCGAGGGACTGGCTCAGCGAAATCGTTACGCCCTCCTGACCCGTCTGACGCTCTGGGAGCAGCTCGCCAATTACGTCGCTGCGCTCACGGACGATGAGTTCAAGCGGGCACTGGTGTTTCTCCGCCGCGCCTTCGGTGATTTTTCCCCAGCGGAAAAACGCAGCATCACGGAAAACCTCGGCGAAGTTTGGGGTGCGAATCCAGATACCGTCAGCGAGGTGTTGAGCGAGGAATTGACGGAAAAGGAAAAGAAGAAGTTGGACGAGCTGTCGGACTTCAACTTTGAGGAACTGTGATGCCCACCCCGGTTGACCAGGAACAGCTGAAACGCTGGCGGCTGATGCTCGGACAGCACGCGCAGGAATCACTCGCGAACATGGGTGGTGCCGGTGGTTGCGAACTCTCGGCCGAACAGCTCGGCATGGACGAAGCCCTCGCGGCCATCTACGACGAGACCTCTGGCGAAGGCGGAGATCCATCCAGCCGAAGTCAGCGCAGCGCGGGCCTGGGTCCGTCTGCTCCGAACCTTGCCAAATGGCTGGGCGACATCCGCAGCTATTTCAAGGAGGACGTGGTCACGGTCATCCAGAATGACGCCATCGAGAAAAAGGGCCTGACGCAGCTGCTGTTCGAGCCGGAGATGCTCAAGAACGTTGAACCGAATCCGCAATTGGTCGGCACGCTTATGTCGTTGAAAGGGCGCATCCCTGAACGCACCAAGGAGACGGCGCGCATGGTCGTCCGCGCGGTGGTGGAGAAAATCAAACGCTTGCTCGAACAGCGCATACGTCAAGCTGTCCTGGGCGCGCTGAACCGCAAGGAACATTCGCCCATCCCGAACGCGACCACGATCGATTGGAAGCGGACCATTGGCCGCAACCTGAAAAATTTTCAACCGTCGCTCGGAACGATTGTCCCCGAGAAAGTCTATTTCTTCTCGCGCGCGCAGCGTTCGAACCACTGGACGGTGATCGTCTGCATGGATCAAAGCGGTTCGATGGCCGAGTCGGTCGTTTATGGTTCGGTGGCCGGTTCGATCTTTGCCTCGCTACCGGCGCTGAGCACGCGCGTTGTCGCCTTCGACACCGAGGTGGTGGATCTCACCGAGCAATGCGGCAACGATCCGGTGGACATGATCTTTGGCGTGCAGCTCGGCGGCGGCACGGACATCAACAAGGCGGTGGCCTATGGCGAAAAATTCATCACCGATCCGGCGCAAACGATTTTCATTCTCATCAGCGACCTCATCGAAGGCGGCAACCAGTCGCAACTCATCCGCCGCATGCATGAAATGGCCGCTTCTGGCGTGCGTATCATTTGCCTGCTGGCCCTGTCTGACAGCGGCATTCCGACCTTCGATCAGCAAGTCGCCAAAAAGCTTTCCGAAGGCGGCGTGCCCTGTTTTGGCTGCACCCCGAACAAGCTGCCGGAGTTGATTGAAGGCGTGCTCAAAAAGCAAGATCTCAAGGCGCTGGCGGCGCGAATTGCGACGAAAAACGAAAAAGCAGCCATTTAGTGACGCGCATGAACTCGATAGTTTGCGAACACCGCGCCGCAGAGAAAGTTGGCAAGGCGTGCGAGCATCTGCTTGCCAGGCAGGTTGGGAGTGAAGATTACGCTTCGCAGGAACACCTTCGCAATTTCACGGGCCGGGGAGTTGAGTTCATGCTCGTTTGCCCCCAGTGCGGAGAACGTCCAGACCAGGGTGACCCCTTTGGGCCTGCGCGAAGACGATCGCCTGCTGATTCCGGGCGTGCGACTTTTTGAGGTCAAATCTGGGGTGGAAAAAATCTCTTTCGCCGGACCTATATCCAGTCAAAAAAATCATTGAAGGCCTCCTTTGACCGGGCGTCGGGGCAGTGCGCCGCCCGTGCGTGTTTCCTCGGCGCCAGCCGTGCTTCCGGATAAATCCAAACCGGCGATCAAGTCCTGGATGCCGGCTCAGCCGATAGTTCCGGTTTTTTGAATTGAAAAGGTATTCAGACTTGCTAATAATTTGACTATGTTCAAAAAGCTATTCATTCCCTCAAACGATTCGGACTTGACCCACATGGCGATCCTGGTGGCGAGACTGTGCTTTGGGCTGACCATGCTGTTCAATCATGGCTATGACAAGCTGATCCATTTCCACGACCTGGCCGGCACATTTCCCGACCCGCTGCGGCTGGGACCCCAGGCCAGCCTGACGCTGGTGATTCTGGCCGAGGTGGTGGCCGCTTTGCTGCTGACGGTCGGTTTCATGACGCGAGTGGCGGCGGCGGTATTGGTCATCGACATGTTTGTCGCCTTCCTGATGGTCAATAAAACCGCGATGCACGGCGACGGCGAACTGGCGTTCCTGTATCTGGCCGGCTTCGTCGTTTTGGTGATTGCGGGCGGCGGGTTGTTTTCGCTGGATACGCTGGCCTTCAGCCACCCCACGCGCAGCCGCATTCAAAAGCACAGTTAGGAGGAAGGTTTTTCAAGCCTGCGCTTGAGTCGGCCTGCGGCGCGACATAAATTCTCGTTGCATGAACTCGACATTGAAAGAACAGGTTGCGGAAACGTCGGCTTGGATCCGCAAGCTGCGGGAGGAGATTGCGCACGTCATCGTGGGGCAGGAAGCGCTGGTGGACCGGCTGCTCGTCGGGTTGCTCGCCAACGGCCACGTGCTGCTGGAAGGCGTGCCGGGACTGGCCAAGACGCTTTCGGTGCGCACGCTGGCCACGGCCGTGCAGGCCCGGTTTAACCGGATTCAGTTCACGCCGGATTTACTGCCGGCGGACATTGTCGGCACCCTGATATATAATCCGCAGGATGCCAAATACCACGCCACGCGGGGACCGATCTTCGCCAACTTCGTCCTGGCGGATGAGATAAACCGCGCGCCGGCCAAGGTTCAAAGCGCGTTGCTCGAGGCCATGCAGGAACGGCAGGTGACCCTCGGCGGGGAGACCATGAAGCTGCCGGCACCTTTCCTCGTACTGGCCACGGAAAACCCCATTGACCAGGAAGGCACCTATCCCCTGCCCGAGGCGCAGGTGGACCGCTTCATGTTCAAGGTGATCCTCGATTATCCCAACGAGGCTGACGAGCGGAAGATTCTGGACCGCATGGCTTTCACCAGTCCCGAAACACCGGTGAAACCAGTCGTTTCACTGGAGGAAATTCTGGCGACGCGCAAACTGGTGGACCAGATCCACGTGGACGATAAGATCCGCGATTACATTGTGAAAATTGTTTTTGCCACGCGCCAGCCGCAGGATTACAAACTGGACGTGAAACATTTCATCCAGTTCGGCGCGTCGCCGCGCGCAACGATTTACCTGACGCTCGCCGCCAAGGCCTGGGCCCTGCTCCAAGGCCGTGATTATGTCATCCCCGAAGACATAAAAAGCATCGGTCCCGACGTGTTGCGTCATCGCATCATCCTGACCTACGAAGCCGAGGCACAGTCCGTGACGACCGATGCGATTATCAAGCAGGTGTTTAACGCGGTGGCGGTGCCGTGAACCAATGAAGAATGTAGCATGACCATTGTTTGCCTACCTGGTTGTTAGCATGACCGTCACCGAACTCCTCGAAACCGTCCGCCGGGTGGAGGTGCGCACGAACCGGCTGGTAAATGACACGATGGTCGGCGCGTATCTCAGCCATTTTAAGGGGCGCGGCATGGATTTCGAGGAGCTGCGCGAATACATCCCCGGCGATGATGTGCGCGATATCGATTGGAATGTGACGCACCGGCTCGGTCGACCCTTTGTCAAACGGTTTCGGGAGGAGCGGGAATTGACCGCCGTGCTGGCCGTGGATGTTTCCGGGTCTTCGAGCTTCGGTTCGGCCGCGCGCACGAAACGAGAGTTTGCGGTGGAAATTGCCGCCACCCTGGCCATGTCGGCGGCGAAAAACGGCGACAAGGTGGCCTTGTTGCTATTCACCGACGAGGTCGAGCTGTTCGTGCCGCCGCGCAAGGGCCGCCGCCATATTCTGCGCATTATCCGGGAAATGCTGGTCTTCAAACCGCGCCGCCGGGGCACGGATATTTCCCGGGCGCTGGGTTTCCTGAACCA
>Ga0302319_10023108_pt1 | contig 11123 bp, 11 predicted proteins | sample Bog_T0_2_FD_203319 | JGI IMG/M metagenome (GOLD analysis project Ga0302319, IMG submission 203319) | Peat permafrost microbial communities from Stordalen Mire near Abisko, Sweden - Bog_T0_2 | ecosystem: Environmental > Terrestrial > Soil > Wetlands > Peat | place: Sweden: Abisko, Stordalen Mire...
CCACACTCGACCGCAAAAAGTCCGAGGAGTTCGCCAAGAAGGCCCTCCTCGGCGACGGCTTCACCCTCGAAGACTTCCGCGACCAGCTCCGTCAGATCAAGAAAATGGGCTCCATGGAAAGCATCCTAAAAATGCTCCCCTCCGTAGGCCCCTTCGCCGGCATGCAGCAAGCGTCAAAAAACGTGGATGAGAAGCAGTTCACCCGCCTCGAAGCCATCATCAACTCCATGACCCCGCTGGAACGCCGCAACCACGAAATCATCAGCGGCAGCCGCCGCAAGCGCATAGCCAAGGGCAGCGGAACCGAGGTACAGGACGTAAACAATCTATTGAGGCAATACGCCCAGATGGCCAAGATGTTCAAGCAGATGGGCAAAGGCGGCCTGGGCGCAAAGATGATGCGCGGCGGCATGGGCGCCATGGGCCTAGGCGGCAAACAACGCTTCGGAAGATAGGATTACCGTATTCCCAAGAATTCGCTTTGTAACAGGGCACGACTTCAGTCGTGCCGAATAAGGGTAGAGAAACGCTGGGCTTTAGCCCCTGAGGGAATGCCGAAGAGTCATAACATAAGTCTAGGGCTGGAAAGGAGGACGTGATGCGCAAGCTGACAGTCAAGAACTTCTCAGTAATCAAAGAAGCCGAGCTGGAGTTCGGCAAAATCACCGTCCTAATCGGCCCCCAATCCAGCGGCAAAAGCCTCCTCTGCAAACTGGCGTACTTCCTAGGAAAGGAGCTTGTTGAGCTTTCAGTCCGGTTAATTTCGAATGGAAGCCCATGGGAAGAGTATTTACGAGACGCATCCAAGGCTTTTTGGAGCCGATTTTCCTCAGGAGACGGACTAGTTCAGCTCGGCACAGTAATCACATTCTCCTCGCATCAATATGAAGCAGAGCTCAGTTGGGGGGCTGACCCAAACCTCCCTACGTTCCGATTCAGCGAGAAATTCAGAGAACAATACGAGTCGCTGCTTTCGGAGCCGATTCAAGGGGTGCCTTCAGCTTCCGGTGCTTTGATCCCTGGAGGGATCAGCTCGGTCGCAAGGAAAGAGGAAGTGTGGATCGCCCTGAACCGCCTTCTCTCGCAATCGATTCTTGAGGCTGTCGTTTATATCCCGGCTGGGCGGGCATTCTTTACAAGTACTTCCAAGGGCTTTGCGCTTCTTCAAAACGTCGGAATCGACTCAATCACGCGGGAATTCGCTGCACAAATTCAGTGGGACCCTCGATGGAGAGTCGGCATGATGGCTTCGGGGCGTGGGGTAACCGATGAAATAAATCGAAGCATGACTGATATATTGCGGGGATTCGTAATGATCGACTCCGGCGTTCCTCGTTTCATCGCTTCTGACGGGCGAAAGCTACCACTGGAAGTTCTGTCCACCGGCGTCCAGGAAATGCTCCCGCTTTTCAACATCATGGAACAGTTGATGTACACCCGCGAACACCTTGTGGCGGCTGAACGGGCCACTTACATCCCTCCACGTCCTAACGCACCCGTAAGCAGCCGTCCGCTCATCTACTTAGAGGAGCCGGAAGCGAATGTCTTTCCAAATACGCAGTACGGATTGGTCCGGTTATTCGCATGGCTCGCTGTCGACCCAATCCTCAACTTCGATTGGGTCATCACCACCCATAGCCCGTACATCCTAACCGCCTTCAACGATCTCATCAAAGCAGGACTCATAGCGGCAGAACGGCCCGACAAAGCTTCGGAAGTGAAGAAGGTCATCCCGAGCCAGTACTGGATCAAACCCGGCGATTTCGCCGCATACGCATTCGACGGCAAGGACGGTATTCTCCGCTCAATCATGGACAAAGAGACCAAGATGATCAACGGAGACATTCTGGACGACATCTCCAGCGACATTGCGGACGAGTTCGGTCAGCTTCTGGAGATTCAATATGGCGGAAAGTGAAGCGCATTGCGTTGAATCTCTACGCCACACGAAAATCAAAGTTCATGACAAAGGAACCAACGTCAGCGCAGTATTTCTCAATCCAGAAAAAAGAACCGTGGAGCGCATCCGAATGGACGGCTGCCTCGCTCCCCGGCAACAGACCGCAGCCGATTTCCTTGTTTCAATGCCCAGTATCGTCGACGTTATTGTTGAATTGAAGGGTACAGATGTTCGTCGAGCATTCGAGCAGGTCGAGGCTACAATTGAGTTTCTACAAAAGCGCAAGGACAGCGACAAGCAGCCGCCGAACTCACCCGTTACCGGCGTTTTGATTGTTTGCTCGGAGTATCCGAGCAAGAATTCTCGCATTCAGCGCAAAAGAGACGTACTTGGGAAAAAAGGCTTTCGAGTTGTGATTTCAACTCATAATGGAGGAGAGCACAGTTTCTCGGCTTTCCTAGGGAAGCACTAATGACAACCACCACCCTCCAAGACCAACTCGACGAGATCACCGCAAACACCCGCCACCTGGTGCAGGCCGAGCGGCTTGCCGTCGGCGAGCGCGCCGTCGAAGAACTCTTCTCCTCCGGCATCGAGGAACGCATCCTCCCCGTCGGCGCCCTCGCCCCCGAATTCGCCCTCAAAGACGCCAACAACCGCCTCGTCCGCAGCACCGACCTGCTAGCCCTCGGCCCGCTGGTCATCAAGTTCTTTCGCGGCCGCTGGTGTTCCTATTGCGTCACGGAGTTAGAAGCCTGGCGCGACCTCTACGGCACCCTCCGCGAGCGTGAAGGCCTCCTGGTCGCCATCGGCCCCCAAATCGCCCGCCAAAGCGACTTCATGGCCGGCCAGCACGGACTTCCCTTCCCCATCCTGCACGATCCCGGAAACACGGTCGCCGAAAAGTTCGGCCTCGTCTACACCGTCCCCGAGTATCTGCGCACCTACTATCTTTCCATCCTCGTCAACATCCCCTTCGTCAATGGCGAAGCAAGCTGGCGCCTGCCCCTCCCAGCGACCTATGTTATAAGTCCTGCTGGCCGCGTAGTCCTCGCCGAGGCCCACGCCGACTTCCGCGTCCGCCCCGAGCCAGAAGAAGCCCTCGCAGCCGCCTTCGCACACCATAGCCGCTAAGCAGTTCGCCAATTAATTCTGATCCACAGGCACGCCAGGCACAGGCTTCACAGCCGCCTGCCCTCGACGATATTCGAGATTCAGCACACTCAATTGGTACGCGCTATGAAACGGATACTTTAAGGATTCCACGTTCTGTGGCATCTTTTTCGGCGCCAGCATGCGCCAAGCTTCCGGAGCCTGCCAAGGATCGTAGCCCGCGTCGTCCAGCAGCGCCAGCGCAACCCGTTGCCGCTGCTCCATCCTCTCAAGCTCAGCTCGCTCGATTGAATTAGAAATCTCCACAGGCGCCGAGAAAAGCGGATCGAGCACAATTTCCCCCGCATCTTCTGCCGCGGTTCTTCCCAGCCGCAGAAAGCCCTCGCGCACAATTCCCGCACCCTGCCGTTGCAACGCATTCACCACGCACTCCGCCAGCACAGCACCCAATTGGCTGTCAGACTTTAGCCGCTCAACGGATTGCTTTGAAATCAGAATGATCCCCCCATGAAAAACGCACCCTTCCTGGCAGGACGGCTCATTATCGATGGCATAAAATCGAAAGGAAATTCTGAACGGGTCGTCCTCCGCCATCGCCTTCTGAAACTCGGGAACCACGCTTGCTCCCACTCGCATCACTCGGTTCTGCAACGCCGCGTCCGCTAGAATCGGATGCGGGTGGCCGAGCACACCCATGTTGATCGTGCCCTCCTTGTTCGTCGCAACGTCCGGCGCAACAAAGCTCAACTCCGCCGTCTGCGCGTCCGGAACATGCTTTGCAACCTTGGCCTTCACTCGGAAAAATATCGCGCTCGATGCATCCAGCAGCCCATCCTTGCCGCGTTTCGCCTGGAAGCGAAGCCATGTATTGGCGCCAACATCCGACAGCGATTTCACGCCACCATGAAAACTGCACTTTGTCGTCGCAGAAACGCGAATCAGATAGCCATCCGCCCGAATCACCGGCTCAGCGCCTCCCAACACAACCTTATCGATCACCCCAACGCCGAAGACAGGCTCGTCCCAGTCGTCGCGAAAAACCACTGTCCTGGCCGTTGCAGTCTTAGTGCGCCTGTCGAATGGTCCCTCCACAAGCACATAAGCGCCAATCTGAAGATCGTCTCGAAGAGGGCTATCCGTCCGGCTCTTTTTCTCTCCCAAGAGACGATAGCCCGTCGAAGTCGACGTCGCTACCTTGGCTCCGTTGATCTCGAAACCATCGGGTGGGTTTAGCGCAGTAATGTATCCCTCGACTGCAACACCACGTTCCTGCTGGCCACCTGCAACAGAGGAAAACACGGCGAGACCGATCACGCATGCCGCGCATCGGAAAAGAAACCAAACTCTTCGCAACAGACTCAGTTCCGCCAGGGCCAAAGCGATCTCCTGTTTTTTGATTCGAGGCAAGTATATTCCAATCCGTCCGAGAACGGCACAGGCCGTTTGATTGCCTGCCCTACTCCGATCGGTTGTCCTAGTGAAGAGAGCTAGACAACAAGGCTTCGACCTCTCTCAAGCTCACTCCCCGCAGCAGAAACACCTTGCTCCGCGATAACTCGCCGCCCACTAACTCAACCTTGTTTTTCGTCAAACCAAACGTCTCCGCCAGAAAGGCAATCAGCGCCGAGTTAGCCTTGCCCTCAAGCGGCGGAGCCTGCACCGCAATCTTCAACTGCGCTGCCGCCCCGTCGCCATAAACCCCCGTCACAGCCGTCTTCCTCGCTCCCGGCTGCGCCCGCACGGCCAGCGTCACCCCGCCCGCAACCTCGCGAAGCATCACTCCGGCTCCGCCAAAGATTCGGCTTGGGGCGCCCGCTTCCCAAACAGCGCCGTCCCCACCCGAATCCGCGTGGCCCCTTCTTCAATCGCCAGCGCAAAATCCCCACTCATCCCCATCGAAAGCACACCGAAATCTAACTTTGGATAACTCGCCGCCCACTTATCCCGCCATTCCCGCAAGCTCTGGAAGCAAGCCCGGGTAACGTCCTCCGCCACACCCCACGGCGCAATCGTCATAAGTCCCCGCACGTCGAGAGAATGCAAATCCGCAAGCTTCTCCAGCAATTGCGATGCTTCGTCCGATTCCGGCTCCAACCCCGCCTTCGTCTCTTCGGGGCTCAGCTTCACTTCAATCAGCACCGGCACCCGCTTGCCCAGCTTCCCCGCTGCCTCATTTACCCGCTCAGCCAGCCGAAGTGAATCCAGCGAGTCAATCGCATCGAATAACTCGACCGCCCGCAGCGCCTTGTTCGATTGCAGGTGCCCGATCAGATGCACAAGAATCGGCGCATCCGCCGCGGCATTGCTCCCCTCCGCGCGCCAGGGTTCCAGCTCCGCCGCCTTCGCCCCAAACTCCTGCACCCGATTCTCGCCAAACACCCGCAGTCCCAGTTCAGCCGCCTCGGCAATCGTTGCCGCCGGATACGTCTTCGACACCGCCATCAGCTCGACATCCGCACGAGCCCGCCCGGCCTTGCGGCACGCCGCGCCAATCGCTTCTTCCAGCACTTCCAGATTTTCACCCAGTTCCGTCATTGCTACCTCGTCCCATCCACTGGCACCCCTGCAACCCCGCCAGACCGCCCCGCCTCTAAGCCATCCATGTGGACAATTGTTCTTCTCATCTTCTCCAACATTTTCATGACTGTCGCCTGGTACGGGCACCTGAAGTTCGAATCGCAGCCCCTATGGAAGGTCATTCTCGTCAGTTGGGGCATCGCCTTCTTCGAATACTGCTTCCAGGTCCCCGCCAATCGCCTCGGCTATGGCCGCTTCTCGCCGGTGCAGCTCAAAGTCATTCAGGAAGTCGTCACGCTCACCGTCTTCGCCGTCTTCACCACGTTCTACTTCGGCAGCAAGCTACAGTGGAACCATGCTGTCGCAGCCCTCTGCCTGGTGGCCGCGGCCTTCTTCGTTTTTCACAAATTCTGATCGGGCTTTGCATTACTCCGGTTTCGTCTGGATCCGCTCCCGCGCGCCGTCCGTCCGGCCGGTCACCGGCAAATGCTGACCCGCACCCCCCAGTCCAAAGCGCGGCATGTTCGCGTAAATGCTCTCGTACTGTCCCGGAGCCACCATGTATGTTTCGTGCCAGATGCCCACCACGCCATTGCTGCCAATCCGCCGGTTAAACTCCGCCCACGCCGGCAGGTGCGCCGCATCTCGTGCATGCGCATACGCATGGAGTTGCTCAAAGCTGCGCCAGTACTGCACCATCCCCACACCGCGCCAGTACATGAAAGTCTCCACATGAAGCAGGCCCAGTTCCGGCTTTCGCTTGAGCTCTGCAAGCATCGGACCCATCGCCGCCGCCACGCGCGTCCAACTGCGGACCGCCAGCCAGCGGTTCACGCGAAAGCCGATCAGGAAAACCACAAACGGCTCGTCGCTCAGCGCGGTATACCGTCCCGGAAAAATCGTCGCCATCCCATTCCTCTTCCCGCCAACAACCCGGCTTAGATGATGAGACTGGGCGCCGAGTCCTTGCGCTTTTTTCTAGCGCAAGCGCGCCAAGCACCAAGCTCCTGCGAGAGAATAGCGAGCGGCTCCTGCATGCAATGCCTTAGTGGCCGAACTCCTCCAGGTACTTCTCCGCTTCCAGCGCCGCCATGCACCCTGACCCTGCCGCCGTAATCGCCTGCCGATACCGCCGGTCCTGCACATCGCCGCACGCAAACACCCCCGGAATCACTTTTCCGTCATGCGTCGTCAGCACATTCCCCGTGGTCTTGATGTATCCATCGTCGTCCAGATCCATCTGCCCGGCAAACATTTTCGCGTTCGGCTCATGACCAATCCCCAGAAACAGCCCGCTGATCGAAAGCTCGTCCTGGCAGCCGGATTTCGTGTCCTTCAGCTTCACTCCGCGAACTTCCTTCTCTTCCACTCCCAGCACCTCTTCCACAGCCGTGTTGGTGCGCAGTTCAATGTTTGGATGCGACATCGCTCGGTCCAGCATGATCTTCGACGCGCGAAACGATTCGCGCCGATGCAGCAGCGTCACCTTACTCGCAAAGCGAGTCAAGAACAGCGCCTCTTCCATCGCCGAGTCGCCGCCGCCCACCACCGCAATCTCTTTGCCCCGGAAGAAGAACCCGTCGCACGTGGCGCAGCTTGAAACCCCATGCCCAATCAGCGCCTGCTCGCTGGGCAGCCCCAGCCATCGCGCGCTCGCTCCCGATGCCACAATCAACGTCCGCGTATGAATCTCGCCCGCCGAAGTGTGCAGCTTGATTGGATGCGTGCCGAGTTCCACACGCGCCAGATGGGCCATTTGGAAGGTCGCCCCAAAACGCTCCGCTTGCTTCTTCATGTTCTCAATCAGTTCCGGCCCCTGAATGCCCTCCGGCCATCCAGGAAAGTTCTCCACCAGCGTGGTGATGGAGAGCTGCCCTCCCGGCTCATGCCCCTCCAGAACCAGCGGGTTCAACCCAGCCCGGCCCGTATAAATGGCCGCCGTAAGCCCGGCGCAGCCCGAGCCCAGAATTACCGTGTCGCGAATCTCTGCCATTGGAAATTTACCTGCCCCCATTCTAGATGCTGAGAGCTCAGTACGGATTCTCGCCCCGCATTCGTGTGCCGATTGCCGCCCAAACTCAGCCGACTGGTTCACTGAATCACTTCTTCACTCATTCACTTCTTCACTCGACCACTTCCCGCCCGCTATCATGGTTTTCATGGCCAACCTCACACTGATCTACGGACTCAGGCTCCTCCCCGAAGGCGAAGTGACCGAAATCAACGACGCAACCCTCAAGCTTGCCAACGGCCACGAGGCACACGTCACCATGCACTCCATTGAAGGCTCCCGCGAGGAGATAGAGACCCAGCTCAAGCGCAGCCTCGACGCCTTCTTCGACTTCTACCCGGAAATCTGACCGGCCGCACCCCGGGCCATTCGCACCGCCATTCCGGATTAACACCTTCTAACCTCCCCAGCCCATTTAAGGCCACCGACTCGCTCCTTCTTCGTGTGCGGCAACCATTGGACGACTCTTAACCGCCTCGAAGAAGGGGCCCAGTTGTCGTCAGCAAACCCGCCGAGACGCCGCACAGACATCTGTCCGGAGCCTCTGCCGTGTTGACAATATTCCTGTCACGTCGCCTCGTGTCCTGCTGCGTTTCCAGCCTGCTGGTGCTCGCTTGCACGTTCTCCCATGCCGGAGGCCCAAAATACGTTGCCGGCGTCAGCTACTTCAACCCCGCCGTTCTCGGCCAGCCCATTCACTGGTCCGGCGGCCAGGTCAACTACTACGTCGACCAGGGCCCGCTCAACGCTTCCATTGGCAACCAGCAGGCCACCGCCATGGTCGATGCCGCAGCAGCCCTCTGGTCCGCCGTCCCCACGGTCGCCGTCACCCTCACTGACCAGGGCCCGCTCAACGAGGACGTCAACGGAACCAACATCGCCGCCGTCAACGGAATCATCACCGCGCCCGCCGATGTAACCCCCTCCGCAACCAACTACCATCTCGGCATCATCTACGACGCGGACGGCTCGGTCATCAACGCCATCTTCGGCGCCGGCGCAAGCGACCCCACCAGTTGCCAGAACAACGGTGTCTGGACCTGGCTCGATACCGTCCACCCCGACGCCACAATCGCTCACGGCATCATCCTGCTCAACGGCCTTTGCGCCACCACCCCCGCTCTCGTCGAAATGATGAACTATGAGCTTGAGCGCGCCTTTGGCCGCATCCTCAATCTCGACTACTCCCAGGTCAACCCCACCGCCCTCACCAGCGAACTTCCCGGCGCATTCGCCGGCTGGCCCGTCATGCAGCCCCTGAGCGGCGTCTGTAGCGAAGCCGGCGGAGAGTGCATTCCCAACCCCAACATTCTGCGCTACGACGACATTGCCGCCCTCAACCGCATCTATCCCGTCACCGCACAGAATGTCGCCACATTCCCAACCAAGCAACTCACCGCCTCCCAAACCGTCTCCATCACCGGAACCATCACCTTCCGCGATGGCATGGGCATGCAGGGCGTCAACGTGGTCGCCCGGCCGCTTGATCCCAACGGGAATCCCCTCTATCAATACGCCATCACCTTCGTCTCCGGCGCCTACTTCAACGGCAACCACGGAAACCCCATCTCCGGCTTCACGGACGCAACCGGCAATTCCCTCACCATGTGGGGCTCAAAGTCCCCCGCCCTCCGTGGATACTTCGACCTGTCCGATATGCCGCTCCCTCCCGGCGTCACCACCGCTGACTACGAACTCACCTTCGAGCCCATCAATCCGCTCTACATTCTCGAAGACTCGGTCGGCCCCTATCTCGACGGCCAGGTCGCGCCCTCCGGCTCTCTGCTGCCCATCACCCTCTCCAGTCTCCGCGCCGGCAGCACCCAATCGCTAACCGTCAACATTGCCGACTCCGCCATCGGCGCAACTGAAGACGCTATCGGCACCGAAGCCTCCCCGCGAACTCTCCCCTCAAGCGGCCAGTGGAGCGGCCGCCTCAGCCAAATCGACCAAACCGACTGGTTCACTTTCCCTGTCCGCGGCGGCCGCACCTTCACCGTGGTCACCCAGGCCCTCGATGAGTCCGGCACTCCTGCCGAATCCAAAGCCATGCCCTCCATCGGCGTCTGGAATGCGTCCGACCCCATCGGCGCGTCACCCGTTGGCGCAGCCCCCGGCATCAACGGCCTCGCAACCGGCGAATCCTGGCTGCGCATCACCAGTTCCGCCAGCGACCTCGTCCGCATCGGTATCGCCGACCAGCGCGGCGACGGCCGTCCCGACTATCCCTACAATGGCTGGGTCCTCTACGCCGACTCCGTCCAGCCACCCCGGCTCCCCGCCGCCGGTGGCCCCATCATTATCCAGGGCATGGGTTTCCGCCTCGCCGACACCGTCCTCATCGGCGGCCATCCAGCCATCATCACCAGCATCTCCCCCAACGAGATCGACGCCATCGCCCCACCCGCTGGCGACGGCTTCACCGGCTCGGTAGACGTGGAGGTCGACGACCAACCCACCTTCTACGCCGCTGCCATCGTCTCCGGCGGCATCAGTTACAACTCCGGAAACGGCGACTCCCTCAACCTCATCACCGCCCCCGCCAACACCGTCCCCATCGGCGTGCCCCTCCCGTTCTCCGTCACCGCATTGGGCGCCAATCTCTTACCAGCCGGCGGCGTCACCGTCCTCTACACCCTCACCAGCGGCGCCGCGACACTGTCCTGCGGCAAACCCGCTTGCTCCGTCACCACCACCGGCGATGGCCGCGCTTCCCTCAACGTCTCCGCCAATGACGGCACGCTCTCCATCGTCACCGCTTCCCTCACCAACGGCTCCAGCCTCCAAGCCCAGTTCTCCGGGGGAACCCCACCCATCCTTACCGCCCTCACGCCGCAGCTCTCCGTTGCCGCCGGACCAACAATCAACTGGCCCGTTCAGGCTCTGGTTCTCAACAACGGCCAACCCATCTCCGGCCAGACAGTCACCTGGCAGACTTCTTCCTCAGGTTTCACCGCGCAAGGCACAGCCTCCGCCCTCACTAACAGCTCGGGCATCGCCATCCAGATTCTCACCGCCGGTCCGCTCGTCGAAGGCCAGCTCGCCACCATCAACGCCTGCCTCAACGGAACCAACCAGTGCGTCACCTTCACCGCCATTGGCGCACGCCCGGAATTCGCCACTCTCAAAGCCGTCTCCGGAACAAACCAGACCCTCAGCCTCCAGGACACCCCCTCCCAGATCACACTCCGCCTCCTCGACATGGACGGCAACCCCATGGCCGCCGGAACCGTCTCCCTCTACCAGGCCCTCTATGCCTGGGCGCCTCCCTGCCCCGCGCACACAGCCTGCCCCCCGTCCAATCTGCTCGTCACTCAAACAGCAACCGCCACCGCGGCACTCGATGGCACGGTCACCTTCATCCCTGCTTCGCTTGCCGGCGTCGCCACCAACCTTCAGGCCCTGGCCACCTCCGGCAACGCCTCCACAGTCTCCATCTCCGTCCAGCAGCACCCTTGAAATCCTCATACAGCAAAAAGCCCCGAGTCCCGTCAGTTCAAACTTGACCTGTAATCACGCGGTTTGAGGTGTATACAAATGTTCACAGCCCAATCCGGCATCATGCCCCTATCTCATTATCGG
>Ga0302319_10023109_pt1 | contig 11123 bp, 9 predicted proteins | sample Bog_T0_2_FD_203319 | JGI IMG/M metagenome (GOLD analysis project Ga0302319, IMG submission 203319) | Peat permafrost microbial communities from Stordalen Mire near Abisko, Sweden - Bog_T0_2 | ecosystem: Environmental > Terrestrial > Soil > Wetlands > Peat | place: Sweden: Abisko, Stordalen Mire...
CTGCGCACGACCTCATCCGGCTCGCACTCTCGCTTGCCATGGCGGCCCGCGGCAGCGATCTTCCCGGCGTCACCACCGCGCAGATGGTCGAGCACATCATGCAGGGCTATCAATCAGCGCTGCTCCATCCCATCGCAACAACCGCCGACGACGCAAAGGGCGACGACCTCGCGCCGATTCGAGACGTCTTGCAAAGCGCTCTTCGACGCAGATGGAAGCATCTCGCCGAAGAACGTATCGACGACGTGACGCCTACGATCCCGCTGGGCGAGCGATTCTGGGAACTCTCCGATAACGAACGCCAAGCCGTCGAAAAACTCTTCGCAGAAGATGAGACGTGCAGGCTGATGACCCAACTCAAAGGCCGCGACGACGCTAAAGTAAAAGTAGTCGACGCGGCCTACTGGATGAAGGGCTGTAGCTCGCTCGGAAAATTGCGCATGGCCGTGCTCGTCTCCGTCGGCAAACGTTCTGACCGCACCTACTGTTTGGTGGACATCAAGGAAGCCGTGAAACCCGCGGCCCCAGCGGCCAAACCCGTCGCGGGCGACCCGCGCATGCCAGCCGATTTCGCCGAACGCGTGGTCGCCGGAGCACGCGCTCTGTCGCCGTACCTCGGCAATCGTATGCTCTCGGCCACGCTGCTGCGTCGCCCGGTGGTCGTTCGCGAACTCATGCCGCAGGACCTCAAGCTTGAGATCGATTCGCTCACCAGCGAACAGGCCGTCGGCGCTGCTCGCTTCCTCGCCGCGGTCGTCGGCAAAGCGCATGGGCGGCAGATGACAGCTGTGCAGCGCAAAAGCTGGGTCGCGGAACTCAATCGCAATCGCAGCAAATCTCTCGACGCGCCCAACTGGTTGTGGAGCAGCCTTCTGCAGCTCGTCTCCGAACACGAGGCCGCGTATCTCGAGCACTGCCGCCGTTACGCGCTCGCCTCCTAAGTATTCTGGCGCTACTTCTGCGAAGCCGTTTCCGGCAGATCTTTCTGGACTGCCGCGATGGATACGTTCTCGTGCTTGATGTCCAGCCTGAGCAGGTTGAACACGCTCATGTAAACATTTGCGATCCACACCACCGCGAACCACGCGACTAAATATCCGCGCCACCCTGCATACAACAATTGAAATCGAAACAACCACAACGCAATTGCCGACACGTAATGTGAAAAGCAATATTCGCACGTGAACAGGTAGAAGAACTTCCGTTGTGGAAGCGCTTTGCAATCCTGGCTCATGCGTTTGCAAAACTCTCGCGGCTCGCGAAAGACTTCCTCGTGCGTGACCGTCCACGCGGCGCAAGCTACGGGCAAGGCAATGATTAGCAGCAAGACGAATTGGTGCACAATCGGCACCGATAATTCAATAGGCATGAACGTACCCAATCCAATCGTGATCAGCGTCCTTCAACAAGGTAGTCATGAGCGTTAAGATGCAGATATGAGTTCTCGCGAAGAGTTGAATCCGGTCGCACTCCGCGCCGCGTTGGAAGGAACCCGTTTTCCGGCGCGACTGCATCATTTTCCCACCGCCGAATCCACGAACACACTTCTGCTGGAAGCCGCCGCGAACGGCGCTCCAGAGGGAACCGTTTATCTCGCAGACGCGCAGACGCAAGGGCGCGGGCGAGGCGGGCACGCCTGGCATTCGTCGCCGGGGGACGGCCTGTATCTCAGCGTGCTGGCAAAGCCGCGCCTTCCCTTGCGCGAGGCTCTATGGATCTCGCTGGCCACCGGCCTCGCCGTTCGCTCCGCCGCCAAAACAGTCACAGGCCTCGACCTCGACATCCGCTGGCCCAATGATCTACTGCTTCCGCAAGCCACTGGCCCGGGCAAGAAGATCGGCGGCATTCTCGTCGAAACGGCCGTCGAACCTGGCCCGGACGCCATCCTGCGCTACGCCGTCATCGGCATCGGACTCAACATCAACCACGAGAGTTTTCCTGCCGAGATTTCGCCGATCGCGACCTCCTTGCGGATCGCAACAGGCGAGCCACAGAGTCGCAATGCCCTGATGATCGCCATCCTCCGCGCCCTCGATCTTGAACTCACCCAACTCGAAGCACATCAGCCCGACCTGCTCGATCGCTTCGCAGCCGCGTCCAGTTGGGTGCGAGGCAAGCGCGTCCAGGTCCCCGAACGAGGCGGCTACGAAGGCATCACGGCGGGTCTTGACACCAACGGCTATCTGCTCGTGGACGCCGATGACCACACCCAGCGGACGGTTCTTTCCGGCGGCGTACGTGAAGCCAGCGCCCCACCCGCGATACACTGATCACCAGGCCTGAATTACTTGGCCCACCCACTACTCAAATGCTATTAGCACTCGACGTCGGCAATTCCAACACGGTCTTCTGTCTCTTCGCGCCCGCGGTCGGCGACGAACCCGCACACATGGTCGCCGACTGGCGCATCACGACGCCCCACCGGCAGACGGCCGACGAACTCGGCGTTTTCTTCCAGGCCCTCTTCAACATGCGCGGATTGAAACCGGAGATTGTTACCGGCATCGCTGTCTCCTCGGTCGTGCCACCGCTCGATGCCGCCATGCGCAGCCTCTGCGAGACCTTCTTCCACGTCCACCCGCTGTTCATTGAGCCCGGCGTGAAGACGGGCCTTCCCGTCCTCACCGACAATCCCAGCGAGGCTGGCGCGGACCGCATCGTCAACTGTGTTGCGGCGTTTGACCTGCTCGGTGGCCCCACCATCGTCGTCGACATGGGCACGGCGACCACGTTCGATGTCGTCTCCGCGAAGGGCGAATTCCTTGGCGGGGCTATAGCGCCAGGGATAGGCATCTCCGCAGACGCGCTGTTTACGCGCGCCGCGCGCCTCACACGCGTGGAGATCAAGAAGCCCGCGAAGATCATCGGCACGTCCACGACGGACAACATCCAGATCGGCCTCTACTACGGCGCGATCGGTCAGATCGATGGCATCCTCGAGCGCATGATCGCCGAACTCGGCCCGCAAACGAAGACCATCGCAACGGGCGGTCTCGCCAAGCTGATTGCGGCAGACTCAAAGTTCATTCAGCACGTGGACGATAATCTCACACTCAACGGCCTGCGCCTGATATGGGAGCGCAATCACGACCGCCAGCGGCGGCGTTAGCGCGATGCCGAATTACTTCGAATATTTCTCCGAGATCGAAGAACGGTTCAGCAGCCGTCGCGGCTCCATCCTCCTGCTCAACACACTCGATTGGGCGCTGATAGAAACCTGGCGCGAGGCCGGCATTCCGCTTCAAGCCGTCCTGCGCGGCATCGACGCCGCCTTCGATAAACATGACGCCCGCGCAACCAAGGCTCGCGGACGTCTGCGCAAAGTCAACGGCCTCGCGTGGTGCTCGCAGGCCGTGATGCAGTCTGCCGAAGAGCTCGTCGAAGCCTCCACCGGCCTCGCTCCCGCTGCCGCGCATGAGCCGCGCGAGTCCGGCTTCGAGTCAGAACGCGTTGCAACGTTTCTCGACCAAAACGCGCAGGCCCTCGAAGCCGCGACCTTGCCTGACGAACCATCCGATGCCATCCGCGCAACTACAGCCGCGCGGCTCCGCGAACTGGCCGCGTCCATGCGCCGCACGGACCCTCCCCCGCTCGACGATCTCGACCGCACGCTCACCGTGCTCGAAGAGAAACTCTTTGCAGCGCTGCAGTCGTCGGCCAGCGAGCACGAGCTCGTCGACCTCAAGACCCAAGCCGACCGCGAGCTCGCTCCCTATCGTGCCAAAATGTCGACAGTGCAGCTTCGGCAAGTGCAGCAGCAATTTCTGCACAAGCGGCTTCTCGAACTTCGCGCACTTCCGCGCCTCAGCCTGTTCTACATGAGCCACGCATGAGCGAAACCCTACACATCGAACGCACGCTCTATAGCGGCAACGGCCTTGCTCACACGGAACGCGGCGCCACCGTGCTCGTTCCGTTCACGCTCCCGGGCGAGACCATCGAAGCCACCAACCCCAACGCCAGCAACGAAGCTCAGCTGCTCTGCGTCCTCACCCCCTCGCCCGAGCGTGTGCCCGCGCCGTGCCCACACTTCGGGTCCTGCGGCGGATGCCATTACCAGATGGCCAACTACCCGGAGCAGCTTCGTCTGAAGCAGTCCATCTTCGTCCAGCTTCTCAACAGCGCGAAAATCGAAGCCACACCCGAACCCCTTATGCACTCCGGCGAACCCTGGGGGTATCGCAATCGGATTCGCCTGCGCGTAGCGCGCGCACTCGGTGGAGGGGATGAAACCGGCACCGACGGCTCCCTCCGGCTCGGGTACAACCGGCACGCCACGACCGAGTTTCTTCCCATCACCACGTGCCTCATCGCTGCACCGGTGCTGTGGTCCACGGCGAAATCGTTGCTGGCCGCGGCCGCCGCAGACCGGGACGTCCTCTACTGGCTCAACGCTACGGCCGAGGTCGAGCTTTTCTGCGACCACACCATGAAGCGCATCCAGCTGACCTTCTTCTGCGCACCGCGCACCAAGCCCCTCTTCGACAGCCTTGACCGAGCCGCGATTGCGCTGCAGGCCTACGCCCCGCAAGGCGTGCTGATCACAGCCACCGCGGCTGCCGCTTTCGACCCGCGCACCGGTCCCACCGGCCGCATGATTGCCGAAACCGGAGCACCCGGCCTCAACTATCGCGTGCTCGACGAAACCTACTGGATCACGCGTGGCGGCTTCTTCCAGGTGAATCGCTTCCTGCTTGAAACGCTTGTCCAGCTGGTCTGCAACGATGCCGATCAGCCGCGCTCGGGCGCGTTGGCCTGGGATCTCTACGCCGGCGTCGGGCTGTTTTCCCGCGTGCTAGCTCGCAGCTTTGCCCGGATCACGGCAGTCGAATCTCATCCCACAGCCGTCGCCGACCTGCGCGCCGCGCTCACCAAAGCCGGCTCCGCTAACGTCGTCCACGAGTCCACCACGCTGGAGTTTCTACACCGCGCTATCCTCGACCGCGATCGCCCCGAGCTGATCGTCCTCGATCCGCCGCGCTCCGGAGTCGGCCTCGAGGCGTGCGAGCTGCTCAACCGCATCGCCGCGCCCAGCATCGTCTATGTCTCCTGCGATCCCACCACGCTAGCTCGCGATCTCAACGCGCTCCAGCCCTGCTACAGCATTCGCGCCGTGCATCTCGTAGACCTCTTCCCGCAAACCTTTCACCTCGAGACGGTAGCCTTTCTGGAGCGTCGCAACTAGACACCCGCCCCCGACCTTCTGCCCTCACCTCATATCTCAACTGCTTCCTGTCTACGCTCTACGGTCTGTACTTAGTCAGCGCTTCTCATGCCGGCTGTTGGTGCTGCTACATCCTGGTTGTACGATTCCCCTGTCGTCGAGCCGCTCAGGCTTCGCCGGGTTCCGCTTCTCACGGCGTGTACTTGTTTCGCAATCGGCGACCTCATCGCACTGCGCTGGCAGCCAACGCTTCTGCTTGCCGCCGCAACGCTCCTCCTCTTCGCCCTCTGCATCATCAGCCTCCGCAAGGCCGTGCGCGTCGCCATCGTTCCCACCTACGCGCTATGGATCGCCGTCGGCTGCTGGTGCGCGCAGATCGAGCAGCCCATCCCTCAACAGCGGGTGCTGCATCATTTCGCGGACGGCCTCACCCGCGAGGTTCAGGGCACCGTCGTCCGTGTGCGCACGCTTCCGCCGCCGCAGCATAACCTGCCGCATCCCGCGTTCGAGCCCGATGCCTGGGAGGCCGATCCCGACCCCGACACGCAGTCCGTCGACATCGACGTCCAGTCCGTTGAATACCTCACACCCGACCTCTCCGTGATGCAACCGACCACCGGCGGCATTCGCTTCACCGTCAACGGCCCGCAACTCTCGCTCAAGTGCGGCGACCTCATCGACCTCACCCTCCGCCTTCGACCCCCCGACGTCTACCGCGATCCCGGCGCCTGGTCCTACTCCGACTACCTGCTCAGCGAAGGTATTGGCGCCACCGGCAACGCTCGCTCCGCACGCGTGCGGGTTGTTCATTCCGCCCAGCCAACCGTTCGCTGCCGAATCTTCGCTGCGCAGGCGTGGGCCTCCAACCGCCTGCAGTCCTTCACCAGCTCCGGCGCGATCCGCCATCTCCCGAACGTCCTACGCCTCACTCCCGAAGACGCTTCCATGCTCAACGCGATGCTCTTTGGCGACCGCACCCACCTCACGCACGCCCTGCGCGAGTCCTTCGAGCGCACTGGAACTTTCCACCTCTTCGTCGTCTCCGGCCTGCACGTTGCGCTGCTCGCCGGCGGGCTCTTCTGGTTTCTGCGACGCCTGCGCCTTCCCCAGGGCCTTGCCGTTCTCGTCACCATCCTCGTCGCCTTCGCCTATGCCGAACTCACCGGCTTCGGCATTCCCGCGCAACGAGCGTTCCTCATGACGGCCATCTACCTCGTAGCTCGCTGGCTCGACCGTGAGATCACTGCGCTCAACGCCCTCGGCGCGTCCGCGCTCGCCGTCCTCGTTCTCGACCCGCGCTCGCTTTTCGAAGCCAGCTTCCAGATGACGTTCATGGTCATCCTCGCCATCGCCGGCCTCGCCATTCCGCTCAACGAACGCCTCATCGCCCCGCGCCTTCGCGCTCTCCGGCATCTCGATATTGTCCGCGCCGACGCCGCTGTCATTCCCCGCATCGCGCAGTTCCGTGTTCATCTCCGCATGCTCACAGATCTCTCCGCCGACCTCTTCACCCCGCGCCTCGCCAACCTCCCTGTTTGGCTCTTACGTGCCGTCTTCTGGGCCGCCGAAGCAATGCTCATCTCGATGACCGCCGAGCTCTGCATGATTCTCCCCATGGCGATCTACTTCCACCGAGCCACACTGCTCGCGCTCCCCCTCAACTTTATCGACATCCCGCTACTCTCCGTCCTGCTCTGCGTGGCCATCGTCACCTTCCTCGCGTCCCTCCACAGCGCGTGGATCGCACTCATTCCCGCTGCCATCACTGCGCTCTTGCTGCACCTCATGCGCTTCACCGTCGACCGCGTGCAGAATCTAACCCTCGCGAATCTCCGCACGCCCGAGCCTGCGCCGATCGCTCTCGCGTTCGCGTGTATCTGCATCGCGTACTGCTGCTGGGCCCTCCGCGCGCACCGTCGGCTTATCTTCGCGACTGGAGTCTTCGTCTCGCTGCTGATCCCGCTCGCCATCTTGTACCCGACGCCGCCGCACCTGCATCCCGGGAGCCTCGAAGTCACAGCCCTCGACGTAGGCCAGGGTGACTCCCTGCTCGTCGTCAGCCCCGCCGGAAAAACGATACTGGTCGACGGGGGAGGCCCCGTCGGCCACGGCGAAAACGCTGCTTCCAGCACCTGGGACGTCGGCGAAGAAGTCGTCGCACCGTACCTCTGGTCGCGCCGCATTCGCCGCCTCGACGTCGTCCTTCTCACCCATGCGCACTCCGACCACATGGGAGGCATGCCCGCCGTCCTGCGCGACTTTCACCCGCGCGAGCTCTGGATCAGCATCGATCCCGGCGACTCCCCGCTCTTCCACGCGCTCATCGCCCAGGCCCGCGCGCAGCACATGATCATCCGCCACCTGCACGCCGGGCAGGCCTTCGCGTGGTCCGACGTTCACGCCACCGTCCTCGCGCCCGAAGCGCCCTACGCAAACGCCGGCACGCCCGTCAACGACGACTCCCTCGTCCTCCGTCTCGACTACGACCGCGCCAGCGTTCTGCTTGAAGGCGACGCCGAAGCTCCCAGCGAAGAGGCCATGCTCGCCAACCACCGCCTCCAGCCCGCCACGCTGCTCAAGGTCGGCCACCACGGCAGCCACACTTCCACCACCGACGGCTTCCTCGCGGCGGTCTCGCCCGTCGACGCCGTCATCAGCGACGGACAGCACAACACCTTCGGCCACCCGAGCCCCCTCGTCATCGACCGCCTCGGCGCAGCGCATATCCGCACCTATCGCACCGACCGCGTCGGCGCCACCACCTTCCTGCTTACCCCAGGCGGGGGAATCTCCGCAGCCTCCGCCGCGTCTAACTGGTAGACAGTCCTCAGGATTTCGACGTAGGTTGAAAGTGTCAGCCTGCATTGCTCTCAGTTTGTCGTCCTCCGCCTGCCCACCACCCAAAGGAGCCGCGATTGCAAAAGTCCGACACGACCCCGACCCCCACATCTCCCACACGCGCCCCGCTCTCCCCCGAGGCACAGGAGGAAGCGCGTCTCATCCGGCGCCTGCAACTCATGATGAACCTGGTGCTGCAGACCATCGCGCAGGACAGATCCCTCACCATCGATGAAGCCTCGCAGATGATCGCCGACGCGCGCTCCGCCGCACTGTCCATGTTTCCCGGCAAGGAACTCGCCTACGACCTCATCTGGCGGCCACGCTTCCAGCGCCTCATGCGCGAACGCTTCCGCATCATGTAGCCGACCGCCGACGGACAGTATGAGGGAGATTACGAGGCTGCGCGCTCCGACCGCCCTGTGATCTCCGCGGCTCGCGCTTCGGCAACGGCCGCGGCACCTAGCAACGCGCACGTGTCATCCAGGATCACCCGCACCGGCACCGCCTCCAGCAACGGCGACAGCCTTCCCTTGTCCAGGAACGCCTGCGCGAACTCACCCTTCTGCAGCGTCTTCAAAATCTTCGGCGCAATCCCTCCGCCCAGATACATGCCGCCCATGGACAGCACCTTCAGCCCCAGATTGCCCGCCTCCGCGCCGAAGGCCGACGCAAACATGCTCAGCGTCTCCGCACAGATTTCGCTGCTTCCATCTTCTCCGCACTGACCGATCACAGCGTTTGGATCCTCGCTCTGCATGCGCTCGCGCAGCCACGCCGGCTCTTCCATCTTCTGGTCATCGCGAAGGAACGCATACACATTTTTGATCCCCAACCCCGACACCACGCGCTCAAAACTCACGCGCCCATTCAGGGTCCGGCGCAGATATTCGAGCAGCGCAATCTCGCGATCGTTCCGCGCAGCAAAATCGCAGTGCCCACCCTCAGACGGAATCGGCCGATGCTTCTGCGTCTTCGCGTCCCAAATCAGCAGCGCCTCGCCCAGTCCCGTTCCAGCCGACACCAAACCCCTATGCCCCTCCGCGGCCGCGTCGCCTTCCAGAAGCGTGAAAACCTTGTCCGGCGCCAGCTCGGGAATCCCGTATCCATTCGCCTCAAGGTCATTGATCAGGAAAATATGTTTGATCCCGACAGACTTCTCGAGCTCTCGTTCATCGAGAGTCCACGGCAGGTTGGTCAACTTCAACCGTCCGTCGCGCACCGGCCCTGGACAGCCAAAGCACGCCGCAAGAATCTCGTCTTTCGACTGACCGCCCTCGCTTAGAAAGGCCTTCATGACCTCATCGAGTGATGCGTACTCGCCGGACGGAAACTTGTTCTCCCGCACCAGGCTCAGCCGCCCACCCACAAAGTTGTACAGCGCCAGGTGAACCTTTGTTCCGCCAACATCGCCTGCAAGAATCATTTGGTACCGTCCTACGCTCTACTAAATCTCGATCGTTCCGACGCGACATCCAGCGCCCGTCGACTCGGCTGGCGGAAGCTTCGCGGCAGCAGCCTCGTCCAGCAAGAAAAGAAGCTTACCATTTGCAGGCCGTATCAGTTGCGAAGGCAGCCGCTCTGGGTCGCGCTGGCCAACCAATACCTCCGCCAGCACCTCCGCCTTGCCCGCGCCTTCCACCTCAAACACCACCTCAGCCCCATGATTGATCACCGGCCAAGTCAACGTGACCCGCCAGACATCCTTCTGCGGCACATGGTTGGCAATCACCAGCCGGCCCATTTCGTTGAGCCCTTCTGTGTTCGGGAAGAGCGAGCCCGTATGGCCATCGGGCCCCATGCCCAGCATCAGCAAGTCAAACGCCGGAGTCTCCGCGCCCTCCAGTTTCAGCACGTTGCGCAGCGTGCTCTCGTACCGGCTCGCCGCAATCTCCGGCTCGAGTTCTCCTTCGATACGAAACACATTCTCCGGCACAATCGGCACCTTGCTCAGCAGCAATTCGCGCGCGACTCCATAATTCGACTCGGGACTTTCGGGCCCGACGCAACGCTCATCCACCCAGAACAGCTGCAGCTTGCTCCACGGGATAGACTTCGCATACGGCCCCGCTGGATCGGCCAACAACTTGAACGCCGTCTGCGGCGTACTGCCGCCGGAGATCGCCACCCGCGCCACGCCACGCCTTTCGACAGCCGCCGTCACCGTCGTGGCAAACATCTTCGCCGAAGCCTGCGCCATCTCTGCTTTCGTCGGCCAAACTTCGTACGTCACCTTCACCAAACGAGCCATCACATCTCTCCCGAAATCCCAACCCAATCAACAGAGCGGCACGACGCAAATCCCGCCGCACCGCTCTGTCTAGCTCTATTCTCTATCCCCTACACTCTGTTTTTATAGCTTGTACCACTTGCGGCGATCGCGCTTCAGCAGGGCATCCGCAGCCGGAGGGCCCCAGCTTCCCGCCTCGTAGTTCGGGAAATCGTTTGGCGGACGCTTAGCCCATGCCTCGAGCACCGGAGTCATGAGACCCCACGTCGCTTCCACGCCCGAGCGGTGCGCAAACAGCGTTCCATCGCCGAGCATCGCATCCAGCAGCAACCGCTCGTAGCCGTTCGCCGAGCTCTTGCCAAAGCTCTCCGCGTAGCTGAAGTGCATCTCCACAGGCATAACGTTAGTCGTCGGCCCTGGAACCTTCGCGCCGAACATCAGCGAGATGCCCTCGTCCGGCTGGATGCGCATCTTTAACACATTCGGCTGCACCTGGCTCTTCGCGTCGTCCGACTTGAACATATGCAGTGGTGGCTGCTTGAACACAACCGTCACCTCGGTGACGCGCTTTGCCAGCCGCTTGCCCGCGCGCAAATAAATCGGCACGCCTGCCCAGCGCCAGTTCTCGATCTGCAGCTTCATCGCCACAAACGTCTCTGTGCTCGAATCCGGATTCACGCGATCTTCTTCGCGATATCCGATGGTGCGCTCGCCGTCGACGCGGCCCGGACCATACTGTCCCCGCACAGTGTCTTCTACAGCGATAGGGTCGATCGCGTTCCACACCTTCAGCTTCTCCGTGCGCACCGCCGACGATTCAAAGCTGTCTGGTGGCTCCATCGCAACAAAGCTCAACACTTCCATCACGTGGTTCTGCAGCACGTCGCGCAG
>Ga0302319_10023110_pt1 | contig 11122 bp, 8 predicted proteins | sample Bog_T0_2_FD_203319 | JGI IMG/M metagenome (GOLD analysis project Ga0302319, IMG submission 203319) | Peat permafrost microbial communities from Stordalen Mire near Abisko, Sweden - Bog_T0_2 | ecosystem: Environmental > Terrestrial > Soil > Wetlands > Peat | place: Sweden: Abisko, Stordalen Mire...
ACTTCGCAAGCTCGACGTCATTGTGCTTGGTCTGGTGGTTCAGGCGCTTGTAGTGATTGTGTACGGCGACCGAGAGCACCTTCTTGGCGTGGCTCTGACCGATGACGTAATCGTCGAGGACCTTGCAGATCTCCTTCGGCGTCGGAATGCCGTCGCGCGACTTCACCAGCGAGGATTTGTTCTCCTCACGGATGATGTCCATGCAGAGCTCGACGCATTCGTCGCAGATGAACACGGTGGGACCCGCGATCAGTTTGCGCACTTCATGCTGGCTCTTGCCGCAGAATGAGCAATACAGCGTGTTCTTGGAGTCGCTCGTGCCGACCTTACTCATTCTTATCTCCGTCCGCCGTTCGATCCCGTCCGCCCGATCGCCCTATTCCGGTACGCACCGGCTGATAGTTCTAGATAGAGCAAAATCCGTACCAAAAAAGACCCTACGCCCCAGAAGCCTCACGAATCGCTACCAACTCGAATCTCCCGCGATCATAGCCGATCTCACCTAGCCAACCATGGTCGCACCCGACTATCAAGAATTCGCTAATCAGCCGGACATCCGATACCCGTGACAATACCGTGATTTGGCGCGTTCGCACGAGCCAAACCCGCCGCAATCAGCCGAGCGTTGCCTGATTGTCACGCTGCCAGACCAGCACGAAAGCGGAACTTTCTGCCCATATCCGGGCAAAATAGTTCCGATGCGGCCGCAAATACCGCGGCCACCGGCCGTCAACGCCAGCGCCCTCGGCAGCGATCCGTGCTCTTAAGGGGCCTTTGTCGTGGCCGGCTCTTCCTGGCGCTTGTCGATCACCTTGTCGACAATGCCGAAGTCCCGGGCCATTTCGGCGGTAAGGAACTTGTCGCGCTCCAGCGCGTCCTCGATCGCCTTGAAGGTCTGGCCGGTATGCTTGACGTAGATTTCGTTGAGCCGCTTCTTGAGGTTCAGGATTTCCTGGGCGTGCAGCATGATGTCGGTGGCCTGGCCCTGGAAGCCGCCGGAGGGCTGGTGCACCATGATGCGCGAGTTCGGCAGCGAGAAGCGCATGTCCTTGTGACCGGCAGCCAACAGCAGCGAGCCCATCGAAGCCGCCTGCCCGGTGCACAAGGTCGATACCGGCGGGCGGATGAACTGCATGGTGTCGTAGATCGCAAGCCCCGACGTCACCACGCCGCCGGGCGAGTTGATGTACATCGAGATTTCCTTCTTCGGATTCTCGGCTTCGAGAAACAGAAGCTGCGCCACTGTCAGCGTCGCCATGCCATCCTCGACCGGTCCGGTCACGAAGATGATGCGCTCCTTCAACAGGCGCGAGAAGATGTCGTAAGCGCGTTCGCCGCGGTTGGTCTGTTCGACCACCATCGGCACGAGCTGCATGTAGGTTTCGACCGGATCGCGCATTAGTCACCCAAGGGTTGGCGGAGACGAACATCCTTCGGCAAGGCAGAGCTGACTGGGTTTGCCGGGCGCGGACGAACGTCCCGTGATGCAGGACTTAAAAGGACAGGGTTCACAGATATGGACCAATTCCCCGGTGACAAGACCGGGGCAGGAGCATGCGGAATTGGTTCCAGTTGAAGCTGATTCGGCAGCCAGCGCATAGCGACGGATGCCGTCGCCATGGGCCTTTCGCCTCTCAACCTTAACGCCGGCTTGACACTCAGGCGGCGCTCTTGTCCGCCTCGTCTTCCTTATAGAGCTCCTCGCGCGAGACCTTCTTTTCGGTCACGTTGGCGAGCTCGAGGATGAAATCGACCACCTTGTCCTCGTAGATCGGGGCACGAAGCTGGGCCAGCGCATTGGCATTGCTGCGATAGTAGTCCCAGACCTCCTTCTCACGCCCGGGCATCTGGCGGGCGCGCTCGATCACCGCGCGGCTGACTTCATCGTCGGTGACGGTGATCTTGTTCTTCTCGCCGATCTCCGACAGCACGAGGCCGAGCCGGACCCGGCGGTCGGCGATCTTGTGGTACTCCGCCCTGGCTTCCTCTTCCGTGGTGTCCTCGTCGGCAAAGGTCTTGGCGCTGGATTCCATCTCGGCCTTGATGGAATTCCACATCAGGTTGAATTCCTCCTCGACCAGCGACGGCGGCGCCTCGAAGCGATGGGCGTCGTCGAGACGGTCGAGCAGCAAACGCTTGACCCGCTGGCGGGTGGTGCCGGCGAATTCCGCCGACAGCCGCTCGCGCGCGGCTTCCTTCAGCTTGTCGAGCGATTCCAGGCCGAGGTTCTTGGCGAACTCGTCGTTGATCTCGGTCTCCTGCGGCGCCTCGATCAGGGTTGCCGTGGTCTCGAACTCGGCCGGCTGGCCGGCAAGCTTTTCGCTCGCATAGTTCTTCGGGAAGGAAACCTTCAGGGTGCGGGTCTCGCCGGCGGCGATGCCGATCAGCTGCTCCTCGAAGCCGGGAATGAAGGTGTTGGAACCGATCGTGACCTGGATGCCCTCGCCGGTGCCGCCGTCGAACGGCGTGCCGTCGATGGTACCCTTGAACGAGATCGTGACCCGGTCCCCGGCTTCGGCCTTGGCGCCCTCGGCTCTCGCCGCATAGGCCTTGTTCTGGTCGGCGATCCGCTTGATGGCGTCGTCGACGTCGGTATCGGTCACCTCGGCAACGGGCTTCTCGACCGTAAAGCTCTTGAAATCGGCGAGCGCGATCGAGGGCACCACTTCGATCGAAACCGTGTAGGTCAGGTCGGATTTTCCGGCCAGGATGTCCTCGACGGCCTTCTCCTCGGTCGGCATGGTGATCTTCGGCTCGGTCGCCAGCCGGAAGCCGCGCTCGGTGAAGATCTGCGAATTGGTGTCGCGGATAGTCTGATCGATGGTCTCCGCCATGACCGAGCGGCCATACACCTTCTTGAGGTGGCTCACCGGCACCTTGCCCGGACGAAAGCCGTTGAGACGGACCTTGTCCTTGAGGTCCACCAAGCGGGCACCCGCCTTCGCATCGAGATCCGATGCGGGGACGCTGATCTGGAATTCGTGCTTCAATCCCTCGACGAGGGTTTCTGTGACCTGCATGGCGTCAATCTTCTTCCCACGTTCGTCCGCCCTTGCGGCCCGGACATTTGTCAATCTGGTCGACGCGCGACCTCGAGGCCTGCGCCAGTGGTTCGGCGGATCCTGCTTCGAAAAGCGGGCCCTCCAGTCAATCGTCGTGCAAACGCCGTCAGCGCTTGGTGCGGGCGGAGGGACTCGAACCCCCACAACTTTCGTCACTGGAACCTAAATCCAGCGCGTCTACCAGTTCCGCCACGCCCGCTGATAGTATCCTGTCCGGCCGCGACGCCCGAGCATGATGCCGAAAATCGTGAAGCGGCTTTCGGGCGGCCATCATGCTCCAAGTGAATGGAATCGATCACGTTTATGATCAGGACGCCCGCATCCCAATCATAAACGTGATCGTTGCGGCGGGCTTATAACATGGGCCGACCGGTCCGCAGCAAAAAAATGGCCGTCCCTAAGCCTCCCCCGAAGTAGCTGCGCCGGCTGGACAAATCCAGCGGAAAATGGTCCGCATCGAACGCATGGCAGATCGAATTTTGGGGCTCGGCCGACGCACCTTCATGGCCGGATTGGGCGCTGCGGCGCTCGGCCCGGCTCTGTCGGGAATCGCGGCGGGTTCAGGCCGGCAAAGCCTCTCGCTTCAGGCCAAGGCCGGCGCCCTCGAGCTGCGTCCGGGCCAATCCACCCCGATATGGGCGCTCCAGAGCGCGACGCCGGATTCTGGTTTTCGATTCAGGCGCGGCGACACGCTCGAAATCGGATTTCAGAACGACCTGCCGATGGCCGCGGTTCTGAACTGGCACGGGCTCGACGGCGTCGCGGCGGCCGAACCGCTGCTGGCGCGCCCGCCCCTGTCGGGGGGTGGACGGGAAACCCAAGTGATTCCATTACGTCACGCCGGCACCCTTCTGTGTGACATCAGGTTATTGGGCGATGGCCAGGCCCGCCCAATGGCGGCACAGCCCCTGATTGTCGCCGAGAACGAGCCGGTCGCCGTCGACCGCGACGAGGTGATTCTGATCGAGGATTGGCGGTTGCGCCCGGACGGTAGTGCGATCGCGCCGGGCGTCGACCCCGCAGACGCCACCGCGCTCTATCGCGTCAACGGGCTGACCACGATCGACCTTACAGCTCGGCGCCATCAGCGGCTGCGGCTTCGCTTCATCAATGGCTGCCAACGGGCTGTTATCGCGATCAAAATGGAAGGGCTCGAGGTCAGGGTCATGGCGCTGGACGGCCAGCCCTGCGAGCCGTTCCCCGCGCGCAACGGCGCATTGGTGCTGGCACCGGGAGGCAGGGCAGATGCCTTCGTCGATGCCAGCGCCGCCCCCGGCGCTGCGTCAGCCATTCTCCTGCATGACGGCCAGCAGGGCCGGCCGATCGGCCGCCTCCTGGTCTCCAGCGAGCCGCCGTTCCGGGACACGGCCCTGCCGCCGGCATCCCAACTGCCGTCCAACGGCTTGCCGGCCCGGATTGATCTCAAGGGCGCCTTGCGTGTCGATGTGTCCCTCGGCGGCCCCTCGTCCGGCTGGGCGCGGCCGGCGGATTTTAGCGCGTCTGCGGCGCCGGCTTTCCGGGCCAGGGCCGGCCGCAGCGTGGTGCTGGCGCTCTCCAACCGCGGCGACCTTGCCGCGGTTTTCCACCTCCATGGCCATCATTTCCGGCTGCTCGACCGGCTCGACGATGGCTGGAAGCCGTTCTGGCTGGATACACTGGCGATCGAACCCGGACAGACGCAGCGGGTCGCCTTCGCCGCCGAGACCGCCGGGCGCTGGCTGATGGAGACGATGGCGACCGACTGGGCGGCGCCCCGGCTCGTGCGGTGGTACGGTATCGAGTGAGGAAACGAACATGAGTTCAGGCACGCCGACCATTCGCAGCATCAAGGCCCGCGCGATCGACGCGCCGATTTCGCGGCCGGTGAAAAACGCCTTCGGGGTGATCCGCTCGGCGCCGCTGGTGTTGATCGACGTCATGACCGATCAGGGCGTTGGCGGATGCTCCTACATCTTTGCCTATACCCGACTGACGCTCGAGCCGCTGGTGCAATTGATCGAGCAAATCGGCGACGAACTCGTCGGCAAGAAGGTCGCGCCGTTCGACCTGATGGCTGCGATGGACGCGCGGTTCAGATTGCTCGGCTGGCAAGGCCTGGTCGGCATGGCGGTGTCGGGCCTCGACATGGCGTTCTGGGACGTGCTCGGCCGCGCAGCCGGGCAGCCGCTGGCAACCTTGCTGGGCGGATCGCCTCGGCCGATCCGGGCCTATGACAGCTATGGCGCGGTCGATCCGGTCGCCGATGAGAAGGACCTGCGCCGCTCGCTCGATCAGGGGTTTCGGGGCATCAAGATCAAGGGCGGCGACGGCGATCTCGCCAATGACGAGCGAGTCGTCAAGGCGGTACGCGGCCTGATCGGTCCCGACGTCGCGCTGATGCTGGACTTCAACCAGTCGCTCGATCCGTCGGAGGCGAGCCGCCGCATCGACCGGCTGGCGGCTTACGACCTGCATTGGATCGAGGAACCGGTGGCGGCCGAGAACCTTCAGGGGCACGCCAAGGTCCGCGCGACCTCGCCGATCTCGATCCAGTCCGGCGAGAACTGGTGGTTCCCGCGCGGATTTGCCGAGGCGATCGCGGCAGGCGCGAGCGATTTCATCATGCCCGACCTGATGAAGGTCGGCGGCGTCACCGGCTGGCTGCGGGTCGCCGGCCAGGCCGAGGCCGCCTCGATCGCGATGTCGAGCCATCTGTTCGCGGAGGCGAGCGCCCACATGCTGGCGGTGACGCCGACCGCACATTGGCTCGAGGTTCTCGATCTCGCCCGCGCGATTCTGGCCGAACCGATTGAAATCGTCGACGGTACAGTGACCGCGCGGGGGCACGGCCTCGGGCTGAGCTGGGACGAAGCTGCAGTGACGAAATATCTGGTGTGAACGGCGTGCGGCGACAGGCTCAGTAGTCGATGTCGAACTCGTCATAGAGGTGCCGGAAAACCGCCGGCATGACTTCCGGCAGGTCTTCCGCGATCAGGCCGGGCCCCGCCTCGCGCGCGGCCTCGCCATGCATCCAGACCCCGATCGAGGCGGCTTCGAAGGCCGCACCCCCCTGCGCCAGGAGTCCTGCGATGATCCCCGACAGGACGTCGCCGGCGCCGGCAGTGGCGAGCCAGGGCGGCGCGTTGGCGGCGATGGTGGCCCGGCCATCCGGCGATGCCACCACCGTGTCCGGCCCCTTGAGCAGCACGACGGCGCCGCTGCGTTCGGCGGCTGCCCGCACCCTTTCGAGTTTCGAGCGAAGTGGATGTTTGTTGCTGATGTCGCTGAACAAGCGAGGAAATTCCCCCTCGTGCGGGGTCAGCACGACCTGCGGATCATGCGACGCTTTAATCGCCTCGAACAGGCGATCCGGCGCTTCGGCAAAACTCGTCAGCGCGTCGGCATCCAGCACCAGGCCGCGCTTGGCCGATAGCGCCGTGAGGACAAAATTTCGGGTCCGCTCACCGAGACCGGCGCCCGGTCCGATCACACAGGCGTTGAAGCGCCTGTCGGCCAGCAATTCGGCAAATTCGACCACGGTGTCGATCGGCCGAACCATCACGGCCGTAAGGGCCGCGGCATTGACGGCGAGCGCGTCCCGGGGCGAGGCCAGCGTGACGAGACCGGCGCCGGCCCGCAGCGACCCGCGCGCCGACATCCGCGCCGCGCCGGTCGCCGCGATGTCGCCGGAAACCACGATGGCGTGGCCGCGGGCGTATTTGTGACCGTCGATCCGCGGCACCGGGAATGCTTCACGCCAGGTCTGCGGAATGTTCTCGAACGTCTGCGGCCTGATCTCCTCCAGCACATGCGGATCGATTCCGATATCGGCAACCTGCACGCGGCCGCAGTGGATTCGCCCGGGCAACAGCAGGTGCGCCGGCTTGCGCCGGAAGAAGGTGACGGTATCGGTGGCGCGGACTGCCACGCCCATGACCGCGCCGCTGGTACCGTTGATGCCGCTCGGCAGGTCGACGGCGAGAACCGGCGCGCCATTGGCGTTGATCGCCTCGATCACGTCATGCGGTTCGCCGGTGACCGGCCGGTTGAGTCCAGCGCCAAACAGCGCATCGATGATCAGCGCCGGCTTGCCGATCGCCTGTGGATTGAACGGCAGCACTGGATGCTTCCAGCCCTTAGCCGCGGAGGCTGCGTCGCCCTGCAGGCTGTCTCGATCGCACAACAGCATTACCGAAACCTCGCGGCCCCGCGCCGCGAGTTCAGCCGCCACCACGAAACCGTCGCCGCCATTGTTGCCGGGGCCGGCGACCACCAGGATCGCCCCCTCCTCCACCAGTTGCATCGCCGCCTCAGCGACGGCTTGCCCCGCGCTGAGCATCAGCGCGAAGCCCGGCGTGCCCGCGGCGATCGTCAGCCGGTCTGCACGTTCCATTTCAGCGGTCGTGAGAACTTCCATGCCAAATCCCTGGTACAAGCGCCTCATCCTGAGGCATTTTTTTACGCCGCCCGCGACCAAAATCCCGATGATTGCATACGGATTGATCTTATTGCCTATTTCGTGAGCTTAGGTATGTTGAAGCGGCCAATCCAAGCTCTGGCGAATGCTCGATAAAAGGCTGATAACATTTCGAAATCGGACCGTTTGGCAACTTGGCATAGACCCTGCTTTTGAGGAAGCCGGCTCTGGATGATCGTACCTCAACAGCAATTGTTGGTTTTCCCGGCTGCGCGTCAGGACAAACGATCGAACACCCTGCGCACTTCGCGTAGATCTGCAGTTTGAATATGGAAATGCCCGGGAGGCGCCCTGTGAAGAAAATCGAAGCCATCATCAAGCCATTCAAGCTCGACGAGGTAAAGGAAGCGCTCCAGGAAGTCGGACTGCAGGGTATCACCGTCACCGAAGCAAAGGGTTTTGGGCGCCAGAAGGGCCATGCGGAACTCTATCGCGGCGCGGAATATATTGTCGACTTTCTGCCCAAGGTGAAAATCGAAATCGTGATCGGCGATGACCTGGTCGAGCGGGCGATCGACGCGATCCGGCGCGCCGCCCAGACCGGGCGCATCGGCGACGGCAAGATCTTCGTGTCCAACATCGAGGAGGCCATTCGCATCAGAACCGGGGAATCCGGGCTAGATGCGATCTGAACCGAACTGGCCGGCAGTCTGATATTGTATTGAGCTTCCCCCGATTGTATTGAGCTGAACCGACGGTCGCTGCCCGCGGCCAGATCGCGTTGACCTGTAGCCAAAAGGGGTACTCATGAAGACCGCCAAAGACGTCCTGAAATCGATCAAGGACAACGACGTCAAGTACGTCGATCTGCGTTTCACTGACCCGCGCGGCAAGTGGCAGCACGTGACGTTCGACATCAGCATGATCGACGAGGAGATCTTCGCCGAAGGAACCATGTTCGACGGCTCGTCGATCGCCGGCTGGAAGGCGATCAACGAATCCGACATGTGCCTGATGCCCGACCCCCTTACCGCGACGATCGATCCGTTCTTCGCCGAGACTACCATGGTCATCACCTGCGACGTGCTGGAGCCGACCACCGGCGAGCCCTACAACCGCGACCCGCGCGGCATGGCCAAGAAGGCCGAGGCCATGGTCAAGTCGATGGGCGTCGGCGACACCGTGTTCTTCGGACCGGAAGCCGAATTCTTCGTGTTCGATGACGTCCGGTTCCAGACCACGCCCTACAATACCGGCTTCAAGCTGGACGCGGTGGAACTGCCGACCAACTCGGACACCGAATATGAGGGCGGCAATCTCGGGCACCGCATCCGCACCAAGGCCGGCTATTTCCCCGTTCCGCCGCAGGACTCGGTGCAGGATATGCGCTCGGAAATGCTCGGCGCGATGGCCAAGATGGGCGTCAAGGTCGAGAAGCATCACCACGAAGTGGCTTCCGCCCAGCACGAACTCGGCATGAAGTTCGACACCATGACGCTGATGGCCGACCAGATGCAGATCTACAAATATTGCATCCACCAGGTCGCGCACATCTACGGCAAGACCGCCACCTTCATGCCGAAGCCGGTCTATGGCGACAATGGTTCGGGCATGCACTGCCACCAGTCGATCTGGAAGGACGGCAAGCCGGTGTTCGCCGGCAACAAATACGCCGACCTCTCCGAAACCTGCCTGCAATACATCGCCGGCATCATCAAGCACGCCAAGTCGATCAACGCCTTCACCAACCCCTCGACCAACTCCTACAAGCGTCTGGTCCCCGGCTACGAAGCCCCGGTGCTGCTCGCCTACTCCGCGCGCAACCGCTCGGCCTCCTGCCGCATCCCCTACACCTCCAACCCGAAGGCAAAGCGCGTCGAGGTCCGCTTCCCCGACCCGATGGCCAATCCCTATCTCGGCTTCGCGGCGATGCTGATGGCCGGCCTCGACGGCATCAAGAACAAGCTCGATCCGGGCCCGGCGATGGACAAGGATTTGTACGATCTGCCCAAGGAAGAGCTGAAGGCGATTCCGACGGTGTGCGGTTCGCTGCGCGAGGCGCTGGAAAACCTCGACAAGGATCGCGCCTACCTCAAGAATGGCGGCGTGTTCGACGACGACTTCATCGACGCCTATATCGAACTGAAGATGACCGAAGTCGCGCGCTACGAAATGACGCCGCACCCGGTCGAATTCGAGATGTACTACTCACTGTGAGGCTCGCTCGCCTCACGGCCTGAGACGACGATCTGAAAAATGCAAAAGGCGCTTCCGGTGGAAGCGCCTTTTGTTTTGCCGGCTGTCAGACCCTGCGCTCGCGCGTCACCAGCGCCTCGCCGAAGGCCTGAAACAGCGCTCGGTTGATCGGATTGCGCTGCGGGTCATATTCGGCGTGCCACTGCACGCCGAGCGCAAAGCCCGGTGCATCGGCGATCCTGATCGCCTCGATGGTGCCGTCCTCCGCCACGCCCTCGATCACGACCCGTTTGCCGGGTTCGAGAATGCCCTGACCGTGCAGTGAATTGACGCGGATGCTCTCGCACCCGAGGATCTGCGCGAACGTACCGCCGGGAACCAGGGTGACCTCATGGCGGTCGGCGAAGATGACCTTGGGGTCGGGGTGGATTTCGCCGTTCTCCAGCCTGGGCATGCGATGGTTCATGCGCCCGGGCAATTCGCGGATTTCCGGATGCAGCGAACCGCCGAAGGCGACGTTCATCTCCTGCAGGCCGCGGCAGATCCCGAACAGCGGGATGCCGCGGGCGACGCTGGCCTCCGACAGCGCCAGCGCCAGATCGTCGCGCTTGATATCGTAGGGTTCATGCCGGGGATCCGGTTCGGTGCCGAACCGCGTTGGGTGGACATTGGCGCGCGCGCCCGTGAGCACCACGCCGTCGACCACATCCAACAGCGCCCCGATGTCGGTGATGTCAGGCGTGCCTGCAAACATCAGCGGCAGCGCGCCGGCTACCTCGGCCACGGCGCGAAGATTGCGCTCGCCGACCATCTGTGTCGCAAATCGATTTTCGATGCGGTAGGCGCTCCCAATCACACCAACCACCGGCCTTCTCATCGCCTTCAATCCAATCCCAAGAATCCAAGAGAATCCCAAGCCGCAGAAGTCGCTCGTAATCATGCCTGCCGACCGCCCGGGGATCAACAGGTTAGGCCGCAGGGCGGCGATGCTAATTCCGCGTGAACGCCTCCCTGGCATCGATTGCCTCGACGCCCGGCAATCCCGCGGCCCGGAGGGCTGAACCCGCCAAGTCGTCCGCGGACTTCAACCACGGCAATTTCGTCTGGATGCCGCGGGTCACGGGCTCGCCGAGCGGGCCGCCGAAATCCAGCGGCCAGAGCCCGGTCGGCACCACCTCGGCCACGACGCCGTGGAGCCGAAATTCCTTGCCGAGCGCCGTTTCCAGATCGGCCGGTGCCACCTGGCGCGCGGTTGCGGGATCGCCTGGGGCGGCGAAGGTGACGAAAATCGGAATCAGCGCTCCGGTCACGGGCACCGCGCCGGTCATCCGGCTCATCTCGTTGAACGACACGTTGCGGTCGGCTGCCTTGTAGGCGCGCAAAGCCACATAATTCATGTCGTCCAGATCGAGCGTCTTGTCCAGATGCGCCATCAAGGCGACCAGATTGCGACCGCCGCCGAGATCGA
>Ga0302319_10023111_pt1 | contig 11122 bp, 7 predicted proteins | sample Bog_T0_2_FD_203319 | JGI IMG/M metagenome (GOLD analysis project Ga0302319, IMG submission 203319) | Peat permafrost microbial communities from Stordalen Mire near Abisko, Sweden - Bog_T0_2 | ecosystem: Environmental > Terrestrial > Soil > Wetlands > Peat | place: Sweden: Abisko, Stordalen Mire...
TATCAAAAAATAGCCCCCTGGAACTAGCTGCTCGTGGAAAGCGCTGCCGCGCTCCGACGGTGTGCGCTCCTACTTGGCCTTCGCTCGCACCGGAAGCTTCATCGTTTTCAGCGCAGCACGGTTCCTATCAATCAGCGCGACTCGCTGCTCCACGCAGGCGCGGCTTCGTAACGGGTCGGCGGGCGTGTTCCGCACATAATCCAGCAGCCTCGCAACGCTGCTGGTAGCCACGTGGAGCCGTGTGTCGGATGAGGCGTAGTAGATCAGCACATCGCCGTTTTTCTTCTCGATCCATCCATTGCTGAATACCACGTTGGAAACGTCGCCCACCCGCTCAGCGCCCTCGGGGGCAATGAAATACCCCGCCGGCTTGTGGGTCACGACCCAAGGCCGATCCAACTCCGCGAGGAACAAATACAGGACATAGCGCAAGCCGGCGGCGGTGTTTCGGACTCCGTGGGCAAGGTGCAGCCAACCCTGATCGGTCTTGATCGGCGCTGGACCCAGACCGTTCTTAACTTCCTGAATAGTGTGATACTCGCGGTTGTCGACGATGATTTCGTCAGCGACCTCGGCGTTCTCAATGCTCTTCGACAAGCCCCAGCCAATGCCGCCGCCCTTGCCGGCCTGAATGAAATCATCCTGCGGACGGGTATAAAACGCATACTGCCCATTGACGAATTCCGGATGGAGCACCACGTTGCGCTGCTGCGGCGACTTGGACTTCAGATCGGCGAGCCGCTCCCATGTCTTGAGGTCGCGGGTGCGCGCGATCCCGCACTGCGCCACGGCCGACGACGTATCCCACGCTGGAGTTTTGGGGTCTTTGCGCTCGGTGCAGAAGAGACCGTAGATCCATCCGTCTTCGTGCTTCACCAAGCGCATGTCATAGACGTTGGTGTCTGGATCGGCGGTATCCGGCATCAGGATCGGAGACTCCCAGAACCTGAAGTTGTCCAGCCCGTTCGGGCTCTGGGCCACTGCAAAAAATGACTTGCGATCCGCTCCTTCGACGCGCGCAACCACCAGGTATTTCCCCTTGTGAAGAATGGCCCCGGCGTTGAATGCGGCGTTCACGGCAATCCGTTCCAGCAGCAGCGGATTGGTTCTGCGGTCGAGGTCGTAGCGCCATTCGATCGGAGCATGCGCCGCCGTCAGCGCCGGAAGCTCATAGCGGTCATACACGCCATTGCCGCCCGGAGAGATGCGGCTTCGCCGATCGAGAAGCTTCTCCTGACTTTTGAAGAGAGACTGAACGCTTTTCCTGAACTCGGCCTGATTCATCTTGCTTTCTCCGGTAATTCGTTGCCTTGACCTTGGCTCAAGCGGCCAAGCCGATTCAATCTGTCCAACCTATCCATGACTTCAAAGCATGTGCGGCTGTTGTGGTAGGGGCACTTCCATGGGCCAACCTTGTCCTGCCGCAAATCTGGCTCGCCTGTTCGCGAGACCATCCAGAACCACTCGCCATTGTTGTGATCGATGATGTGCTTCTCAATGAACGCCCAACTTCGGTTTGCCGCCTCAAGGAAATGCTGTTGACCTGACAGCTCATAAGCATTGAGAAAGCCGACAACGGCCTCGGCTTGCGGCCACCAATGCTTATTGCTGTCCACAATCTCGGCCGGCGCCGCGTCGTGTTCCTCCGCTTCGTAAAGCAGCCCGCCATCGTCATCGAGGCCCTGCTCATAGACAGCCTGGGCCATCTTGACGGATTCGGCGCGCACACGGTTCAGAACCTCTTGATCGCCGAGTACCTCGGCGGCTTCGCACAGCAGCCAACTTCCCTCAATGTCATGGCCGAAGCTGATCTTCCGCGAGCGCGGATGCCACTCTTCGTCAAAGAAAAGAATGAAGTGGTGCGTGGCCGGGTTGACGATGTGCTTGAGGAAAATCTCAATCAGTTCCCTCAGCCTGAAGCGCACGGTCACATCCTCATGATGCCGCAACAGCGTTGCGTAGGCTTCAAGCATGTGCAGATGCGTGTTCATGGACTTCTTCTCGTCCAGATCCACCTCGCTCAGGCGCTGATCGGCGGCCAGCGTCCAGTCCCGTTCGTAGGTTTCAAAGTAGCCGTGGCGCTCAGCGTCGTGGCCAGCTAACTCGATCTGCGCCACCAGGCTCATGGCGCGGTCATACGCCTGCGGATGGCCCGTGGCGTGACCGTATTCCGCAAGCGCGTAGACAGTGAAAGCCTGGCTATAAATGCGCTTCCTGGGGTCCAGTGGTTGTCCGGGAGGATCGACCATCCAATAGACGCCGCCAAATTGATCGTCCCAGAAATGGCTGCAAATGTAGTCATAGGCGCGTCGCGCCGCGGCCAGATAGATAGGATCCCGGTATACGCTGTATGCTTTTGCGAACGTCCACAAGATACGCGCGTTGAGGATCGACCCCTTGCCGGCATTGGTATCGACGGTCAGGTCGTTGCCAACCTGCCCGCGAAAGCCGCCGTACTCCGCATCGATCGCGTTGTTGAGCCAAAACGGCAATATGCCGGACCGCACCTCAGCTTCTACCCTTGTTCGTAAGTCGTACACCGCACTGCCTCCCGGCAACCTCAAGAAAAACCGCCGCTGTTCGCTTATGAAGCGGGCGCAAGAATTGCGTCGATGTCCGTCAACTCCTTCGCGGAGAAAGACAAATTCGCCAGCGCCGCGACGTTTTGTTCAATCTGCTCCACGCGACTGGCTCCAATCAACGCCGAGGTCATGCGGCCGTCGCGCAGCACCCATGCCAGCGCCATCTGCGCAAGACTTTGCCCGCGCTCTGCCGCGATCGCGCCCAATGCGCGAATCTGCGTTAGCCGATGCTCGTCGATGTCATTCTTTTTCAGGAATCCATGCGGCTTGCCGGCGCGCGAGTCGCTGGGAATTCCATGCAGATACCGGTCTGTCAGCAGCCCCTGCGCCAGCGGACAGAAAGCGATGCCGCCGATGCCCTCGTTCCCCAAAACGTCCAACAACCCATCTTCGATCCAGCGGTCGAACATGGAGTACTTGGGCTGGTGAATCAGGCAGGGTGTGCCCAGATCGCGCAGTAACTTCGCGGCCACCTTGGTCTGTTCCGCGTCATAGCTTGAGATCCCAGCATAAAGCGCCTTCCCCGAGCGAACAATCTGGTCCAGCGCGCCCATGGTCTCTTCAATCGGCGTCTCCGGATCAGGCCGATGCGAGTAGAAGATGTCCACATACTCCAGCCCCATCCGCTTCAGGCTCTGGTCCAGGCTTGCGATCAAATATTTGCGCGAACCCCAGTCGCCATAAGGCCCCGGCCACATGCCCCAGCCAGCCTTCGAACTGATGATCAGCTCATCGCGATAAGGCTTCAGGTCGAGCCGCAGCATTTCGCCAAAGTTCGACTCGGCACTGCCCGGAGGCGGTCCATAGTTGTTGGCCAGATCGAAGTGAGTGATCCCCAGGTCGAAGGCGCGCCGCACCATGGCGCGGCCGTTTTCGAAAGTGTCCACGCCCCCAAAGTTGTGCCATAGCCCGAGTGAGATTAGCGGCAGGCGTATCCCGCTCTTGCCGCAACGGCGGTACTGCATCGCGTCGTATCGCTGTTCGTTTGCAATGTACAAAAGACTTCTCCTTGGCGTTTCTTAACTCAGGATTCCCTTCACAATCACGCTGCTTCGGCCGTCGTGTGGCGCGGGCACTACGTTCCCTTCAATTGTCTCTCCGTCGACCGTCAAGGCAATTGAATTTCCGTCTCCCTGGCGCTCAATGGCGATGTCATAAACCACATTGCGGAATTTGCGTGTGGCTGTGAAGCCCGGCCAGTTCTTCGGAATCACCGGCGCAATCTCCAACCCATCGAGAGTGGTCCGAATGCCGAGAATCCACTGCACAATCGCATAGTAGTTCCACGCGGCCGTCCCCGTGAGCCAGGAGTTCTTGGCCTCGCCAAACGTAGGCGCGTCCTTGCCGGCAATCATCTGCGCGTATACATATGGCTCGCAGCGGTGCAGATCGCCAATCTCCTCGCGCGCCGATGGGTTAATGCGGCTGTAGTAGTCATGCGCCGCATCGCCGCGCCCCAGCCGTGTTTCCCCAATCATCACCCACGGATTCACATGGCAGAAAATGCCCGCGTTTTCCTTGTATCCCGGCGGATAAGAAGAAATCTCTCCCAGTTCCAGGTAGTACCTCGAGTAGGCAGGCTGCTGCACCACGATGCCGTGCTTCGTGGCCAGATGCTTGCCGACGGCATCCATGGCGCTCTCCGCCTTGCCATCTTCCAATCCAATCCCCGCAAGCGCGCAAAACCCGTTCGACTCAATGAATATTTTGCCCTCTTTGCAATCCTTCGAACCAATCTTACGGCCAAAATCGTCGTAGGCCCGCAAGAACCACTCGCCGTCCCACCCATGCTCGTCGATCACTGCCAGCATCTTCTCAGTCTCGCCGATATATTTCCTGGCCTCGGCTTCCAGACCGCGCTTCTCCGCAATCGCCGCAAGCTCCCGGCCCGCATACACAAAGAGCCCTGCAATGAAAACGGATTCGGCAACCTTGCCGTCTTTGTTCGTCGTAGTCTGAAAGCTCTGCCCTGGCGTGTCAGAGAAACAATTCAGGTTCAGGCAGTCGTTCCAGTCAGCCCGCCCAATCAGCGGCAAACCATGAGGTCCAAGGCGGGACAGTGTGTAGTTGAAGCTCCGCTGAAGATGTTCGTAGAGCGGCTGCTCTGAGCCCGGCTCGTTGTCGTATTGCACCGGCTCATCGAGAATGCTCCAATCGCCGGTCTCCTTCAGGTAAGCGCTCACGCCGACGATCAGCCAATGCGGATCGTCGTTGAATCCCCCGCCGATGTCGTTGTTTCCGCGCTTGGTGAGCGGCTGGTATTGGTGATACGCGCCGCCCGTCGGCAGTTGTGTCGCCGCCAGATCAAGAATCCGCTCCCGTGCGCGCGAAGGCACCATGTGTACGAATCCAAGCAGGTCCTGGTTTGAATCGCGAAAGCCCAAACCGCGGCCAATACCCGACTCATAGAACGAAGCCGAACGCGACATGTTGAAGGTGGCCATGCATTGGTACGCGTTCCAGATATTCACCATGCGGTTGGTGTGAATGTCCGGGGTGTTCACCTGAAACACGCCCAGCGTCAATTCCCAATAGGTCCTCAGTCGCTCAAACGCCGCATCCGCCTCCGCGCTGCTGAGATACTTTGCGATCACCGGCTTGACCGTCTTCTTGTTGATTGTCTGCGAAGCGGGAGGGTCGAACTTATCATCGACCGGGTTCTCGTGATAGCCGAGAACTAAAACGATCCGCTTCGTCTCTCCAGGCTCCAGTTCCAGACTCACCTGGTGCGCCCCTATTGGCGACCAACCATGCGCGATCGAGTTGGTAAGCGCCCCGGCCTCCACCGTTGCGGGCTTGTCCCAGCTGCGATACCGGCCCAGAAATGCCTCGCGCTGCGTGTCAAACCCCACTGGCTCCGAACAGGCAAAGTAGGCAAAGTGATTGCGGCGCTCCCGATACTCCGTCTTGTGATAAATCACGCCGTCTTCCACTTCTACCTGGCCGGTATTGAAGTTGCGCTGGAAGTTGGTCGCGTCGTCCTGCGCATCCCACAGGCAGAACTCGATGCTGGCGAACCCCGAGAGCTTAGCCTTGGTCGTGCGCCGGTTGGTCACCGTCAACTGCCAGACCTCCAGGTTCTCGCCCAGAGGAACGAAGTACCGCGTGTGGGCCTCAATCCCGTTGTAGGTCGATCCAATTACGCTATAGCCCATCCCGTGCCGGCAGGTGTAGTCCTTCAGTTCGTGCCGCGTAGGCTGCCATGAGGGCGACCAGAACTCCTTCGATTCGTCGTCGCGCAGGTAGACATAACGTCCACCAAAGTCGAACGGCACATTGTTGTAGCGATAGCGAGTCAGCCTGCGCAGTCGCGCGTCGCGATAGAACGAGTACCCGCCAGCCGTATTGGAAATAATGCCGAAATAAGCTTCGCAGCCGAGGTAATTGATCCATGGCAGTGGTGTGTCCGGCTGGGTAATGACATACTCTCGACTCTGGTCGTCGAAATATCCGTACTTCATCTCGCTCTCTCCCTTGCGCGAAAACGTTCCGCAAGTATAGTCCCCGGCACAAAAGCTAATCAAACGATTTTGTAGAGCCCGTCCCGAGATCGCAGCTGTCGAGGATTCCATTTGCGCATCGTTACGCAAATATGCAAGAGTATCTGCGCAAGCCAATTAGGGCAATCGGATACGTGTCCGCTGTCACGGCCTGACAGTTAGCCGGAATGAGACACTTGCCTCTCCTTTGCACTGATCCGGCGCTTGCACGAGGCAATGCAGCAAACATGGCGAATTCCGTCTTCCTCTCATCTCTGAGTTCAAGATCGGCCAAGGAGTTGGTGTTTCTGGTTGCCCTTACCGCTCTATTTGTTGCTCCCGTGGCCCTGGCGCGCGGGCAAGAGGCTCCCACCGTAGCCATCAAGGTCGACCAGGTGGGCTATCCGCTGGATGGGCCGAAAGATGCGATTGTCAGCGTCCTCGGCAAGACGTTTCAGCTCAAGCGAAGCGCCGGGAATGCGGTAGTCTTCAGCGGAACACTGGCCCAGCCGAAAGCGGATGCGATTACCGGCGACCAGGCGCAGATCGCGGACTTCTCAAGCTTCAACACGCCCGGCACCTATTACATCGATATCCCTGGCGTAGGCCGCAGCTGGAACTTCACGCTGGGCGCCAACGTCTATCAGCGCGCCTACTACATGGCAATGCGCGGATTCTATGCGCAGCGCTGCGGCACCGCGGTCGACATGGGGCCGGAGTTTCCCGGCTTCACCCATCCAGCCTGCCACCTGCATGGCGAGTTTCATCCAACCTCCGGCAAGTCCGGCGAGCGCGACAACATTGGCGGGTGGCACGACGCGGGCGACTACGGCCGCTACACAGTCAACTCCGGCATAAGCACGGGACTGCTTCTTTGGGCTTGGGAGATCTACGCGCCAAGGCTGAAGGACATCGCACTCAACATTCCAGAGACTGGCAACGGCACACCGGACATTCTGAACGAGGCGCGCTGGAACCTCGAGTGGATGCTCAAAATGCAGGATGATGATGGCGGCGTCTGGCACAAGCAGACCAGCGAGCACTTCGCGGCCTTCATCGCGCCGCAGGATGACAAACTTGTTAGCGATGTGATCGGAACCGGGAGTGCGCCCTACAAGAGCACCTGCGCAACGGCCGACCTGGCCTCGGTAGCCGCCATTGCAGCGCGGGTCTTCAAGCCCTTCGACGCGGAATTCGCTGCGAAGAATCTGGATGCGGCTCGGCGCGCCTGGGATTGGGCCGAGAAGAATCCCAACGTGACGTTTCGCAATCCTCACGGCATTTCGACAGGCGACTATGGCGATCACATTTGCAGCGATGAGCTACTCTGGGCCGCTGCCGAGTTGGGCCGCACCACCGGCGAGTCGGCATTTAGCGACTATTTCCTCGGCAACTACGCGCACTTCCTCCCGGTTCTTGACTCGCCTCCAGCTCAAAGCTGGAGCCAGCTTGCGCCCATGGCGCTTTGGACCTACGCGCTCTCTCATCAAAAGGGCGAAGACCCCAAGGCGGTCGCCGCCATTCGTGACCGAACCCTTGCCGCGGCCAATGCGGTCGTCGAGCGTACCCATGCCAGTCCATACCGCAACAGCATGAAGGCAACCGACTACATATGGGGCTCGAACGGCGTCGCAGCGGGGTATGGAATTTATCTGCTTATCGCCAACCAGTTTTCGCCGAACCCAAACTTCACCGATGCGGCTCGCGACAATCTGCACTATATTCTTGGCCGCAACACGTTCTCGCTTTCCTGGGTCACGCAGCTGGGCGAGAACCCATTTCAGCATCCGCACCACCGCCCCAGCGCGGCAACCGGCAAGGCCTGGCCCGGCCTCATGTCCGGCGGTCCCAACGCCGGCCGGCAGGACGCGGTATTGGCAAAGTTGCCCAAAGATCTGCCACCAGCGAAAGTTTACGCAGACCAGACGCCCTCCTATGCGAGCAATGAGATTGCAATCAACTGGCAGGCGTCCCTGGTGTTTTTACTGGCTGGAGAACTGCAATAAGCCAATTGCATTTTGTAGTGCCAGGGAAAACGTAACCTGTTCTTAGATCGAGGAGTTCCATGCACCTTCAGTTCATCGACATCGCCATCATCGTCGCTTATTTACTAAGCACGGTTCTCATCGGCTACTGGGTCTCACACCGCGCTTCGCAGAGCATGCAGAACTACTTCCTGGGCGGCAACACCATGCCCTGGTACATGCTCGGCATCTCCAACGCCTCCGGCATGTTCGACATCAGCGGCACCATGCTGCTGGTTTCATGGATGTTTGTCTACGGCCTCAAGAGCGTCTGGATTCCCTGGCTGTGGCCCACCTTCAACCAGATTTTCCTCATGGTCTATCTCTCGTCCTGGCTGCGTCGCTCCAATGTGATGACCGGCGCCGAATGGATCAAAACGAGGTTTGGAACGGGGCGCGGGGCGCAGTGGTCTCACATCATTGTTGTCATTTACGCATTCGTCAGCATCATCGGCTTCTTTACTTACGCCTTCAAGGGCATCGGAAAATTTGCCCAGACCTATCTGCCCTGGCACCTTTCCGCCAATGAATACGCGCTGATCCTGATTGCCATTACCGCCATCTATGTCATCAAGGGCGGCATGATCAGCGTCGTCATCACCGAGGTCGTGCAGTTCTTCATCCTGTCCATCGCCTCCTTTGCCGTGGGCATCATTGCCATGGCCAAGGTTGCTCCCGACATGCTCCACCGCGTGGTTCCCGCCGGATGGGACAACATTTTCTTCGGATGGCACCTGGGGCTGGACTGGGCAACCATCCTGCCAGCGGCCACTCAAAAGATCGCCGAAGATCGCTACGAGCTATTTGGCTTCTTCGTCATGATGCTGCTCTTCAAGGGCATTCCAATCTCCATGGCCGGCCCCGCGCCCAACTACGATATGCAGCGCGTTCTTTCGGCCAAGAACCCGCGCGAAGCCTCCATGATGAGCGCCTGGGTCAACATCGTCCTCACCCCGCCCCGCTACTTCCTCATCATGGGTTTGACGGTGCTGGCCGCGGCCTTCTTCGGGCCCGACCTGCGCGCCATGGGAACCCACCTGGATTTTGAAACCGTGTTGCCCATGGCGCTGGCCAAGTTTGTTCCCGTGGGCTTGCTGGGCTTTTTGATCGCCGGGCTACTGGCCGCATTCATGTCCAACTTTGCTGCCACGGTCAACGCCGCTCCGCCTTACTTCGTCAACGATATTTACAAGCGCTATATCAACCCGAATGCCTCACCCAAGACCTATGTGCGCCTCAGCTATCTGGCCTCCTTCACCGTCATCGTCATCGGGGTACTCTTTGGCTGGAGCGTCACTTCCGTCAATGAAGTCGTGGTGTGGATCGTCTCTGGCCTTTGGGGCGGTTACACAGCTTCCAACGTGCTCAAGTGGTATTGGTGGCGCTTCAATGGCTGGGGCTATTTCTGGGGCATGTTGACCGGCATCGGCTCGGCGCTGCTCGCTCCCAAGCTCGTTCCCATGCTGCCCTTTGTTCAGCATCTGCTGGACCGCTTCACCATCAACTTGGAAGTGGTCGTCATCTTCCCAATCGTTGTCGGGATCTCCCTGATCGGCTGCCTCTTCGGCACGTTCCTCACCAAGCCCGAAGAGGACGAGGTCCTGATCAGCTTCTATCGTCGCGTTCGTCCGTGGGGATTCTGGGGCCCGGTCTTGAAAAAGGTCCTTGCCCAGGACCCCGCGTTCAAGAAGAACAAGGACTTCGGCCGCGACATGTTCAACGTCGCCATCGGCATCGTCTGGCAGGTTTCTCTGGTCGCGCTGCCACTGTACATCGTGATCCATGAGTGGGCTCGCGTCGGCATGGCCGCTGCCTCCATCGGCGTTACCTCGCTGATTCTCAAGTTCACCTGGTACGACCATCTGACGGAACGCGAAGTGGAAACCGACAAGGCCGCCGCCGGAGATCGCTAATGTCCCGCTTCGATAACTCACCACAAAACTGAAACTGTCATCCTGAGCGAACGGGGCCCCAGGCGCACTTCAGTTCCGGGGTCCCCAGCGACAGGTCTTCGTCGCTGGGGTGGAGTTTGGGGGTGGTGAGTCGAAGGATCTGTGGTTGCTCGTCAATGAACTTCCGAGACACTGCGTTCTCCGACGCAAAAAGGTACGGCATCAACTCGCCGCATCCCCCGCAAAACAAAATAACAACCCCCGCCGCCTACTCCGTCAGCCACTGACCAAGCGGCGCTCAGCCCTTGGCTCCAATCACTACGCCCGGTCCCCCCGTCGGCGGTTCGTGATGCCTATCACTGCACTTTACCACCCCCGGAGCCTACCCTAATTTGGGTCTTCGGGCGGTATCGACACTTGCATACGCGGTTCAAAGTACCCGGAGGTTAGACCAATGAGCGACACGAAAAGCGCCGCCAAGCGTGATCGCGGCCTGCTGCAAGTCAACGGGGAAGAGTGCAAGGGATGCGGCCTGTGTGTTGAGGCATGTCCGCCCAAAGTGATCGGTTTGAGTGAGCGGATGAACCACTTTGGCTACCGCACCGCAGTCTATGCCGGTTCGGGTTGCACTGGCTGCGGCATCTGTTTTATTGCCTGCCCAGAGCCCGGAGCCATAGCTGTGCTGCGCGCTGTGAATCGTCCAGCCGTGGGAGCAATCGCATGAAAAAGCAATTGATGAAGGGCAATGAGGCCATCGTCCGAAGCGCCATCCTCTCCGGATGCCGAGGGTTTTACGGATACCCCATTACTCCGGCGAGTGAAATCACCGAGGCCGCGGCACTGTATATGCCGAAGGTTGGCGGAGTGTTCCTTCAGGCGGAGAGCGAAGTGGCGGCCATCAACATGCTCTATGGAGCCTCGTCCGCCGGCGTGCGCTGCATGACCGCCTCCAGCGGCCCCGGTATCAGCCTCATGCAGGAAGGCATCAGCTACATGGCTGGCGCCGAACTCCCTTGCGTGATCGCCGACATTACGCGCGGTGGTCCCGGTCTCGGCAACCTCGGTTCCGAGCAGAGCGACTATCACCAAGTGGTGAAGGGGGGCGGCAACGGCAGCTACCGAACCATTGTCCTCGCGCCTCACTC
>Ga0302319_10023112_pt1 | contig 11122 bp, 10 predicted proteins | sample Bog_T0_2_FD_203319 | JGI IMG/M metagenome (GOLD analysis project Ga0302319, IMG submission 203319) | Peat permafrost microbial communities from Stordalen Mire near Abisko, Sweden - Bog_T0_2 | ecosystem: Environmental > Terrestrial > Soil > Wetlands > Peat | place: Sweden: Abisko, Stordalen Mire...
ACCGGCGTCGGGCCCGCCGGTCCCGGCGGCGGCTCGTCGTGGCCGGTGCCATGGTGACCCTGGCGCTGGCGGCGGTGGCCGCCGGGGTGGGATGGAGTGCCCATGACAACCTGGCACGCACCGACAGCGCCCTGGCTGCCTCGCGGTTCCGGCTCGATCAGAACCTGGCCCGGCTGGCCCGGGCGAGGGCCGCGCTGGCCTCGGTGTCCGGCGCCGGCCGGGTGGAGGGGATGCAGCTGGCGACGGCACAGCACCAGTTGGCCGTGGTCCAATCCGACCTGGCCAAGGATCAGGCTGACGAGGTGACCCAGGGCGTCAACATCTCCGACCTCGACCAGTGCCTGACGTCGGTGGAGGTGGCCCTGAACGAGGTCTCCCTCGGGCAGTCGGCCGCGGCCGCGACGACCCTGCAGTCGGCTGGGCCCGTCTGCCAGGCCGCCCACCCCGCGGGTTGATGAGGCGGGACAGCCACCCGGGCCGTCGGTCGGGAACGTCGGCGATGGCGGTGACCGTCGTGACCGCGGTGGTCCTGGTGGTGACCGGCGCGCTGGTGGCCTACGACGCCATCACCGTGGGACGCCAACACCGTTCTGAAGCCCTCCTCCAGTCCACCCGGCACCAGACCGCCCAGGTCCGCCGGGCCCAGGCCGCCGATCGGCGGGCGATCACCGAGGCCACGGCCACCCTCGACGCCCGGGCCGCGGCCGAACGCCAGACGGCGGCCGAGACGGTCGGGGCCCGACAGCGAGTGGCCGACGCCTCGCAGGCCATCGGCTACGACAGTCTGGACATCGCCGCCCTGAGCACCTGCCTGTCCGGCGTGTCGTCGGCCGTGACGGCGTCGTCGTCGGGGGATCTGCAGGGCGCTGTCGACGCCATCACCTCGGTGTCATCGGAGTGCCGGGCCCTGGACGGAACGGGAGCCGGCCTGTCCTACCCGTTCGACTTCCCGGACCCGTTCGTGCTCGACGTGGGCGGTGAGTACTACGCCTTCGCCACCAACTCGGCGGCCGGGAACATCCAGATCATCCGATCGAGCGACCTGTCCGACTGGACAACGGTGGGTGACGCGCTCCCCCATCTGCCCCGGTGGGCCCATCCCGGCGACACCTGGGGGCCCTCCGTGCTCGAACGGGGCGGGACCTGGGTCCTGTACTACACGGCAGAGTTCGGCTCCACCGGGGTGCAGTGCCTGTCGTCGGCGGTGGCGACCCAACCGGAGGGTCCCTACATCGACAACTCGGCGTGGCCCATCGAATGCCAGGCGGCCCTGGGGGGCTCGATCGACCCCAGTCCCTACGTCGCCACCGACGGCACGGCCTACCTCACCTGGAAATCGCAGGGAGCCAACGGGCAGCCACCCACCCTGTGGGCCCAGCAGTTGACCCCGGCCGGCACCGCGTTGGTCCCCGGCAACCCGACCTCGCTCCTCACCCCCGGCCAGAGCTGGCAGGGCGGGACCGTCGAAGGCCCCGACATGGTGCTGTCGGGTGGTCAGTACCTGCTGTTCTATTCGGCCAACGCCTGGCAGACCGCCGACTACGCCATCGGTGTGGCCGACTGCGACGGCCCCCTCGGCCCCTGCACCCAGCGATCCGGCCCGCCGTTGGTCGCCTCGCAGGCGGGGCTCAGCGGCCCCGGGGGGCCATCGGTGTTCACCGACGCCACCGGGAATCTGTGGGTGGCCTTCCATGCCTGGCTCCCGGGGAGGGTCGGGCCACCCAACAGCCGGGACCTCTTCCTCCGGCCCCTGACGATCGTCGGAGGAACCGTCAGCGTCGGCCCCTGACCCGTCACCGGGCCGGAGGCGCAACGGTGCATGGACGTCGCTGCTCAGAGCCACAATTTGACTAAAGAACGGCGACCAATTATCGGCATCATTAAAGAAGATAGGCCGTATCACTTTTTTGGTTTTCTCAGACATCCTCCCAGGTCAACGTGGTGTCCACCCGGGTGACCGACGCCCGAATGTTCCAGCCGCTATACTCACCAAACCACGCCAATGGGAGAGTGCCAACCGGAGGATTTACCCGGCACTCGACGCAGTGGAGTCAGCCGATGGAGCGCAGGTGACTGCGAGCGGCTGTATGCGTCTGAGGCGTGGGGCCTGCGGCGCCGATGCCGCCTGCCCACCTGACCGCGATCTGTGACCCGTACAGAAACGAGTGATGCACCCACGACGCAATCCTGGGCGTAACTAACACCGGCCGCACACCCTACGGCGTGAAGCCAGGACGGACGATGCCTTCCCGCTCGCCGTCCGGGGACCGAATGCAAAGGCCGGAGCCCGCCAACACCAATCAGAGGAAGGCGCCCTGGCGCGCCCTACGAAGGGAGGTGCCATGCGGACCCGCATTGCACTCGTGGCGATCTCACCGATCGCCGTCATCACTGTCAGTACCCTGGTGCAGGTTGCCTCGGAACAGCCGACGGGGGCCGTCCTGGCCCCGGCCGGCCAGGCTGCACCGTCCACCATCACATCCATCCCCCCCGACGCGCTCATCGCCTATCGGGGCCTGCAGACCAGTACCACCGCTCCGGGAGGGGCGAAGGTGCTGCTCGACATGGGAGGGGCGCTGCTGCTCCACCCCCCGGCTCCGGAGCCGTCGCCGCCGAAGGCGGCGGCCACCAACGCCGCCGTCACCGGTCACCCCAGCGCCGCCTTGGCCGCACTGGCCGCACTGGCGGCGGTGGCACCCAAGGCCGCTGCGGCCACCGTGGTTGCGCCACCGAAGGCGGTGGTGGTTCCGGCGGCCGTGCCCGCCGCCGCAGCCTCGACCATCACGGCGTCCACTGACACCGTGACTCCGGCGCAGCGGGCGGCGTGGGAGCGCGTCGCACTCTGCGAGGAGGGCGGCGACTGGAACGTCAACGGAGGCGAGTTCAGCGGCGGCCTCGGCATCAGCCGGTCCAACTGGGACGCCTACGGTGGCACCCAGTTCGCGGCCGAGGGGGCCGACGCCACCGAGGATCAGCAGATCATGGTGGCCGAGCGCATCCAGCCCTACCCTCCCGACCAGGACGGTTGCGCCGGCTGGTAGTCGCCGGGCCGATCGGGTCGGCACGAGCATGAGGTCGACAGCGTCGAGGCAGCGACGGACGACGGGCCGGTGGGCTCGTCGTCCGTTCCGCGTTCAGGCCCCCTCGGTCGGATTGAGCTCAGACCGAGCTCGGATCGGGCGCGTCGGATGCTGCCGTCACGACCAGGGGAAGGGGGAGGGCTCGACGTCATCGGACGGAGCCGTGACCACGCGGTGGTGGCCACCTTCGGGTCCGTCGATGGATACCCACCCGGACCCGGTACTGCCTACTCGTGCCGCCTGCTCCTGACCACGAACTACTCGTCTTGCGCACTGCGGTCCTGCGCCCCGATCGGGGTCCTGCGCACCGGCGGTGCGACAGCCCTGCTGGACGCCGACCCGACGTTCCCCACCCGAAGGCGGAGAACGCCGGATCGACACCCGACAGGTACGGCGTCAGATCTTGCGGACCTGGCTTGCCTGGAGGCCCTTTTGGCCCTGCTTGGTCTCGAACTCCACACGCTGGCCCTCCGCGAGGTCGCGGAAGCCCTCCATCTGGATCTCCGACTGGTGAACGAAGAGGTCATCCCCGCCGCCGTCAGGCGTGATAAATCCAAAGCCCTTTTCGGCGTTGAACCACTTGACTGCACCTACACCCATAACTGTGTCTCCTTGAAATTCACGCACGGTAACGCGGGGATCCATTGTGAAGCCCTACATGCATCGGCCCGCGTGATTGGGTCGATGACCCCACAACCCTAGGCGCAACAGGAGGCCCCCGCTGAAATTTTTCCATCTGCGTGCCCGAGCGGCCCCCAACGCGCACGCACGGGCCACGCCTGGGACGACCGACTGGTCCATGCCCGTCGGGCGTCAGTGGGCCATGTCGCGGGCCATGACCCGCTCCGCCCACGTGGACGGGATCCGGTCGGCGGCGGTCGGCCGTCCGACCGATTCGTAGACCTCGGCGAGGACCATGGTCGAGAAGATCACGAAGAAGACGGGCTCGATGAGGGTGCCCAGCCGGTCGGTGAGGTACACGATCCCGAGGAACGGGTAACTCACGACCAGTGCCTTGACGAGCAGGGAGTACACGTGTGCCGCCCGGGTGCCACTCCCCCGCGTCCGTTGCATGGCGAAGATGGCGGCGATGGTCAAGAAGGCGAATTCGGCGATACCGGCCACCACGTGGATGTAGTGGTGGATGGGCAGCTGCAGGTGCCACTCCATCTGCCGGCAGGTGGCGCTCAGGCCTTCCGAGCAGGCATAGGGGAACCGGCCGCCGATGGCGCCGGCGGCGGCGAAGGCCACCATCCACTTCCACTCGCGTCGGGCGGACCCACCGGCGTAGGCGCCCCGCATCACCAGGGCGGCGATCATCAACAGGCCGGCCGCGATGTCGGCGTCGGACATCAGGGTGGCATGCGGCCGCCCGGTGGCCTCGAGATCGGAGAAGAAGCCGTTCACCGACGGCATCAGCCCGGGGACGAAGGGCACCACGACCCACCAGTTGTAGAACACCACACCGGTGACCACCAGCACCTTGGCGGCAGCCATCCGCACACCCACCTGGTCGGTGGCCCGGGGTGCCCGGAGCCCGGATGGCACGCTGATCGCCTGCATGAGATGTCCAACCGGTTGTCCACACAAATATTCCCGGGCAGGCCCGGTGGGGCCGGAAGTGGGCCGGAGCGGGCCGGAGCGGGCCGGGATCGGGGAGCCGGCGGAGACTCCTACCGGGCGGCGGGAACCACCCGTTCGAGGAGCACCGCCCGGCGTGGGCACTCGGCCGCTGCCCGGGTGGCCAGCTCCATCAGCTCGCCGCTGATCGGGGTCCCGTCCACGATGGGATAGCCCCACTCGTCGAGCCGCACTCGCTCGGGGAGGATCTCCGCACAGAATCCGTAGGCGTCGCAGGCCACCGGGTCGACCCGGACCCGGATACTGACCCGCTGCCGCGGGGGGGTCACGACGGCCTCACCGGCGTCGGACGCCGGAGCGGGAGGGCCAGCACCGTGGCGGCAGCGTGGCCGCGGCAGACGTGGCCGGCGGCATGGGCCCGGGCATCGTCGGCGAAGACGGTGAGGGCGCTGCGCACCAGGCGCACGACCCCGTCAGGATGGCGGCAGGCTCCCCGGCCGTCGACCTCGCCCAGGCGCCTGGTCAGCCGGTCCGGCAGTCCGGGATCGGCCCGCCCGGCCCCCAGCAATTCGAGGTCGTCGGCGATGGCCGGCAGCCCGTAGACGCACGGCCCGCACTGGCCCGCACTCTGGCCGGCCATGTACCGGGCGATGCGTGCCGTCTCGGCGATGCCGCACGACACCGTGGGCAGGGCGATGAGGATCCCCACCCCGTGGGTGGCCCCGGCCGCAGCCAACGAGCCGGGCGCATAGGGGGTCATGAGCTGGTCCGGGCCCAACCAGGCGCCCCCGTACCCACCGACCAGGACAGCGGCCAGCCCGGCATCGGATCCCGTCCGGGCCAGGATGTCCTGCACGGGCGTCCCCAACTCGACCTCGACCACACCGGGGTGCCGGACGGCGCCGGACACCGTGACCAGGGTGGTGCCCGGTGCGTCGCTGGTCCCGGCGGTGCGGAACCAGTCCGGGCCGTGACGGGCGATGAGCGCCAGCTGGGAGAGGGTCTCGGCGTTGTGGACCAGGACCGGTCGCCGCCCCACCGTCAGCGGCACCGACTTGTCGATCCTGAGGGACGGCAGTGACCGGCGGGTGTCGATCCAGTTGACCAGGGCCGACTCCTCGCCGGCCACGTACCGGGCGGGGGGGCGCTCGATGGTGATGCGCCGGCGCGAGCGCATCGCCCGGAACCGCTCGGCCAGGGCGGTCTCGACCGAGGCGGCGGCGCCGTGGTTGTCGTCGGCGATGCAGACCACCACCTCGCCGGCACCGATGACCGCCGCTGCCACCTCGGCGCCGTCGAGCATCAGATGGGGCGCGTAGGTCAGGAGCACCCGGTCCTTGGCGCTGGCCGGCTCGCCCTCCATGGCGTTGACCACCAGGAGCGGGCGCCGGCCGGTGCGCTCGACGGCGTCCCACTTGACCGCCGACGGGAAGCCGGCGCCTCCCCGGCCGAGCAGGCCGGACCGGGCCACGGCGTGGAGGAGCTCGGTCCTCTGGGACCGGTCGTCGCGGTGGGGCACCGAGAGGGGCCCGTGCACCGAGAGATGGGTGGCGAGGTCCAGCGGGCCGGTGATCCCGGCAGGCCGGCGGAGCAGTCGATCGGCGGTGTCGAGTGCCATGGCGCTCATGGTCGATCCTTCTCGAGGAGGCGGGTGGAGGTGGTGACGACGCGGGGTGACGAGGCGTTCCGTGCGGGCGGCCGGCCCGATGGGGTGGGGACCTGTCGGCCCACCGGCGGCGCACCCCGGGGCGGGACGGCGCGGGTGGTGGCTCCGACCCGCAGGGCTTCATCCTTCGCCCGCGTGTGGTCGGCGATCCGCCAGGCCAGCGCACCGGCCACGGCCAGCACGCTGACCGCAGCGATGGCATCCATCCACAGCTTGGACGCGTCGGTCCCCTCTCCGAGCGAGTGGGCCATGGCCACGGGCCAACTCCCGTAGGCCAGCCAGTGGATGCCCCGCCAGGTGTGGGGGCTGATGCGCTGGCGGAGGGCGCTCGAGACGGCGACGGCGATCATGAGATCGACCGCCACGGTGCCGAGGCCGGTCCACAGGGGCTGGTACGGCGACGAGAACGGGACGACGATCGAGAGCCACCCCAGATGCACGTACGTGTCGAGGACCGATGTCAGGACGTGGATGGTCACAAAGACCATGGCCATGATCGAGATCCGCTTGTGTAGCTCGGCCTGGGCGAACGCCGGCCAGGCGCGGCTCTTGGCCCGACCGGCGGTCAGGATCCCGAGCACCATGGTGGCGGTCAGCAGGATCAGCGCCACGATGCCGGTGGCCCGTGTGGTGTACCAGAACGCCGTGGACGAGGTGGCCAGCATCACGACCTCCCACCGGTCGTGTCGACGGTGTCGGCGGGCCAGCCGCCGACCCGGACGACCGCACCATCGGGGCGGACCAGTCGGGCGCACACCCCCAGCGCCTCCAGATTGCCCGGGGCATCCTCGCCCCACACCACCGCCGCCGTGCTCCAGGCGTTGGCCTCGACACAGGAGGCACCGGTGGTCGACACCAGCGACCACACGGTGGAGGCCGGCGCACCGGTCCAGGGGTCGATGATGTGGTGGACGGTCCGGCCGTCGCGCTCCCAGGACCGGGCCGTCGTGCCCGAGGTGGCCAGTCCGCCCGAGGCGATGGCGACCACCTGGTCCACGTGTTCGACTGCCGAGGTGCAGACCGAGGCGATGCCGACGGCCCAGCCGTCCGCGGGAGCCCGGCCGGCCACGGCGATGTCGCCGCCCAGGTTGACCAGCACCCCGCAGCCCAGGGAACGCGCGATCCGGGCGGCGGCGCGATCAGCCACGAAGGCCTTGGCCGAGGATCCGAGGTCGACGTGCACCCCGGCCGGCAGGGCGACGGTCCGGAGCACCGGGTCCAGGGTGATCTGCCACCAGCCCGGAGCCGGTTGGGCCTCCCCGTCGGGAGCCGGGTGGCCGGCGACCAGTTCGTCGAAATCGCGGTCGTAGCCCAGCGCCACCAGGGCCGATCCGATGGTCGGATCGACGATGCCGGCGGTCAGGGTGGCCACGTGACAGGCCACATCGAGCGCCTCGAAGAGAAGGGGGCTCACCTCGACGGGCCGCCCGGCACCGGTCGCCTCGAGGCGGCGCAGCTCGGAGTCGGGGCGGAAGCGACTGCACGCCTCGTCGATGGCCACGAGCTCGGCGTTCAGCAGGGCCAGGGCCCGGTCGGCCCGGTCGGCGTCGGTCACCACCACCGTGGCGGTGGTGCCGATGGACCGCAACGAGCGGGAGGCGATGCCGGAGGTCGACCCGGGGGTGGTGCCTCTGTCGTCGGTCTGTGCGTCGTCGGCCATCGTGGTGGAGGTCATGACTGCCCCGAGACGGTGACCGGTGTCGTCGTGGTCGTGGTGGTCGACGGCGCCTCGGTGGTGGCGGTCGTCCCGCTGGTGGAGTCGGACGACCCCGAGGTGGCCGACGAGGAGCTGCCGGACGAGTCGGAGGAGCCCGAGGTGGTCGACGTGCTCGGTGCGGACGTCGACGCCGTCCCCGAGGAGCCCGGGGTCGTGGTCGTGGTGCCCGTGGTCGGCGTGGCCGAGTGGGCGATGGTGTCCGATGCCACCAGCACGCCGAGCCCGATGGCCCCGGCGGCGGCACCGACGCCGACGGTCGTGGTCACTCGGCGGATACGGCGCATGGCCCGGTCCCGGTCACGCTGGGCTGAACGGCGGTCGTCCTCATCGTCGAAGCTCGCCTGGTGCACCATGGTCTGGCCTTCCGCTTCCGGTCGCTCCGGGCTCGCTCCACCCGGTCGGAGCGTCGGGATCTCCGCGCTCCGATGACTCCATTGCACACGCTCAGCCGAAGAGCCGGCTCACTGCCAGCTGTGGGCCACCTGTGAATTCGGGCCCACGCTCGGGGTCAACCTCACAGCCGGCTCACAGGTCGTTCACACCCCGGGTCCAAGACGTGGTGCGATGCTTGTGGGCACAGAGCAACTCCCGACGCGGGAGAACCCTGCCCCCAGTAGTACAGCCGGACCCCTTAAGAACGCATTAAGAACGCCCCAAAGAAGGAGCCAGCACGTGGAACCCAGTCGCAACCAGCGGATCCTCGTCGTGGACGACGAGCCCTCCATCGTCGACGCCGTGGCCACCTCGCTCCGCTACGAGGGGTTCGGGGTGGACGAGGCGGTGAACGGCCGCCTGGCCCTGGCCGCCGCCCAGGAGAGCCCGCCCGACCTCATCGTGCTCGATGTCATGCTCCCCGACCTCGACGGTCTCGAGGTCACCCGCCGGCTCCGCGCCGACGGCATCCGGGTGCCGATCCTGTTCCTGACGGCGCGCGACACCATCGAGGACAAGGTGGCCGGCCTCACCGTGGGCGGGGACGACTACGTGACCAAACCGTTCGCCCTGGCCGAGATCGTGGCCCGGGTCCACGCCATCCTGCGCCGCATCGGGAGCGAGCCCGAGGACGAGGGCATCCTGCGCTTCGCCGACATCGAGATGGACGAGAGCGCGCACGAGGTCACACGGGCGGGCCAGCCCATTGCGCTGACGGCGACCGAATTCAACCTGCTCCGCTTCTTCCTCTTGAACCCCCGGCACGTGCTGTCCAAGTCCCAGATCCTCGACCACGTCTGGCACTACGACTTCGGGGGCGACGGCAACGTGGTGGAGACCTATGTCAGCTACCTCCGCAAGAAGCTCGAAGCGGTCGGCCCCCCGGTGATCCACACCGTCCGGCTGGTCGGGTACGCGCTGCGCGAGCCCAGCTCGGACTCGTAGGAGCGCGGTCCCCGTCACCATGTCCCTGCGCAGTCGGCTGCTCATCGCCATCGGCATCATCACCCTGGCGGCCCTGGCGATCGCCAACGTGGTGACCTACAAGTCACTGGAGTCGTTCCTCTACCAACGGATCGACCAGCAGCTCGACCAGACCTCGGGCCTGACCGACTACCTGAACAACGGCGGCACGCTCCAGACCGACCAGTGCGGCGGTCCCGGCCTGTTCAACCCCCCGCCCTCGGGCGCGGCTGCCGGCAACGGGGCCGGAGGCGCCGTCGGAGGTGGCGGTGACGCGGACAGGGACGGGGACGGCCAGAGGCACTCCCTCGCCCTCCAGGTACAGGCCGAGCAGGTGGTGACCGCATCGGGATCCGTGGTCGACGGACAGACCTGCTCGGCCTACGTCGAGGGAACCGCCTACACCCCTCACATCCCCTCCGAGCTCACCGGGTTCACCGACGACGACGGATCGAAGGTCACCTACGTCAATGCGCCCTCCGAGCAGGCCGGCGGCCCCATCTTCCGGGTGCAGGCCACGGTGCTGGACAACGGCAACCGGCTGATCGTGGCCCAGCCGCTCGGGGACATCGACAGCACCCTGCACCATCTCCTCTTCGTCGAACTGGCCGTCAGCGGGGCAGCCATCATCATCGCCCTGTTCGGCGGGTTCTGGCTGGTCCGGGTGGGGCTGCGCCCGTTGCGCGACATGGAGTCGACGGCCGAGTCGATCGCCGCCGGCAACCTGACCGAACGGGTGCCCGGTGAGAACGACACGACCGAGGTGGGTCGGCTGGCCCGGACGCTCAATGTCATGCTGGCCCGGATCGAGGCGGCCTTCGGCGCCCGCGTGGCCTCGGAGCGGCGACTGGTGGCGTCCGAGGCCCGCCTGCGGCGCTTCGTGGCCGATGCCTCGCACGAGCTGCGGACCCCGATCGCGGCCATCTCCGCCTACGCCGAGCTCTTCGGTCGCGGGGCCTCGGAGCAGAAGGAGGACCTGGAACGGCTGATGGGCGGGATCAGGAACGAGACCGGCCGGATGGAGCGGTTGGTGGCCGACCTCCTCCTGCTGGCCCGGCTGGACGAGGGACGGCCGATGGAGCAGCGCTCCGTGGACCTCGTGGCGCTGTGCGCCGAAGCCGTGCACACCGCCGCCACGGTGGGACCGGACTGGCCGGTCACGTTCCACGCCTCCATCCCCATCGAGGTCATGGGCGACGCCACCAGCCTCCGCCAGGTCATCGACAACCTGCTGGGCAATGTCCGGGCCCACACCCCCAAGGGCACCGTGACCCTGGTCGACGTGGAGCCAGAGGGTGACGGCGCGGTGATCACGGTGGCCGACAACGGTCCCGGCATGGAACCGGAGGAGGCCGCCCACGTCTTCGAACGGTTCTACCGGTCCGACCCGTCGCGGTCGCGGACCCACGGAGGGGCCGGCCTCGGACTCTCCATCGTCAGTGCCATCGTGGCCAACCACGGCGGCACCGTGGCCGCGGAGGGCACGGTCGGCAAGGGGACCACCTTCACCGTCCACCTGCCCGCCGCGCCGCCGTTGGCTGCCCCGTCCCCCCCACCGGGAGACACCCGGGCCGCCAGAGCCGGGGCCGGGGACGGGACCGTGGACGGGATGGCGGACGAGGCCGGCACGCCCGGCAGCGCCGGCACGCCCGGCACCGCCGGCACGCCCAGCACCGCCGGCAG
>Ga0302319_10023113_pt1 | contig 11121 bp, 13 predicted proteins | sample Bog_T0_2_FD_203319 | JGI IMG/M metagenome (GOLD analysis project Ga0302319, IMG submission 203319) | Peat permafrost microbial communities from Stordalen Mire near Abisko, Sweden - Bog_T0_2 | ecosystem: Environmental > Terrestrial > Soil > Wetlands > Peat | place: Sweden: Abisko, Stordalen Mire...
CTGCCGCCCCACAATCCGCGTCTTCGAAATCGTCGGCAGCTTCGTCGTCACCACCCCCACCGCATCGATCCCCGCAGCCTCTACCAGCGCCGCCAGCTCGTCCTTATCCTTGTCCTCGCCCCAGAAGCCAGCCAGCACGACCTTGCATCCCAACCCCGCCAGGTTCATCGCCACATTTGCCGCACCGCCCGCGCGCTCATAGTGCTGAGCATGCCGCAGCACCGGCACGGGAGCCTCCGGAGAAATCCGCTCCACCTCACCCAGAATGTAGCGGTCAAGCATCAAATCCCCAGCCACCAACACCTTCAGGCGCCCAAACCCGCCTTCCAACAATCCCAGAACCGCATGTGTCTCCGGCAGCATCGTCAATTCTCCCCATTCATCATCGCACCATCGCTTCGCCAAGAGACGCGGCCACCGTATCCATCACCTCATCCACGGTGATCGACATCAGGCACTTCTTCTGCTGCTCAATACAGGTCTCCAGACCGCACCCCCAGCACTCCACCCGGTGATAGACCACCCGATGCTGCTTGCCAAACGGAAACCACTGCCGAGGAATATTCCGTGCCGCAAAGATCGCCACCACCGGCGTGCCCACTGCCGCCGCCAAATGCATCGGCCCGCTATCATGCCCCACGAACAGCCGTGCCCGCGCAATGGCCGCAGCACTCTCTCGCGGTGTCAACGCCCCACACAAATTCACCACCACGCCCCCACCCTTCTCCCGCCAACCCTCCGCCGCAAACTCGCTAGCCTCGCTCTCCTCCGACGCTCCCAACAACAACAGCGCCCTTCCCGGAAAGGCCGTCGCCATCTTCGCCAGCAGAGCCCGCCAGTTCTCTTTACCCCAATCCTTCGCCTGCACCTTCGTTCCCACGCTTACCGCGATCGATTCCACCGCCAGCGCTTGCGCGCCTATCGCCCGCGCCGCACTCTCGCGCTCCATCGCACTCAAATGCAGATCCCAGCTCGCCCGATCATTCAATCTTCCCGGATCAGCAATGTCCCCCGCTGCCGCCAACGCTCCAATACACCGCACCAGCCGCGCCGCCTCCGGCTCAAGATGCCCATCACCCATCGCATGATCTTTGCCACCCGTAGCCGCACCGTAAAAGTTACGCTGCATCCCCTCCGTCAGAGGAACACCAACAATCTTCCGCACCCCGCACAGCCGAAAGAACGCCTCATCTCTCTGCGCGGCCTTCACACCACGTGCCGCCGCAAGGTACACGATCACCTCCGGCCGAAAACGCACAATCTCCCACCATAAGCCCAATAACTCGATCAAACTCCGCGTCCCCACCGCGTAGCGCATATACCCCTGCACCAATCCTGACCCCTCAAGGATCGCCGCCGCCGCCGGGGCCTTCGAGTTCACCGGAACATTCGTCAGCATCCGCCGCTCGGCATCAGGAAACGCCCTCGCCACCAGGTGCAGCGCCGGCAACGCCACCAGCATATCGCCCAGGCTCCCCAGTCGATACACCAGCACCCGCCGAATCCTCCTCTTTGCCATGCCACCAGTGTCGCATCTGCCATCCAACTCACCAACCCACCCCTATCATCTCCGCCTTCACTCCGTTATCCTTGCATTCACCGCCTCATGCTCATCGCCTCCGACATCGTCGCCCTCCACGACCAACTCACCGCACAAGGCCACGACGCCTCGCTACCGTCGCCAAAGATCTCTTCGCCGTTCGCCCAACTCATCCTCGACCAGCACAAGGCCAACTACGATCTCTGGCACCGCGAAGACGCGGCGCGCGACCCCGACGCCTCCGATCACACCATCGTCAACGTCAAGCACGATATCGATCGCCTCAACCAGCGCCGCAACGACCTCGCCGAGCAAATCGACCTCACCCTCCTTCAGCTCGCGCCCGAGCACCCCTCCGCTCCCCTCAACTCAGAGTCACCCGGCTTGATTATCGATCGCCTCTCCATCCTCGCCCTCAAGATCTTCCATACCGCCGAGCAGCTTCACCGCTCCACTCCCGAACACCAACAGCGCAACCAATCCCGCCTGCTCGTGTTGAACGAACAGCGTAATGATCTCTCAACTTGCCTCGACGCTCTCTGGTCCGATGTCCTCGCCGGTCGCCGGCGCTTCAAGCTCTACCGCCAACTCAAGATGTATAACGACCCCACCCTTAACCCCGTTCTCTACAGCCGTTCCCCGGAGTAACGGTCAATCCGGTACACTCGGTGTTGACCTTAGCCACTCATCCTCGTATAACCCCAATTACGTCGCCGTTCTCCCATCTCTGCTAACTCCATCCTCCCAACCCGAGAACATCATGGCCACAAAGCCGACAACATCGACCTCAGATCCCAAAGCAACCAAGGCGCCCATCGCCTCGAAGGCGCCGCGTACCTTAGCCGGAAACGCGCAGCACGCCACCGATGCCGCCCGTAAGACCACCCTCGGCCTCTATGAGAACGCACTCAAGCTCATGCAGGCCGGCAAGTACGATAAGGCTCACGAAGCGTTCACAAAGATGCTCGAGTCAGCGCCGCAGGACCTCGCCGACCGCATCCGCATGTACATCTCCGCGTGCGTTGCCCAGATCCACAAGGGCACCACCGAGTTCCATACCCATGAGGAGCGTTACGACTACGCCATCTCCCTGCTCAACCAGGGCAACTACGAAGACGCGCGCCAACACCTGAAAGAGATCCTCCTCGAAGAGAAGTCCGCTGACTACGCCTTCTACGGCCTCGCTCTTCTAGCTTCGCTCACCGGCGACCACGACACCTGCATCCAGCACCTCACCGAAGCCATCCGCCTCAACGGCCAAAACCGCCTCCAGGCTCGCCTTGACTCCGATTTCGACGGAATAGTCGAAGATCCGCGCTTCACCGAGCTCCTCTATCCCGAGGTGTAGCCGCTGTCTGGCCCTCGCCTGTTGATTCCTTCATTCAAAATGCGGCATACCCGCCACAATCTTCCGAGTCCGACTAGACTAAAGACCGGCCCCATGAACCCCTCCCGCCAGCTTCGCGTTGTCGCCATTGGCGGTGGAACCGGACTGTCCACGCTTCTGCGCGGACTCAAAGCCTTTGTCGCCGCACCCGCCGGCGCCTCCCCGCTCGCCGACCCTGCCCTCCAGAATCTTCCTGCTCTCATTCGCGAGCTTTCCGCGATCGTCACCGTAACGGACGACGGAGGCTCCTCCGGCCGCCTCCGCGAAGACCTCCAGATGCTTCCCCCCGGCGACATCCGCAACTGCCTCGTCGCGCTCTCGCAGGACGAAGCCCTGCTCTCCCGGCTCTTCCAATACCGCTTTTCCCATGGCGATCTCGAAGGCCACAGCTTCGGCAATCTCTTTCTCGCCGCCCTCACCGGAATCACGGGAGACTTCGCCCAGGCCGTCCAGGTCAGCTCTCAGATCCTCGCCACCCGAGGCCGCATCTACCCCTGCACCACCGCCGACGCCACCATCTCCGCGCGCATGGATGACGACACCATCGTCCACGGCGAAACCAACATCACCGCCTCGCACCGCTCCATCGCCGAGCTCATACTTTCCCCCGCCGACGCTTCCCCGCTCCCCGAAGCCCTCGACGCCATCGCCGCCGCCGAACTCATCACCCTCGGCCCCGGTTCGCTCTACACCTCGCTCATCACCAACCTCCTCGTCCGCGGGATCCCCGAAGCCATCGGCAGGTCCAACGCCACCCGCGTCTACATCTGCAACCTCATGACCCAGGCCAACGAGAGCCTCGGTCTCACCGCCTCGCAGCACATCGAAAAAATCCTCGATCACGCGGGCACCCAGATCTTCGACTACGCCCTCATCAACACCGCTGCCATCCTTCCCCACACCCTCGACCGCTACGCCAGCGAAGGCCAGGAGCCCATCCTCGCCGACCTCGAGCGCATCCGCTCTCTTGGCGTCGAGCCCATCACCGGAAACTTCGTCCATGAAGGAGACGTCCTCCGTCACAGCTGGGACGTCGTTGCAGAAACCGTCTTGCAACTGGCCCTGCAAACCTCCGCCGTATAACATCTCCCTGAGGATCGCCTCATAGATCCTAGCCGAGACCATGCCGAAGTCATCCTCATCGTTTAACACCGTTGGCCGCATCTTCTACGCTCTCGCCCTCGTCGGCTTCGGCATCCAGTACGCCATCTACGGATATCTCCGTCGCGGCCTTCCCCTCTGCCCCATCTGGCTACACCCCAACATGGGCCTCGCCTACGCCCTGGCAGCCGTCTGTATCCTCGCGAGTTTCGCCCTCCTCACCACTTGGCGTACCGCTGCCGTCTCGATCCTCCTCGGCCTTCTGCTCCTCGGCAGCTCCGCCCTCTACCTCCTGCACTTCAACTACGTCGCCTACGACGCCGACGGCCGTACCCTCTTCCTCGAGTGCCTCGCCCTCTCCGCCACCGCCCTGATCCTCCACGGCCTCACCGCCGGAAGCCGGTACTCGCTCATGCCCGGCCGCCTTCTCTTCGCCGTCGCCATGATCATCTTCGGCATCCAGCACTTCCTCTACGTCCGATTCCTCTCGACGCTCGTACCCCGGTACCTCCCCGGCCATCACCTCTGGGTCATCGGAACCGGCTTAGCGCTCATCGCCGCGGGCCTCTCCATCGCCACCACCATCGAAGACAAGTACGCCTCCTACGGCCTCTTCTTCCTCTTCTTCGGATGGCTAGTCCTCCTCCACGCCCCCCGAATCCTCCACGCCCTCCACAACGGCGACGAGTGGTCCAGCGGCTTAGTCGTCCTGGCCTTCAGCGGAACCTCCCTCCTCCTCGCCGGCTCCTCCACGGGCACAGCTTTCGGCAAACCCTCAAAGGCCGCCCCAAAGAAGGAACGTCCCTGGCGCCCCTAGCCTGCATGGAAATCACATGACCGAAGCTCCCACCCTCGACGGCACCCACGTTCGCCTCGAACCCCTCAGCCTCGAGCACCTCCCCGCGCTCGAAGCCGTAGCCTTCGACCCCTCGATCTGGCGCTACATGCTAGCCAACATCCAGACCCCCGCCGACCTCCGCGCCTGGGCCACCACCGCCCTCGCGACACCCAACACGCTCCCCTGGGTCACCATCAAGAAATCCCACGAGCACACCCCCGACCAGCTAGTAGGCTCCACCCGCTTCATCGACCTCGATCTCCACCATCGCACCACCGAGCTAGGCCACACCTGGCTAGCCGCCTCCGCGCGCGGCACCCTCGTCAACACCGAAGCCAAGCTCCTCCAGCTCACCTACGCCTTCGAAACCCTCAACCTCAACCGCGTAGCCTTCAAGACCCACCACCAAAATCTACAGTCGCAGAACGCCATGAAAGCCATCGGCTGCGTCTACGAAGGAACCTTCCGCAACCACCTCATCATGCCCGACGGCACCCCCCGCCATAGCGTCTGGTTCAGCATCACCCGAGAAGACTGGCCCACCACCAAAGCCCACCTGATGCAACGCCTAACCGCGTCGCTCTGATACAGCCACCAATTGCGTGCCCCATGTCTCGCTTCTGAGACATGGGTTCGCACCGCGCTAAACCCCGATCGTCACCAGCCCCTGAACGTCCGACTCCTCCGCCACCGTCCGCTTCAACTGCCCACATGCCGCATAAATATCGCGCCCCCGCGGCCGCCGAATATACGTCGCAATCCCACCCTCAATCAGCATCGCCTGAAACACGGCAACATCGTCTGGAGTCGGCTGGTGATACGCAATTCCCGGCCCCGGATTCCACACAATCAGGTTCACCTTCGCGCGCATCCCCGCCAGCAGCGCGAGCACCTCGCGAGCATGCACCGGCTGATCATTCACCCCACCCAGCAGCACATACTCAAACGTCACCCACTCCCGAGTCCGCAGAGGAATCTTTAGCACCGCCTCCAGCAGCGCGGCAATATTCCACTTGCGCGTGATCGGCATAATCTCTTCCCTCACCCCATCATTCGAAGCATTCAACGACAGCGCCAGCTTCGGCCGCACCGTCTCCTTCGCAAACGCCTCAATCCCCGGCAAAATCCCGCTCGTTGACACGGTCATGCGCGACTCCGGAATCCCCACACCTCCTACCAGCAGCCGCACGCTCTTCATAAACTCGTCGTAGTTCAGGAACGGCTCGCCCATCCCCATAAACACGAGGTTGATGCGATCCTTCCCAATCTGAATCCCATGCCGATTCAGCACCGCCGCCACCTGCCCGGCAATCTCTCCAGCCGTAAGATTTCGCCGAATCCCCAACTTCGCGGTCAAACAAAATTGGCAGTTCACGGCACAACCCACCTGGCTCGAAATACAAATCGTAGCCCGCCGAAAACCCTTCTCCGCCAACGTCCCAAAGTTCCGAACATCCCTCCCCACACCGCGCCGCGACCAATAAGAATTGTCCTCTCGACCCGAGGCGCGCTCTTGCGCGGCAGCGGAGAGACCTCCGTTTTGGTCGTTGCCGTTGCTTTTCTTGCTGTCATTCCCTTCGGGAATCTGCTGTTCTCCCACCACAGCCTCGCCCGCAGTCTCCACCTCGCCCGCCTCCTCGACCGCAGCCTCACTCCCATCCCCGCGCTCGCCGCCATCCCCATCCGGCATCCAGACAGTCTCGACCGTCTCGCCATCCGCCATCTTCATCAAATATCGCTCGGTCCCGTCCACCGACACAGCCGTCTGCGCCATCACCGGCAACCCCACCATCCATCCAGCCGCCGCCAATTCCTCCCGGAGCACAGTAGGCAGCGTCGTCATGCCCTCCAGCGACGCGACCCGCTGCTTATACAGCGCCTCCCAAACCTGCCGAGCGCGATAAGGCTTCTGCCCGAGCCCCGCCATCAGCTCCGTCAGTTCCGCCAACGTCATCCCAAACAGCGCGCGCGTCTCCATCCCTCAAGTCTACCTACAATGGACGAATGGCTTCGCGAAAACCCTTTTTCACCACCGACCCCGCTCTCGCGCCCATCCTCGACGAGCTCCGCCCCCTCGAACCCATCTTCCACACCCCGGAGTTCGGCCTAGAGCCCGCCGACGCCGAGCGCCGCACGGCACCCGACTACTGGGAAGTAGGAGCCTCCGGCCGCCGCTACAGCCGCGACTTCATCCTCCAGATGCTCGCCGACTCCCCGCCAATCGACGCCATCACCGCCCGCTGGCGCGCCTCCGGCTTCGGCCTCCGCCAACTATCCCCCGACACCTACCTCCTCACCTACTCCCTCCGCCAATCCGAACGCCTAACCCGACGCTCCACCCTCTGGCAGCGCACCCCCACCGGCTGGCAGATCCTCTTCCACCAAGGCACCATCGTCTCCGCCAATGAAGACGACGTTGCGCCCCAGCCATGAAACAATAGCCTTAATGCCAGTCTCCGTACCCGTAGCCGAAAACGCGACCCTCCCCGTCTCCGCCCCGCACCTCCGCGACATCCGCACCACCACGCTCCCCAACGGCCTCCTCGTCCTCACGGAGCGAATGCCCCACCTCCGCTCCGTCGCCATGGGCGTCTGGATCGACTGCGGCTCCCGCGACGAAACCCTCTCCGTCAACGGCATCTCCCACTTCATCGAGCACATGGTCTTCAAGGGCACGACCACCCGCTCCGCCAGCCAGTTCGCCCGAGAAGTCGACGCCATCGGCGGCAATCTCGACGCCTTCACCGGCAAAGAAACCATCGGCTTCAACATCAAGGTCCTCGACCAGAACGTCCCCGCCGCGCTCGACCTCCTCACCGACCTCGTCCTCCACCCCACCTTCTCCCCCGAAGACATCGCCAAGGAGCAAGGCGTCATCCTCGAAGAGATCAAGATGGACGAAGACAGCCCCGACTACCTCGTTCACGAGCTCTTCACCCAGAGCTTTTGGCCCAACGATGCCCTCGGCCGCCCCATCCTCGGCACCGCCAAGTCCGTCTCCAGCTTCACTCAGCAAATCGTCCTCGACGAATACGCCCGCCGCTTCACTCCTGCGAACATGGTCTTCACGGCTGCCGGTAATCTCGACCACGAGGACTTCGTAGCCCAGGTCGAGACGGCCTTCGCCTCGCTCTCCGCCTCCACCAGCGAAAAAATCGCCCGCCCGAACCCTCCCGAGACAAAGCCTCACCTCACCCTGAAAAACAAAAAGTCCCTCGAGCAGGTCCAGTTTTGCCTCGCCGTGCCAGCGCCGCCGGTAGCCTCGCCCACCCGTTACACCGCCTACCTGTTGAACTCCATCCTCGGCGGAGGCATGTCCTCGCGCCTCTTCCAGTCCATCCGCGAAGATCGAGGCCTCGCCTACAGCATCTACGCCGAACTCAACCCCTTCCGCGACACCGGCTCGCTAGCCATCTACGCCGGCTGCTCTGCCGACAATACCCGCCAAGTCCTCACCCTCACCCTCGCCGAGCTAACCCGCCTCAAGCAAGAGCCCGTCACCGACGAAGAGCTCCACCGCGCCAAGTCCCAGATCAAGGGCAACATGGTCCTGGGTCTCGAAACTTCCGGCTCCCGCATGTCCTCTCTCGCCCGCCAGCAAATGTACTGGGGCCGCTTCTTCTCGCTCGACGAAATCACCGCCGAGATCGATCGCGTCACCACCGAAGACATCCAAAGCCTCGCCAACGAACTCTTCCACCCCGAAGTCCTGGCCCTCACCCTGCTCGGCAACCTCGGCCCCCTGAAACTAACCCGCGCAGACCTCGCCTGCTAATCCATCTCTCGCATCCAGGTACCCCACGGCTTGGATCCCTTTCTCCGCCTCTAGGATCATCCGGGTACCCCAAGGCTTCAGCCTTGGGTCTTATGACCCGCAAGAACTAGGCTTTAGCCCTAAGGGGTGCTCTCCACTCCACCGCCCCAAACGTCTATACTCTGAAACTGGAAACACGATCGCACTTTGCGCTCACCCGAGGAGTCCATGAACACCCAAACCCGCACGCGCGAATCCGGCTTCACACTCGTCGAATTGCTCATCGTCATGTCCGTCATTCTCATCCTCATGACCCTCGCCATCCCGGCCATGCAATCCGTCATCCGCCGTGGCAACGAAACCTCCGCCATCGCCTCCCTGCGCGATCTCAACACCCAGGAAGGCCAGTACGCCTCCACTTATCCGCAGCACGGATTCGCCTGCTCGCTCACAGCTCTAGGCGGCAAACAAGGCTCCGCGCCGCCCTCCCCAGAGGCCGCACAGCTCATTCCCGACGACCTCGCCAGCGGCACGAAGGCTGGCTACACCTTCACCATCAGCGGCTGCAATAAGTCCACCATCAACAACATTGACCAGTACAACAGCTACCAGATCAATGCCGTCCCCAACTCCGTCGGCCACTCCGGCAACCGTGGCTTCTGCACCGACGAGAACGCCCAAATCCGCTACGACCCCAAGGGCGGAACCAACTGCACGGAGCTCCTTCAGTAGCTAGCCGCTTCGCTCCTCCAGTAGCTCTCAGCTTCCGCAACAAAGGCCGCCCACCCGGGCGGCCTTTGCATTTTGCTTTTGCCTTTCTTTCTGTCATTCCCTCCGGGAATCTGCTTCTCTCTAAACCTTCCCCACCCTCTTTGCTTTGGCAGGTTTCGCCCCGTTCAACACCACAGCTTCCAGCACCAGCGCCTTGAACGCGGCCGCATCTACTTCTTCTCCCTCAGCAATATCCAACGCCCGCCGAACCTTCCCCTCCAGGCTCGAATTAAATAGCCCCTCAGGATCTTTCAACGACGCCCCCTTCGCGAACGTAAGCTTAACCACCTTCTTATACGTCTCTCCCGTACAAAGAATCCCCTCCTTCGACCACACCGGAATCCCCCACTTCCACTCCTCCACCACACCCGGCTCCGCTTCCAGAATCAACTTCCGCATCCGCGCCAGCGTCTTCCCCCGCCAGTCCCCCAACTCCCCAATTCTGTTCGATATCAGCTCAGCCGCCGTCTGCCCCTCCCCCGCAACCGTCCGCTTCATGGGACCCTCCTGGCAGCCCAATATAGCCCATCCGCCCCCTTGGAGAACCACCACCTTACCTAATCCTTCTTCGGCGCCCCCTCTTTCGCCATCAGCACCACCAGCGCCTGGTTGTTCTCCATCCCGCTCGGATTAGGCGTGATTAGCTTCACGCGATATCCCTTCGCGGCAGCATCCGTCAGCCGCGTCTCATGCTCAAAATCACCATTACCACTCACAAACTTGTACTCAGGATCGGGCAAAAACTCGGAACTCATCGCGTATTCCTCCAACGACGTTGAGACGGCCAATCACCCTGCCGGGGTTGGCACCCTTATCCACCGAGCTCCGCCACAAACCCCGCAATCACCTCGGCCACCTTCTTCGCCTCGCACTGCAGCAGCAAATGCGGCGACTCGATATTCACCGTCCGTCCCGGCTTCACCGTCTGCATCTCCCGCAAACAAGCCGCATCCACCAGCCGGTCCTTCGTCGGTCGCAGATACAGCACTGGCACTTTGACCTGCGCCAGTTCCGTCCGCACATCCACATTCATCACCTCGCGCACCCGAGAGCTCAGCACCCGCGGCGTCAGCCACCCTACCGCGCCTGTTACCGATTCCACCAGCGCCCGCGGAGCCTCTTCGCCCACCAGCATCCAGCGCGCCACGAATGCCGGCAGCGACGCGTGCGCTAACAGCGGCGCCAGGTCATACGTCAACGTCCTCCGCCATCCCCGCAGCGGACTTGTCGCATATCCCGCACTCAGCACAATCCCCTTCAGATTTGGTGGATCCATCGCCGCAATCAAAATCGCCAGCGGCGCCCCATACGACTCAGCTACCAGTACAAACGGCTCATCCACGGGAATCGCCCCGCGCAGCGTCCCCGCCAGCTCCCCATACTTTTGATAGCGGTCGGCCGGATACCACAGCGCCTCCGTCTCCAACCCCTCCGGCAGCACTCCCTGCAGCCCACGGAACAGCTCTCCGCTCCCATCCATCCCTGGCAGCAGCACAAGCTTTTTCAATATCTTATTCATGAGGAGTATCCACAGCCGGAGGCATCCTATTCCGTTGCAATCGGAAGGCTGATGTAACTTGCCTTACCAGGTTCGTGCCAGATCTTCTGAGTAGCCTTGACGTAATCTCCAGGCTTCGCATCGAAGATGTTCGGGACAAACGTCTGCGGGTTGCGATCATACAGCGGGAACAGCGTCGACTGCACCTGCACCATCAATCGATGGCCCGCCG
>Ga0302319_10023115_pt1 | contig 11120 bp, 10 predicted proteins | sample Bog_T0_2_FD_203319 | JGI IMG/M metagenome (GOLD analysis project Ga0302319, IMG submission 203319) | Peat permafrost microbial communities from Stordalen Mire near Abisko, Sweden - Bog_T0_2 | ecosystem: Environmental > Terrestrial > Soil > Wetlands > Peat | place: Sweden: Abisko, Stordalen Mire...
ACCCTCGAGACAAAATCCGTCACCTGCCAGGCCGGCCTCTGTGACACGGCGGTACCCGTGCGGATGGGCGACCAGTTGATCGGTTTTCTCACCACCGGGCAGGTGTTTCTCAAGAAACCCACGGAAGCCCGGTTCAATCGCACGGCCAAACTGCTCGCCGAATGGGGCGTGGAGACCGACGCAGCCGATTTGCGCGCGGCTTATTTCCAAACGCGCGTCATGTCCTCGCGGCAGCATTCATCCGTGGTCAAGCTGCTCAGCATTTTTGCCGAGCATCTTTCCATGGTCAGCAACCAGATTGCCGTACAGGAGCAAAACACGGAACCGCCGATCATCACGCGCGCCAAACAATTCATTGTCGAGCATCAAAGCGAGGAGCTTTCGCTGGATGACGTCGCCAAATCGGTCCACACCAGCAAGTTTTATTTTTGCAAGATGTTCAAGAAAGGCACCGGCATCAATTTTACCGATTACCTCTCGCGCGTGCGCACCGAGCGCGCCAAAAATCTCCTGCTCAACCGCAACCTGCGCGTCAGCGAGATCGCCTATGAGGTGGGTTTTCAATCCTTGACGCATTTCAACCGCGTGTTCAAACGCATCCTGGGCCACTCGCCCACCAGTTATCGCGAGCAACTGACGCGCAATTGAACGAAATTAATATTCACGTGCCTCATTGCCGGGATTGGTTACCATCCGGCAGATGCAAGATTACCAGCATTTGACGCGCGCCGGGTTGATGGAACTTATCAAAGAACTGCAACAAAAAGTCAGCGTCAACGAGGTGCAACAGACCCAACACTCGGTTGCTCTCGGCGACAGCGCGGAACGGCTCCGGGCGATTCTGGAAACCGCCGTTGAAGGCATCATTACCATTGATGAGCGTGGTTTGATTGAATCCTTCAACCCCGCCGCGGAAAAAATCTTTGGCTATACGGCCAGCGAAGTCATCGGCCACAACGTGAAACTGCTCATGCCCGAACCCTTCCGGCACGAACACGATGGCAACCTAAAAAATTACCGCGAAACCGGCCATGCGAAAATCATCGGCATCGGGCGCGAAGTGGCCGGCCGGCGCAAAGACGGCGCCATTTTTCCCATGGATTTGTCCGTGAGCGAAGTGCGCCTGGCCGATCGCCGCCTGTTCACGGGCTTTGTGCGCGACATCACCGAACGCAAAGACGCGGAAAAGGCAATGCTGCATCACGCCGCGCTGGTCGAATTCTCGGATGACGCCATTATCGGCAAAACTTTGGACGGTCACATCACCAGTTGGAACCCGGGCGCGGAAACGATCTTTGGATATTCGCGTCAGGAAATTGTCGGTAAATCCATCGCCATCCTCCTTCCCGAAAACCGGCAGGATGAAGAACCTGCCATCCAGGCAAAAATCCGGCGGGGCGAGTCGGTGGACCACTTTGAAACCGTCCGGCGGCGCAAAGACGGCAGGTTGATTGACATATCCGTGACCATTTCGCCGATCCGTGACGCGGATGGAAAAATCATCGGGGCTTCCAAGGTGGCGCGCGATATCACGAAGCGCAAACAGTTGGAAAAGGAAATCATCGAAATCAGCAACCGCGAGCAGCAGCGCATCGGGCAGGATTTGCACGATGGTTTGTGCCAGGAGCTGGCGGGCATTGAAATGATGTGCCAGGTGCTGGAGCAAAAGCTGGCGGCCAAATCAAAAACGGAGTCGAAACAGGCCGGGGAAATTGCCCAGCACCTCCGCGAGGCCATGGCCCACACCCGCAAGCTCGCCCGCGGCCTGTCACCGGTGGAACTTGAAATTAACGGATTTATGTCCGCCTTGCACGAGCTGGCCGCACACGTTCAAAAATTATATCGGATTGATTGCCGGCTGGAGTGTTCCAAGCCGGTACTGGTCCGGGACAATGTGTCCGCGACTCACCTGTATCGAATTGTCCAGGAAGCCATTAACAACGCGGTCAAGCATGGCAAGGCGAAACACATTGTCATTTCACTGCAGCCGTTCGGTGACAAAGTGGTCCTGAGCGTCACGGATGACGGCATTGGCTTTTCAAATAAGACGGAAAAAAGCAGCGGCATGGGCATGCACATCATGCAATATCGCGCCGGCGTCGTGAACGCGGCGCTCGACGTGCGTCCCCGGAGGGATGCCCCGGGCACGGTGGCGACGTGTATTTTTGACAAGAATCTATGAGCAAAAAATCCGCGGCGCAAAAGCCGAAACGCATTTTTATCGTGGATGACCACCCGATGATGCGGCAGGGACTTGCCCAACTCATCGGCGTGGAATCTGATCTGGCCGTTTGCGGCGAGGCGGAGAATGCCGGAGCGGCGCTCAATGCGATTGGGACGCTGAAGCCCGACCTTGTGCTGGCGGATATTTCACTGCCCGACAAGAACGGGCTGGAGTTGATCAAGGATTTCCAGGCGCTGCGTCCGGGTTTGCCCGTGCTGGTCATTTCCATGCATGACGAGTCACTTTATGCCGGGCGCGTGCTGCGCGCGGGCGGGCGCGGCTACATCATGAAACAGGAAGGCGGGAAAAAATTGATGCACGCGATCCGGCAGGTGCTCGAAGGAAAAATTTATGTCAGCGAAAAAATGTCGGCGGACATCCTGGAAACCTTTTCCGGCCGCCGCGCCGGCACTGGAAGTTCGCCGGTGGAAAAGCTGACCGACCGCGAATTTGAAGTTTTCCAGCTCGTCGGCCAGGGCCTGGGCACCCGCGACATTGCTGGAAAACTTCACTTGAGCGTCAAGACCGTTGAAGTCCACCGCGCCAACATCAAGGCGAAGCTGAAACTGGAGTCGGGGTCCGAGTTGATTCGATTTGCCGTGCGTTGGGCCGAGTCGCAGGGCGCCGCCGGCTCGAGCAATTCCTAAGAGACTGCAGCCGGTGACCGGGCCAAAACATTCAACGGCCGAACGTCGGCCTCGCAGTAACATTCAACATTCAAGTCCCAAGGGCTTTCTATTCGCACCTTCCTTCGAAGGAGGGCGTCGAATGTTGAATGTTGACCGTTTTCCTTGAACCGCTCCAGTCCTGTTCCAAAAAAACCGCAGCCGAAAACAGACCGATCCCGGCTTCTCCTAACAAACCGACGCCGGGGTGCGTTGATGTCCGGTTGGAAGAGACTTAAAAATCAATGATCCGATTGAACTCATGCGTTTGCCCTTGAAACCGGGATTTTTGACACCTCTTTGCAGGCGGAGGCCAGGCCCTTGAGATTCCCATCCCAATCGGGTAGGTTTCCTGAATGATCGCGTTGCCAGTGAACCAGGATAAGAGACAATTGCTTGTTCAGCGGATGGCTGCCCTGGGAGTGGTGGAATCCGATATCCAGGAAACTTTTGTGCGGTCTGGGGGACATGGGGGACAAAATGTTAACAAACTGGCAACGTGCGTCATGTTGCTCCACCGGCCAACTCAGTTGCAGGTAAAGTGTCAGCAAACCCGCCAGCAAGGCCTCAACCGGTATATTGCCCGGCGGCTTCTGCTCGACAAAATCGAGCAGTTGCAAACAGGGAAAGTGGCAACCGAGCAGGCCCGGATTGAAAAGATCCGCCGTCAGAAACGGAAGCGGAGTCGTCGAGCCAAGGAACGGATGCTGGCTGACAAGGCGCACCATTCCGAAAAGAAAGCATTCCGGAGCGCAGCCGGCGATTCCTGAATAGAATTCGATTGATTGGCGACATCCCGTGGATGATTCGATTTCCTAAATTTTTTGCGTCGTCTGCCACCTGCGGCTTGGATACGCTGGTGTCGTGTTGTGGAAAAAAACGTGGGAGCCCGAAGCGGTGCTGGCCTTGATTGGCGGCATCGTGGCGGCGTTTTTCGTTGGCAATGTTGCGGCCGGCCTGTTGCTCCAAGCGGGGGTTAGCGGCTTCAAAACCGAGCTCAGCATTGGCACCGTATTGGTGAGCACCCTGAGTTTTCACGGCACGGCCATTGTGCTGGGAACGGTCTTTCTGCTATCCCACGGTTCAGACTGGCGGGACGTGTTGGGCAAGAACGGCTGGGTAAGCCTGGGGCTGGCTTGCGGGCTGCTGGTGGCGGTTGCGCCAGTGATCATCGGCCTGGAATACGCCTCGGAAACAATCTTGGACAAAATGCACCGGCCCGCGGATCAACAGCTCGCGGTAAAAATGATCCTCGACGCCAGGACCGGAATGCGAGTTTATTTGGGGGTCTTTGCCGTGGTGCTGGCGCCGGTAGCGGAGGAGTTTTTTTTTCGCGGGCTGCTGTTTTCCACGGCGAAACAGTTCGGCTGGCCCAAACTCGGCTGGTTCGGCGTGAGCTTTTTGTTCGCGCTCATGCATGTGAATGCGCCAACGTTTTTACCATTGTTTGTGCTGGCGCTGGCGCTGACCTGGCTGTGTGAAAAAACCGACGGCCTGCTCGCCCCCATCATCGCGCACAGCCTGTTTAACCTGGCCAATCTCATCATGTTGCTGCTCGCTGAAAAACCTGCCGCCCTGTAGGTCCATGAACGAATTTGAGCTCATCGCGCGCCTCACCCGGTCCCTGCCGGCCAACGAAACGGTCGTCGTGGGCTCGGGCGATGATTGCGCAGTGTTGGATTTGGGCGTGCCGGATAAATTGATCCTGTTCAAGACCGACGCCGTGGTGGAAGGGTTTCATTTCACGCGCGAGACGCCGCCGGAAAAAATCGGGCGCAAAGCCCTGGCCCGGTGCTTGAGCGACATTGCCGCGATGGCCGGGACGCCGACCGCGGCGCTCGTGATGATCGCCCTGCCAGCCAATTTTGACGTGGAGTTCGTGGCCGGAATTTATCACGGCCTGAACGCCTTGGCGGAAAAGCATGGCGTGGCCGTCGTCGGGGGCGAAACCACCACGAACCCGGAGCGCATTCTGATTTCCGTTTCGCTGCTGGGGTTGGTGGCCCGTGGCAAACAAGTTTTGCGCAGCGGCGCCAAGGCAGGCGACGCGATTTTTGTAACGGGCGAACTGGGCGGTTCCCTCGCCGGCAAACATCTGGACTTTGAACCGCGCATTGCCGAGGCGCGCTGGCTGGCGGAACAATTCAACATCCACGCGATGCTGGACTTGAGCGATGGACTGGCGGGGGATCTCCGGCACATTGCCAGGGCGGGAGGGGTCGGCGCAGAAATTTGGAAAGCAGCGCTGCCGGTGTCGCGGGCGGCCAAGCTGCGGGCGCGCGGCCAGGCTTGGGAAAACACAGCAAACGGGATTCAGCCCTGCTCCCCCGAACATCCCCACAAGCCGGCGGCGCTGGCGGCGTTGACAGACGGAGAGGATTTTGAACTGCTGTTCACTGTCGCCAGCACGGATGCGGTGAAGGTGCTCGACGGCTGGAAGAAAAAGTTTCCACAGTTGAAATTGAGCTGCATCGGCAAAATGGTCGCGGGCGAGGGCATTTTGCTGCGCGACAAGTCAGGGACGCACAAACTGAACGCGCCGGGCTACGAACATTTTCGGGAACGCTGACGGCTCAGGTGGATGTTTGATGCCATGGAAATTATTTCCCACAACCCGGCGGAGACGGAAGCCCTTGGGGAAACAATTGGCCAGGCCGCCAAAAGTGGTCAAGTCATCGCCTTGAACGGCGACCTGGGCGCGGGCAAGACCCAGTTCGTGAAAGGCCTCGCGCGCGGGCTGGGAATAGCCGGGCGCGTGCATTCACCCACTTTTACCCTGGTGAATGAATACGGCGGCGGGCGGCTGCGGCTGTTCCATCTTGATTTGTACCGGCTGGAAACGCGGGAACAAATTTTGTCGGCGGGCATTGAAGAATTTTTAAAGCCGGACGGCGTAAGCGTCATTGAATGGGCCGGACGAATTTCCGACTTACGAACCACGGTCCAGGATTTGAAACAGGTGCAAATTGAAATTTTGAACGAGGCCGAACGGAAAATAATTTATGACGATTTTGGCGTTTGAATTCTCCTCGCCCCGACGGAGCGTGGCGCTGGCGCGCGACGGGATGGTTTTGGCCGAAGCGGCCGCCCAATCCGGCAAACGAGGAACGGACGCATTCAGGTTGATTGAGCAGGTCCTGCATGAGGGGAGGGTTGCGCGGGAGGAAATCACGGTAATCGCGGTGGGGCTGGGACCGGGCAGCTACGCCGGCATTCGCGCCGCTATTGCGGTGGCCCAGGGTTGGCAACTGGCGCGCGGAACAAAATTGCTTGGCGTGAGCAGCATGGAGAGCCTCGCCGCGCAGGCCCGGGCGGAACAGATTTTTGGTCGCGTAAACCTGGCCATAGACGCCCAACGCGGCGAGTATTACCTGGCGGAGTGGGAGATTTCCACCGTGGGATGCGTGGAAACTTCACCCTTGAAAATTGTGCCGGCGGCGGAAATCATGGCCCGGAAGGATGCGGATGAGAATTGCCTTGGTCCGGAAATGGAGCGAAGATTATATCCGTCGGCTGCCGCGGTGGCAGTGTTGGCGGCGGGCCGCACAGATTTTTTGCCGGGAGAAAGGCTGGAGCCGGTGTATTTGCGCGAAACGAGCTTTGTGAAAGCAGTGGCCGGGCGCCTGGGTTAATTATGCTGATTTTGTCGAGGCACAGGACAAAAAATGTCTCGAAAGCGGCAAATTCACCACGGAATCAACGATTTGCGCATGGCACACGACTTGCTTTGCTGTACTATGTCGGAAGCTGTTATCATATGATTTTGCATTGGAAGCCAAAAAAACATTACCAACTGGGTTTTACGTTGGGCGAAGTGCTAGTGTCTTTTTTTATTTTTTCACTCGGGATCGGCGGTCTGATTTATGGCTATTCACAGGTGAACCGCATGGCGGAATTCAGTTCCATGTCGCTGGCTGCACAGTCGTTCGCCACCGAGGGATTGGAGCAAGCCCGGTCGGCCCAATGGGACTATGTGCGCTGGCCCAACACGAATTTTGGAATCAACACGGGCGATGACCTGGGGTTTGCGCCGGGCGGAACTTATACCACCAACATCGTTGACACCCTGGACGTACCCACCACGGGAGCGCCAATTCCAGTTACGAATTTTATCACCATCTCCTACGTGCTGACCAACTTCAATCCAACCCTTCCGCCGTTGCGGCAAATCCGGTCGGACGTGGTCTGGACATACCCATTGACCGGGCAGGTTTGCACCAATACAGCGATTACTTTGCGGGCGCCTGACCAATGAAACTTTCCCGCCATACCGCCCCAAGCCACCGGCAACGCAGTCGCTCCGGCTTCACGCTGTTGGAGATGATGTTTTCGGTGGGCATTTACACCATCCTCCTCATTGGCGTCCTGATCGCCATCCAGGTTTTTGCGTTGCGCGTTTATACGCTGGCCGCGACCAAGCTGACGGCCACGCAGGGAGCGCGCCAGGCGCTCAACCAGATCCGGGACGACATCCGGCAGGGCAAGTATGTGCAGGTGGGCAATGCTGACAACTCGGGAAACTTCACCCCGTACACCGGAAACAATTTGGCCGTGGGCAATGCCATCCAAATTTTTCCGACTACAAACGGAAATAACGGCACTCCGCCCTATACTCCTCCGACACCGCCCTATGACATCTTCTATCTTAAAACGAACAACCCTGGCGGTGTTTCGTCAAACAACCTGATTTGGATAGCCGTAAGTTCCAGTTCCAACAGCACCACCGCCAATTTGTGCACTTACATTACCAATCTGGACGTCTTTGCCACGATGGATTGCTGGGGGAATATATCGTCCAATGCCCTGGCCAATAATTGGATCTACACCGTCAAATTTCAGTTTTACCAATGGGAGTATCCCATTGCCGTCATCAGCTCCAACAGCGCCCCGAACGCGTACGATTATTATCAACTACGCACGCGGGTGTGCCGCCGGGCATTGAATTAATCAAAGGATCATCATGCAACTTACCTCCTGCTCAAGCACCAAGTCCTCCGTCCGGGGGGTCGCCTTGATCACCACGCTATTGTTCCTCGCGGTGGCGTTGATTGTTTTTGCCGGCATATTTTATTGGGTCAACAGCAATTCAATCATCACCGTGCGGAACAACCAGTATAACATGAGCCAAAACGCAGCGGAGGGCGCTGTCGAAGCGGTGATTGGACGGATAGACCGCGATTTTGTGGAGTCGGTCATCACCAATGGTGCAAGCGGCTACGCCACCATGCCATCCCTGATTGACCAGTCCGCGTGGCCCATACAATATAATTTCAGCTCCACCAATGGCACCGTGGGCACGGTGGATGTGGTTTTTGCGCCTCAATCCTTGGGTGTCGTTGCGTTAGATTCGCAGTTTGCCGGCCTGAGCGGCATTTCCCAAGGCGTTGATGTGTATGCGACGGCCACGCCCATTGGCCAAAGTTATGCAGTGCCCGCCACCGTCCATGAGTCACTACAGTATGCGATGATCCCCCTGTTTCAGTTTGCCATCTTCTATAATGTCAACCTGGAGATTGACCCGGGCGCAACCATGGCCATTACCGGGCCGGTGTTTTGCAATCAAAACATCTGGGAGGGGTCGTCTGTCTGCACCTTTGAATCGAGCGTCACCGCCGTTCTTACCAACTACCCCCAAATCGCCGACCCGTTTGCCAACAATTACAACGGTACCGGCCCTTCGACCTTTGCGGGCGGGGCGCCCTTGAATAATGCTAATTCGCTGGTGATGCCCATCGGGACCAACAACAGTCCGGGTGCCATTTTGGGCCTGCTCAACCTGCCGCCAGCGGCCTATGCGATGGGCACGGCGGCCGCCTATTCTTCCAACGGCATCGTCTATCCCGCCAACGGGGCTGATTTGGTGATTACCAACTTTGCTTCCGGCACCAACTGGGGTATTTACCCGCCTCGCGGCACGAACATGATCGTTTATTATCAGGACTACCAACTGATTCAGCAGCCGTATGATTACTACATGGTCTCCAATGGAAACCTGCACACAACTTGGATTACCAACTATGTGGCCCCGACGGTGCTCGGTCCCAATACCAACATTTACTACGCCGGTTATTCCTGGGTGACGAACGTTACCTTCAAAGACTGGCGAGAAGGCTGGAATGGAGGGAGCGGACCGCCCCAAGTGGTGCAGGCAGTGCAGATTGACATGAACCTGCTCCAAACTTGGTTGACCAATGTTTCCACGAGCCCTAACCCCAATATCACATTAACCAGCGGCTACAACAACGACCAGCAAAAAGTTCTTCATACGGGCGCCCATATAGCTTCGGCCTATGTTTATAATGGCGTGCCGTCAACAGCCGCAGCATTGCCAGCAGTGCGGGTGGCGAACGGAAGACAATTACCGCATCCGGGCGGCTCGCAACGGGGTTTCACGGTAGCCACTCCGTTTCCGCTTTACGTTTGGCAAGATTATAATTGCATCAATAACGGGAACTCCGGCCTTGGATCCACCAACACCGCCAACAGTTCGCTGCCGGCCGCCCTGATGGGCGACAGTATCACAGTCCTCTCCGACAGTTGGCAGGACAGTACCACCACCAGACTGCCGACGCCAGCAAGCACCACTGTCAATGCGGCAATGCTTGAGGGCATTGTGGCCAGCAATCCCAACATCAGCGCCAATTACAGCGGCGGCGTGGAAAACTTCATGCGTTTGTTGGAGAATTGGAATGGCAATACCTTAACGTACAACGGCTCCATCGTCGTGCTTTTCTACAGCCAGTGGGCAACGAACTCATGGGTGCCGCCCGGTAGCGGTGGTTATTACCAACCGCCGACGCGTAACTGGGCGTTTGACCTGAATTTCAAGAACGCCACCAAATTGCCGCCGCTTACGCCCAACAGCAAAGCCATGATTCGCGGCAATTGGTTTGCCCACCAGTAAAATCCAGCCAAAGTTTAAATTCGCCTCCGATCCTTACATTCTGACTCAGTTCCCCGGCCGCACAAAGTTCTCAATGGCAGCCTGTAGCTTCTGCAAATCCGGCTGGTTGATGTACATCATGTGGCCCGCGTCAAACTCTGCGAACGTGATGTTCTTGCGGTAATCGTCCGCCAGCGGCATGTGGTCCAGGCTGTGGCGAATAGTGTCAATGGGGCAGACCAAGTCACACCGGCCGCCGCACACGAGCAGTTTCAAGTATGGATTCTGGTTCATCACGGAGGCCAGGTGGTCGCTGGCATTGGGAAAGCTGTTGGGAGCGCCATAATTCCATGGCTGCACACCGGCAAAAATCTGATAGGGCAGATCATCCTCGAATTTCAATTCACTGCGCACATAGGCGTTCATGGCGGCGGAAAACGGGCCCATGACCGCGGTGGACGACGGGTCAAATTCCGGCTCGGTGGCAGCCGCGTCACCGTCGCGTCCCGTCAACCGCGCGTCGTAGGCACCCAGGATCAATCCCTCGTCATGGAGCAGTTCTTTGCGAAACACGCCGGGATCCACCCGCAACCGGTTGTCCACGATTACCCGTTCCGGCAGGCCGGTAAGCCGGGCAAGTTCGGCTGCAATCTTTTCGCGGTCCGCCGCCGGGAGGTCTGCGCCGGCCTGGAGAGCGGCGGGATATTCGCCACGTGCGAAGGCGCGCGACTCCGTCAGGGCCTTGTCCAAATCGGCCTGCAAATCTGCCGGCAGTTTTTTGTGGAAATGGGCCGCCGCCGTGTAGGCCGGCAAAATCAGCGGATACGGGAGGTCATTCCCGGGTCCGCCGCTGATGGTGGCGAAATCCAGCACGCCGGAAACCAGGATCAGCCCGTTCAGATACAGGCCATAGTGCTCGCGTAAATGGTCCGCGAGTCCCGCCGCGCGGAACACGCCATAACTTTCGCCGCACAAAAATTTGGGCGAGAGCCAGCGCCCGTGCCGGGTGGTCCACAAGCGGATGAATTCGCCAACCGAATCCAGGTCGCCGGAGTCGCCAAAAAAGTTGGCCGGCTTTTCATCCCGGGCCGCCCGGCTGAAACCCGTCTCAACGGGATCAATGAACACCAGGTCGCTCGCATTAAGCACGGAGAATGGGTTGTCCACCAGCGAGAATGGCGGCGGCGGTTGCGAGCCGTCGGGATTCATTTTGGCGCGGCGCGGACCGAGGGCGCCGAGGTGCAGCCAGAGGGACGCCGAGCCGGGGCCGCCATTAAAACAAAACGTAACCGGCCGCGCCGGGGCGTTGGTGATTCCCCGGCGGGTGTAGGCCACGTAAAACACCGAC
>Ga0302319_10023118_pt1 | contig 11120 bp, 8 predicted proteins | sample Bog_T0_2_FD_203319 | JGI IMG/M metagenome (GOLD analysis project Ga0302319, IMG submission 203319) | Peat permafrost microbial communities from Stordalen Mire near Abisko, Sweden - Bog_T0_2 | ecosystem: Environmental > Terrestrial > Soil > Wetlands > Peat | place: Sweden: Abisko, Stordalen Mire...
CAGCTGGCCCGACCCCTTGCCCGGGATGATCTCCACCACCGGGGCCTTCTTGGCCACCGCCTCATCGATGATGTCCCGCAGCGCCCGGTCGATGTCGGCACCCCGGTTGTAGATGTCGTGCAGGTCCAGCGTCAGTTTCATGCACCGTGTCCAATCTGGCCCGGGGCGGCGCGGGACGGCTCCGCTGCGCGCGGGATAATCCGACGGTACGACAGTCCGTCACGGGAGAGGTAACAGATGCTTTTCGGAGACGAGCACGTTCAGCGGTACGAGGAGACCGGCGGCGCGGAAGGGCACGACTGGCAGGGGACGACGACGCTGATCCTCACCACGACGGGGCGCAAGAGCGGCCAGCAGCGCAAGCACCCGCTGATCTACCAGAAGCACGGCGACGACTACCTGGTGGTGGCGTCCAAGGGCGGCGCGGATGACCCGCCGGCCTGGTACCTCAACCTGGTCGCCCACCCGGACGTGCAGGTCCAGGTGAAGGGGGACAAGTTCGCAGCCCGGGCCCGGACGGCGACGCCGGAGGAGAAGCCGGAGATGTGGCGGGAGATGGCGGCGGTCTGGCCGGCCTACGACGATTACCAGCAGAAGACCGGCCGGGAGATCCCGGTGGTGGTGCTCGAGCCGGTCTCGTAACCGTTCGTGCTCCTCTTCCTGGCCGCCGGATGGGCCCGGGTGCGACACTTACCCGGTCCCGTCCGGCGGCCAGGCTGGTGCGTCAGGCCACAGCCGCGCGCTGATCTCAGCCACCGTGTCCTGCGGCGTCCGCTGCGGGATGACAACGAGCACGTTCTGCTCGTCGTGCGGTACCTCCTGGTCGGCGAGCTGGCTGTCCAGCAGTTTCTGGGGAAAGAAGTGCCCGTGCCGCCCGGCCAGATGGCGGCTGAGAGTGTCGCGGTCGACGAGCAGATAGACCAGCCGGACTTCGGGGCGGCCGCCCAGCAGCGCGTCGCGGTAGCTGCGCCGCAGCGCGGAGCAGGTCATGACGGCCGATTCGCCCGCCGCATTGCGCTGGTCCATCCAGGCGCCGATCGCACGGAGCCAGGGCCAGCGATCGGCGTCGGTGAGCGGCTGGCCGCGCCGCATCTTCTCGATGTTCGCGGCCGGGTGGAACGAGTCGGCGTCGGCGAACGGCCAGTGCAGCTGTCCAGCCAGCAGCGCCCCAACGGTAGTCTTGCCGCAGCCCGAGGGCCCAGCGATGATCAGGATCACGCTGCTGGACTTTACCTCCGCCGCGGCCGCAGCGGAATCTGAGAGGGTGATCAGAGCCCGGTCAGAGCGGCTGGGTGAAGGCTCTTCTGGTCGCAGTGAGCCCGCCTGTCCCGGGAAGGAACGTCCATGTCTACCTCGAGCCCCCGCAGGCGGTGGGTCCGGTGGGTCATCCTGGTCGCCGCCGTGATCATCGTGGCCGGAGTCGCCGGCCCCTTCATCTACATCCACCTGCTGTCGAGCAAGGCACCCGCCCAGCTTTCCCTGCAGCCGACCGCTACCCCGGCGTCGGCCAGCGCTGGGGCCACGCCCGCCGCCCAGGCGGCCGGGAGTGCCTCGGTGAACGGCACCTGGACCGTAGGCGGCGGGTCGGAGGTGCAGTACCGGGTGAAGGAGGTCCTGCTGGGCCAGAGCCAGACCGCGGTGGGTACCAGCCACTCGGTGACCGGCCGGCTGGTGATCAGCGGCACGACCGCGACCGTGGCCACCTTCAGTGTGCCGATGCAGACCATTCATAGTGACAAGAGCCAGCGTGATGCCCAGTTCGACGGGCGGATCATGGATGTGGCGAGCTATCCGACGGGCAGCTTCACGCTGACCAAGCCAATCTCGCTCGCCCCGCTGCCGGCCAGCGGTGCGGTCCGCACCTATACCGCCACCGGCCTGCTGAGCCTGCACGGCCAGTCCCATACAGTGACCTTCCCGCTGCAGGCCGAGCGGACGGGAACGGCCATCAAGGTGGCCGGCCAGATCAACGTGCCGTTCGCGGAGTGGGGCATCAGCAACCCGAGCTTCGCCGGATTCGTCACCACTCAGGACCACGGCCTGCTGGAGTTCCTGCTGGTATTGGGGTCCAGCTGACAGGGCCTGCTGAGGGCCTAGCGGTCAGCGCCGGCCCGGCCGGCCGCGGGCCCGGCTCAGCCGCGGGAAGCGACCGCCCGGCGGCAGGCCGCTGCCGTGGTGTACCCGGAGCCACCACGACCACCGGGTGGCCACCGCGGTCTGGGACGAGATCCGCGCCAGCGACGGTGACACCGTAGGCGTGGGTACGGCTGGAGCTGGTGTGGCGGCGGCCGGCCCCGCCGCCGTGACCGGAGGCGGGGTGCTGACCGCGGGCTGGGCGTGGCTGGTGGGAGCGGGCGTGGCCCGGGCCGGCGACGCTGACGGTGTGGCGGTGGCGGGACGGCCCGAGTTCACGGGGGCGGACGTGGGCCCCGCCGAGGCTGGCGCGATGGCCGGGCGGCTGAGAGCCGCGTGCCGGGGGAGGCCGGATGACTGGCTCATCAGGACGCTCACCGAGGCCACTACAGCGGCGAAGGCGACGACCCCCGCCAGCACGGTCATGGAGGTCCGGAAGCTGATCTCCTCCATGCGCGTGTACATGCCATCCCGGAAGGCGGACAGCCCACTGACCCGAGAACGCCGGTGCCGGCGCCATCGGGTGCTGTGATGAGAGCCGGGCTTGCTCCCGCTAAACGAGCCAGGCATAGCCCGGACAATACACGCCGGGACAGCTATGTACCCACTTACCAGGCTGTTTCTGGCTCACCAGGCTGTGTCTGGCGTCTCACCAGGGCCGCCGTCACAGCAGGCCCGGGCCTAGTGCAGCAGGGAGTCGGCGGCGAGCGCCACGAAGAGCAAGGTGAGGTAGATGTTCGACTCGTGGAAGAGCCGCATGGTATGTACCTGGCCACCGCGGGCGGCCTGCCGGTGCATCCGGTGCACCTCGGCCAGGAACGCGCCGCCGAGAAGGATGGCGCTGATGCCGTACAGCGGACCGGTCGCCAGCGGCCACACGGCCACCGAAGCAGCCACCATGAGCCAGCTGTCCACCAGGCTCTCGGTCAGCACCCGGCGCAGCGAGGCCACCACCGGAAGCATCGGGACGTCGACACTCCGGTAATCATCCTTGAACTTCACGGCGAGCGCCCAGAAGTGGGTGGGCTGCCAGAAGAACACGACCAGGAAGAGGAGGAAGGCCGGCCAGGACAGCGACCCGCGCACGGTGGCCCAGGCGATGAGGACCGGAGCCGCCCCGCAGATGCCGCCCCACAAGGTGCTCTGCGACGTCCGCCGTTTGAGGAGCATGGTGTAGACGACGACGTAGTAGAGGATGGCGCCGAGAGTCAACGCGGCGGCCAGCAGGTTGGCTACGGCCGCGAACAGGCTCACCGAGACGACGCCGAGGACGGTGCCGAAGATGAGGGCCGCGCGCGGAGACACGGTGTGCCTGGCCAGCGGCCTGCTCCGGGTCCGCCGCATGACCTGATCGATGTCGCGGTCGATATAGCAGTTCAGCGCGTTGGCGCTACCCGCGGCCAGCGTCCCGCCCGCCACCACGACGGCCGCGTCCAGCAGCGACGGCAGCCCGCGGTCGGCCAGGAACAGCATCGGGACCGCGGTGATCAGCAGCAGTTCTATGATCCGGGGCTTGCACAGGGCCACGTACGCCCGGACGATCTGACCGGGTGCCGGCCGGTCTGCGGTTTCGCGGGGAACGGTGCCAGTGTCCGCGGAGCGCGGTGAGCTGATCTCGTTGCCTGCGACGAGCGAGCTGCGTCGGCTATCGACGGCACTCAACGAAAACCGACCACCTTCCGGCTGACGGGGAAACGGCGTGGCGCGGCGCGCCCGCGACGTACGTTGGGGGCCCGGGCGCGCATGGCGCGGCGGGCGAGGCAAGCATGGTGGCCCAGCAGCCACCACGAAGCCTACATGGCGTCGTAATTCGGATGACGGGATACCGCCCCTTAGCCGGAGCACCTTTGGCCGGTCCCCGGTGGCCGGTGCCGCAAGGCTGTGAAATTCTGGCCTGGATGACGCCTGACGAAGCGACCGACCGGGCCTTTCTCGATGCCGTCGGCGCGCTGGCGCCGCAGCCGCCGCAGCCGCCGGAGCAACCGGTCCGCACGGGCAGCTCGCTGACGGGACGCCGCTGCCTGGAGATCTTCAGTGCCCAGCTGGCCAGCCGCCATCTTGACCTGGCCGCGCGCGTGCTGCGCAGCCAGGCAAAAGGGTTCTATACGATCGGCTCGGCCGGCCATGAGTCCAACGCATTTGTCGCGGGAGTGCTGCGGCCGACCGATCCCGCGTTGCTGCACTACCGGTCCGGCGCCTTCTTCGCCGAGCGGGCCCGCCAGGTACCGGGGCAGGATCCCATCCGGGACACCCTGCTGGGGGTGGTGGCGGCGGCAGATGAGCCCATCGCAGGTGGCCGCCACAAGGTATTCGGCAGCGAGCCCCTCGCGGTGATCCCGCAGACCTCGACGATCGGCTCACACCTGCCCCGTGCCGTCGGCATTGCCTTCGCGCTCGGCCGTGCGGCCCGGCTCGGCGTGCCCGCCCGCTGGCCGGCCGACGCTGTGGTGGTCTGCAGTTTCGGCGATGCCTCGGCGAACCACTCCACGGCGGCCGGTGCGATCAACACAGCCTGCCACTGCGCCTACCAGCGGCTTCCCCTTCCGCTGCTGCTCGTGTGCGAGGACAACGGGATCGGGATCAGCGTAAGGACCCCGCCGGGCTGGATCAAGGCCGCCTACGGGAACCGGCCGGGCCTGAAGTACTTCTCCGCGGATGGATGTGATCCGCCGGCCGTCTACGCGGTCGCGGCCGAGGCCGCGACATGGGCCCGGGAACGCCGCCAGCCCGCTTTCCTGCATCTGCGGGTCGTCCGGCTGATGGGACACGCCGGGTCCGACGCCGAATCCGGGTACCGCAGCTCTGCCGACATCGCCGCCGGCCAGGCCCGGGATCCGCTGACCGCTACCGCCCGGCTGCTGGTCCGCAGCGGGGTGGCCAGCCCGGGCGAGATCATCGGCCGGTACGAGTCGATGCGCGGTCACGTGCTCGCGGCGGCGCAAGATGCCGCACAGCGTCCCCCCCTGCGCAGTGCCGTACAGATCATGGCGCCGCTGGCCCCGGCACAGCCGGCGGGGGTCGCCCGCGTCGCGGCCCGGGCCGCTGATGAGCCGGCCCGCCGGAGGATTTTCGGCCGCCGCCTGCCGGAGGAGGAGGGACCGCTGACGCTGGCGCTGGCCATCAACCGCACCCTGGGCGACCTGCTGGCCGCCCAGCCCGGGCTGATGGTGTTCGGCGAGGACGTGGCGGTCAAGGGCGGCGTCTACGGCGTCACCCGGGGGCTGCTGAATAAAGCGGGCGCCGCGCGGGTCTTCGATACGGTCCTGGACGAACAGTCGATACTCGGGCTCGCGCTCGGGGCCGGTCTCACCGGGCTGCTGCCGGTGCCGGAGATCCAGTACCTGGCCTACCTGCACAACGCCGAAGACCAGCTCCGCGGCGAAGCGGCCACCATGCAGTTCTTCTCCAGCGGCCAGTTCCGCAACCCGGCCGTGGTCCGGGTGGCCAGCTATGGCTACCAGCAGGGATTTGGCGGTCACTTTCATAACGACAACGGAGTCGGCGTCCTCCGGGACGTGCCGGGCCTGGTCATCGCCTCGCCGTCCCGGCCGGACGATGCGGCGGCCATGCTGCGCACCTGCGCCGCGGCCGCGGCGGTGGACGGCCGCGTCTGCGTCTTCCTCGAGCCGATCGCGCTGTACCACACCCGGGACCTGCAGGACAGCGGTGACGGCGGCTGGCTGGCCCCGTACCGGGCGCCGTCGTCGTGGTCGGCTGATCACGTACCACTCGGGAGCGGCCGTACCTACGGCCACGGCACCGACCTGACCCTGGTCACCTTCGGCAACGGGCTGCGGCTGAGCCTGCGCGTGGCCCGCCGCCTCGCCGCGGCCGGGACCGCGTGCCGGGTGCTCGACCTCAGGTGGCTAGCACCGCTGCCGGTGCAGGACCTGCTGCGGGAGGCCAGCGTGACCGGCCGTGTCCTGATCGTCGACGAGACCCGCCGGACCGGCGGCGTGTCCGAAGGTGTGCTCGCGGCGCTGGCCGATCACGGCTTTCCCGGACCGGTGGCCCGGGTGGCCAGCGCGGACAGTTTCATCCCGCTGGGTGACGCGGCCCGGCACGTCCTCGTCTCCGAGGAAGAGATCGAGAAGGCCGCGGCCGCGCTCACCCGGCGCGCTACTGGCTGACCAGCGGGCCGGCCGGCGTCAGGAGCTGTTTCCGCACACGTAGAGGGTCTCGGCGCTGCTCCCGTAGTCCCGGGCCGGCACCGTGCGGCACGCGTTCTGCACCCACGATGCGATCGTCTGCGCGGTAGTACCACCACCGCCGAAGCCCCCGCCGGCGGCCCCACCAGAGCCGCTGAGCAGGAAGAAGCGGAGCTGCCCGCTGCTCACGAGCTCCTTGACCCGGGCCAGGGTCGGCTCGGGCACCGAGCCGCTGAAGCCGCCCATCGGCATGACTTCCTGCCCGGTACTCAGAATGTAGGGTGACGCCTCGCTCCAGGACGAAACGGCCATCAGGTAGCTGGCGCCATCGCGGTGGGCGCTGACGTAGTCGTAAAGCTCACGCTCACTGGCGGACAGCGCGGTGGTCGAGCCCAGAATCCCGCCCGCTCCGCCGCCGCCGAATCCGCGGTCACCGGTACGGCGGCCGTAGCGGCCCGCACTGGAGCGGTACCCGCCGTCGCCCCGGAAGCGCTCGATGAACTCGTCCCTGGCCTGCCCGCTGGCCTGCCCGCTGGCCGGGGCGCCGCCGGCCCCGCCCACGGTTGCCCCGCCGCCCATGGCGCCCGCGGGCCCAGCGCTGGCGTTGAACGAGCTGCCGCCGTACCTGGTGTCCAGTACAGAGGCGGCCCAGGCGGACGGCGCGGCCAAGGCCGCCACGACGCCGACGGTGAGCCCGGCGGTCGCCAGCCGGCCCCGCGCCCGGCGGGTCAGCTTCGTCATCACCATGACGACGATGGCGATGACCCCGGCCACTATCGCGGCCGTCCGTACCCAGGGCAGGAAGCCGCCGTAGTCGCGCCACAGGAAGACGGCCCAGGCCAGCTCGGCCGCCACGGCCACCGGCAGCATCCAGCCGCGGGCGTCACCGGCCCGGTAGTACCGCCAGAACATCACGAGGCCCGCGGCCGAGAGGGCGGCGAGCGGCGGAGCCAGCGAGGACATGTACGCGGTGTGCGGGATCGTGCTCATCTTGCTGAAGATCAGGCCGACCGTGAGCAGCCAGATACCCCACATCACGAAACCGGCCCGGACCTGATCGGTCCGCCGGGCGCGCCAGGTCCACAGCAGGCCGAAGATCAGGGCCAGGATGGCCAGCGGATACAGCCAGCCGATTTCCGGGCCGTAGTCACTACCCAGCAGCTTGGTCCAGCCTTGCCCGAAGCTGCTGCCCGCGGTCCGCTGGAAAGCGGCCGGGGCGCCGGTAGCGGCTGCCCCCCCGCCCGTCCCGGTGCTACCCGTCCCGGTGCCGCCCGGCGGGCTGCTCCCAGTGGCGCTGCTCCCGGTCCCGCTGCCTGTGCCGCCCGGGGCAAGTACCGGGCCCGTCCCAGACGGCTGGCCGCCGCCCGCGCCGCCGCGGCCGGCGCTCACGCCTGGGCCGGACGTGACGGCGCCGGGAATGCTGATGCCGAAGCGCTCGAGGCCGTTATAGCCGAAGACCATCGCCGCGGCGCTGTTGTCGGTCGACCCGTCGACGTAGGGACGGTCGCTGGCCGGGGTGAAGGTGTAGAGCGCGATCCAGGACAGCGACACGGCCAGCATCACCACCCCGGCCACGCTGAGCTGCCCGATGCGGCGCCGCAGCGGCGCAGGCGCGGCGATCAGGTAGCCGATGGCCAGCGCGGGCAGGATCATCCAGGCCTGCATCATCTTCGCCTGGAAGCCGAGCCCCACCCACACCCCGGACCAGATCAGCGACCGGAGCCGCGCTTCCATGACCGCCCGCTGGTAGGCGTCAGCCGCCAGCACGAGGCACAGGGTGAGCGCGCCGTCCTCCATGCTGTGACCGAACATGGACGCGGCGATCGGCGTCAGCGTGAACAGGGCCGCGGCCAGCAGGCCCGGCATCACCCCGGCCCACCGGCGGACGACCCGGTACATGACCAGGACCGAGATGACGCCTTCGATGACCTGTGGCAGCGCGAGAGACCAGGGATGGAAGCCGAAGATCCGGGCGGACAGCGCCTGCGGCAGGAACGAGCCGGCCAGCTTGTCGATCGTGATGGTGGCTTTGGGGTCGAAGGCGCCGTAGAAGAAGGCCTTCCAGCTCTCCGACATGCTCTTGACGGCCACCGAGTAGAAGGGCGCGAGCCCGGCCTGGGTGATATTCCAGGCGTACAAGAACGCGGCGACCGCGGCAATGCCGATCAGCACGGGGCGGGCCCAGGCCGGCTGCCCCTCGGGAGAGCGCCATATTTCCCAGCGCCGCCGCTTGCTCCGGTGCGCTGGGTAATCACCGGGCGCGGACGGGCTCAGCGGATCCGCGAGGATCATGGACACTGCGGGGACCTCCAGGGTGTTCCGTGATACAGCCTGGCCAGCTGGTGCGCTGACGCGGGGACACCCGCCGTTGGGCCCGACAGTGAGTGTGGGCAACGTTAATGAGGATTGGCTTAACGCCCGCTTAGGACCCGCAGTCAAGTACTCCGCTTCCTCTGCAGGTCCGCTGTTTCCGGCGAGGTGGGTAGCGGATTGAAGCGGAATGCTTGCTTCGCTCATCAATGCACGCGGCCTCAACGCGTCCTCGCCGACGCCCCGACCGTGTCGGGTGCGCCGGCGAGGCAGCCGCTGGACGCGGCGAACGCGGCGGATGCGGGCGGCTCAGGTCGCCGCGGCGCCCCGTCGGGACAGGGCGTCCACGGTGACGGCCGCGAGCAGGACCAGGGCGGTCACGATGTAGGTCGCGGCCGCGCTCAGTCCGAGCAGGCCGAGGCCGTTGTAAATTGCGGCGACCACGAGACCACCCAGCAGGGCGTGGATCATCTTGCCGTGCCCGCCGAACAGGTGCGTCCCGCCGATGACCGCCGCCGCCACGGCGAACAGCACCAGCTGGCCACCGTCGAGGTCGGTGGAGATCGAGCCGAGCCGTGAGGCCTCGATGATGCCCGCGATCCCCGCGGTCAGCCCGGTCAGGACGAAGGCGAGCGTCCTGATCAGGATCAGGTTGACACCGGCCCGGCGGGCCGCCTCGGCGTTGCCGCCGATCGCGTAGATATACCGGCCGAATCGGGTCCGCCCCAGCAGGGCAGACCAGATGACCAGGACGCCGAGCACGATGACCACCACCCAGGGCACACCGCGCAGGGGTACCAGGACGCCGCGGTTGGTGTTGCCGATAAGGACGACCACGACCCCGGCCACCGCCATGACCGCGATCTTGAGCGCGGTGACGCTGGCCGGGGGGGTGTCGAGGCCGGCGGCCCGGCGCTGCCGGTCGCTCAGGATCAGGGCGAGCCCGGCGACGGCCACGATGACGACCATCACGATCCAGCCGGCCGTCACGCTGAGATTGCCGGTGGTCAGGTCGTCGATGATCGAGTTGGAGATCGGGATCGATCCACCGGGACCGTGGCCACTGCGGGCCACCAGAACGATCATCACGCCCTGCAGGCCGAGCAGACCAGCGAGCGTCACGACGAAGGATGGAATCCGCAGCCTGGTGATCAGCGTGCCGAAGAACAGCCCCAGGAAGGCGCCCGTCGCCAGCCCGAGCAGGATGGCCAGCCACCAGGGCACCGAGAACACCGTCCACGCGGTGATCACCGCACAGACGCCACCGGTGTAGCCAGCGGCCAGGTCGATCTCGCCCAGCAGCAGGACGAAGACCTCCGCCATGCCCAGGATGATGAACGGTGTGCCCTGGACCAGCAGGTTGACCAGGTTCCCCGCAGACAGGAAGAGCGAGTTACGGGACTGGAAGTAGATGACGATCGCGATCAGGCCGATGGTGACCGGCAGCGCGCCGCTTTCGCCGCTGCGGATCCGCCGGCCCTGAATCCGGGCGTACTCGCCAAACGAGTTGGCTAGCACCTCCGGGGCGGCTGCTGCGGCGGCTGCCTGGTCGCCCTGCTCGGCGGACTCGGGTGCCGGCTGGTGAGTTTCGGTGCTCACGGCGCCTCCCGTGCGTGATAGCCCATCGTGTCATCGCCGGGCGTGCCGCTGCCAGCCGGGGACGCGGGGCCGGAACCGCCCTGGTTTCCGGCGCGGGCCGGTTCGGCCGCCGCGGCATGCGTCCGGTCGGACCGGCCAGTGGTCATCAGCTCGACGATCGTGGCCGTATCCAGCTGGTCGATCGGCGCCACGGCGGCCAGCCGGCCGAGGTACAGGACCGCGACCCGGCCCGCGCTGCTCATGACGTCGTTCAGGTTGTGCGAGATCACCAGCACCGCGATGCCCCGGCTGGCGAGCTGATCGATCAGCTCCAGCACGACGCGGGTCTGGGTCACGCCCAGCGCCGCGGTGGGCTCGTCCATGATGACCAGCTGCGCCTGCTGCATCACGGCCTTGGCCACCGCGACCGCCTGGCGCTGGCCACCGGACAGCGAGCCGACCGGCTGGCGGATGGAGCGGACCGTCACGACCGACAGGTCGGCCAGCGTCTGCTTCGCGGCCAGCTCCATGCCGATCTCGTCCAGCTGCCAGTGCTTCAGCTCCTCGCGGCCGAGGAACATGTTCTGCACGATGTCCAGGTTGTCGCACAAGGCGAGGTCCTGGTAGACGGTGGCGATGCCGAGGTCCGCCGCCGCCTTGGGGCTGTGCAGGTGCACCGGGCGGCCCTGCCAGTAGATCTGGCCCTCATCGGGCTGCCAGATTCCCGAGACGGTCTTGATCAGGGTCGACTTGCCGGCGCCGTTGTCACCCACGAGGGCGGTCACCTGGCCCGCCGGGATGGTCAGGTTGATGTCGCTCAGCGCCCGCACGGGACCGAAGTTCTTGCCGATGTCGCGCAGTTCCAGCAGCGGTGGCTCCTGGGTGGGGCGGTCGGCCGTCGTTGCCGCGGGAGACGGCGCCCGGCCCGCTTCCGCGGGCCGGGCGCCGTCA
>Ga0302319_10023119_pt1 | contig 11120 bp, 5 predicted proteins | sample Bog_T0_2_FD_203319 | JGI IMG/M metagenome (GOLD analysis project Ga0302319, IMG submission 203319) | Peat permafrost microbial communities from Stordalen Mire near Abisko, Sweden - Bog_T0_2 | ecosystem: Environmental > Terrestrial > Soil > Wetlands > Peat | place: Sweden: Abisko, Stordalen Mire...
AGATGTGAGGATCTCTTTCTTGGCGGCCTGGCGCGCGGGGAGTAAACCGCCTACGGCTCCTAAGATGAGTGAGAAGAGGACGCCGATGATCATGACTTCGGGGCCTATATGAATATTGAAACTCGTTTCGCTGAAGGTTGCAAAATTTCCGACGCCGGTGGTGATGGTATTTAGCGGGATGACCACAATACAGGCGATGAGGCCGCCGAGCAGGGACAGCAGAATCGATTCCAAAAAGAAGCTCAAGAGGATGCTGCCCTGCGTAAAGCCGAGAATACGCAACGTTCCCACTTCTTTGGCGCGGCGAGCGACGGCGGCATACATGGTGTTCATAGCGGCAAAGCAACTGCCGACGGCCATGACAATGCAGACGAAGAAACCCAGGAATTTGATAGGCGCCGCCGAGACCGCGGTCTGCGCGGTGTAGTAATCCTTTTCACTCAATACCGTTACGTTCAAGCGGCGGTCGTTCTCCAGGGCCTTTTGTAAGGCGGCCGCCGTGACTTCATCGGTGGCCTGGAGAAGCGCCGAGCTATAGGTATCGGGACGATTGTAGTCGGCGGCGACTTGCGGGCCGTCGGCAAAGATCTCGCTATCGATGGAACTTCCCTGACCATCCATGACTCCGACCACGTTCCATAATCCGCGGCCAAAGCGCAATTGTTTGCCAAGTTGGGCGGCTGGATAGCGCTTAGCGATGGACTTACCTACCATGATTTCGCGTTGGCCTTCGTTGAAACGGCGACCGGCAATGATGGTCATCTTGCGCATAGCAACACCGCGTTGCGACAGGCCACGTAGTGTCACGTTTGAGCCATCGGGATTCTCGATGCTAGGTAGGTTGATGACGGTCACTACTTCGAGCGATGCCATGGGTTGCCCGTTTTTACTCGCAATTCCATTGAAATTCTTGACGATTTGGAATTGTTCCTGGGTGAGCAAGCTGGTTAATTCCGCATTGCCGCCTTTTCGCATAACTAGGACGTGCAGCGGGTCGCCACTGGCTTCGAAGGCGGATTGCAAACCGGACACCAAACCCAGAACGGCGAGCAGAACCGCAACGGTTAAAGCGATGCCTGCGCCGGTCATGAGCGTGGTAGTTTTGCGCACGATCAAGTTGCGAATGTTGTAGGAAAGAGGAATGGCCATGATGTGTTAACCGGCGTACCTTAGTGAATCCAGAATGTTTGTTTTGGCGGCATTCCAGGCGGGAATGAACGAACTGACGACGCCCACGACCAAAGCCAAACCCATGGCCATAAATACTGTGAACCAAGTGACGGACAGGGAATGCAACTGCGGAATGGTTCCACCAGCAGCCTGGCCCACACCAACCGTCAGGACCGAAGCCAAGAGCAAACCAATGGCGCCGCCGATGAGCGAGATGCAAATCGCTTCGCCGACGATCATTCCCAAAATGGCGTCGTTATTAAAGCCCAGTGTTTTGAGAACGCCAACCTCTTTAATGCGCTCGCGCACGGACATGGCCATCGTATTGCCAGACACCAGCAGGATGGTGAATGTCACAGCGGCGCAAATGATCAGGAGGAAGAGCTTGATGTTGCCGAGAAAGGAAACGAATGAGAGGGCGAACTGGCCTTCGGATTCGGTTTTGGTGGGATAGGGCGATTCGGCGAACATTGCGTCGATGGCTCTGGCAACCTTGGGCGAATCATCGGTGCTGTCAACCAAGATGGCCATGGTGCTGATTAATGAGCGGCGGGCGACGGGCAGCAGATCACGCAGATATTCCCAGTTGAAGAAGAGGGATTGCACGGCGTCGGGGTCTTCGAAAATGCCGACTACTTTCATGTCGAGATCGTAAGGATAGATGTCGCCTTTGAGGACGACGCGGCTTCCTAAGGCGATGCCTAACTTTTCAGAGAGGTCTTTGGAAATGATGCAGCCGGTGCGGTCGGTTAGGAAAGCGTGGCGCTGATCTTCAGGCAATTTCATTTCCGTGCGAATCGCTAGAAATGCTTTGGGCTCAACGCCGAGACGCGCGAAGAAGTTCCTTTGGTCGCGGGCGTCTTTATAAGTGCCGCCGAACCAATTCCAAACTGAGATTTCTTTAACGCCGGGAAGGGCACGGACCTTGCCTTCATCGGCGAAGGGGATGGGCTGCGCTAGAGAGACTTTATGACGGACGACCAAGCGTAATGCCTGGCCAGGTGTGGGCTGCGACATGAAGAGAGCGTGATACATGGCGATGAGGACGCCAAAGAGACACAGCGAAACCGCGATGCTGGAAATCGTCAAAATGCTGCGCCGTTTGTTACGGAAGGTGTTTTTGAAAGCGAGTGAAAAGTATCGGAACATCCAGCAACTCTCTATCCTAGTTAGGGTACCCTAAAGGGCAAATCTTGAAAGGGATTACGAACGATTGGAATCACCGGTTCAACAAAAGTTGGATGATCCCTGGAGCCACGAGGATCGGCTTTATATGCGGCAAGCGCTTCTCTTAGCTTCGCATGCACAAGGGCAAGGTGAAATTCCTGTGGGTGCGGTGGTGGTGATGAACGGCAGCGCGGTGGGCGAGGGATTTAACCAACCGATTGCGACATGCGACCCGACGGCGCACGCCGAAATTGTGGCCTTGCGGCAGGCTGCGCTTCGAACCCAAAATTACCGGCTAACGGGCGCGACGCTTTACGTGACCTTGGAGCCGTGTGCCATGTGCGCGGGGGCGATGGTGAACGCGCGAGTTGAGCGGCTGGTTTTTGCGGCCAGGGATTTGCGGTTCGGGGCGGTGAGAAGCAAATTTGGGCTGGCGGATTCGGCGCTGCTAAACCACCGGTTGAGGGTGGAGGAAGGGCTGATGGCGGCGGATGCCGGGGAGATGCTGACGCGGTTTTTTGGCGAGCGGCGAGGGTAAAGGCGAAGAAACGGCAATTTTTGCGAAACGGAAATGGACAGTGAGCTCTTTCGAGGCCCTTATTGCGCTTCGAACCCAAGAGGCCGGGGGCAGTGGGGGTGGATTACGCTTCGAACCCAAAATCGCGAAGGGGTACTTACTAAGTATAAATACTAGCTTCCTGAGGTGGCCCACTTTTGCTTTTTGTCAACAATAGGTGTGCCCGAATGAGAACCGTACTGGCGGGCGTAAACGCGGGTCAGGACTGCGCCGAGCAAGAAAATTTGCGCCGAGTAATAGATCCAAACCACAAAGGCCACGAGCGATCCGGCGGTGCCGTAAGCGGAACCGACCGCCGCTTTTGAAAAATAAAGAGCGAGTAACGCGCGGCCGGCAGTGAATAGAAAAGCGGTGGCGACGGCGCCAATTCCAACGTCGCGCCAATCGATGGGGACGTCGGGCACTACTTTGAAGATTAGCGCAAAAAGCCCCGCGCTGGCGAGGAATGAGATGAATAGGTTGGCTATCTCGCCGAGGATGGCTGTGTCGGCCGGCAGAAATTGCACTACTGCTGTCTGGACCACATGAAGAGCGACTCCTACGATCACGGAGATCAACAAAAGTAAACCGAGCGCCACCACCAGTGCTACCGACACAATTCGCCGGAACACTATCTCTTTAACGCCGCCGGATTCGGGAGGCGCATCCCAAATCGTATTCAGGGAATCGCGCAACTCTGAAAAAACACTAGATGCACCCACGACAAGCAACACTCCCCCCAAGATGGCGGCGAACGTTCCGTTTGTGGCATGCTGCAGATTATCGTTGAGCGCCTTAATGGCGTTGACGCCGGTGTAGCCGAGCATCATTTGCACTTGGTTGAGAAATTGCTTTTCGGCGGTTCCGTGGGTGAAGGCAAGGCCATAAATAGCAACGACCACGACTACTACTGGAGCCAAGGACAACAGCGAATAGTATGCCAGCGCAGCGGCAAGCCTGGGCGCATTGTGCTCATTCCACTTTGCTACCGTTAGTTTTCCCAGGTTAAAGGCGTTGTGCAAAGTCATAATTCAAAAGCCCTACCTGGGTTAGACAGCGGAGCGCAGAGTTTCTAACATGTGTAACACTCTTTTCGCACCCACCATCCAACTGATACCTGGATGTTAGGGAGAAAACTCTGTCTTTTATGGGCGTTGGTAACGCTAAATGTGTGGGGAGCCCGAGAAGGGCAGGAACTTGCTGGTCGAAACGTCGTTGCGATCCAATATGAGCCAAAGGAACAGCCGATTGATGCGCACGATCTATTGACTGCGCAAAAAGTGGAAGTGGGAAAGGCCCTTGATGCGAAGCAAGTTGCTGAAACGATTGACGAGCTTTACGCAACGGGTCTTTATGAGGACATAAAAGTATATGCTGAGCAACAGGCTGGGGGCGTGGCGGTGCGATTTGTCACCGTGCCACAGCGTTTTATTGGCCATGTGCAGGCGCGCGGAAAAATAAAAGATCCGCCGAACGAAGCCGCGATCCTGGGTGACGCCCAATTGACTCCGGGAAAGCCGTTCGATCCGAAAGATGTGGAAGAAGCCCGGCAGAGCATTGAGCGGGAACTGCGTTTGAACGGACTCTTTAAGGGCAAAGTGAGTGCGACGACCATTGACGACCCGCTCACGCATCAAGTGACGATCGGTTTCTATGTAGAAGCCGGAAAGCGCGCGAAATACGAGCTGCCCGTCATCAGCGGGGACACCAAATTACCTGATAGGACGATCATTGCCGCCACGGGTTGGCGCATTCCCGTAATTCACCGCTGGCGACAAATGACGAAATCGCAAACGGACAAGGGGCTGGACAGCATCGAGAAAAAGTATACGAAGAAGGAGAGGCTGACGGCGAATGTTGAGCTGACTTCCATGGATTTCGATGAAGCGCATAACACCGCGCAAGCGCATCTCGACATCGATGCGGGTCCCAAGATTTCGATCCGAGCCCTGGAAGCGAAGGTTTCCAGAGGAAAGCTGCTGAAGTACGTTCCTGTTTACGAAGAGGGTTCGGTGGACAACGACCTGCTGACTGAGGGGGCGCGCAATCTGCGCGATTACTTTCAATCGCGTGGCTACCCGGACGCAGATGTAACGTTCAAGCGGGAGCCAGTCAAGGACGATCAGGAAGTTATCAATTACTACATTTCCACTGGCCAAAGGAGACGTCTTTCAAGCGTGGCCATTGACGGCAATGACTATTTCGAAGAGCAAATGTTGCGCGAGCGCATGTTCCTTACGACTCACTCAGTATTGCTTCGCTACGGGCGTTACAGCGAGAGCTTTCGTACTAAAGACGAAGAGGCGATAACGAATCTATATCACGCTAATGGCTTTCGCGACGCCAAAGTTTCTTCGAGCGTAGAGGTGGGCTACAAAGGCAAACCGAACGATTTGGCGGTCACCTTTCAAATAGCGGAGGGCCCGCAATGGCGTGTCTCGGCACTTGAAATTGAAGGAGCCAAGGATGCCGATGCGGCAGTGCTTAAAGCACAACTGGTGTCGACCGTGGGGCAACCTTTTGCCGATGTCAGTGTATCCACCGATCGAGATCGAATCCATCAGTATTATTTTTCACGAGGTTTTGTGTCGGCGTCTTTCCGAGTCAGCATAACGCCCGATGAAGCCACACACACCGTTAGTTTGGTCTATTCCATTCGCGAAGGGCCGCAGGAGTTTGTCCGCAATGTTTTGGTTTCGGGCCTGGATGTCACACGTCCGTCTCTGATTCAAAAGACGATATCCACCATTCATGCGGGCGATCCGATTTCGACAACAAAGATAAGTCAGGTGTCGAAGGAGCTTTCTGACTTAGGCGTATTCGCCAGCGTGAATTCCGGGCTGCAAGATCCCGATGGCAAAATCGCTTATAAATATGTGCTGTACGATTTTGAGGAGGCCAACCGCTACACGATCAATACTGGCCTGGGTTTGGAGGTTGGGCAATTCGGACAAACGACAAACTCGCTTTCGCAAAGCGGCGGCGCTAAGGGAATCTCTCCCATTGCGTCTTTGGATATCAGCCGAGTGAATTTCCTCGGGCGTGGACAAACCCTTTCGCTGCAAACGAAATATTCAACGCTAGAGCAGCGGGAATCGCTCAACTACACTATTCCGCGTGTGTTTAACTCGCTGCACCGGACGGTTACTTTTTCTGCGCTATACGACACGACGCAGGACGTTCAGACGTTTTCGTCAAAGCGCGCGGAAGCGTCAGTGCAAATGGCGAACCGCCTGAACCGCGCATCGACGCTGCTGGTGCGGTTTGCTTATCGACGTGTCAGCGTGGGCAGTCTTTATATACCGTCGCTTCTGGTTCCGCAGTTGTTGCAGGCGGTGCGTATCGGAAGTTTGTCGTTCAGCTATATTCAGGATCATCGCGATAACTCGGCTGACGCTCATCGCGGGTTTCTTAATACGGTGGATACAGCCGTAGCAGGGAATTTCTTCGGTTCGCAGCGGAGTTTTGGGCGTGTGTTGCTGAGAAACGCAACTTACACTCCGCTGGGGCGCCATCTTACCTTCGCGCGCCAAACGCAATTCGGGGCGATCCTTCCCTTTAACGTTGCTGCCGGGACGGCGAGCATTGATGAAATCCCACTACCGGAGCGTTTCTTCGGGGGTGGCAGCGTATCGATGCGTGGTTTCGGCGACAACCAAGCCGGTCCTCGTGACATTGGCACGGCGACCGAGACTGGAACGGCGTCGGGCAGTGCTACTGGCTTTCCGATTGGCGGCAATGCGCTGTTCTTCAATACGTTTGAACTGCGCTTTCCGCTGCTGGGCTCCAACATTAGTGGGGTGATTTTCCACGATATGGGGAACATTTATACAAGCCTGAGCGATGTTTCGCTAGCGTTCAAGCAGGATGGACGCGCAAATTTCAATTACGCGGTGCAGGCGCCTGGTTTCGGGATACGGTATAAGACTCCATTTGGCCCGATTCGCGTTGACTTTTCTTATGCGCTGAATCCGCCTAAATACGACGGCTTTAGTAACAGTTTGACCATTCAGCAGTTACTCGCCTGCGGAACTACGTGCACGAGCGGTCCGCAGCAGCTGAGCCACTTTAATTTCTTCTTTTCGATAGGGCAGGCGTTCTGATGCGAAGTCTTTTGATTTTCTTTCTGCTAAGCCGGTGTTTCGCTGGGGCAGTTCTTATCGATCAGATTGCAGTGGTGGTGGAACAATCCATCATCAAAGACAGCGATATTGACCTTGATATTCGCGTTACTGAGTTTTTGAATAGTGAGCCGCTGCGCGCCGGGACCACAGAAAAGAAGAATGCCGCGGCCAAACTGATCAATCAAGTTTTCTTGCGGAACGAAATCAGACAGGGCGGTTATACGCGCGCGACTAAGCAGCAAGCGCAAGCCCAGTTGGAAGCGCTTATCGCTCAACGGTTCCAGACACAAGGTGCGTTTCACGCGGCGCTGGCGCGCTATGGGCTAGACGAGGACACCCTGCTGAAACAGTTCCAATGGCAATTGACCGTTTTGAGTTTTATAGATGCGCGATTTAAGCCGGCGGTGGTTGTCAGTGACGCTGCCGTTGACAATTATTACAGCGAGCATTTGGCTAGTTTGCGTAAAGAACATCCGAAGGATTCTGCCGATACTCTGCGCGCGCAAGTGCGGGACGTTTTGTCCGGTGAAGAAGTGAATCGCCTTTTCTTTTCCTGGCTGGACGAGCACCGCAAGAGCGCCAAAATCGATTTCCACGAAAGCGGGTTAGCGTGAGTCCGAAGAATAAAAAAGGAATATGGGTTATTACTGCCAGCGTGGCGGGGGCGCTGGCGATACTCGTGGTGGCTTCGCTGCTAATCATGCAGAGCCTCTGGTTTTCAAACTGGCTGCGGGACAAAGTTATCGCCACGTTAGAAGACTCAACTGGCGGCAAGGTCGATATAGGATCATTCCAGTTTGATCCCAATCATCTAACTGTGCTCATCCGCAATTTGGTGATTCACGGAACTGAGCCTCGCGATGCAGCTCCGCTGGCAGCAGTTTCGCAATTGGAGCTCAGGCTCAAGCTATTTTCGGGTTTTTATCACACTATCGATTTGGCTTATCTGGCGATTAGGGAACCGCGCGTGAACGTGATTGTGAATCGGGATGGTTCTACCAATATTCCTTCGCCGAAGGTGACGAGCAAGCCGAACTCCGAATCACCTTTGGCGACGGTTGTGGATCTCGCGATTGGGCAGTTTCAGATTGTAAACGGCACGCTGGCCTATTCGCAGGAAACGATTCCGCTTGATTTGCGCGGAGAAAACCTCAAAGTGCAGCTCAAGTACAACTCTTTGGGCCAAAGGTATCAAGGCACTATTGATATCGCGCCGTTTCGGATTTCTACTGCCAAGAATGCTGATCTTGCGGTTCGAGTGAGCATTCCGCTGACGATTACCCGCGAGGGTATTTCGGTTAAAGATGCGCGCTTGGTAACAGAGAAATCAAAACTTGATTTGGACGCGTCGTTGACGAATCTAGCGGCTCCAAAAGTGACAGCTAAGACGCATGTTGAGCTGTCGATTTCGGAGATGCGGCGCATTTTGAACATGACGGGAAACGCCGCGGCGAAGTCGCCTGAATTTCTGACTGCGGATATAGACGCGGGATTCGATCAGAGCAGCAATGTGCTGGCTGTACGAAATCTTCATGCAGCGCTAGGGAGGAGTTCTATCGACGCTTCGGGCACTGCTAATGCCGCTGGTGAAAGCGTGCAATTCAAGAGCAACATTTCTTTAGCAGAGCTTGGTCAAGTAGCGGGTCTCATGCAGCCTCGGCTTGCCGGTGACTTACTTGCTAACGGGAGCCTGAGTCTTGATTCAAAAGCTAACTATTTGGTGAGGGGAACTTTACACTCCGATAGGTTGAGTATCGAGGATGGTTCGGCAAGGTTGTCGAACGTGTCGCTCTCAACGCCCTTTCAAATCAGCGCTAGCGAAATCAGCCTGAATCCGCTGCAGATCAACGCCTTGGGAGGCACGCTATTGGCCAAGGTGCTTTTGGCGGAGATGAGGAATCTAAGCGTGGAAGCGGAAGTACGGCAGATGTCACTGCGAGGGTTGACGCTAGCGGCTTCGGGCCATCCGCTGGAATATGGGGCAGCGGTTTCGGCCACGTTGAGCGCGCACAGCGACCTGCAGGCGCAACACTGGCAGGATTTCACGATTCATTCGCGGGTTAGCCTGTCGCCCCGCAATGATGGCGTGCCGCTGTCTGGGCGATTAAACGCTGATTACGTGGCAAAGAACGGCAGCGTCAATATTAGCGATTCGTATCTTGGATTGCCGCGTTCGCGCATCACGCTGGCGGGTTCAATCAGAGACATCGGTCTGAAGCTGACGTCGCGAAATTTGGACGATTTTCTGCCGCTGGCAAATTATGGGGCGAGCAAACGAACGAAGACGCTGCCTGTTCATTTACGAGGCGGCGAGGCAACGATCGATGGGCATGTTCGCGGAGAGTTGAGCGCTCCGCAAATAACGGCGCACGCAGCGGTTACGAAATTTGCGGTTCAGCAAGATTTGTTTGATGAACTATCGCTCGATGTAGCGGCATCACCCTCGGGCGCGAGGGTCGAAAACGGGTTGCTCCTGCGCAACGTCTCGCGCAGCACCTTTAGTGGATCTTTGGGGCTTCGTAAATGGCAACCTGTGCCTAATTCGCCGGTAGCGGCAGACGTGGCCGTCCGAAACGCGGCGTTAGAAGACATTCTTGCGATCGGCGGAAGCGATGACGTTCCAGTGAGCGGGGCAATGAATGCGGATATCCACCTGAAAGGAACATATGGCGATCCGCTGGGATTTGCGTCCGTGCAGATTCCGAGCGGCGATGCATACGGGCAACCTTTCCAGCAGATGCAAACGCGCATTAACCTCTCCCACGGCTTGATCAGTTTCGACGATGCGGAATTATTCACGGCGCGAGGGAAGCTCAGCGCGAGTGGCGCGTTCCATCATCCGTCTGACAGCCTGAGCAGCGGTCAGGTTGAGATGCACCTCCGAAGCCAGAGTTTGCAATTATCGGCGCTTCAACCGTTGCAAAAGAAAAGTCCCGGTGCCGCGGGCGAAATTGATTTGACGGCGGACGCGAAGGGCGGCCTGAATCAAAAAAGCGGCCAAACTTCCTTCATGCTCTCGGACGTTGCCGCGCACTTTTCCGCCAGCAATTTGAAAGTGCAAAATCAGAGTGCAGGTAATCTAAACGCGAGCGCCAGCACAGCCGCGGGAGTTACGAGTTATAGCATTAAATCTAACTTTGCCGGATCGGAGATAGCGATAGACGGTCGCACGAAACTTTCCGACGGTTACTATACAGAAGCGAAAGCCGTGATTCGGGCTCTGCCGCTTCGAAACGTTTTGGAAATCAGCGGGCAAGGTGATGTTCCCATCAGTGGATTGTTAACGGCCAACCTAGAAGGGAGCGGCACATCACAAGCACCAAATGTAACCGCCGATGTTGAATTGACCAAAGCCAGTGCGTTTCAGGAACCGATCAACCATCTTTTGGCCAAACTGCGTTATTCAAATGCAGCGGCGGAGCTTTCATCGTTAACTCTCAACGTGCCAGCGGGCGAGGTTAAGCTGAGCGGGCGCTATCAAAAACCTGCTCGTGGGGAGCAGGGAGTTTTGCAAATGTCGGTGAGTAGCGGCGATCTTGACCTGGCCAAAGTGGTGCATGTGCAGGACGCGGAGCCGGGCTTGGGTGGCACGGTTCAATTGAGCGCGGATATTGCGGCAAAGATGATGGACGGCACTGGTTCTTCACCGCTGCTGCTATCGAAAGTGAATTCAGATGTTCAGGCGCGGGGCATACGTCTGGCCAAGCGAAACATGGGCGATGTGCATTTCTCGGCGCAGACTTCGCAGGCCACGGTTCACTTCCAATTGGATAGCAATCTAGCGCAAAGCCAGGTGCATGCTTCGGGTGAATCACAGCTGGCGGCCGGCTATCCCACTCGTGCGAATCTCACTTTTAGCGATCTTCGATATGCGAACTTGGCTCCGTTTATGGGCGCAGATCAGGCAGTTACTGCTACCTTCGACGCGCTGGTGGATGGGAAAGCCTCGGTGGATGGCCCCATTTCGGATACGCGGGCTCTAAAAGCGCAATTGGAGTTAAGCCGTTTAGATGTGCATGCCACGCCGCGCGCTGCCTTGAGCGATGCGAGTGCGCGCAATACCAGTTTCATCGAAAACGATGGGCCGATTACGGCGTCACTGG
>Ga0302319_10023121_pt1 | contig 11120 bp, 11 predicted proteins | sample Bog_T0_2_FD_203319 | JGI IMG/M metagenome (GOLD analysis project Ga0302319, IMG submission 203319) | Peat permafrost microbial communities from Stordalen Mire near Abisko, Sweden - Bog_T0_2 | ecosystem: Environmental > Terrestrial > Soil > Wetlands > Peat | place: Sweden: Abisko, Stordalen Mire...
CTGCGGCGCCAGTTCCGCGGCCAGGGCGCGCACGTGGGCGATTCCCTCTTTGCTCTCGTCCAGCGCGAAGATCTCACAGCCCTCGCGCAGCAGGTAAACAAGGTTCCGGCCATAACCGCAGCCGGCGTCAAGCACCTTCATCTCCGGCGTGATGTTTCCACGGAGGATTTGGTCGAAGACATAGATGTCGATCTGCCCAAACTGTTCCTGCAAGCTCATCGCCGCGCCCGCCGGTTGCGGCTCACTCATTGGATTTTGCCGTGCGACTTCTGCTTCAGCCGCTCGATTACATTCGGCGGCACCATGCTGCTCACATCACCGCCCAGCATGAAGACGCCCTTTACCAGCCGGGAGCTCACATAGGTGTAGCGCTCGCCGGGGATCATGAACAGCGTCTCAATTTCAGGATCAAGCTTGCGATTCATCATCGCCATCTGCAGTTCATATTCGTAGTCGGATACCGCACGGATTCCGCGCAAAACGGCGTTGGCCTTATGACTTTTTGCGAAGTGCACCAGAAGCCCGCCAAAGGTGGTCACCGAAACGTTTTCCATCCCTGCTGTCGCCTCGCACAACATCTGCTCGCGCTCGTGAAAGGTGAAGAGCGGCTTGCCCTTTCCCGTTGAGCCCTGCTCCGAGGTGCGATGCACCGCGACGATCAACTCGTCCACAATCTTCGAGGCACGCGCGATCAGGTCGAGGTGCCCGTTCGTCAGGGGATCAAACGTTCCCGGATAGATGACCTTGGTCTTCTTCACTCTTTGCATAGCTCCGCCAGAATACGCTCTTCTGGCGTTTAGTTCGGTGAACCGACGCCTTCTCGCGGTAGATAGTATCCCGTGATGTACTCGCGGACACCGTCTTCGAGGCTTGTGAAGGGCTTGGTATACCCAGCCGCGCGAAGCTTCGCGTCGTTGGCTTCGGTGAAGTATTGGTACTTCCCTTGCAATTGGTGAGGCATTTCGATGAACTCGATTTTTGGCTTCAACCCCATCGCATCAAACACCGAGGTCGCCAGATCCACCCAGGTGCGCGCCTGACCTGTCCCGCAGTTGAATAGGCCACCGGGAGCGTCGGCCGGTTGCAGCGCGAAGTGCAGCGTCACATCGACGGCGTCCTTCACATAGATGAAGTCGCGCATCTGCTCGCCGTCCTTATACTCCGGCCGATAGCTCTTGAAGAGCTTCACTTCGCGCGTGGTGCGGATCTGTTCGTAACTCTTGGACACAACCGAGCGCATATCGCCCTTGTGATCCTCGTACGGCCCAAAAACATTGAAGTATTTCAGCCCGACGATGTTGGATTCCGTGAGTTCATGCGAACGATCCGGCGACGGGCCGAAAAGCTTATGTTTCAGCGCCCACAGGTCGAACATGTGCTTCGAGTAGCCGTACATGTTTAGCGGCTTCAGCGTCGGGGTTACGGTATCGGTGTCGTCGTAGCCTTCGGCACCGTCGCCGTAGGTCGCGGCACTCGACGCGTAGACAAACCGAATCTCATTGGCTAGCGCCCAGTTGCAGAGCACGCGCGTGTACTGATAGTTGTTGCGTAGAAGAAAGTCGGCATCCTTCTCGGTGGTCGCGCTGCAGGCGCCCAGGTGGATCACCGAGCGGGCATCCGCGAAGGCCCCATCTTCGATCAGGCCGAGAAATTCCTCTGGCGAAACGATGTCTTCGTAGCGCAGGCCGACAAGATTCTTCCACTTCTCATCCTTGCCCAGTTCATCGACAAGGATGATTTCGTTTTCGCCGCGCGCGTTCAACGCTGCAACCGTATTGCGCCCAATAAATCCCGCAGCGCCTGTAACAATAATCGGCCTTGCCATCGAAAGAATCTCTCCCCGCACCTTAGTGTGCTTCTCTCGATACTAAATGCCGGGCAGCAAGGGTCCCGCGGTGCTACAGGTGGCCGTATTTTTCCAGCGCTGTGAGCAGAGGCATGCCCGCGATGATTTCTGCGCGCGCACCTGTCTCCCGCCTGGACCACTCGATCACCTTGGCGGTCACCTCGTCTAACTGAGTCTGCGGAATGATGATCTGCCCGTCAGCATCCCCTACGACGATGTCGCCCGGCACGATGCACAGCCACTCTTCGAGCGCTCCTCTCACCCACACCTTGGTCTGCGAGGCTGTCACCCGCCAGCGACCTACACCCTGCACCGGCGTCCGGTAGCGCGCCACCACGGGCATGCCAAACTCCGCCAGGAATCCCGTATCGCGCACGCCTCCGTCGACGACCGCAGCCAGACATCCACGCGCGCGCATGGCGCTCGCAAGCAAATCGCCGAAGCAGCAGCAGCCCTTGGCGCACCGGCTGGACCAAACCGCCACCACACCCTCCGGCATGTTGTCGATCGCCGCGAGCTTGGCCCGGTCTCCGCCAGTAAACTTCATGGACTCACCCGTGACGGTGTACGCGGGCCCTGCAAACACCTTGGCCGGGCCAATCGGTCGCAGGCAAGTGTCCAGTACCGGCGGCATCCGCCCCATACTATCGAATACATCCGCAATGACGGCCGTTCCGGCTATCTTCAACGCATTCAGATTGTTTTGCATGTTTTTCCTCAAGGGTCGATCTGATGAGGAATCTTACGCTTGATTTATGGTCTGGCGCAGCGTCCGCACGCACACCTTTCAGGGAAGATTCTTCTCTTGGATACTGCAAGAAAGTGCAAACTCCGAAGCTTATCCACAGCTAAGCCGCCAGAATACAGCTATTTAGCGCATTCAGGTTTGGACTCATGGTTGCTTATGTCTTGGTACATCAATAGGTTTGGCACGTCGCCGTCGGGCTCACACACATCCTTGGGAAACATCCTGGTCATGTGCATCGCAACGTTACAACTGCAGCCGCGGAGGGCTCCTGTTGCAAATCTCTGAATTCTCAACTTTCCGTCACTGGAGTACTTCCTGGAAGGACACCGCCATCCAGGCTAGGCTCTCTGGATGGCTAACCCGTTTGACCCGTGTTCTCCCATGATGCTGCTCGAGCAGGCCTGTTGTCCGGCTGAGCAGCCGATCGAAACTGATTCGACCTCTCGCACGACGAATTCCGGCCCGGTGTAGTAACGGATTTACCTGCAAACCGAAACCCAAGGCATTTCTTAGGAGATTCAGAGATGAAATTGAACCGTTGTCTGTTTGCGCTGACCGTTGTTTGCGCGCTGAGCGGGATGGCAAAAGCCGATCCCATTGACTTCCACATGGTCGTCGTCGACCCCCCAGCTGGTTTCTTTACGACCCCGATCCTCACCCTTAGCACGCCTTACGTGGTGGGATTTAGCGCCTGCGTTCCGGGCGAGATTCCGGGCACCAAGGATCCCTACGAGGGCTGCGCTTCCTTCGAGAACTCCACGTCCGCGGCACTCACCAACCTGGAGTTGGTCTTCCCCGATGAAAGCCCGCTCGATAGTCAATCGGCTAGTTGCGCCCTTGATCCAGGTAACGTCAACTACTTCAAAACTACGTCCTGCAGCCTGGTAGGTGGCGAATACATTCTAGACTTCTCAGACGGCAGCATCCCGGTTGGGGACTTGTTCACCATCGCCGAGAATGGCGTCTCTCCGGATTTGTTCCCGGATGGTACCTTGACGTCCACCCCCAGCATGGCACCGGAACCGAGTTCGATCTGGTTGATCTCGACGGGCGCCCTGATGCTGGGTGCGTTCTTCTACTCCAAGCGCCGGAACGGTTTAGGATCGATTGGCCTGTAAGGCAGGCCAACACCCATCTCTGACGACCGATTGCACGAAAGAGGAGGGCCTCACTCTGCGGAGGGAGTGCCTTCCCTTTTTATTTGCTGCGGCAAGATCGCTTCTTCGGGCTACAATTTCTCACCGGTGAGTTGCTGACAGTTTCTGTACAGGTTTGGTCCGATCGAGCGCACCTGTTCGAGGACATGCCAGCGCGGAACGGGCGCGCCGCTTTGAGATTCGAGCCAGATATTCGAGCCAGGGAAGAAACCTTATGCGTCGTGCCGGACTGCTGTTCCTGATCTTGCCGTGGGCCCTGCTACCTACTTCTTTCGCTCAAACGCCAGCGGCTACGCCCGCCGCAGCCGCTGGTCCCTATAGCGTCAATCTGGGAGAGTCCTCGGTGGCGCTCGACGGCCCATGGAAGTTTCACACTGGCGACGACCCGGGCTGGTCCAACCCTGCGCTGGACGACTCGAAGTGGGGCAGCATGGATCTGACGCCGCCCCCCGGCTCCGCCGACGAGACGATCGGCGATAGCGGCGATCTTCCCGGCTGGACCGCATCCGGTTACCCCGACTACTCCGGCTACGCATGGTATCGCCTGAAGGTGAATGTGCAGGGAGCGGGTCGCCGCCTGGCATTGAAGATGCCCGACCAGGCCGACGATGCTTACGAGGTGTTTGTCGATGGCAAGCAGATTGGCGCCTTTGGCAAGTTCACCGACCATCACGTCACCGCGTACAGCACGCTGCCCGAAGAGTTTCGCCTGCCCAAAGGCGTCCGCAACGGCACCATCACCATCGCCATTCGCACCTGGATGGACCACGCGACACCGTTCAGCAGCCCCGATGCCGGCGGCCTGCACGGCCCTCCCATCCTTGGATACGCGTCGCTGATTGGCGCTCTTACGCAGTTGGATTACGACGAAACTGCCCGCCAGTTCATCAGCTCCTTTATCGAGTGGCTGATTCTGTTCATGGCCATGATCATGGCGGTGGCGCTCTTCTGGCTGGACCGTGAAGAAAAGGCCTACCTCTGGTTGGCGCTGGTTTGCCTGGCGACGCTCCTGGGTAACGGCATCATCCTGTCGGTGAACTTCTCGGCATGGATCGGCCAGACGACGGCGCTGATTTTGAGGGACGTGATTCTTTCCCCGGTGCGGATCGGCGTATGGGTACTCTTCTGGGGATATTGGTTCCGCGTCTGGAGGATCGGCCGCCTTCACCAGGAGGTCTGGACACTGGTGGGAATCACGATGATCGGCACTGCTTTACTGCGGCCCCCACTCTATGGCGAACATATTCCCGTGCACTACGCCGCTTACATTAACCCGGTACTTCTGGTTGTAAAACTCGCCCTTGGCTTCCTTCTGCTCTACGTCACCTATCGCGGCCTGACGCGGCAGAAAACGGAGGGAGGAATGGCCGTCACCGCTGTCCTGCTGGTCGTTGTCGCAAACTACCAGCGCGAGATGCGGCTACTGCATATTCCCATCAGCTTCCCGATCCTCGGACTTACGGTTGCCCTTGGAACGATTGCAACAACGGTTTCGCTGCTAATTATCACGGTCATGCTACTGATCCGCTTCTTCCTTTCTCAGCGCCAGAAAGAGGTGTGGAAGCTGGAAATCCAGCAAGCGCAGCACGTTCAGCAGATCCTGATTCCGAACAAGCTGCAGCAGATCCCCGGTTTCACCATCGACAGTGAATACCGCCCCGCACGCGAAGTCGGCGGCGACTTCTTCCAGGTGTTACCCGGCGACATTCCCGGCTCCGTCCTGATCGTGGTAGGCGACGTTACCGGCAAGGGCATGCAGGCTGGGATGCTCGTCGCGGTTATTATCGGCGCATTGCGCAATGCTGCCCTGCACGGCTCTGATCCTGTACAGATAATGCACGAAGTCAACGTGCAGCTATGCGAGCGCCAGCACGCCAGCGCAACTTGCCAGATTCTTTATATTGATCCCGCCGGCAACGCCACCCTCGCGAACGCGGGACAGTTGCCGCCTTACCTCAACGGCACGGAGATGGAGATGGAGGGAGCTCTACCGCTCGGTACGATTCCCGAAGCGGAAAGCTCGGTGACCACTTTTGTCATGAATCCAGGCGACTCGCTCATCCTGATGTCCGATGGCATTGTCGAGGCGCAGGACGCCCACGGCAAACTGCTCGGCTTCGATCGGATCAACGACCTCTTGAAGAAGAGCAGCACTGCTCAGGAAATCGCCCAGGCTGCGCAGGACTTCGGACAGGAAGACGACATTCTGGTACTCCAGGTGCGGCGCGACCGTGTGCAGTTTGCTTAGCCCGGTCACGCCTCTCCCTGAGGTTTAGGCGAAGGACGAAACGGCAGTCGCTTCGTCATCCTTGACGTCGAACACCGTGACCAGTTTCGTGATGACGAGCAGATCTCGGACCTTGCTGGTGAGGTTCAGAAGCTTCAACTCGCCACCAGCGTTCTTCACGGCCGTGTACGCGCTTACCAGTTCGCCGAGACCAGAGCTGTCGATGTAGTTCACATCGGCCAGGTTCAGGATGATCTTCTTAGACCCTGTCGCCAGCAGCTTGTGCACCTCGTCGCGCAGCGTCAATCCGCCTTCGCCGAGGGTGATCTTCCCACTCAAATCAACAATCGTTACCCCGCTCACGTCCCGGGTAGTCAACTTCATGCTCATGCCTGCAACTCCTTGTGTGCTCTATATTTGGTGAACTCTAGATTGGTGTCGGGGTCTAACTGGTGAAAGTGTACCTCATTCGCTATCGCCCGCTCGTTTACTCAAAGGCTCGCCCTGCAAGATTTTCGTTGCCGGATGGGACTGGACTGCTACTCTACTCTGGCAGACAGGCCAAAGTGTCTTCTCAACGTCAGAAAATCCAGAGACGGTGAGGGAGGATGGCGTTGAGCACGAAACCGACACACAGCGATCGAGCCAGTAGTAGCAGCATAGAGCTTCGACTTCCCTCGCGTCTGGGCTACGAAAAAGTAGCCATGAATACGGCCGCCAGCGTCGCCCGGCTCATGGGCTTCAGTGAAGAGCGCGTCGAAGACCTCAAAACGGCGGTCGCCGAGGCTTGCATTAATGCCATGGAGCACGGCAACAAGCTCGACGACTCGCTCTCGGTCAGCGTCATTCTCTCGATGGACGAGAATTCGCTCGAGGTCAAGGTGACCGACAACGGCGAAGGCCCCCAGACGACAACCGACGCCCCCGACATCGACAGAAAGATGCAGGAAGAGGAAGACGCCCGCGGTATGGGCATGTTCCTCATCCAGGCACTGGTGGACGAAGTCGAGTGGGTCAGTTCGCCTCCCGCCGGCAGCTACGCCCGCATGGTCATCCATCTCCATCTAGACCACCCACACGCCTAGTTTTACCCTCTAGAATGATCAGAACTGCGAATCACTTCCTTACCAGGATATCGGAGAGAGCATGCCGGAACTCATTACCCGCGTCACAGTTGAAGAACTCCCAGCCGCGAGCGGCGACCCCATCGCCGTGCTGCGCTTTTCGGGCGACATCACGAGCGCCTCGCAACCCGCCGTCATGGGCACCTACGAAGGCTTGCCCGACACCGTCAAGCGCATCCTTCTCGACTTCTCCAAGGTGGAATACCTCAACTCCAGCGGCATCGCGCTGATCATCCAGATGATGATTGCCGCCAGCAAGCGCGGGCAGAAGATTAATTCGTTTGGCCTGAGCCCACACTTCAAGAAGGTCTTCACCATGGTGGGTATCACCAAGTACACCAGCCTTTTCGAAGACGAAGCCTCTGCCTGCGCCGCCTTCAGCTAGGGGATCAGGCTGGTCCAGTCCAGCACGACCTTGCCCGTCTGGCCTGAGATCATGGCGTCAAAACCCTTCTGGAAGTCGGTATACGCGAAACGGTGCGTGATCACCGGCTCAATGTCTACTCCACTTTCCAGCATTACGGACATTTTGTACCAGGTCTCGTACATCTCGCGACCATAGATTCCCTTGATTGTAAGCATGTTGAAGATCACGTCGCGCAGGTTCATCGGGGCCTCTGTGGCGGGGATGCCGAGGATAGCGATTTTTCCGCCATGCGCCATGTTTGAAATCATGTCGCGCAGCGCGTGCGGGTTGCCAGACATTTCGAGGCCGACGTCAAACCCTTCCTGCATGCCGAGTTGCTTCTGGACCTCGGCGAGCGTGGTCTCTGCCGCGTTCACCGCCATCGTTGCGCCCATCTTCTTTGCCAGCGCCAGCCGGTAGGGATTCATATCGGTGATCACAATGTGCCGCGCACCCGCGAACTTCGCCACCGGAATCGCCATGATCCCGATGGGGCCGGCACCCGTAATCAGTACGTCCTCGCCGAGCAGCGGGAACGAGAGCGCGGTGTGCACCGCGTTGCCGAACGGATCGAAGATCGCCGCGACTTCCTGATTGATCTTCGAATCGTGCCGCCAGATGTTCGTCATGGGCAGCGAGATGAACTCGGCATACGCTCCGGGACGATTTACCCCCACGCCCAACGTCTTCGCGCAGAGATGCCGCCGGCCCGCCAGGCAGTTGCGGCAGCGACCGCAGGTCACATGACCCTCGCCGCTCACCAGATCTCCGGGAAAAAAGTCGTTCACGTTCGATCCCACTTCGACGATCTCGCCGACGAACTCGTGCCCGATCGCCATTGGCACGGGGATCGTCTTCTGCGCCCACTCGTCCCACTGATAGATATGCACGTCGGTCCCGCAAATTCCCGTATAACGCACGCGAATCAGCACATCGTTGATCCCAATCTCCGGCACCGGTATGTCTTCCAACCACAACCCCGGCTCCGCTTTGCTCTTTACCAATGCCTTCATCGTGTCTAACTTCTCCTCCGGGCGCACCAATAGATCGTGCGAGGTTCATGATATCGCGCACCCCGGTGCATTGCCCGGAATGCGTCTATCGCCTACACTGAAGATCGTGCCCGAAAGTGGGCGGATAGCTCAGTTGGTTAGAGCGCCTGCCTTACAAGCAGGATGTCGGGGGTTCGAGTCCCTCTCTGCCCACCACTACAAATCACTAGTGAATACGCCTCGATTCGTCGGGGCGTTTTCTTTTGTGCTAATTCTGTGCTAGCGTCTCCACGGGGGCACGTTATGCCATCGGTTGTTATCACGATCTTCGTTCGCCACACTGCTGACTGCAAATACGCGGGAGAAGAGTTTGCAAAGCGCTGTGCGTGCCGCAAACACTTTAGGTGGACTGCGGATGGTAAACAGCACCGCAAGGCCGCTGGCACGCGGTCCTGGGCGGCGGCAGAGCTTTTGAAACGCACCCTTGAGAATCAATTCGCGGGCAAGCACGCCGATAAGGTTGACACAAACGGCATCACCAAGTGCATAGACGTGTTCATCACGGACAAGCGCGTCCAGGGACTCTCGGCGGGCGGCATTGGGAAGTACACGCGTGAGTTGGCGCGCCTCAAAGATTACTGTGAGGACAACGGCGTTTACACTGTCCAAGGAATCAGCCGTGAGCTATTGACTGGCTTCTGTGGCACGTGGCTGAAGGCGTATCCCAGCTCTTTCACCCGGTCCAAGCTCCGGGAACGATACCGGGGATTCTTTCGTTACTGTTTTGAGGCGCAGTGGATAGAACGCGTGCCCGCGCTGCCCAAGATCAAGGTGACCACCTCCCCTACCCTGCCGTTATCGGCAAAGGAGTTTCAGCACCTGTTGGCGTCCATCCCCGTGGCCATGCCGCACCCTACCGCCAATCAAAAGCGTATCCGCACCCGCGCGCTGTTCCTGTTGATGCGCTGGAGCGGGCTGTCCATCTTGGACGCGTTGACGTTGCGCCGATCTGAGGTGAAAAAAGTGGGGACGTATTACCGGGTGACCACCAAGCGGCAAAAGACAGGTGTGGATGTCGCGGTCCCTCTGCCCGCTGATGTTGTCAAAGAACTGCTGGCGCTTGAGAACGACCACGCGGACTACTTCTTTTGGAGCGGCAATGGTGACCCTGCCAACTTCACCACCAAGTTTCAGGTGCGATGCGTGGCACCCGTATTCAAGGCGGCGGGACTGTACGGTGAGGGACACATGGTTAGCCACCGCCTCCGCGATACGTTCGCCGTCAGCATGTTGGAGCGCGGCGTCCCCATTGGTGATGTAAGCAAGGCGCTGGGGCACGAAAGCATCAGGACCACGGAGAAGCATTACGCCGCGTGGATGAAAGGGCGGCAGGACCGCCTGGACAAGCTCATTGTTGCTAGTTGGGTGTGACGGGTAGAGAGTCGGTCAATGTACCTAGAAAGACACTTCAACATCCGTTTAGCGGAAATAGTGCGCTAACCCCTTGCGCCCGCCCACACGAGGCAATAGTCTCTAATTAGGTCCTGTAGTTCAGTGAGAGCCACCTAAGGGTTGCACCGTCGAAGTCTTCCCCCAGTGAGTGGTCGCAGAACACTGGAAACTAATCCAGAGGTTGCAGGTTCGAGTCCTGCCAGGATTGCCTTACCGAACGGTCACAGTTCACGCTGTGGCCGTTTAGTTGTCTGGTCGTCCTATGTGAGAGAGTTTATCACATGACACTACGGTACCACCCGTATGAATACGCGGCGATACCCCAATCCATTCTCCCCATGCTAGTTGCGTGCGCCCGCACGTTCTGAGAGCATGGCAGGCATGAAAGCAACCATGTGCATCCTGCTTCTCGCCTCTGCGACCCTCTCGGCACAGCAGCCTAGCCCTAAACCGTCGCCAACCCTGCCATCGTCGCCCGCAGCGTCGGGACGCTACCAGCTCATTCCCGCGCTGCTTGACGATGCCGCGAGTACGCCCCTGAAGACCGTTTTCCTCCTCGATACGCAGACGGGGAAGGTCTGGAAATATCAGGAAGCCTTTACACTTCATGAACAAGATGGGACAACCCGCATAATGCCAGCGACCTTCGTTTCTGTTGACATCGGCGCTCCGTCGCTCTAACCCTGCCGTCTTCTCGAAAGATACAGAAAACGGGATATTCCGCACATGATTCCATTTTCTGTAGATTGTTTGTTTATGTAAATTTGTGGATTGCGGCGCTCTTTACAGATGGTTGTGGCAACATTATGCTCCACCCCTATGTCATCTGTTATGAGGACTATACAGCCACGTATCAACCAGAATAAAGTGCGTTGCATTTTATGGTTTCTGTATTCACGTTCGTTGCAGTTTATTCGTGTGCTTTGTGTCGCTCTACCGTCGCTAAAATTGCCGGACAGAACGGATGCAACTTCAACCGTATGGCTGAATAGGGACCTTGCTGGTCTAAACGTATCTCGCACAACACAAAGGCCCGTGTATTGGACCGGCTTATCCGTCAACTAAACACATCCGAGATTGGCATCTCTGAGCCTAGGCGAAGAGATGAAAATCTCTAGGGAAGATGATGAACGCAGTGAGTCATCTGCTCCTTCTGTAATGGATGACT
>Ga0302319_10023123_pt1 | contig 11119 bp, 9 predicted proteins | sample Bog_T0_2_FD_203319 | JGI IMG/M metagenome (GOLD analysis project Ga0302319, IMG submission 203319) | Peat permafrost microbial communities from Stordalen Mire near Abisko, Sweden - Bog_T0_2 | ecosystem: Environmental > Terrestrial > Soil > Wetlands > Peat | place: Sweden: Abisko, Stordalen Mire...
TGGAACACCACCAGACCTCAGTCAGCTTCCACCGGGTTGCCCCTTCATGCCACGGTGCACGTTCGCGAGCGACAAGTGTCGTGAGGTCGACATGTCGATGTCAGCGCTGGGCGACGACGGCGTGCATCGAACAGCGTGTCCCTTTGTTCGTCCCGAGGATCACTTGGCTAACGTGAGTGTACGAGCGAGGTCGTCCAAGTGAGCACCGAGATAACCACACCACTTGGGTTACAGGGCGACGTCGTACTCGAAGCTGTTTCGATTAGTCGCGACTACTACCTCGGACGAAGCAGACGCGGTCCTGTGCTTTCGGCGGTGCGCGACGTTTCATTCGGGCTCTATCGTCGCGGTGTCGTCGCAATCGTCGGCGAGAGTGGTTCAGGAAAATCCACGGTGGCGAGGATGTTGGCCGGACAAGAAACTCTGACAAGTGGGGAAGTTCGCTTGGACGGCGAGGTCGTTCACCTCAAACATCGCAGAGCGTTTCGGACGTACAAACGCGAAGTTCAAATGGTGTTCCAAGATCCTTTCGCTTCGCTCAACTCGGTGCACACTGTTCGCCATCACCTCGAGCGGCCGATCAAGATCCATCGCGGCATTCAGGGTCGAGCGGCGATCGACGAAGAGATGGACCGACTTCTCACACTGGTGTCAATGACACCGCCCGAGCTCTTCTTGTCAAAGTATCCTCACGAATTGTCCGGCGGCCAACGACAGCGCGTCGCAATCGCCAGGGCAATTGCAGCGAGTCCTCGCGTACTTCTCGCCGACGAGCCGATTTCAATGCTCGACGTTTCGATTCGCCTCGACATTCTGCGACTTTTGAGTGATCTGCGCGGGACCCTTGAGCTTGCGATGCTTTACATCACCCACGACATCGCATCGGCTCGATACGTCGCTGATGAGATCCTCGTGATGTACGCGGGTGAAATCGTCGAGCGAGGGGGTGCCGAACAGGTGACGCAAAACCCTGCGCATCCTTATACCCAACTGCTCGTTTCATCGGCGCCTAACCCGGACGCCCTCGGAAGCTCATTGAAGACGGGCACGAAGATCGTTCCCGGACAGGCGGGAAGTGCGTTGTCTTCGATCGTGGGATGTCGTTTCAGTCCGCGATGTCCATTCGCTGATGAGAAGTGTCGCACGACGCATCCAATTCCCGAGCCAACCAATGACGGAAGATTGGTTGCGTGCTGGCACCTTGAACAAGCTGCGCCGAACGTGGTGTCTGTTGCGGTGGCCACGAAGCCGAGGGCCACGCGCGCGAAAAAAATGACGTGACGGGTCACCTCAGAAAAAATTCTCAATTCCGCCTCCCTTAAGGTTAGAACAGCCGTTCTCATGATGGAAATTACATGGCAGGGACTTTCGTCACGAATGCTCCGAGATCAACGCGTTGCGTAAGAGACCTTGAATTCTATTTTTGTGAGTAATTCTCAAAGTGAGCATTCAATTCACAAATGATGTGAATGGAATCCGAACTAACCATTTGGAACGTCAACGCTGCTTGCATCATGGAAGTGCCGACACTATGGTTGCTCTTGGTGCAATTAAACCTACTTGCATCAGTAAACCTGATTAATTAATCAGGGGACCGAGGGAGGCATTGAGTTTTGTTACGTAACCTAAGAGGCAATCGCCTCAAGTTAATTGCAGCAGGCAGTGTGATGTCAATGACAGTGTTCGTGGGGGGACTGGCGGGACTATCGGGATCGACAGCTTCAGCGTCGACCCAGCCGCCACTCACCATGGAAGGGAACGTGGGCCCATCGCTCACCGACAACTTCAACCCATTTGTCTCGACATCTGCCAACGTCGCGCTTGACGTGACGAGTTTGATGTACGAGAACCTATTGCAGTTTGACCTTGCTAAGCCAACCACGGCACCGTATGACTTTCTGGCTACGGGCTACGCATGGGGCATTGGCGGGACTTCCATCACCTTCACCATCCGCTCGGGTGTGAAGTTCAGCGATGGCTCGTCCTTTGGCCCGGCTGACGTTGCGTTCACGTACAACCTGTTGAAGGCGTACCCGGACATTAACCTTTCGGGTCTGCCCATCAGTGGAGCGACTGTGAGTGGTAACGCCGTCACAATTACCTTCACGTCACCGCAGTACACGAACCTTCAGAACATCGCGAGCGTGCCAATTGTGCCGAGCGCGATCTGGAGCACGTACACCGGCGACCCCGCGAAGGTTGTTATCACCAACCCGGTGGCGACTGGACCATACATCCTGGCGACGAATGGCTACACGGCTCAGGGCTTGACTCTGAGCGCGAACCCGGCGTACTGGGGCGGACCATGGGCCGTGGGACAACCACCTGCGGTTCAGACGATTGAAGTACCGGACCTTACTGACAACACGACGGCAACTAATGAGTTGAACGCCAACCAGTTGCAGTGGGCGGGTAACTCAATCATTGGTGTGCAGAAGATTTACGTAAGCACCTCATCGACGCACCACGTGTGGGACGCGGCGGAGAACACCGTTTCACTTGAGCCGAACCTGACCAAGTGGCCCACCAACCAGCTCGCGGTTCGCCAGGCAGTTAGCCTCGCGATGAACCGCACCGCATTGGGTGTACAAGGTGAGGGTGGCCAAGAGCCTGCCGCGACCAACGCAAGTGGTCTGACACTTCCGGCCTTTGCGGCGGACCTGACGTCTGCTTCAAAGAAGGCGACACTGTCGGGCAAGAGCAACATCAAGGCGGCGGAAGCCGTTTTGACGAAGGCCGGTTACAAGAAGGACAAGGCTGGCTACTTCGCTCTCAAGGGCAAGCAAGTATCGTTCACGATCATTGACCCCGCGAACTACTCCGACTACGCCTTGGACGGCACGCTCATCGCGAAGTCGCTCAAGTCGGCCGGAATTGACGCGACCTTTGATGGTACGTCGGACAACGCCTGGTACGCGGACCTTGCGGATGGTGACTTCCAAGCCGCCGTTCACTGGAGTTCGGGTGGCACGGTTCCTTACGTAACCTACGACAACTGGCTTGACAGCACGCTTTCTTCGGGCGCAAGCGCGAAGAACGCGTCGGGTGACCTCGAGCGTTTGAACAACTCGACTGTTGACTCAGAACTAGCGAAGTTGGCTGGAGCGGCGACACCCGCTGCCCAGTTGGCCGCGTTGGCACCGTTGGAGGCGTTCATTATCAAGGACCTGCCCGTCATCCCGATTCTTTACGGCGTCGGCTTTGACGAGTACAACACCGGTCAGTTCACTGGATTCCCAACCCCAGCGAACCCGTACGAGGGTGGCCAGCCAACCTCGCCGACCGATGAAGTCGTGGTGCTGCACCTGACGGCAGTCAGCTAAACACCACTCAGTAGTTTGCAGTAGGCCACGGGTAACCCCGGCGCCGATTCCGAAAGGGAGTCGGGCTAGGGTTACCCGTGGCCTTTTGCACGAGATTGCTTCGTGGCTCGCCACCTCGGGGCTGAAAACAATAAATAGAAGTGGAGTGCACAACGGTGCAGGAGTTCGAAGCCCGAGCGATTTCCCCTCAGCACTACGAGTTGGGTGAGTGCTGTCGTTGGGACGAGGCGCGTAACGAGTTGTCCTGGGTCGACGTGCTTAAGGGTCGTTTCTTTCGCGCCGTAGCTAACCCAGAACTCTCCATTGTCAGTTCCTACCAAGTCGAGGGATTCCTCAGTGCCGTCGCACCCTACCGGCTGCGCTCGGACGGATGGATCATCGCTACCAACCAGTCAATCTCGCGTCTGTTCGAGTCTGGTGACGTCGAAGAACTCGCTCGTCCCGAAGCTCGCAACTCACCCAGCGTCAGGATGAACGATGGATTGTGCGATCCCTGGGGCAGGTTTCTCGTTGGTTCCATGGCCCTTGATGTGGCTTTAGGCCGAGGAAGTTTTTATCGTTTCGAGGTTGGTCGTGAACCGGAGTTGCTGTTTTCGAGCGTGACCGTTTCCAATGGTGTGGGTTTCAGTCCCGACGCGCGCACCATGTATTACGTTGACAGCGGCCCGGGCACCGTTCACGCGATTGCGGTTGATGCAAACGGCGCACTCGGCGAAAGGAATCTCTTTCTCTATTTCGACCCGCGCGAAGTGCTCACGCCCGACGGGCTCTGCGTCGACGAAGACGGATGTCTGTGGGTAGCTTTCTGGGATGGGGGGGAGGTCCGTCAGTTCGCTCCTAGCGGTGAGCAATTGTCGCGCGTTGTCCTTCCGGTTTCTCGACCGACGAGTTGTGCGATTGGCGGAGAATCGGGCACGACGCTCTTCATCACCACGGCGCGAGACGGATTGAACGAGCGTCAGATCTCCAAAGAACCTGATGCCGGCCGTGTTTTTTCCGTCGATGTCGGGGTCCGGGGTTTGAAGCTCAATGCCTTTGGTCCCGGTTCCGGACCACGCGACTGATCCGGTCGCTCATTGACGTCGTGGACGCCTCAGCGTGCGGTCCCAGTGAAGAGTTCGTCAGGATCATATTTGTAGTTTTCGAAAGGGAACGGTTTACCCAGAAGTGAACGGGCGAAGTTTTGGTGCACTTGATTCAACGTCGCGGTCGCTACGTTCGGTAAGGTTTATCTACACATCCAGGCGCCGCCGCGTGCCACACCGCAGATCTTGAAGGGATTCGCTCATGGCCAACCAACTTGTTTTTCCCGACGGTTTCAAGTGGGGAGCGGCGACGGCGTCGTACCAAATAGAAGGTGCAGCTCACGCCGATGGAAAGGGCCTCTCCATTTGGGACACCTTTAGCCACACGCCGGGAAAGACGCTGCACGGCGATACTGGCGACGTCGCGTGCGACCACTATCACCGGTTCGAGAGCGACGTGAGGATCATGGCTGACCTCGGCCTTCAGACGTATCGTTTTTCGATTTCCTGGCCGCGCGTGCTGCCAGACGGTGTTGGCAAGGTGAACGAGGCCGGACTCGATTTCTATCGTCGTCTCGTTGACGAACTTCTCGCCAACGACATCAATCCCGCGGTCACGCTCTATCACTGGGACCTTCCCCAGGTCCTTGAGGACCAGGGCGGGTGGCTAAACCGTGAGACGTCTTCGCACTTCGCAGAGTACGCGCGCGTCGTGGGTGAGGCGCTGGGCGACCGGTTGGAAAGCATCATCACCTTGAACGAGCCCTGGGTGTCTTCGTTCATTGGCTACACGACTGGCCACCACGCGCCCGGCAAGCAGGACCTCGGTGACGGTGTCATCGCCGCGCACCACCTCTTGCTCGGACACGGACTGGCGGTCGAGAGTCTGCGATCCACAACGAACTCGTGTGACTTGGGTATCACGGTCAACCTCAGCGTGGCTGTTCCCGCCTCGACGAGCGAACTCGACGTGAAAGTTGCGAGTCGCCACGATGACCAACTGGACCGATGGTTCCTTGATCCGATCCTCAAGGGTTCCTACCCCGAATCGCTGCTCGAAGAGTACGTGGGCATCGTTGGCGACGACTTCATCCATGCTGACGATATGGCCACCATCAGCGCCGACATCGACTTTCTCGGGGTGAACTACTACACGCGAAATATTCTCGCCGCGCGCGACGAAGCGCACGAACCGTGGACCCGCAAGACGACTCTCTCGGAGTTCGGCGACTTCAACGACGTGACACCGCACGAGACTCCTCGAACTACGAAGGACTGGCCGATTGACCCTGATGGGCTGCACGATCTTCTGGTGTGGATCACGGAATCGTACGGGAAGATTCCCTTGTACGTCACCGAGAACGGTGCCGCCTTCATTGACTACGTCGACCAGAGCGGCGCGGTGCACGACAGCCAGCGCGTCGATTACCTCCGGGACCATTTCGCCGCCGCCCACCGGGCCTTGGCGAGCGGCGTGGATCTTCGCGGATACTTCGTGTGGTCGCTCTTCGACAATTTTGAGTGGGCCGATGGTTACTCACAGCGTTTTGGATTGGTCTTTATCGACTATCACACCCAGGAGAGGATATTAAAGGACAGCGCGCGCTGGTATAAGTCGGTGATCAGCGCCAACGGTGTCGACTTGGCGTAAGGGGTTTCGCCAGGTTCTTTGTTGACCTCTAGTATCCCAAGGATGACCATGGACCTTGAGGGACGTACGGCGCTGGTGACCGGGGGATCAAGGGGCATCGGCCTCGCGATCGCTCAGAAGATTGCCGAGGCGGGTGCGCGCGTCGTCATATCCTCGCGACGTGAAGAGAATCTCGCCCAAGCGCTCGAGACCTTTCGAGATCAAACAATGGTGCACGCGGTGACAGCGCACGTTGGGAGTCGTCTCGAGGCCGATCGACTCGTGAGGGCGAGTATTGAGCACTTCGGGTCATTGGACATCGTGGTGAACAACGCGGGGACCAATCCCCACTTCGGCCCGCTGGTTGACATCAGCGATTCGCAGATGCAAAAGACGTACGAGGTTAATCAAGCCGCGATTCTGACCCACAGTGCGGCGGCATGGCACCAATGGATGCGTGAGCACGGGGGGGTAATCCTCAACATTGCGTCAATTGGTGGCCTGGGTCCTGAATCGGGTCTCGGTTGGTACAGCGTCACTAAGGCCGCGGTCATCCACCTCACCAAGCAACTTGCGTGGGAACTCGCACCGTCGGTGCGCGTGAACGCGATAGCTCCCGGACTAGTGCGAACCGAGCTTGCTCGGGGGCTCTGGGAGAACAACGAGACCGAAATCACCTCGCGAATTCCGCTGCGACGCCTAGGCGAACCCGAGGACATTGCCCAGATGGCACTCGTACTGGTGAGCGACGCATCTTCGTGGGTGACCGGCCAGACGATTGTCATCGACGGTGGGACCACCAATCAGCCGACCGGGGGAGTTGGCTAGAGCAGTGAAGCCAGTTCGCCACGGCGAATCTTGCCGTTGGCCGTGCGCGGGATCGACGTGACGTATCGGATTTCTTTGGGTTTGGCCCACGGTCCGATGCGCTCGACGGCGACCGACCCGATTGGACCCTCGAGGCCCGTTGCAGCGCTTACGACTAGGGCTATTACACGCTGACCCCATTCCTCGTCGTCCACCGAAGTCACCGCGACGTCTCTGACCCCGGGTATCGAGGCGATGAGCACTTCAAGGTCGTCGGGCCAGAGTTTCTCGCCACCCGTATTTATGACGTAGCCGACACGGCCCTTGACCGACACCTGCCCGTGGACGACGTCGCCGGCGTCACCAGTGGGAAACCAGTCGTCGCGCCCATCGGGCCCGAGTACCCGTGGACGAGCCATATTCCGGTACGAGCGAAAGAGCGTGGGAGTGCGTACCGCGAGTTCGCCCGCAATACTGACGACTTCCACGCCTTCGAGAGCTCGCCCGTCGTAAACAATGCCTGAACCGGTCTCGGTCATGCCCCACGTCGCGACGATGTTCTCCCCGAGCGCCGACGGAGGGCGAGCGCCACCGAGCAGCACTTTCTCGAAGCCCGTGACGTCGTGACGGGCGAGTTGAGTGCGCACGAGCGCGATGTGGGTCGCTCCGTGACGCGTGGCGCCGTCGATGTCCGATTCGTCGCCCCACAACAGGGTGGCGTCGTCGAAGATTGCGCGCAAGAGCACGGCAAGACCGCCAATATGGTTGGCTGGCAATACGGGGTACCAAACGGTCGGGCGTTTCCCTCGCAGACTCTTTTGGGTGATCACCGCACTCGCCTCGAGCGCCTCCCAGGTCAACTCGGCTGCTTTGGGAACGCCACTCGAGCCTGACGTCAGCATTACTAGACCGACGTCGTCTTCGACCATGCGTCCATTGGTTGTTCGCTCTCGGCCATTAACACCGAGGACCGCGGTCGCGCCCAGGGCGTTGAGTTCTTCCTGGCGACGCTGCGGTGAAACCCGTTGGTCAAGAACGCAGAATGCTTCGCGCGTCTCTACACAGCGCCGAAGCGCACGTTCGAGTTCGGAACCTAGACCCAGGTCGAGTGCGAGCAAAGACTTCACAGGGTGACACTAGGTCCTCACGACTAGGTTATGTACCGATAAGGACGGCAAAGTGGCTTCACTCCGACACGAGATTCGCATCGCTGCGGCGCCGGACGAGGTCTGGGCCATCTTCACACGACCGGAGTCGATTCCCGAATGGTTCCCGGGTATCGACTCGTGCACCGTCGAGGGAAATGTTCGCGTCATCAAGACCACCATCGGTCTGGAGATGCCCGAGGAAATACTTACCAACGATCCGATCATTCGACGCTTCGTTTATCGTATTACGTCACCGGTCTACCGGTTCCACCTGGGTGTCATTGACGTGATCGAAATTGGACCCAACGATTCGCTCTGCGTTTATTCCACGACCGCAGAACCCGACGCGCTCGCGCTCATCATCGCGGGTGCCACGATGGGAGCCCTGGCCCAGATAAAGCACTTGGCGGAAGGCCCCTAGGAGACGTCATGGGACGCAAGATCCTCTTCATCACGACCGATCAACAGCGATACGACACGCTGGGCGTCAACGGAAGCACTCTGGCGCGAACGCCAGTACTGGACCGCCTGGCTTCCGAAGGTATTCGTTACCAACGTTGTCAACCCACGTCGGTCGTGTGCATGCCCTCAAGGGCTTCGATGCTGACCGGTCAGTTTCCGTCGACCCACGGTGCATGGATGAACGGAGTACCGCTCGCCATAGATGCACCATCGGTAGCCGAGAGCCTGCACGACGCGGGCTACGCCACGGCGCTCATTGGCAAGGCTCACTTCGAGCCCTTCATGGATCCCTTCGGGCGATTCGCCGAAAACTCGCTAGCGAGTTTGGGAATCCCCACGATCGAGCAGCCTTGGTTCGACGGTCGTCGCGGGGTGCACCGCGGATTCGATTACCTCGAGTTCGCCACCCACGGCGTGATGGGCCCGCTGCACTACGCCAAGTGGATGGCGGCGAACCACCCTGAGAGCCTGAGTGGCTTCTATCAGGTCGTCGACGGCGATTTGAACGTGAACGCCGCGGGTGGGGGTGACACGGGCGCGCCTCAGGTGAAGATCAACGACGTGCCACGCGAGTGGTACCACACCGACTGGGTCGCCCAGCGTACGATCGATTGGCTCGGTGCGCAGTCGAATGATCGAGACTGGTTTTGCTGGATGAGCTTTCCCGACCCGCACCATCCCTGGGATCCGCCGAAATCCGAGATTGGACGCGTTCCATGGAAGGACGTCGAGCTACCGTTGAACTACCCCGAGCGAGCGAGCGAGCGAGAAGCGCTTCTCGACCAAAAAGCCCGCCACTGGCGCGCGTGGTACGATGGCACGCTCGTGTCGAACTACGAGGCACCCGCCAAGTGGGTGCCCGCCACGATGAGCGCGGACCAGGTCCGAGAAGTGAACGCCCTGAACGCCGTTGAAGTCGAACTGATCGATGAAGCCGTCGGACGCGTGTTAAAGAGCATCGAGGAAAGGGGCTGGGGTGACGACGTCGACGTGATCTTCACGACTGATCACGGCGAGTTCCAGGGCGATTTCGGTTTGCTCTTCAAGGGTCCCTATCACGTGGACGCCTTAATGCGCCTTCCACTGATCTGGCGACCTGCGAAGACCACCAAGACCACGCCGGGTGTCGTCACGGCCCCCGTGAGTCTTGTTTCGTTGGCGGCGACTTTTCTGAGCGTGGCGGGGCGACCCGCACCAGCCTGGGTCGAGGGGGACGCGTTACCCCAAAGCGACGATGAGGCGAGGACCCGAGCTCAGGACGCGACCGTGACCGAGTGGGATTCGGCGCTCTTTGGCGTGGACGTTCACGTGCGGACGATAGTCACCAAGGAACATTTGTATACAGAATACGGGCGGGGCACCTTGCACGAAGGAAACGAGGGTGAACTCTATGACCTGCGTGACGACCCTCTCCAGCGTGTGAATCTCTTTAACGACCCGTCACTCGCGAACATTCGAGCGACGTTGCACGAACGATTGCTCGCACACGCAGATCGTCCCGGGGATCGCGCGAAACCGGGAATATTGATGGCCCCGGTCTGAGCAGTTGTAGCGTGGTCGTCATGCCCGACACCGTTATCCATGGTTCGCCACTCGACCCGGTCGAGGAGTTCAGATCTCATCCTTTGCCGACGTTCGAGCGTCGTGGCGACTTTCAGGACATCATTTATGAAGTCGCAGAGGGGATCGCGCGCATCACGATCAATCGACCCGAACGACGCAACGCCTTTCGACCCCAGACTCTCTTTGAACTCTCGCGTGCCTTTGAGAGTGCCCGCGACGACATAAGCGTGGGGGCGATCATTCTCACGGGCGCCGGGCCTGATGCGTTTTGTTCGGGGGGAGACCAGAAGATACGAGGTGACGACGGCTACATTGGCGATGACGAAGTGGCTCACCAGGGAGTCGGCCGGCTGAACGTGCTCGATCTGCAGATTCAGATTCGTCGACTGCCGAAGCCCGTGATCGCACAGATCGCGGGCTATGCGATCGGGGGCGGACATATCTTGCATTTGGTGTGCGACCTCTCGATCGCCGCTGACAACGCTCGTTTCGGTCAAACCGGACCACGGGTGGGTTCCTTTGACGGAGGGTACGGATCGTCGTTGCTGGCACGCACGATTGGTGTCAAGCGCGCCAAGGAAGTCTGGTTCCTCTGTCGCCAATACGACGCCGCTCAGGCGTTGGATTGGGGACTGGTCAATACGGTCGTGCCCCTCGCTCAGCTGGAGAAGGAGACCATCGCGTGGTGCCGTCAGATCCTCACGCTGTCACCGTTGGCGCTTCGCATGTTAAAGGCGGGCTTTAACGCGGCCGAAGACGGGCTCGCGGGCGTCCAGCAGTTAGCGGGTGACGCGACGATGTTGTTCTACATGTCCGAAGAGGGCCAAGAAGGTCGCAACGCCTTCGTCGAGCACCGAAAGCCAGACTTCTCGAAGTTCCCCAAGCGCCCATGACCCAAGTGCCCGGGCCGTATCGAAGGTGGGTCCTCGCCGCGCGTCCGCGCACGTTGCCGACCGTGATGGTGCCAGTTGCGGTGGGTGCTTCGCTCGTGCGGCCCGCTTCCATTGAGTGGGTGAACTCACTGCTGTGCGTGGCCGTAGGCCTCGCGCTGCAAATCGGCACCAACTACGCCAATGACTTCTCCGATGGCGTGCGCGGCACCGACCTCGAGCGCGTGGGTCCGTTTCGTCTGACCGTCTCGGGTTTAGTAAAGCCTTCAAG
>Ga0302319_10023124_pt1 | contig 11119 bp, 9 predicted proteins | sample Bog_T0_2_FD_203319 | JGI IMG/M metagenome (GOLD analysis project Ga0302319, IMG submission 203319) | Peat permafrost microbial communities from Stordalen Mire near Abisko, Sweden - Bog_T0_2 | ecosystem: Environmental > Terrestrial > Soil > Wetlands > Peat | place: Sweden: Abisko, Stordalen Mire...
CGCCACCCGCTGGCGCGACGACGAGGTCGCCAAGCGACTCAAAGCTAAGACCGACGAGATGCTCGGCAAGCTCAAGGCCGGCAGCACGATGGCGCAATTGGCGACCGAAAATGGCCTTAAGGTCGAGACGGCCACCGACTTGCAGCGCCGAAAGCCCGGCGGCTTCGTGCCGGCCAAACTGGTCGAGGCTGCGTTCAAGACACCGAAAGATGTTCCCACCATCACCGACGGCAATACGGAGACCGAGCGTTTCGTCTTTCGCGTGACCGAGGTGACCGATCCCAAGCTCGATGCCGCGTCGCCGGAAGCCAAGCAATTGAGCGCGACGCTGCAGAATTCATATGCCGACGACATCATCGGCGAATATATCGGGCGGCTCGAAACCGATTTAGGCGTCTCCATCAACGAGGCGGCGTTCAACCAGGTCGTCGGCGGCGGGTCCGCCAATCAATAGTTCCGACGGGCGCGCAAGTTAGAGTCAAGTTAGAATCAAGTTAGAATCATGCAGATCGAGCCGCCGGAAAGCGCATTTGCCGAACGCTACGGCCGCGGCCAGCCGCAGGTGGTATGGTGTACGCTGGTCGCCGATCTGGAGACCCCGGTCTCGGCGTTTTTAAAACTCGGCACCGGCAAGCCGATGAGTTTCCTGCTGGAGTCGGTGGAGGGCGGCGCGGTGCGCGGCCGCCACTCCATAATCGGCATCGAGCCGGATCTGATCTGGCGCACGAATAACGCCAAGGCCGAAATCAATCGCAGCGCGCGCGCCAAGCCCGATCAATTCGCGCCCTGCCCCGAGCCGCCGCTCGCGGCATTGCGCGCACTGATCAAGGAAAGCCGCATCGAATTGCCCGACACTCTGCCGCCGATGGCAGCGGGCGTTTTCGGCTATCTCGGCTACGACATGGTGCGGCTGATGGAAGACTTGCCGGCACCCAATCCCGATCCGATGGGGATTCCCGACGCCGTGCTGGTGCGCCCGACCATCATCGTGGTGTTCGACGCGGTTAAAGATTCGATCACGGTGGTAACGCCGGTGCGGCCGGAAAAGGGCGTCGATGCCAAGACCGCGATGGCGCGCGCGGTCGAGCGCCTGTCGGGCGTTGTCGAGAGCCTCGACAGGCCGCTCGATATGTCATTGGCGGAAAGCGAGGCCGGCCCAATCGATGTCGAGCCCAAATCGAACACGAGCCCGGCCGAGTACAAAGCAATGGTGCTCAAGGCCAAGGACTACATCCTGGCGGGCGATGCTTTCCAGATTGTGCTGGCGCAGCGCTTCGAGGCGCCGTTTACGCTGCCGCCGTTCTCGCTCTATCGCGCGCTGCGGCGGACCAATCCATCGCCCTATCTTTATTTCCTCGACTTCGGCAGCTTTTCTGTCGCCGGTTCCAGCCCGGAAATTCTGGTCAAGGTCGCCGGTGACGTGGTGACCATCCGCCCAATTGCCGGCACGCGCGCGCGCGGCGCGACGCCGCACGAAGACAAAGCTTTGGAGCAAGAGTTGCTCGCCGACCCCAAAGAGCGCGCCGAGCATCTCATGCTGCTCGATCTAGGACGCAACGATGTCGGCCGCGTGGCGCAAATCGGCAGCGTTACCGTCACCGATCAGTTTTTTGTCGAGCGCTATAGCCACGTGATGCACATTGTTTCCAATGTCGAGGGCAAGCTTAACCCGGAAAACGATGCGCTCGATGCGCTGGCCGCCGGATTTCCGGCCGGCACGGTGTCGGGCGCGCCGAAGGTGCGCGCCATGCAAATCATCGACGAGTTGGAAAAGGAAAAGCGCGGGCTCTATGCCGGTTGTGTCGGCTATTTTTCCGCCGCCGGCGAGATGGACACGTGTATCGTGCTGCGCACCGCGCTGGTGAAAGACGGTAAGATGTATGTGCAGGCCGGGGCGGGCATCGTCGCCGACAGCAATCCCGACAGCGAGCAGCAGGAATGCGTCAACAAGGCCAAGGCCCTGTTCCGCGCCGCCGAAGAGGCCCGCCGCTTTGCCAGCGCCGCCAAACGCGGGCAATAATAGCCGTAAACCGGTTCCCGGCCCCGGGTCAAACCCGAGGGCATGCATTTCGGTATCATGCGCAGGGGCGGCGAATCGAACCGGGGTAAGGGGGAGCAGCGATGGGGTGGCTGCGTCGGCTCGACCGCCTGATCGGCGCTCTCATCAGCGTGGCCCAATGGCTAACGCTGCCGCTGATCGTACTTTTGTTCCTGCAATGGCCGCTGCGCGATATTTTCCGCATGTATTCGCGCGAGGCCAACGATCTCGGCCAAGTGATATTCGCGATCTATGTGGCGTTTAGCATTTCGGCGGCGACGCGGGCCGGCACACATCTGGCGGCCGATACACTGGCGCATCGCTATTCGCCGCGCACGCGCCACCGTCTCAAGCAATTCGGCGGCGGGCTGGCGATCTTGCCGTGGGCGATTTTTTTGCTGATTGCCGGAAAATTATATGTCGTCTCCTCGGTGCTGGGACTTGAGGCTTTTCCCGACACCGATAATCCCGGCTATTTCCTCATCAAGGCGGCGCTGTGGATCATGTCGATCATGATCATCGCGCAGGCGATCGTCGATATTTTCAAACCCTACCGTTCCGGGGACGCCTGATGGAATGGAGCGGGCTCATACTATTAATCATGGTCGGAGTCGGCATTATTTCGACCGGCCTGCCGGCGGCGTTTGTCCTGATTGCGGTGGCGAGCATCGGCGCGTTATTTGGAACTCTCACAGGCACGATACCGCCGTCATTGCTGTGGGCACTGCCCGGCCGGCTGATAAATCTGTACGACAACGACCTGCTGCAAGCGTTGCCGCTCTACGTCACCATGGGGCTGCTGCTCGGCCGCTTGCCGGTGGCCGACGCGCTCTACCGCACCAGCAATGCGATTTTGCCCAAGCGCGCGTCGGCGCCGCTGGTGTCGGGCATGTTGCTCGGCGCGCTGCTCGGCCCCATGAACGGTTCGGTCGGCGCCAGCGTGCTCGGGCTTTCGCGCGTGGTGGCGCCGCGGCTCAACGCCGAAGACGTGAATCCCGCCACGCGCGATGCCGTGATCGCGGTGGCAAGTACGCTCGGCGTGCTTATACCGCCCTCGCTCGTGCTCATTCTGCTGAGCGACGCGATGCTGTCGGCGCACACATTCGCGGTGACGCAAACCGGGCGGATGGACCGCGTTATCAATACGCAGGACGTGTTCCATTCCGCGCTGGCGCCGGCCGGGATTTTTCTGTTGCTGTGTATCGGGCTGGCCTGGCATGCCGGCCGCGGCCATGAGATAGGCCTAAACAAACGCGAGCCCATAACGGGCCGGGAAATTGTCCTCGCCGCGGTCGCATTGGTCGCGCTGCTGGTGCTGCTAGGTGGCGTCGCCATCGGATATTTTTTCGCAGTCGAAGCCGCCGCCGTCGGCGCCTTCGTACTGTTGTGCGCCGGGTTGGTGAGCGGTCAGCTTCCGCCTCCCATCATGCGCGAGATCCTGCACGACGCCATCGCGATCACCGGCGCGTTGTTTTCGCTACTGATCGCGGCCACGACTTTTACATTGGTGCTGCGCCTGCTCGGCACCGACAATCTCGTTAATAATCTGGTCGCCGGCATTCCAGGCAGCGACGTTCTTGCGGTGGCGGTGGTGCTCGGCGTGATCGGGCTTTGCGCCTTCGTGCTCGATGCGTTCGAAATCATTTTCGTGATCGTGCCGATTGTCATTCCCCCGCTGCTCGTCCGGGTCGCCGATGCGCGCTGGGTGGCTGTGCTGGTTCTGCTTACGCTGCAATCGAGCTTCCTGCTGCCGCCGTTTGGCTATGCGCTGATGATGGTGCGGGGCGCCACCAAGAATCCGGCGCCGTTCCGCGCCTTTCTGCGCGCACTCATGCCGTTTCTGGTGGCGCAATGGATGCTGCTCATCCTCGTGCTGCTGGTGCCCAAACTCGTCCATATCGACGAGGATGCCGCCAGCAATAGCCGCAATACGGCCGCGCCGGTCTCGAACCAGGAAATAGACAAACGTATGCGGGAAATGGTGCCCTTGCCGCCCGACTTTGTGCCGAAATAAGGCCAACTTGACCCCCTACAGGCCTAGTCCTAAGACCTTGGCCGGGCGTGAAAACATGATTGTTTTGATCGACAACTACGACAGCTTCACCTTCAACCTATTCCATTACCTGGGGGGCTTGGGGGCGGACGTCGTTGTCAAACGCAACGACAAAATTTCAGTGGCAGACGTCATGGACATGGCGCCCGATGCCGTCGTGCTTTCGCCCGGCCCGTGCACGCCCAACGAAGCCGGCATCTGCCTCGATCTCATCGGTAAAGCCGCCAGCACGATCCCGATTCTAGGCGTCTGCCTCGGCCATCAGGCGATCGGGCAAGCCTTTGGCGGCAACGTGGTGCGTGCACCGGCGCCGGTGCATGGCAAACTGTCGGAGGTGCATCACAGCAATTCGGGCGTGTTTCACGGCATCAACGCACCGTTCAAAGCGACGCGTTATCATTCGCTGGTGGTCGAGCGTGCCAGCCTGCCGGCAGAACTCATCGCCAATGCCGAGACCGCCGACCATCTGGTCATGGGATTGATGCACGAAAGCCTGGCCGTGCACGGCGTGCAGTTCCATCCTGAAAGCATCGCGTCCGAGCACGGCCACATGATGCTGAAGAATTTTCTCGATCTCGCTGCCGAGTGGAACGCGCTGCACGGCAGGCGCGCGGTCCCGGCGAAAAAATCGCCCGTCCACGCGGTCAATTGAGAGCGCAACCCATGGCCGACGATTTCAAAGCGCTCATCGCCAAGGTCGCTACCGGCGCCAGCTTGACGCGGGCGGAATCCGCCAATGCCTTCGACCGCATGATGTCGGGCGAAGCAACGCCGTCGCAAATGGGCGCGCTGTTAATGGCGCTGCGCGTGCGCGGCGAAACCGTGGACGAGATCACCGGCGCGGTGACGACCATGCGCGCCAAGATGCTGGGCGTTATCGCGCCGTCGAATGCTGTCGATGTGGTGGGTACTGGCGGCGATGCTTCCGGCTCGTTCAATATTTCGACCTGCGCGGCTTTCATCGTGGCGGGCGCCGGCGTACCGGTCGCCAAACACGGCAACCGCGCGCTGTCGTCACGCTCGGGTGCGGCCGATGTCCTCGGCGCGCTCGGTGTCAAGATCGATATCGGCCCTGAGGACGTCGGGCGCTGCATCCGCGAAGCCGGCATCGGCTTTATGTTTGCGCCGGCGCATCATCCGGCGATGAAGAATGTCGGGCCGACCCGCGTCGAGCTCGGCACCCGAACGATTTTCAATCTGCTGGGGCCCCTTTCGAACCCGGCCAGCGTCAAACGCCAGATGATCGGCACGTTTTCCAAACATTGGATTGAGCCGATGGCGCAGGTTTTGGGCAATCTTGGTTCGCAAAGCGTTTGGGTCGTGCACGGCTCCGACGGGCTCGATGAGATCACCACTTCCGGACCCACCAGCGTGGCCGCGCTGGAGAACGGCAAAGTGCGCCTGTTCGAGGTCACGCCGGAAGAAGCCGGCCTCACCCGCGTTAAGCCCGAGGCCCTCAAAGGCGGCGATGCGGCCGAGAATGCCAAATCGCTGCTCGATGTGCTGCGGGGCAAGAAAGGCGCATTCCGCGAGGTGGCTGTGCTTAATGCCGCGGCGGCGTTGATCGTGGCCGGCAAAGCGAAAAATTTGAAAGACGGCGCGGCGCTCGCCGCCACGTCGATCGACAGCGGCGAGGCCGAAGGCAAGCTGGACCGTCTGGTCGTGGTCTCCAACGCCCTCGAAGTCCTATGAGCGACATTCTCGCCAAAATCGAAGCCTATAAACGGGCGGAGATCGCCGAGGCCAAGGCCGCGCGTCCGTTGAAGGCGCTTGAGGAACTGGCAAAACAGGCGGCGCCGGCACGTGGTTTTGTGCGCGCCATCGAGCGGCGCATCGCCGGCGGCAACTACGCGCTGATCGCTGAAATCAAGAAGGCGAGCCCATCCAAGGGACTCATCCGGGCCGATTTCGATCCGCCAATGCTCGCGAAAGCCTACGAGGCGGGTGGCGCGACGTGCCTGTCGGTTCTGACCGACAAGCCGTCGTTTCAGGGCCAGCCGGAATTCCTGGTGGCGGCGCGCAACGCGGTGGCGCTGCCGGTTTTGCGCAAGGATTTCGTCTACGAGCCCTATCAGGTGGTGGAATCGCGCGCGATGGGCGCCGACTGCATCTTGATCATCATGGCGGCGGTCGATGACGCCGAGGCAAAGGACGTCGAAGATGCAGCCCTCGCCAATGGGATGGATGTATTGGTTGAAGTTCATCAAGAAGATGAATTGGTGCGCGCCCTCAAACTTAAATCGCGGCTGATCGGCATCAACAACCGCGACCTGCGCACCTTCGAGACGTCGCTGGCCGTAAGCGAGCGGCTCGCACCACTGGTGCCGCGCGAACGCATTATCGTGGCGGAAAGCGGTTTGAATTCGCCCGACGACCTTGCCCGGCTGGCGCAGGCCGGCATTTCGACCTTCCTGGTCGGCGAAAGCCTGATGCGGCAAGACGATGTCACGGCGGCGACCCACGCCCTTCTGGCGCGCAGCGCAGGCCGCGCGGCGGCGGAGTAAAATCGTGGCAAAACGAAAATCAGTGCCCAAAAGCCGCGTAAAAGCTAAAGCGAAACCGCGCCCGAAGGCGAAGCCGAAAAAGAAAACAAACGCAAAGCCAAAGCCAAAAGCCGCTCCAAAAGCTACGCTGAGCCATATCGATCAGCGCGGCCAGGCGCATATGGTCGATGTTTCAGCCAAATTCGCGACCGAACGCGTTGCCGTTGCCGAAGGCCGCGTCATCATGCTTGCGCAGACGCTCGACGCGGTAATCGCGGGCAATGCGGCCAAAGGCGACGTGCTGGGCGCGGCCAGGCTCGCCGGCATCATGGCGGCCAAGCGCACGCACGGGCTGATCCCGCTTTGCCACCCGCTGCCGATCACCAAGGTCGAGATCGAGATCACGCCCGACGCCGCCCTACCCGGCTTTCTGGTGCGCGCAACGGTTAAAGTAAACGGCCAGACCGGCGTCGAAATGGAAGCGCTGGTTGCGGTTTCGATCTCGTGCCTGACCATCTACGACATGGCCAAGGCGATCGAAAAGGGAATGCATATAGAAGGCATTAGGCTGATATCGAAAAGCGGCGGCAAATCCGGCGATTTCAAAGCGGAGATTTAGCCAGTGGCCCTCATGCCGGTCGCCGAAGCGTTGCAGCGGGTGCTTGCGGAAGCGGCTGCATTGCCCGCCGAGACCGTGTCGCTCAACTACGCGCTTGGCCGCGTCTTGACGCAAGACGTGGCCGCGTTGCGCACGCAGCCGCCGACCGCGGTTTCGGCCATGGACGGCTATGCCGTGCGCGCCGACGATGTGGCCGCGGCGCCGGTGCAACTAACGATTATCGGCGAAGTAGCCGCCGGTCACCCGTTCGCCGGCAAAGTCGGCGCAGGACAGGCCGCGCGAATTTTCACCGGCGGTGTGATGCCGAACGGTTCCGACACGGTCGTGATCCAGGAGCTGACCGCGCGCGCAGGCGACAGCGTTACGATCCAAAAACCGACGGCCAAGGGCCGCCATGTGCGCGGCCAGGGCATTGATTTCACAAAAGACCAGGTGCTGCTGCGCAAGGGCCGCCGCCTCACCGGCCGCGACCTGATGCTGGCGGCTGCGATGAATCACTCGAGTATGAGCGTGCATCGCCGGCCCAAAGTCGCGGTGCTCGGCACCGGCGACGAACTCATCATGCCGGGCGGCGCGCCTGCCCCCGGCGAGATCGTCTATTCAAATGGTTTTGCGTTGCTGGCGATGGCACGCAGCGAAGGCGCGGAGGCCATCGATCTCGGCATTGCGCGCGATCAGATCGAGGTCATCGCCGCGGAGGTGCGGCGCGCGCGCGATTGGGGCGCCGACATCCTGGTCACCACCGGCGGCGCCTCGGTCGGCGAACACGATCTCGTTCAAAAGGCCTTGGCCAGTGAAGGGCTCGATCTGTCGTTCTGGCGGGTGGCACTGCGGCCCGGGCGGCCGATGATGCATGGCCGGCTGGGCTCAATGCAGGTGCTGGGCCTGCCGGGCAATCCGGTGTCGTCCTATGTCTGCGCTTTTCTGTTTCTGGTGCCGCTGATCCGGCGGCTAAGCGGGCGGGCGGATGTGGAGCCCGTTGCCGAGACCGCCCTGGTCGGCCGGGATCTGCCGGCCAATGACGAGCGGGCCGACTATCTGCGGGCGACCCTCAGCACGGGCCCAGATGGCCTTATGGCGACCCCGGTGCCCACCCAGGACAGTTCCCTGATGGCGGCCTTAGCGAAGGCGGATTGCCTATTGATTCGCCCTCCCAACGCGCCGGCGGCGGCCGCCGGTTCACCGGCTGTCATCCTTAAGCTAGGCCTTTAGCGGCCTTTCGCATTTTTCACTCCAAATTAAAGGGTTGCAGAACACATATGGAACGGATAGTGTCCGTTCATGATTTGTTTATGACCAGGCCCCCTTTTGAGCCCGGTCGCGACCGGGAGAAATCGATGCTGACCCGCAAGCAGTTCGAGCTTTTGCGCTTCATCCACGAGCGCCTGACCGAGGCCGGGGTTCCCCCCTCCTTCGACGAAATGAAGGACGCGCTCGATCTGCGGTCCAAATCGGGCATCCACCGGCTCATTACGGCCCTGGAGGAACGCGGCTTCATCCGCCGCCTGCCCAACCGGGCGCGCGCCATCGAGGTCATCAAGCTGCCTGACTCGGTCGCGCATGGCATCAGCGGCGGCCGCTCGCGCGGTTTCACCCCCAGCGTGATCGAGGGCGACCTCGGCCGGGTGCGCGCCTCGACGGGAGTCGCCTCCGAGGACGATAACGCCAGCATGCGGCCGATCGCGGTCCCTGTCATGGGCCGTATCGCCGCCGGCACGCCGATTGAGGCGATCCAGACTCGCAGCCATGTCATCAATATGCCGGCCGATCTGTTGTCGGCGGGCGAGCATTTCGCGCTCGAAGTGCGCGGCGATAGCATGATCGAAGCGGGCATCCTCGATGGCGACCTGGCGCTGATCCGCCGCACAGAAGCGGCCGAGACCGGCGACATCGTGGTGGCGTTGATCGACGACGAGGAAGCCACTCTCAAGCGTTTCCGCCGCCGTGGCGCCTCCATTGCGCTCGAGCCCGCCAATACCGCTTACGAAGTGCGCATCCTGCCGCCCAACCGCGTTCGCATCCAAGGCAAGCTGGTGGGGTTGTTCCGCCGCTATTAATTCGAGTCATCCGGCTCGATATCCTCCATTCGAGGCGTCGCATCGCGGACAATCGGCCGCAGCGGCGCTGGCCCTGTTTCGCTTGGCAGCCGCGGCGCCCTCGCCCACGGCCGCTCGTAGCCTTCCGGACGCGCTGCGGTCATTTCGAATTGCCCTTCGGTCCAACGCAGTGCCGTAGCGCCATTACTGCGCCAGACCTTGCGGTCGATCAGCACAGCCGCGCAGTCACCCGGCGCTTCTCGTGGGCTCAGCACTACGGCGGCGCGCGCGCAGTCCTCCTCAAAAGCTTCCGGCGACAGCGCGAACGACACCAGCCGCCCGTCCGCGAGCTTGCCGACGCAGCCCACGCCATCGCAGCGCGTACCGTCATGTAACGCGGCATCCTTAACCGAGCGATTGTCGCCATCGGCCGCCAGCCATTCCTTGACCGCGAAAGTGTCGCGCCCGCTATAGAGCACCGATAACTTCCCGTTGTTGCCGCGCACGGCCGCCACCAGCCCGTCACCCGCCAGCAGCACATCGGGGCGCGGCGTCATCGCCGCCCAGAAGCTTGCGATCACCGCCAGCACCGCGCCGCTCCAGCGCAGCCGCGTGCGCAACAGGCACAACAGCAGCAGCCCCGCCGTACCCAGCAAAAGCGGTCCGGTGCCGAAGGCTTGCATGCGCCCGACCGCGCCCGGCAGGTTCGCCACCCACAGCACGACGCCGATCATCCAATTGATGCCCTTGCCCATCAAACGCCAGAAAACAGCATCGAACCCGAACGGCATCGCCAGCACGCCGAGAATGCCCATCGGCATCACCCCGACCGAGACGACCGGCATGGCCAGAAGATTGGCGACCACGCCATAGGGCGCCAGCCGGTGAAAATGATAAGCGGCGTAAGGCGTGGTCGCGAGGCCCGCGACCATGGAAGCAAACATCAAGGCGAGCACTTCGCCGCCACCCCACAGTGCCACCCGCGCGCCGAGCGAAGTGTCGGCATTGGCGCGCCACGGCAGGCCGTAATGATAGCCGGCGATCAGAGCGAGCGTTGCGGCAAACGACATCTGGAAACTGGGATGCAACACCGCCTGCGGCGCCAGCAGCAACACCGCAAGCGCCGCGATGGTCAGCGTGCGGAAAGTCAGCGCGCGCCGGTCGGCTATCACGCCGGCCAGCACGATGGCGATCATGATAAAAGAACGCTGCGTCGAGACGCTGGCGCCCGAGAGCACCAGGTAAAATGCCGCGACCGCGAGCGCGCCGGCCGCCGCCCATTTCTTGATCGGCCGGTGGCTCGCCACCGACGGGATCAACGCCAAAATGCCGCGAATGAAAAAGAACGCGATGCCCGCGACCGTCGCCATGTGATAGCCGGAAATCGCCAGCACATGCGCGAGGCTCGAGACGTAGAATGCGTCGCTCACCGGCGGCGAGATCGCATCGCGTTTTCCCGTGATCAGCGCTGAAGCAATCGAACCTTCGTCGCCTGGAATGACCGAGCGGATACGCTTGTCGATCGCCTCGCGCATGGCGTCAATTGCCGTGGCAAAGCGCAACCAGCGGCTAGGTTCAATCGGCGGCGTCACGCTGTGGATTTTTCTGAGCGCATAGCCCGAAGCGCCGATGCGCTGGAAATACATATCGCGCGCGAAGTCGTAGCCGCCGGGACGCAATGGCGAAAGCGGCGGCGATAGATGGGCCTTCAATGTGACGAAGCTGCCAACCGCCGGCGCGGTGTCCTTGCGCACCGAAATGCGCACGCGGTCGGGCGTTTCGTCGAGACGCTGCCCTTCCATATGATGCACATCGATGACCACGCGGTCGCTGCGTTCGCGCTCCTCGCGCACTTCGACGAAACCCGCCAGCGTCACGCTTGAGGCCGGA